>FWPV01001888.1_pt1 | contig 54086 bp, 45 predicted proteins | sample 2228371 | NCBI WGS metagenome assembly FWPV01 (sample SAMEA103939776, study PRJEB20133) | metagenome
GACCTGTTCCTGATAGGTCCCTGGTCAGAACTGCATGAGTTTGCCTGGCTGCTCTATCAGGATTTCAGCAAATTTACCTGCAACCGGCTGAGCTTATCGGCCGGCATTTACTATGCGCCCTCCAAGAAATTTCCCATCTATCAGGCAGCAGATGAGGCTGGAGAAGCCGTAGAGCTTTCCAAAGGCAGCGGAAGAGATCGATTAACATTGTTCGAAACTCCCGTGCCCTGGTCCGCCTATCCTAAAATCAAAGAAATATATGAGCTAACAGAGGAACTGCTCACAAAAGATGGCGCCGACGAACGGAGGGCTCCTCGATCTCTTCTCAACATACTTTACAGCATCTATCAAGAAAGAGAACTAAAAAGCAAGAAGACTATACAGATAGAAAGAATCTGGCGTTTATATTATGCAATCCGAAAAATCTTTATTCGATTCGGACGAGACGAACGCCAGACTGAAAAGGTAACCAGGCTGGTCAACAAGGTAGTAACCAATTATGAAATCTACCCTTACCTTAATATCGCCACCAGAGTGGCGGATTATCTTACAAGAAAATCCTGAATAGGAGGACAGTATGAACTTTAATCGGCAGAGTCAAAATTATCGGGGAGGCGCTGGAGGAAGAGGTGACAGCTCCGTCACCGGCTTTAAGCCGGACGAACAGCGAATTGAAAAGATTCTGAGTGGCGACGCTGTGGAGATGAACAAATATGCGGAAGAGCTGGCCACACATTTTCTTCAGGTAAAAGAACAGGATAAATTAAGTACTTCCCAGATTAGAACAATTCTCGGCGAAATTCAGAAAATGAAAAAGTATGAAACCACCCAGCTTCAACTATTAAGACCCAAACTGGCTTATGCTGCCGGACGTCATAAGGGAAGAGTCAAAGATTTTCGTGACCTGCTCGAAGCTGCGATAAAAAAGACCAACGAAAAAAATTTTGCTATGTTTAAAAACTTCGTCGAGGCCATAGTCGCCTATCATAAATTTTATGGCGGGAAATAAGGAGGATAGAAATGACGACCAACAATGAAACGCTTAATTTCGGGCTTCTCGGTAAGATTATAATTGGAGCCGACATAGAAGTCTTAACGGGAATGAGGATAGGGGGCTCCAAGAGTGGTTTGAAGATTGGCGGAATTGACCTGAACGTCATCACTGACCCCTGGGGCAAGCCCTACATTCCTGGTTCCTCTCTAAAAGGTAAGCTGCGTTCGCTGGCCGAAAAGAAAGTTGCCGCTACCAATCCCAGCTTCTGGAACCTCAGAATCAAGGCTCAACTATCAGGTCATAGATGCGAAAATGAAACTCAATACCTTTCCTGTCCCGTTTGCAAAATCTGGGGTATAGCCGGCGATAAAGAAATGAATATCCCGACACTTACTCGCCTTTATGTTAGCGATTGTTACCTTGATGAATCCAGCATAACCAATGAGATGAAATCGAACCTTGAACTGGAATACACAGAAGCAAAATATGAAACGGCCATTGACAGAATAAAAGGCACCGCCCTTCACGGAAGCCTTCGTGAAATTGAAAGAGTCCCGGCCGGCGCTCGCTTCAAAGATGCCGAACTTATCTATAACGTCTTTGAAGAGGAAGACAAGAAATTTCTCAAGCATGTTTTTGAAGCTATAGAGCTTCTCGAGCATGATTATCTCGGCGGCATGGGTTCCCGCGGTTATGGCCGAGTTCGATTCAGCAACATCAGAGTCTTCTGGAATCGCAAAGAAGATTATGAAAACGGAAACGTAGCCCTGCACCCGGAAAGAATCCTCAACGGGGACCTCGGCACGACCGCTCAGGAAATCGTCAAGAATTTTGACAAACTCCTGCAAAAGCTGGGCTGAAGGCCATGAAATACCTGGGAATTAAGCTCAAACCGAAAAGCTCTCTGCATCTGGGACAAAGAGAAAACTGGCTGGAAGGTTCGCTGCCTTTTATTCACTCGGACACCCTTTTTTCAGCTCTCTGCCATTGCTATCTGCTGCTCTATGGAAGCCTCGATGATTTCTTGAAAAAATTTCTTTCAGACCACCCCAACGCAGTTCCGCCCTTCCTGATCAGCTCGGCTTTTCCTTACAGGGGAAACGACCTGTTCTTCCCCCTGCCGGCCAATCAGGTTTTTCCGGCTGACCTTGACCTTGAGCTGCTTAAAAAGTTGAAAAAAATAAAATATGTTAATTTCAACCTCCTACGGCGTCTGCTGGACGGGGAGAAACTCTATAACCTCATTGATGAAATAGAAACTTCAATCGAACTAAAAACCGTTCCCCCCATTCAGCAAAAATCCCAAAAAGAACAGCGCAGCCAGACCGCACTTGAGGAGCAGCTCGATCAACCGGATGAAATCTACAAGGTGGAAGATGTCCCCAGGATAGCCCTTAATCCTTTGACCAATCATCCTGGTGAGAATTACTTTCATTTCGGGCAGGTCACCTACTCGAGCGATTGCGGCCTCTTTCTGCTGGTAAAATTGAATGACCCCGCCTGGGAAAACACCCTGAAAGCTCTCTTCCGGCTCCTGGCTGATGAGGGTATAGGAGGAGATCGCACCTGTGGAAAAGGACTTTTCTACCAGCCAGAATTCTTCGTTCCTGAAATACAAGAAATCGACAACCCCGATGGCCTTTACGCTCTTTCTGTTTATTTCCCTCGCCCTTCAGAACTGAGCGGGCTTGAGAAAAGCTTCTACGAACTCGAAGAAAGAAAGGGTTATGTGTTTTCTCCAGCCAATCGATCGCTCCGCCGCCGTTCTATTCGGGTACTGAAAGAGGGGTCAGTGCTTCTTAACAACGTAAAAAGAGTCGGGTCTCTGGCAGACGTCACTCCTGAAACTCCACTTCTCCCCCATCGGGTTTATCGTTACGGCTATTTATTTCCATTACCGTGCAAACTGGAGGCAACATGAAGATCAAGCTTGAAATTCTCTCTCCGGTTCACATCTCTTCCGGGGCTGAACTGTCACCCTCTGAATATTACATTGATCAGAAAAGCAACGAGTTAAAAGCGGTGAATCTCAACACTCTTTTTCGCGATTTAGATTTTAAGAAATATCAGCAGACCTTCATCGAAAAGGCCGCTTCATCACGTTATCTCGGAGAGATTATTCCGGATCATAGTCTGCTCAACCGCCATGTTTTGTATGGCATTCCCGCCAGTCCCGATTTCAGAGGCGCAAACAAAATCAACCTTAAAGCCTTCATAAAAAGCGGCGGTCGGACTTACATACCGGGAAGCTCCATTAAAGGAGCCATTATCTCGGCGCTGCTTTACAGGGCCTTTCTGGATACTTCAAATAAAGAAAGGAGCAGAATCTCCGCGCTGCTAACATCAAACGAAAGAAAAGCCTACGATGACGTTCTTAATATCTGTTACGAATATCTTTCAGAGAATCCCGGCTCCGCAGTCCCGAATCAACGGGAACCAAAAGATATGAAATTCCTGAGCCTGCTCTCCGTTTCCGATACCAACCTGCTCGAGCCGCAGAAATGCTTGAAGGCTGATATCTGTCAGGTAGTGGGAGCCAGGAGTCCCCGTTCGATCCCGATTATGTATGAAACTCTTAGGCCTGGAACTGTCTTTGAGTTCGACCTGAAAAAAAATAGTTGCCGGTTTTCAGAAAAACAAATTCTTGAAATCTGCGACGATTTCTACAGAAAAGTTGGCCGCAAAGAAAACCTCCATCGACCTGAGAATCCTTATCTGATTCGGCTCGGCCAGGGATCTTCTCGCTATGCTGTTTCTTTCCTTATCGCTGCCGAAGAACTTCAAATGAGCGAATATCTCCGGAGAGTCAGGCCACCCAGGACAAGAAAAAGGATCAAAGATGGTCGGGACATCGAAATGGGTTTTGCCAGGCTCGAAATTCTTAAGGCTTAGCTCTGATCACAGAGCATATTCTCTTGAATGGAAGGTTAAATGAACCAGGATAATATAAAGGAACCCAAAAAATTAACACTGATAAGTTTCATAGGTAGCGGCGATTACGAAGAAGTCAATTACCTGATTGACGGCAAGCAGTTCAAAGCGCGGCTGTCTCTCAAACCCATAATAGAGACCTTTCATCCGGATATCATTTATGTTATCGGCACGAAAGAATCAAAATGGACTCTGCTCGAGGGACTGAATTACCAGAAGATAGAAATCCCTTCAGGTCGCAACGAAAATGAACTCTGGCAGATATTCAGCTCTATCGCGGAAGGCCTTTCAATAGAAAACACCGAGATAATTTTCGATATCACTCATTGTTTTCGCTCCATTCCCTTCTTTGTGGTTTTGCTTTCTAAGTTTCTCAGTTTTATTAAAAAACAGACGGAGATTCGGAGTATTTTTTATGGATTTCTCGACAAACAGACCAAAGAAAGCCGGATTGTTGACCTGGCTCCGCTTCTCGAAATGCTGGACGTGATAGACAGCCTCAATTCACTCGAGAAATATGGCGACCTAAAAGACTTTTCCAGGTTGCTTGAAAGAAAAGAAAAAATATTAAGAAATCAATTTCCTAAATCACTAAGGGAAATAAAAAAGGTTCTGGACAGGCTCACTGATATAACCGAGATGACCTATATTCCTCAGCTTTCGGAGATCGCCGAGAACCTTGACTCGCTTCTGCAAGATGAAATTCTGTTTCAAGAGGCCGGTCAGCACTTCAAACCTCTATTACTCCTCAAAGACCGACTGCAAGCATTAGCCGCTCGATTCAAAATAAAGCCTGAATGGAAATCTCAGCTGGAAGTTGCCAAATGGTATAATGAGAACCGTCACCCGAGCCAGGCTCTTCTGGTCCTGCGAGAGACTATTATTACCTATGTTTGCCAGGAGAAAAATCTGGACCCTTATGATAATAATAACAGAGATTTGACAGAAAAAGACTTGAGCGAATTCAGGAAAAAACCAAGAAGCGACCTTGACCAGCTCTGGGATAAGATCGCTCAGAAAAGGAATGAAACTGCTCATGCTTTAATGAGAAGAGATGCACAGATGATAAAACCGGAAAAAGCCAGAAAAAAAATTCAAGACTTAATTCTCGAATCGGAAGACCTTCTTTCCAGATTCAGTGGGAAAAACTAATGAAAATCACCATTGATGTCTCAAGCCTTTACACGGGTCGCGCAAAAATTAAAGAGTGCGAAAACTATATTAAGCAAGTCCTCGAACTGGTCGGAGAAGGTAATGAAGTGGTGCTTAAGGGGGCGGCCCCGATCTGGCTGTACCTGAAGATCGCCCATGCTCTCCACGGGAGGGCGAAAAGACTTAGTTACAGTTCACCCGTTACGGGTGAACTTGTCGTTTTTAATCACGACCCCTTCTGATCCGCAATTGATTAGATAAAGGGCAACGCTCGATGACAGCAATAAATCCGGATCAGGAGTGGAAAATTATGCCTCTTAACAAACAAGGCGGTAAGAGCGGTTGAGATGATTATAAGATATCAGACTACTGAGTTCATCATTCGGTTTTTGGAGCCGTGCGAGCTTCCGGAATACAAGGGTTCGACTCTCCGAGGCGGCTTCGGCAATGCATTCAAGCGGTCAGCGTGCCTTTTTAAGAATAAAAATTGCTATGAGTGCCACCTAAACCGCGAATGCGCTTATGCCTACCTCTTCGAATCCATTCCAGCCAGGGAGATTGAACTGGCCCATTTCGGGAAGTATGAGGCCATTCCCCATCCCTTCATAATCGAACCGCCCGAAGAAGCCAGAACGCTCTATCAACCGGGAGAAGAACTCAGGTTCAACATTATCCTTATCGGGCAGGCGATTAAATATCTGCCCTACTTTGCGCTGGCCTTCGAAAGGCTTGGAGAAATAGGAATTGGCAAAGGTAGGAAAAAATTTAATCTCGAAAGAGTAATGACCTGCGGAAAAGATATTTATGAATCTGACACTAAAGAGATTCTGCCTGGCAATTTCAGCGAATTAGTCATACCTGAGACCTATGATTTTACAAACGAGAAGGAAGAAGAATTGACCCTTGAATTCAGGACGCCGGTAAGAATTAAATACAACAGAGATAATGTGACCAAGCTGGACTTTTTCATTCTTATCACGAATATTTTAAGAAGAATAATGTTATTAAATTACTTCCACGGGGACGGAAAACCTCCCCGCTGGGATCATAAGAATATTATTGAAGCAGCAAAAAATATCTCAATTAAATCAGACCGCTTGATCTGGCAGGATTGGGAGAGATATTCTAACCGTCAGAAAACCAGAATGAAGCTTGGCGGGCTGAAGGGTACAATTACTTATAAAGGTAATGTATTTAATTTTTTACCATTGCTCGAGGCCGGAGAAATCTTGCATGCCGGGAAGGGCACTTCTTTCGGGCTGGGTAAATATATCATAATACGCAACTTAGCCAATGATAAATCCTAATTATAAGGCTTTATGCATAAAAAAATAATCTATGGCGAAAGGACTCAAATGAAAAAAGAACAGAAACGTTTCGGAAACATTTCTCTGCTAAGTGAGCGGAGTGGTGAAAATTCTGCCAAAGTGTCTTGCAGCCTATTAATAATTAATAAGTTACAAGGCCGTGCGGTAGGAAAAGAGACCTCCTTTTAGAAGGGATTGCAACGTGCAGGGCTGGAAAACCGTGTCGCCGATTTGAAGTAGGAAAAGAGACCTCCTTTTAGAAGGGATTGCAACTAAGAGCCTGCTTTAATAATATCTCTTTTCCTTGCTCCGTAGGAAAAGAGACCTCCTTTTAGAAGGGATTGCAACAACCGTCCTTAAATTGGACCTTACAGAGCTCGAATAGTAGGAAAAGAGACCTCCTTTTAGAAGGGATTGCAACTCACAAAGGAAACATTTACCGTGATACTTAGCAGTAGGAAAAGAGACCTCCTTTTAGAAGGGATTGCAACCTTGAGAACGACGGCGCTTAGCGGAGTGCCGTTCGGTAGGAAAAGAGACCTCCTTTTAGAAGGGATTGCAACTTTAGCACCTTTTTTGAAGGTGTTAATTGCTTGTTCGAGTAGGAAAAGAGACCTCCTTTTAGAAGGGATTGCGACTGGAGATCTGTTTTTAATCATAGCTATCACCTCCTGTAGGAAAAGAGACCTCCTTTTAGAAGGGATTGCGACGGCGTAAGGTTTACTATTTTCATCTTTAACTCCGTAGGAAAAGAGACCTCCTTTTAGAAGGGATTGCGACGGTCTCCCCGTCAGGTTCAGGCAGGTTTTCCACGTAGGAAAAGAGACCTCCTTTTAGAAGGGATTGCGACCCCAGACCGTCGAAAGAACCCACGCCCGAAAAAGTAGGAAAAGAGACCTCCTTTTAGAAGGGATTGCGACCGGAAACCAGCCCGTCCTTTTCCTGATTGGGGAGACGTAGGAAAAGAGACCTCCTTTTAGAAGGGATTGCGACTTTCTGTCCGCCGATTGCCATATATGCGAGGCAGTAGGAAAAGAGACCTCCTTTTAGAAGGGATTGCGACTATCGAAGTACTTTTCGGCTTCTGACCAATAGCGGCGTGTAGGAAAAGAGACCTCCTTTTAGAAGGGATTGCGACCGGTTCTGAGAAGCCGCATTAAAAGGTAGTTGTAAGTAGGAAAAGAGACCTCCTTTTAGAAGGGATTGCGACAAGTATTGGGCTTTGTGATACAGCCGTTGCTGCTCAGTAGGAAAAGAGACCTCCTTTTAGAAGGGATTGCGACATGGCGAACTGGCTTCAATCTCATAGAAATCTTTTTCTGTAGGAAAAGAGACCTCCTTTTAGAAGGGATTGCGACCTCCGTGGGGAACGACGACCTTATAGTCGTCGTCGGTAGGAAAAGAGACCTCCTTTTAGAAGGGATTGCGACTGAAGCCTTCATTCTCAACCTTCCTAAAAATAGCCCGTAGGAAAAGAGACCTCCTTTTAGAAGGGATTGCGACTGCCCGAACCGGCGGACAACCAGCGGGAAGCCGGGTAGGAAAAGAGACCTCCTTTTAGAAGGGATTGCGACTCCCGACTTCCCTCTCTTCTACCGCCACCCGGGCGGTAGGAAAAGAGACCTCCTTTTAGAAGGGATTGCGACCCGGCCCTCTGGCTGGGTGTGGCGGTGGCGGCTGTGTAGGAAAAGAGACCTCCTTTTAGAAGGGATTGCGACCGAGGTATTTTTCTTGACTCATCGGGCTAAGCCTGTAGGAAAAGAGACCTCCTTTTAGAAGGGATTGCGACTCCGGAAGCCTTCCGAGAGAGCGCCTTGAAACCGGTAGGAAAAGAGACCTCCTTTTAGAAGGGATTGCGACGTCGCAGAGGGCGTCACTCACTTCGAAAACTACGGGTAGGAAAAGAGACCTCCTTTTAGAAGGGATTGCGACTCTTCCTGATGACGATTTTTCCTTCCATCTCGGTAGGAAAAGAGACCTCCTTTTAGAAGGGATTGCGACCATTATCTCCGGAAAACCAATTGACCTCAGGCAACGTGGGGTAGGAAAAGAGACCTCCTTTTAGAAGGGATTGCGACCCAGCATTCTTTATGCGCAACGCCGCTATCTGGAAGGTAGGAAAAGAGACCTCCTTTTAGAAGGGATTGCGACTTTGATATGTCGATAAAATTTAGCCTCGATCTCAGGTAGGAAAAGAGACCTCCTTTTAGAAGGGATTGCGACTACGCCAGACAGTATTCAATCGTCCGCCCGTTTATGTAGGAAAAGAGACCTCCTTTTAGAAGGGATTGCGACAAGCATTCTCAGAGAGGATTCTAACAGCTTCCCGCATGGTAGGAAAAGAGACCTCCTTTTAGAAGGGATTGCGACTCGCAGTCTACCTCTTTATCCCGAATTGTCCTACTTGGTAGGAAAAGAGACCTCCTTTTAGAAGGGATTGCGACAGATTTTCGACCTGCCCGAACCGGCGGGCGACTAAGTAGGAAAAGAGACCTCCTTTTAGAAGGGATTGCGACCCAAAAACCAAAATAAGCAACCATGACAAAATCAGTAGGAAAAGAGACCTCCTTTTAGAAGGGATTGCGACTCAGAGCCTGCGAAAGCTCTTCGATTTCCTTCCCCGTAGGAAAAGAGACCTCCTTTTAGAAGGGATTGCGACGTGTTATATTTTGCATTTATATAATCAATCCACATATGTAGGAAAAGAGACCTCCTTTTAGAAGGGATTGCGACGTCGCTGCCCATTTGTATTGGCATATCGGCGCTAAGTAGGAAAAGAGACCTCCTTTTAGAAGGGATTGCGACTCTGTTGGGTAGAGTGTTGGCGATACAGGCTTCGGTAGGAAAAGAGACCTCCTTTTAGAAGGGATTGCGACTGGCAGGCTGCGATAATTTCGCAGTCTACCTCTTGTAGGAAAAGAGACCTCCTTTTAGAAGGGATTGCGACTGGCAGGCTGCGATAATTTCGCAGTCTACCTCTTGTAGGAAAAGAGACCTCCTTTTAGAAGGGATTGCGACCGAACTAATGTGAATGTGACCCCCCAACGTGTATAAGTAGGAAAAGAGACCTCCTTTTAGAAGGGATTGCGACACTTCAATAGATTTAGCTTTTCTTAAAGGGAACAATTGTAGGAAAAGAGACCTCCTTTTAGAAGGGATTGCGACACCTCCTTTAACTCTTGGATAAATTTTTCTGCGGTAGGAAAAGAGACCTCCTTTTAGAAGGGATTGCGACCCGGGAGCAAAAACCGAATGGGGAACCCCGTGAGGTAGGAAAAGAGACCTCCTTTTCCTCCTCTTTCCCGATTTAACTCCCCCACACAGAAACGTTTCGGAAACGTTTCTGTGCTGGAAATTTGCCTTTGCGATTCTTATCTTTTAATTGAGAGGCACAAGGGCTTCAAAATGGCAGCCAGACCGCTTTTTATTATTGCCTACGATATTTCCGACGATAATCGATTAAATCGTCTCAGGAAACTGCTCAAGGGATACAGCACAGGAAATCAGAAATCCGTTTATGAATGTTTCCTGACCGAGGGGGAGCTCAAAGAAATCATTGAAGAAATCACCCTGATCATAGACGAAAGCTGTGACCGTGTTCATATATTTCAATTTGATTTTCGCCGGAGGATCCATTCCCTGGGCATTGGTGTTCCGCCCAAGGACCCGGCTTATTTTTATATCGGTTAGGAGAAAGCATGGGTACCCTTTACATCGACCAGAAAGGCTCTGAAATTAGAATCGAAGGCAACTGCCTTGTTTTTGTTGAGAATGGCGAACGAAAGGGAACCGTTCCCCTTAATCCGCTCGAACGAGTGATCATGATCGGTAATTTGAAAATCGAGACCGGTATCCTCCACCGCCTTGCCCTCAATAACATTTCCTGTATCTTTCTCTCAGGCCGAAATCTGGCCTTCCGCGGAATGCTGCATGGGCGTTTGCATCGCAACGGTTTACTCAGGCTCAAACAATATGAAAAATCGCTTGGGTCCTTTGCCCTGACCATTGCCAGAGATCTGGTTAAAAGCAAGCTGGAAAAACAAAAAGAGTTACTGACTTTGCTTATCGACGACAATCTTACCGCTAAATACGAGCTGACAAAGGCGGTGGCCACAATTTCTCAAATTCTGAATTCTGTTTCTCCCCAGTCCGATCTCGAGTCTCTCCGCGGGCTTGAGGGAAGCGCAGCAGCTTCATACTTTCAATCCCTGACTTTTGTGTTCCCCCCTTCCTTAAACTTTTGTGGTCGAAACCGACGCCCGCCTCAGGACCCGGTTAATTCTTTGCTTTCTCTTGGCTACACTCTGCTCCATTTCGAAATGGTCAGAGAGATTGAGTTGGCCGGTTTAGACCCAACCATTGGCTTCTTTCATCAATTTGAATACGGGAGAGAATCTTTAGCCTGCGACCTGGCGGAACCATTCAGACCCGACATTGATCAAATGGTATTCAATCTGATAAGAGAACGGCACCTTCGGGAAAACGACTTTTCCTACAAGAAAGAACAGGGCCTTCAAGCTTGCTTTTTGAAAAAAAATTCGAGAAAAAAATTCTTTGAATATTATGAGAACTGGGCCAGGGTTAATAGAGCCCAATGGACAGAAAAAGTTCGAACTCTGGCCAGGTGGGTAATGCAAGATGAAATCTCTGTATGTTAACACCAAGGACCAGACTTTTTTGACTTCTGATGGGTCTCATCTAATCATAGTAGATCCTAATACCAGAATCCGCAGCCTGCTGCCGGGTGAACTCGATACTATTCTGGTGAGGGGGCGAGTAATTATAGACAGCCAGGCGGTTTTCTTGCTGGCCAGACATAATGTAGCCATCAGCCTGATGGAAAAGGATGGCTGCCAGGATGCGATTTTTCTCCCCTATAACCACTGCCTTTCCTTTCACTACCGCGAGCAAAGAATAATCCTAAAAAGCGCCGTGAACATAGTGAGATACATGAAATGGGTTAACATCCAGAGAATGCTCCAGCAGATGGCCGTCATCCGACATTTTTCGCCTGAAATTAAATTGAAGAACGAAATCGGCGAAGGCGATTATCAGTGCTGGCTGACAGATATGCAACCACAGAGTCCCCAACTCTGGTCTACCATAAAAAATCCCGTCAGAATCTTATTCAAGAATTTTCTGGCCGGTAAAATAATAAAAGCCGGGCTTGACATCCATCTGGGTGGCTATTTTAGACGGTTCAATTATGGTTTTCTGCTTGATATGCTGCTCATTATGGACGCCAGAGCCGATGAGCATAGCCTTCTGTTTTTTAAGCAGAAAAACTGGAAAGAGCTCATTGGGGAAGATTCGCCCAATAACTTCATCCTGCTGGAGGAAGGCTTCCACAATATCATCCATCGCTTTGAAAACAAAAAATCCAGATTATCTGATATCGTGGACCTGATAATTGATGATTATTTTGCCCTTCTCCGGGAGTTAAAGTCATGAAACAATCTTACTTAATTGCCTATGACATTACAGAAGACAGACGGCTTAATAGAATTTGTCGCTATTTGAAAGGAAAGGGACTCCACCTACAAAAATCTGTTTTTTTCTGCTTCTTCGATAAAGAAGAACTGACAGCGGTCATAGCCAGGCTGAAGGAAATGATAGATCCCTGCACCGATGATATTCGAATTTATCCGGTTTTATTCGACTTTAAGGCAATCGCTTTTGGAGACCAAGACATACTCCCCCCCGGGGTATTCTTACACCTGAAATAATGAGCGAAAGGGGTAGAAATCCCAAATAAGTAGCATGAAAGAATATGTGTTCATGACAAATTTGGAAAGGACAAAAAATCTTCATTGGGGAATATTTGAGCTTGAAGGAAAGCATTGTCTGGGATAATATTTAGGCTGTCGGGAGAGCAAAAATGATAAATTTAGCTGGCTCAACCAAGCAAATTCAGAAACGTTTCGGAAACATTTCTCTGCTAAGTGAGCGGAGTGGTGAAAATTCTGCCAAAGCGTCTTGCAGCCTATTGATAATTAATAAGTTACAAGGCCGTGCGGTAGGAAAAGAGACCTCCTTTTAGAAGGGATTGCGACAACTGCCGAAGTTTCTGGTTAGTTTCGAGTATTCTCTGTAGGAAAAGAGACCTCCTTTTAGAAGGGATTGCGACTCTATATCTTCAACATCATAATCAACATTAATTGAGTAGTAGGAAAAGAGACCTCCTTTTAGAAGGGATTGCGACGATGGGGGAAACCTGAAGCCGCCACCCCGTTGGTAGGAAAAGAGACCTCCTTTTAGAAGGGATTGCGACGCTTTTGGCCCGGCCCTCTCTGGGATGGGTGTGTAAGTAGGAAAAGAGACCTCCTTTTAGAAGGGATTGCGACAAAAAACTTCGTCGCCTTGATTAACATCATCTTGAGTAGGAAAAGAGACCTCCTTTTAGAAGGGATTGCGACCCTTCAACCTTCCCGAACCGGCGAGCAACCAAGTAGGAAAAGAGACCTCCTTTTAGAAGGGATTGCGACCTCCAGTGTCCGGAGCGACCACATCACTCCGCCCGGTAGGAAAAGAGACCTCCTTTTAGAAGGGATTGCGACCAGAACCTTCTGGAGTCTCTACTTCATAGTCTGTAGTAGGAAAAGAGACCTCCTTTTAGAAGGGATTGCGACTCCGCCCGCCGGAAGCCTTCACAGCCTCCAGCAGTAGGAAAAGAGACCTCCTTTTAGAAGGGATTGCGACACGGCGGAATTTCAAGAAGCGAACCGTCCAACTGCTGAAGTAGGAAAAGAGACCTCCTTTTAGAAGGGATTGCGACATCACGGGCAGGTCGTGAAACGAGAAGAGCTTTTCTGTAGGAAAAGAGACCTCCTTTTAGAAGGGATTGCGACATCTTCTTACCTCCTTCTTTTTTCGTTACACTAGTAGGAAAAGAGACCTCCTTTTAGAAGGGATTGCGACATGAGCTTGGCCTTGATCTCTCCGCACTTCGGGCAGTAGGAAAAGAGACCTCCTTTTAGAAGGGATTGCGACTCGCCCGCCGAATTCTTTTCCAGCCGAAACGGTAGTAGGAAAAGAGACCTCCTTTTAGAAGGGATTGCGACCAGCTGTCGAACCTGTATCCGGCGCAACTACATCGTAGGAAAAGAGACCTCCTTTTAGAAGGGATTGCGACAATACCCAAAAACTGGAGCCTCTTTTTTGAGTGGGGTAGGAAAAGAGACCTCCTTTTAGAAGGGATTGCGACTGAAATATCTATAAAATTCAGTCTTGACCGTAAAGGTAGGAAAAGAGACCTCCTTTTAGAAGGGATTGCGACCAAGCATATCAGGTGGCATTAAGGCAAATCTTTTAGTAGGAAAAGAGACCTCCTTTTAGAAGGGATTGCGACTTGCCGGTTAACCGAATTCCGGTGTCCAGCACGGTAGGAAAAGAGACCTCCTTTTAGAAGGGATTGCGACTTTCATTTTTGCTCTCATATATTAAATTTCCTTAATGTAGGAAAAGAGACCTCCTTTTAGAAGGGATTGCGACTCGCCAGAATCCGCCATGGTTTACCGGCTTTAGAAAAGTAGGAAAAGAGACCTCCTTTTAGAAGGGATTGCGACATATCAGTTTCAAAAACAACAGCAGAAGCCGAACTTTGTAGGAAAAGAGACCTCCTTTTAGAAGGGATTGCGACTCATCGAGTTTTAAAAAAGAGCTCGCCAGAATCCGCCGTAGGAAAAGAGACCTCCTTTTAGAAGGGATTGCGACATCACGATACCAGACCGTTTCGGTTTTTCTGCTCGTAGGAAAAGAGACCTCCTTTTAGAAGGGATTGCGACTCAAATTCCATCTTAAATTCCCCCTAATTTATCGTAGGAAAAGAGACCTCCTTTTAGAAGGGATTGCGACAGATAGACTGCAAGTCTTAGGGTTTTGCCAGGAAGAGTAGGAAAAGAGACCTCCTTTTAGAAGGGATTGCGACTCTTTTTACCTTCAGATACAACGTCAATATCGATACCTGTAGGAAAAGAGACCTCCTTTTAGAAGGGATTGCGACCAGGACCGTCCACAACGACCCATCCCGGAACATCACTTGTAGGAAAAGAGACCTCCTTTTAGAAGGGATTGCGACGGTTCCCTAAGTTCGTAATACCCAAAAACTGGAGGTAGGAAAAGAGACCTCCTTTTAGAAGGGATTGCGACTTCAAGAAGCTCTTCCGGCAGCCAAATTCCTTTGTGCTGTAGGAAAAGAGACCTCCTTTTAGAAGGGATTGCGACTGTGCTGCAAGGCTGAAACCTCCTACACCCGAAAAAAGTAGGAAAAGAGACCTCCTTTTAGAAGGGATTGCGACTTCCCGGCCTGCCTCGTAAAGTTCCATTGCTTCCGTAGGAAAAGAGACCTCCTTTTAGAAGGGATTGCGACGCGCTCGTTTCCGGATATGGGATTGCGGTAGCGGTAGGAAAAGAGACCTCCTTTTAGAAGGGATTGCGACTATAACGTTATCACTCAATATAACCTCTCCTTTCGAGTAGGAAAAGAGACCTCCTTTTAGAAGGGATTGCGACCTCGGGCGAATTCACAAGATACCACTAAACGGCCGCGTAGGAAAAGAGACCTCCTTTTAGAAGGGATTGCGACTTCATAAATAAAAGAAATTGCCACAACTTTCATGTAGGAAAAGAGACCTCCTTTTAGAAGGGATTGCGACATAATCAGTTTTTCCATTATTCTTCCTTTCTCAAGTAGGAAAAGAGACCTCCTTTTAGAAGGGATTGCGACTGAGTTTATTGCCCATGCCAACAGAACGAATGTTGTAGGAAAAGAGACCTCCTTTTAGAAGGGATTGTAAGTGGTAGCGGACAAGTCTATGTTACTGAGGGTTTACACTATCAGAGCTCGGTAGCTAAAATCACGCCTTCGAGCTCAGAAAACTCCCCCGAAAATTCTCACCGTGTTCGGTTAAGCTGGCGCGATATTTTCTCGGCGGCAAGGCGGGCTTCAGCCCCGACTTCCGGGTCGGCGCTCAGAGATTCACAGAAAACCAGCCCTTCCCGGCAGGGAAAATCGGGAAACACCGAGAGCACCAGCTTTTTCTCCTCCGCCCTCGGAGAAAAGGCATAAATTTCTCTCAGAGTTTCGACAACAGCCTGCGGCAGCCGGTATCTTTCAGCCGCGGTCAGGCGCACCAGCCCCCTTATGGCCAGAACTTTTTCCTTCAGTCCCGTGGAAGTCTTTGCTATCCTCAGCAGGTCGTCTCGAGCTTCCGCTTCAGTCCAGTCGGCGATAGCGCGCAGCGCGGCTTCCCGCAATTCCTGGTTCCGGTTTTCAAGATACTGCCTCAAAAGCGGCAGAGAATTTCTCTCGCCTATCTTCCCGATGATGGAAACGAGCAGCGCCTGATTCTTAGCTTCAGGTTCCCGCCCGAGTAGATTCCGAAAATAAGCTGCCCTGGCTTCCGGACGGGCGCTCTGCCTGGCCCACTCCGCCATGATTCCAGCCAGCTCTTCCCGGAAATTTTCATCTTCAACCCTGAAAGCCACGGGCAAAAGCTCTTCGGCCAGGCTGATATCCCCGAAAGCTTTAAGGCCGCGGGACACCAGAGAAACATCGGCCGCCGGATTGGCCGCCTCCAGCAGAAAATATCGCCGGCTCTCAACGATATTTCTCTCGCAGGCAGCCAGGAGCAATTCGTTTCTGAGCGCCTGTTCCGGTTGCTGAGCCAGAAGTTCCAGAATTTTTTTATCAACCGCCCTGCCCTCCAGCACGGCCAGGCTCTCCCTGGCGGCCGCTTTCTCCTTCCCTCTGGCTGAAGCTGCTTTCCTCGCCAAAAATTCCGCCGTTGAACTGTCGCCCGTTTTGCCCAGGCTGAGAAAAGCTTCTGCGCGCACTTCGGGCGATACGGATTTTTCTGCCAGATTTCTTAGATACTCACGCGCCTCGGGCAGCGGGTAATGAGCCAGAATGGCTGCGGCCTGAACCTGAAGATTTTCCGGCCAGCCGGCCAGCAGCGGAAGAAATGAACCGATTTCATCTCTCTTTACCAGCTCCGGAAAAAGAGACAGCGCCGCTATGCGGGCTGATTCATCCCGGCTCTTAAGGGCAGCGGCGAGTTCCTGATTCTGTTTTTCTCCAGCGGCCATAATCCTTATCTTCCAGGCGGCCATCCTTCCTTCCGGCAGCGATCTGGCTTCAAGCAGCCTTCCGGAAATTGCCGCCGCCTGAGAATAATTTTTCTGGTCGACCTCCCGGGAGGCGATCCTCAAGAGACCATCCGCAGCTTTCAACCTGAGATTTTCATCGTCGGTCTTAAGATAGCCCAAAAGGATTTCCACCGCTTTCTTCTCTCCGGTGTTTCCCAGGGCTTCTAATATGCTCGAGACTACTCCGGCCGCTGGTCTTTTGCTCAGAATCTTTTCAAACTCCGGAACGGCCCCTTCAACCCTTCTGTGTCCCAGGCTGCTTATGATTCCGGGAATAACCGCGGCCGGCGCTTTATCCAGAGCCTCGATCAGCGCCCGGCTGGCTTCTTCCCCGGGAATTCTTTCCAGCACATAGCGGGCAGCATCGGTCTTTTCCGGGTCCGTCAGAAAAGGAGCCAGCGCTTTTACCGACTCGCTTCCGGCGATCCAGCTTAACGGCTTGCTCACGGCCATCCGGGCATCACCGGTGACAGGGCCGGCAAAAAATTCAAGCAGCTTTTTTTCAACCTCGCCGCGCGCGCCGGGCTCATCCTTAATGCGGAAAACCAACCTTTCAAGCGCCAGAGCCGGGCTCTCTCCCTGACTGTGGTCAAATTTTTCCAGGGCTTGAAGGACAGTATCGAGCTCTCTTAATTCAGCCTGCAAAGATCCAGATATCGGCCCCGCCTCATCCCCGAAATCCAGCGCAAGCATCCTACAGGAGGTGGCAAGGAGCAAGGATGAAAATATCAATACCAGAAGAATCAGCCCGGGGCTAATCCGCTTCCGAAAACTTAGCGCCGGGACTTTGCTCATGGCCACCGACCCTCGAAGGTTTTCTATACCGCGAATAAAATCAGCTGTTTTCCTGTCTGCGATATATTTCTTAACGTTCATTTTCATTGGCCTCTCTCCTTCTTTATCTTCTCAACTTCCCTGCCTCCCCTATTCCCTTCACTCCGGAAGAATCCAGGGCTTCCGGTAACCCCGGCTCAACAGTCTTTCGGCCTCCGGGTCGCCGATTATTCTCTCGCTCGCCGGATCCCAGCGAATTTTTCTTCCAACGGTCATCGCGACCACCGCCAGATGCCCGACGCTGGCCGAGCGGTGAGCCACCTCGGCCGGCGTTATGGTCTCAGCCCGGCTTTTCACGCAGTCGAGGAAATTCTGGTAATGATCGCGGCTCTTATAAAGCCTTATTTCTCCGGGCCCGATTACTTCTTCTTTGAGTGAAGCCGGTTCGCTTTCAAACTGACCGCGGTCAACCCAGACCCAGCCTTTCTCCCCGATCCATTTCGTCCCGCTCCAGATCTGCGGATATCCGCCGGCTATAATCATCGGTGTGCCGTCCGCATACCTGGCTTCAACCCAGTACCGAACCGGGCTGTTATAGACTCCCCCGGCTGGATACTCGCCCCGGGCTTCAATCTCCACCGGACCCGTCCGGTCCCAGCCCATTCCCCAGTGAGCAATGTCCAGGTGATGGCCGACCCAGTCCATGAGCTGTCCGCCGCCGAAATCCATGTTCCAGCGCCAGTTCATATGGACCCGGGATTTGCAGTACGGCCAGTAGGGAGCCGGGCCGAGCCACATTTCGTAATCGAGCTCCGGCGGAGGCGGCTCAATTCTGTCCTGGCCGAAGGTGCCGGCAAAATCGTGATGCCCCTCGGGGAGCCCGACTTCAATCCTCACCACCTTGCCGATCCGCCCGTTGCGCACCAGCTCGGCCGCCCGGTGGAAATTCTCTACCGACCGCTGCCAGCTTCCGGTCTGCCAGACTCGCCCGTAGCGCTGGACCGCCCGGCACAGGGCCCGTCCCTCAACCAGGCTGTGGGTCAGCGGCTTTTCGCCGTAGATATCATAACCGGCCCGGGCGGCGCTTATCGCCAGCAGCGCATGCCAGTGGTCGGGCACGGCAATGGAAACCGCGTCTATGTCCTTTCGCAGGAAAAGCTCGCGGAAATCGGTGTAAGCCCGGCAATCTTTATGGCCGTATTTTTTATCGACTATTTCCTTTGCCCGCGCCAGATGGTTTTTATCGAGATCGCAGACGGCCACCCACTGCACTTCATCCTTGTTCAGAAAGGCTTCCATGTTCGGAATGCCCATCATGCCAAAACCGATCCCGGCCATCACGATGCGGTTCGACGGGGCCGGCCTTTTCCCCTGACCAAATACCGAAGCCGGCACTATGGCCGGAAAACCCAGCCCGGCCACGGCCGCGGCCGAAGCAGTTTTCAAAAAAGTCCGCCTGGTAATAGTTTTTTTGACCTTACTCATTTTTTTCACCTCACCGTTTAGCCGTTCATTCGCTCATTCTATGTTCTGACTTCTTTTTAAATCAATTTGCGCCTTAAATCAAAACATATTTCTGGCCGAATCTGGAGGCCCCGGAAGGATATCAAGGCGTCGTCACCGGCGTCCCGCCCGGCGGAGAATTCCCGCCTGATATATGAATAATTATTCATATATCAGGCGGCCGCCAAACCTTCGGAGAGGTTTTCAGTCGCCCGAAAGAAAATTTTGTGCCGCCGCAGTAGCCAGGACCTGGCACGGGAGATCGGCGAATGAAAACAAAATAGGGATGCCTCAATACAGACCTCTCCTGGTGACTTGATCAATCGAGGCCCCGGAGAAGATAATAATAACAGACAAAACGGGGGCTTGACGGCATAGCCCCCTTCCCGCCCCGGCCCAATCGCCACCTCACCATTACGCTGCTTCCGTATACTCCTTTTACCCCGGATACCTTGTCTGTGCCCGAACGATAAATATTGCCATAACCTTTGCCTTATGGTAATAATGGGATTAACGGGAGGGAATGATGAACCGCTACTACCACCAATTTATGGCTATCCTGTCCGTGGTTCTGGCGGTCTCGCTCGGGTTCGCGGCTTCTTCCGCCCTGCAGAAAGCCGGCGAAGAAGCCCTGGGCACCAGAAAATACAGCGACTACCAGACTCCTTCATTCTGCGGGATTCAATGCCATAACGATATCTATCAGCAGTGGAAGCAGGCCATGATGTCCCAGGCTTACACTCATCACTGGGACGAAATCGAATATTTCAAGCTGGCCGTGCCTCACGCCGAAAAAGACTCGATAGTGGCCGGAGTCAAAGCCGGCTGCAACGGCTGCCATTCCCCGCTGGCCTTTCTGGCCGGCGATGTTCCCCCGCCGCTTCCTTCCAAAAACAGCCGGGCCAACGAATCGGTTTCCTGCGAGCTCTGCCATACGGTAACCGGCTTTGCCGGCGACGTCCCCCACAATTTCAACTGGATTTCAGTTCCGGGCAAAACCAAATACGGAGCCCGCGGCGGAACCGTCTCTCCGGAGCACAATACCGTTAAGTCGGAATTTCTGAGAACGGCCGAGTTCTGCGGCACCTGCCACAACGAAAAAAGTCCCTACGGGGTCTGGGTCAAATCGACCCATCTCGAATGGAAAGACGGCCCTTACGCCCGCGAAGGAGTCAGATGTCACGACTGCCACATGACCTATGCTCCCGGGAAAAGCGCCTCTATGGGCAAAAGCTATCCTGATGTCCGGCAGCATCTTTTTCACGGCGCCCACGACCCGGGCAAGGTGCAGGGCACAATCGAACTCCGCATCCATCCCGATATCAATGAAGCCCAGCCGGGCGATAAGGTGAAATTCACTGTTGCCCTCTTTAACCAGAAAACCGGTCACAAGTTTCCCACCGGCTCGGTTGAAGACCGCATCGTCTGGATGCACGTGGAAGCCGTCGACGCCAGGGGCAAGGTCTACCATCTTCCGGTTGATAAAAAAGGCTTTGAGGGCGAAGAATACACCATCGCCGCCGATACCCTGGCCTACCAGGACATGGGCATAGCTCTGGGCGACCCCGGCTTCAAGGGCGTTCAGCGGGACGGAGTTCCCGTCGGCGACCGCATCTTCCGGATGGCCTATTTCGACCCGCAGGGTCGCATGACCATTCAGCAGTGGAACACCAAATCGTTGGGTGTTGATTATCGAATCGGGCCGCGCGAAACCAAACTTGAAACCTGCACCTTCAGAATTCCGGACAACGCTCCGCCCGGTCCTCTCCGGGTTACGGCCGTTCTGAACTATCAAAAGCTGGTAAAACCGGTGGCCGATTTTCTGGGAGTGCCGGCGGACGAATCGGAGATAATTGAAGTTAATCGCCATTCAACAACCATAAATATTGTTGATTGATAGATTTTTTAATTTGCTGATTTGACTGGAGGTGGCGATGGGAAAAAACCTTAAACTCATCATTCTATCTCTCTTCCTGCTGGTTTTTCTGGCTTCGGAAGCCCTGGCCATACCGGCTTTTGCCAGAAAATATGGGATGAGCTGCAAAGTATGCCATTCGCCCTTCCCCAAGCTCAAACCATACGGTGATGAGTTTGCCGGCAACGGTTTTGTCATCAAGGACAAAGACACACCCCGATATTACGTGGACACAGGCGATGGCTTGCTGTCCCTTCTCAGGGAAATTCCGATCGCCATCCGCTTTGACGGCTTCCTGCGCTTCAACAACGCCGGGGGCAAAGGGCTGGATTTTTCTTCGCCCTTTGTGATCAAACTGCTCTCGGGCGGCGAAATCACCAAAAATATTTCTTACTACCTGTATTTCTTCTTCACCGAGCGGGGCGAGGTGGCCGGCCTGGAAGACGCATTCATCATGCTGAACGATCTCTTCAAGACCGACCTCGATGTCTACGTCGGCCAGTTTCAGGTCTCAGACCCGCTCTTCAAACGAGAAGTCCGTCTGACCTACGAGGATTACCAGATTTACCGGGTGAGAGTGGGAAACGCCCGGGCAAATCTCACCTACGACCGCGGAATCATGCTGACCTATGGCCTTCCGACCGGAACGGACCTGGCCTTGGAAGTGGTCAACGGCCTGGGTCTTCTCCCGACTGATGAGGTCGGGTCTTTTGACACCGACAGGTACAAGAACTTCATGCTCCGCCTTTCTCAGGACCTCGGCAATAACCTGAGGGTGGGCACCTTCGGCTACAGCGGCAAAGAAAAACAGGGCCAGGCGGTCAACAGCCTGTGGATGCTCGGGGGCGACCTGACCTTTTCCGGGCCGAAGCTGGAGTTGAATATTCAATATGTAGAACGCCGGGATAACAATCCCTTCTTCTCTCCGGAACCGGAAAAGATAGCCACCCGCGGCGGATTCGCCGAGCTTCTTTATTTCCCCAAAGGAGACGATTCCCGCTGGTATGCGGCCGGAATATTCAACTGGGTTGATTCCGGGCAGCCAGACCTGAAATACACCTCAGCCGGGATTCATTACGGCTACCTGCTGAGAAGAAATATGAGGGCCACGGTCGAAGGAACTTATGTTTTCAAAAGCGAGCTGCCGAGACATTTCCGGCTGGGAGTAGGCCTGATTACGGCTTACTGATTGCCCGGCTTGATTGTTATCGATTGCTTTCCCGACCCGGAAAGCTGAACGCTCAGTCCGTTTTCTGCCGCTTTATTATTCCCGGATAATTAAGACCTCGCCCTCAGTCTCAGGCAGCTTGAACGAACCGGCATCACTTCAGATTTGGGGCCGCGTTACCGGCCAAAAGAAAAAAGGCAGCACTCAGCTCCCGGGATTGTTGGGCGTGCCGCTCAGGCCGGCCAATTTCTCAATCCTGTCGCTTATGCCCCGGTAGGTCGGGTTCCAGCTCTGAATTTCCCGGTAGACGGACAGCGCCCGCTCCTTATCGCCGGCCAGCTCCACGATCAGGCCCAGGTCGTACATCAGGGCAAAGTACTGGTCGGACCCGGGAGCAACCAGCTTGATGGCCCGGTTCATCCAGCGTTCCGCTTCTTCCATGTTTCCCTTCAGCCGGTGGCAATTGCTGATCAGGTTCAGACATTCCAGCAACTGGCTCTTATCCCTGGAAGCCAGGTTGAACTCCTCAATGGCTTCATCCAGCAGTCCCTGTTCCATAAAAGCCAGTCCCAGCTGCATATGAATCTGGTAATCTTCGTCGGGAATCTTGTCCCTGATTCCCTTCCGGAAATCATTGACGATCGAGCCCAGCTCTTTTTCAAACTGGATGGTGACTCCCTTTTTCTGCCGCAGGTATATCGCCGATATTACAGCCAGTTCGGCCCTGACGTTTTCGTAAAGGTCATAGTATTTCTTTTCTCGCCCGTCGGAGCTGATGATGGGCGAAATGCCGGTATCCCTGAAGATGTCGAGAGGATTGACTTTATCCTCGCCGAGAATTTCCTCCTCGAAGGGAAGCCCGGTTTTCATGGTCTCCTTTTCCTGGGGCTTGCCCTTGGCCGGTCGGATTACCTGAGTTTCGATGACCGTGGCCTTCTCCACTTTTTTAATCAATTCAGATTCGCTGAATTGAGTCTTGAGACTGTCGATGTAATTGAGTTTTTGCTTTATCAGCGGGTCGTTGGGATATTTCAACAGCAGCCCTTCAACCACCCGCCGGGCCAGACGACCCAATCCCTCCTGGATATATACATCGGCCTGGGCCAGACCGGCCTGAATCTCCTCTTCCTGCTCCCGGGAAGGAACCCAGGTATCGTAGACCGCTTCTTCCTCATCTCCCAGCAGCAACTCTTTTTTCAGTTCCCGGTATTCAATGGCCAGTTTCTCGTCGGACGGCTTGAGCTTCAGAAGTTCGGCGTAATAAGAAAGCATCCGGGATTTTTCCCCGATTCGCTTGAGCTCGGCCAGGACAGCCCGGTCGACCTGCTCCAGCCTCCTCAGGTCTTTATTTTCCCTGAAGATGGCGGCCAGTTTTTCCATTGACGGCAGATGATCCTTGCGCACCGTCAATATCAGGCCGATCAGACCGACGGCTTTGTCTTCCTTTCTCTTCTTAAGATAGCTGTCAATCAGGGGCTCAAAATACTCGAACGCCCGGTCGACATCTCCCTCCCCCAGGTTGATTCTGCCCAACCTGTACCTGGCATTGACGTTCAGCGGATAAAAATTCAAAATCTCGGTGAATATTTCCTTGGCCGCATCAAATTTGCCTTCCTCAAAATAGACGTTGCCCAGAAAGGTCAGAGCCTCCGGGTCGTGAGGATTCTTCTCCATGGCCGCCCTGGCCAGTTCCATGGCTTCTTCCGCCTGTCCTTTAAGCCTTAAAACCTGGGCCAGTTTAAGGCTGGCCCGGGGATTATCGGGATTAAGCTTTCTGGCCTCGACCAGCATCTTGTGAGCTTCATCAATCCGTTTGTCGGCCAGCTTCAGGTCGGCCGCCTCCAGCAGTTCATTAACCGCCCGGTCGAGACGCCCGTCGAGTTTATACAGGGCCGCCAGTTGCATCCTGGCATTCAGGTCGTCGCGGTCCAGCCTGACCACTTTTTCATAGAGCTCGATGGCTTCCTCCACCCGCTTGGCTCTCAGGTAAATCTCGGCCACCCTGAGGTATTCTCTCTTGGCCTCGGCCGTAAAACCCTGGCGGGTATAGAGGTCGGCCATTTCTATGAAATAAACAGGATTATCGGGGTTGAGCCGGCAGATTTTTTTCAGGATGGCCAGAGCCTGGGAATACTGCGTTTTTTTCTCATATTCAGCCGCCACCTTCTCAAAGGATTTGATGGCTCTTTCGGTCTGGCCCAGACGAACATAGAGGTCGCCGACGATATTATTTATGCTGACATCTGCCGGATCCTCGTCCAGCAGTTTCTCGTACTCGGTTATGGCTTCCCGCAGCTTCCCGGCCCGAACCAGTCTTTCGGCCTGCTCGATGATTTTAATCCGGTCAAACTTGCCGTTCATTTTAGAAGCGCTCTTTCTTTATACAGCCTGAAGCTCTTGCGGTGAAGCGAACAGGGCCCGTTTTTCTCCAGAGCCCGGTAATGCTCTTCGGTGGCATAGCCCCGGTTCCGGCTTAGCTGATATCCGGGATATATCCCGTCCAGGGTGTCCATAAGTTTATCCCTGAAAACCTTGGCCACTATCGAGGCTGCAGCAATAGAGAAAATTTTCCTATCTCCTTGCGGCACCGCCATCTGGAAATAATCTATACCTTTCAGGGGATGGCCGTCAACTAAAATCGCATCCGGCTTGAGGCTCAGTTCCTGCAGGGCCCTGACCATGGCCAGCTGGCTGGCCCGGTAGATGTTCAGCCTGTCAATCTCCAGGTGCGTGGCATAGCCCACTCCCAGGTCGGCCGCCGCTTCCAGTATTTTTCCCGAGAGCTCCAGCCTTTTAGTCGGAGAAAGAAGCTTGGAATCGATAACTTCTCCGGTCCAGGCAGGCTTTCTGTTAAGAAAAAAATCGGGCGGGAACAGCACGGCCACGGCCACCACCGGTCCCAGCAGAGAACCGCGGCCGACTTCATCCAGACCAGCCAGGTGTCTCCGGCCCTCCTGCAACAGGGTTTTTTCAGTCTGAAACCCAATCATCAACAGTATTCTATAAAATTTTCCCCTTCGGGTCGACCCCGGAGTAATAGATGAGATTTTTTGAAAACAATCTGCCGGATGGGGACGGCTTACTGTTGCTCTTCCTTCAGCTTGGCCGCTTTGCCCTTGAGCTGGCGGAGATAGTATAGCTTTGCCCGGCGAACCTTGCCGTGGCGGACCACCTCCACCTTTTTAACCATTTTCGAGTGCAGCGGAAAAATCCTCTCCACCCCGATTCCGTAGGAAACTTTCCTGACGGTAAAGGTGGCCCCCAGACCTGAGCCTCTTCTGGCAATGACATCGCCCTTGAAAATCTGGATTCTTTCCTTGTCCCCTTCCCGGATCAGGACGTGAACCTTGACGGTGTCGCCCACCCTGAAAGGCTCTATATCCTGGCGCATATGTTTTTCCTCGATTGTTCTTACCAAGTTGCTCATGAGTTTTTCCTTTCTTTCTTGATTTCATCAAGGAGCTCCTCTTCTTCCGAGGACAGCTGCCTTGATTCCAGTAAATCCGGCCTGCGGGCCAGAGTTTTTTCCAGCGCTTTTTTCAATCGCCAGCGGGCGATTTTCTTGTGGTCTCCAGAAAAGAGAACCGAAGGCACTCGGTAGCCGCGAAATTCGCGCGGTCTGGTATACTGGGGAAAATCCAGCAACCCGACCGTGAACGAGTCGTGGCGGACCGACTCTTCTTTGCCGACAACTCCCGGCACAAACCGGGAGACAGCTTCCACCACCACGGCCGCCGCCAGCTCGCCGCCGGTCAGCACATAATCGCCGATCGAAATTTCCCTGTCCACCAGGTGCTCAACCACTCTTTCGTCAACGCCTTCATAACGACCGCAGATTAGAATAACCTGCTTGAAGCCGGCCAGTTTTTCGGCCAGCCGCGAATCAAACCTCTCTCCCTGCGGAGTCAGCAGGCAGGTCACCGACTCATCCGGCTCTTTAATGGCCTCGACTGCCCTGAAAATGGGCTCCGGTTTAAGCACCATGCCTTCCTGACCTCCGAAGGGTCTGTCATCAACCTGCCGGTGTTTATCGGTCGTATAATCTCTCAGGTCGTGAATTCCGACCTGAAGTATGCCTTTCTCCACGGCCTTCTTCAGCACTCCGGCCGTCAGCAGGCTTGCCAGCAGGCCCGGGAAAATGGTTATGATATCAAACCTCATTTAATTCCAGTAAACCTTCCGGCGGGTCGATTACAATCTTCCTCGCCGCCGGGTCAATCCTCCGGCAGATGGCCTCAACCAGCGGGATTTCAAGCTTTTTCCCGCCGACCTCGACCACCAGAAGGCTGGCCTGACCCAAGGTGATTAGTTCCACCACCGGACCCAGCTCCCGGCCGGCCACGGTTTCCACCAGGCAACCCAGCAACTGGAAATCATAATAAAGTCCGTTTTCCAGAGCTGGAAAATCCTCCGGCCTGGCCAGAATCTCGCGCCCTCTCAGGGCCTCGGCTTCTTTCAGGCTATTAACGCCCTTTAATCTTAAAAAAGGAGAATTACGGACTATGCTGAAGCTCTCAACTTCGTAGTCCCTTAATTCCCCTTCTGATTCGAGATAAATTTTCTTAAAGAACGGCTCTCTCGGGCTCTTTTGATAGAGCCTGATTTTTAGAGTGCCATCCTTTCCTTCACTCCGGATTATCCGACCGATGGAAACCAGCTCAACCCTTTTCAATGATTTCCAGGTTGAATCTCCGTTTCATTTTCATCCCGGCGGCACCCAGAATAACCCGGATGGCTCGAGCAGTCCGGCCCTGCTTTCCGATCACCTTTCCCAGATCTTCAGGAGCAACCTTGAGTTCCAGGATGGTGGTTTGTTCCCCTTCAAGCTGGGAAACCTGCACCTTGTCCGGATTGTCAACCAGTGACTTGGCAATCATTTCAACCAGTTCTTTCACAGTGACCTCCTTTAAGACTTAGAATCTTGGGTTGATTTTCTACCCTTAACTGCTCTATCTATCAGCGAATTGACGGTTTCGGAAGGTTGGGCTCCCTTCTTCAGCCAATAATCCACCTTGTTAAGGTCGATCTTGAATTCCAGAGGCTCGGTCCGGGGGTTGTAATAACCCAGGGTATCGAGCGTCCGGCTCTGCCGGGCCCTGCGGGAATCGATGGCCACGATCCGGTAAGAGGGCTTTTTCCTGGCTCCAAATCTGATCAGGCGCAATTTAATCATGGTCTGCTTCTCACCTTCAATAAAAATAGGCTAAAATATTAGCCAAAAACCGCAAAATAGTCAACTTTTACCATTTGCCTCCCGGTTTACGGGGCAACCCGGAGCGGGCAGAAAAACCCGGCCCCGCCTTCCTCCCTGCCTCGTCGCCGCCTCCAATCCCAGGGGGTAACTCTCAGGCAACGGGCGAAAAGAAATCAATTCCTCGCCGTCGGCCTGAGACCCCGGCCGACGCTTACGAAAGCAGAGACGCATTTCATAAGCCCTTGCCCGGGGACTTAAATTATTATAATCTAGGTGATTTTAGCTTTTCAATACATTCTTGACAGGGGCAGGTAATTGACGTTTAATTATGGAGAGTTTCCTTTTTCAGGCAGGTATCTTGGCCGAGGAACGGACAATTCTACTGAAGCTTCTCTACGTCATAAACAACAACTATAAAGAGTCCGACCTGGAAGACCTGATTATGTCCATGGTCCGGCTGCTCCTTCCCCTGGTCAGAAAACAAAGCGGCTTTTACTTGAAGCTGGCCGGCTACCAGCCGCGGGACATTGCTCTGCTGACCATCTCGCCACTGTTCATCAAGAACGGGCAGGGCAGGTTTCCGGTCCTGGAAAGGTTATTCAACTGGAAAATCATCGAAAAATTCATGGCCGCCACTGACGCGGACTTCAGGCGTTATCTGAGAAATATCCTGGCCCGCCGACTGAGGCAAACTTTTTATTACCTGAGCAGCGAGATCCGTCCGGAGCGGGCCAAAATCAAGAGGGAAATCCTTTACGCCCTGAAAAAGCTCCCCGGCTGCCGGATAATTAAGGACAACGGACAGACCCGGGTGGTGATCCGGCCTGAACACCCCGGCCGGAAGAAGCCAAAACTGTTAGATGCCGACCAGTCCGACCGGCTGGTCGAAATCTGTCTCAACCAGGGACTGGCCGGTCTTCAGGTTCCTAAGTTTTTCAATCGACTGGTTGAATTTCTCTCCGACCAGAAATTGACCGTCGAAATTTCCCTTAACACCCTTCTGGAAACTTACATCGAGACTCAGAAAAACTATTTATTGTCTGAAGCCAGAAACGGTTCCGCAACCCGGGCCGGAACCGAGACCGAAATTGAGAGCACCGATTTAAGTGTCTGGTTAGAAGAATTAAGAATCAGAAACACGCTTCTTCTTAACCGCTACCTGGTCAGAAATAAGATCCGCCAGGATGAACTGGAAGCTTACTTAAAGGCCCTGAATGACCTGTTCCTGGACTGGCGGGACGGAGGCCAGGAAAAATCACTTTTTGACTATCTTAAAAAATACGCGCCCGAGATGTCTCCGGGAGAATACAGAAAGGAAAAAAGAAAAATACTGGAATACCTGGTCAGGACTTCCAGGGATTTCCTGAAGCTTAAACTTAATGGACAACAGGCAGGCTGGGGGGAATATGATGGACAGGAATTATAAGAAAAGCGCCGATCAGAAACTAATCGACAGCTGTTCGGAGTTAGCCCGGCCGGCCAGTTTCCGGAACAGGGTTAAGTTGTTCCATCATCTCAGTCAGGTTTCTCCTTTCCCTCACCTGGTAGGTTTCAGCGGCATTCCTTCCTATGAAATTTATTCCGAAAAAATAGCTCTGGTCTCGCTCGACCACAGCTTCCTTTTGAGAATACTCCATGACCAGTTGAGCGGTCGGCTGGAGGTCCATCTTTTACATCCCCTGGAGCACAAGTACCGGTACGCTTATCTTATGCTGGAAAGTCTGAACCGGGAATTCCTGACCGACCATCACGGCTGGGCCGCCCTGGGCCAGATCGACCAGGACCGGTCGCTGTCCGCTGTTTCCGTTTGCCCGCCCTCGGCAGTTTTCGAATTGAGACCGGACGGAGAACCGGTCCGGATTTATGCCGAGGAACATCTTAAGGACTGCCGGCTGAAGGCCGAGCTTTTTTCAGTCGGGCCTCAGGCGACGCTGAAGGTCCAGCCGGTTAACCTGCCGGCAGACTCTGAAATTAAAAGGATGGTTCTGGTAATCGATGACCGGGAAACTTTGATCGCCGTCCCCCAGAAAGACCTGGCCTTTTACGAGCTTCCCGAGAATGTCGGGTCTTTGAGAATTTACTTATATGAATAACAAGCAAGATAAACCGCCGGAAAACCCGGTGGCCGGCCTGGAAAACCTTTTCAACCAGACCCTGTCCAGCCTGTCCATAGCCGCTGACGAGCAGGAAAGGATTCGCCTGATAACAGAATTTCTCCGCTCCACCAGCGACCTGCCGGAAGACCTGACTCATTCTTTTCATCTTCAGCTGGCCGGCATGTTTTTCTTCCTGACCGCTTCCTTCCAACCCGACGGGCTGCCGCCGGAAGAATTGCAGGACTACCTGGAAACCTCATGGCAGCTTTACCGAAGGTTCCAAGGCCGAATCCGCTTCGAGCAATTGAAGGAAACACTGAGCAATCTGTTGTTTTACCTGGCCCTGAACCATTTTTACCTGGGCGAACTGGAAGAGGCCTTGAGGGCGCTGAGTCAGAAAAAGAAACTGACCGCCGCCGTCTCCGTCGATGATCTGGCCGATAAACCCGAGAGCTCCGGAGAGGAGATTCCGGACTATGTCCGGGAACTCAAGACCCATGACCGCTCCAACCGGCTTATTTTCTCTGAACTGGCCGAAAGGTTAGGCCGGGAAAATGGACTATCCCTGGACCTTGACCTGATCCAGGAAAAATGGAAAAGATTTTCAGACTGGAGCAGCGACAGCCTTTTTTGCCCCCTGGTCGAGAAGAGCGGCCCGCTTCAGGCCGATCAGCGGGCCAGGCTGTTGTTGCTGGAAAGCCGCTGCCGGCGGACCGGAGCAGCCGAAGGGCATAACCTGGTGAGGTTTTCCAACCTATCATCATATAACCAGGAAAGAACCTACCTGATGGCCAGCGATGCCCTGGAAGCCGCCGATTATCTTCTCAAGACCGATTACGGACTCAGTCTTCCCCCCTGCATCCTTCTTTTTTCCTTCAGCGAAAAAAACTTCCTGTACTATGGAGAAAGTCTCAGCCTTCCCCTGGCCACCCTGGCCCTGAGCCAGAAATTGGTTGCCGGCCGGCGCCGATTTTATTTTTCTTTTTCTCGAGAAGCGGCTTATACAGGCAAGGTCGGCCTGAATGGAACGGTGCACCGCCTTTCTCCGGAAGCCCTGGAACAAAAGGTCCGGGCGGTTTTTTATTCCGGCCTCCGCTACCTGGTCATTCCGGCCGATAACCTTAAGGAGGCCCGAAGCTTTCTGTACAACCTCCTGGCCAGGCATCCCTGGCGAAAGCTGGAGCTGATCGGGGTAGGCAATCTAAAGGAAATTATTGCCGACAGTCGAATCTGCCAGAAAATAAAAACGCCCTTGATAACCCACCTGGTCCGGACCAGAGGTCCGCTTTTCCGGCGGGGATTGCTGGCCGTTATCGGCCTGGCCATCATAGCAGCCGCCCTGGTTATAATCAACAAAAATCCTGTCTATCACTTCTGGAAAATCAGGCATCCGGTGATACTGGAGCTTCATGACAGCCGTCTTTTTGCCCGCAATCCCGAAGAGCAGCTTCTCTGGACTTTTCCGCTGCGCAGGCCATTCAGGCCGGAAACCATGCAGCAAAAATTTGTAGACCTCGACGGAGACGGAGAAGATGAAATCCTGGTTTCCGGGGAGTATCAAAGCGAGGAAAAGGTCAGCGCCGAACTTTTCTGCCTGAAAAAATCGGGAAAATTGGTGTGGAGCTACCAGCCCGGCCGGAGGATAAAGACTCTGACCGACGAATTTTCCAACCATTACCTGATCAAGAGGTTCGAGGCGGCTGCTTTTAACCCCAACTCCCCGGAGAAATATGTATTGGTGGTAGCAAACCATGTCACCTGGTACCCGACCCAGATTTCGCTTCTTGATGCCGGGGGCAAGCTGTGCGGGGAATACTGGCAGGCCGGGCATCTCGGCCAGGCGGCCCTGTTAATAGAAGACCTGGATGATGACGGCTGGCAGGAAATCATCGCCGGCGGGACCAATAACGACTTTCAGCAAGCCTGCCTTCTGGTTCTCGACCCGAGAGCCATGACCGGTTGCTCTCCTGGAAGCGGAAATCCTGATTTCCTGTTCAGCGGGCTCCCGGAGGGCTCCCAGGAATACTACCTGCTCCTGCCCAGAACGACAATCAACCAGGTGATGGCCCTGCGCAATTATATAATTACCGTACAACTTTTCCGGGAAGAAAAAATGCTGGAAATCACCAGCCACGAATTCAGCAAAGAAGTCTCCTGCCGGATGCTTTACAATTTTGATTTCCGGCTTCAGCCTTTGCTTTCCCGCCCCGCCGACGTGCTGATAGAAGCGGTCAAGGAACTGGTGGCCTCCCGGATTCTGCCCCTGCACGCCGAAACAGAACTGAGAAGCCTCAAAGAGCGGATTAAATACTGGGACGGGGAGGCCTGGGTAAACTATCCGGCCCGAAACAAGAAGCTTAATTTATAATTTTCAAAAAAATCTCCCAAATTTTTTCTGCAAATCAGAATTTCGCCAGCCTATTCTACTGCTCGGGTGGAGGCGAGGGCAAAAGGGCAAAAATAAGAAGGGTGGGAACCTTCTTTTTTTAAATACTCTTTATATTCGCTTACTGAGCCGGTCTGGCCGGAGGCTTTTCCCGGCATTTTACCATCCCTTGCACGGTATGGGACTTGTCCGTCAAAATGATTTTCTCCGATTCTCCCCATAAATGTTTCATCTGAAGGTCAGCCGGCCTGAAAGCCCGGGGTGTTTCCCGAGGACTTAAGAAGCCTGATTTCCACGGCCCCCCTGGCAAATGGTGCCCCCGGGCTATCAGAGGAAGGAACAGGCCAGACTGTTTTCCCTATGACAGAATATGATTCCGGCTCCCTGACCCGGCCTGAAAACCTCGTCCCGCGATTACATCCTCTCCCGAAACGGCTGAGGCCACCAAATCGAGCAGAGCCGCCTAACTCGAACAGGGGGCAGCCCTCGCCCGACCGTCCTTTGACCGGGAAAGCCTGTCAGCATCCCGCAATTTGGGGTAAAATACAGCCTGGCTCAGAAAGGTCACTAATGGTCAGTGTCAGTCTGATCAATGAGTTTCTCAATCAGCGGGAAATTGCCGTGGTCGGGGCCTCCAGAAGCCCGGCCAAATACGGAAACATAGTTTTTAAGAAACTGAAAGCAGCCGGATACCAGGTCTATCCGGTTAATCCCAGGGCCAGGCTGATCGATGGGCAGCCGGCCTATCCCCGCCTGTCCAGCCTGCCCGATTCGGTTAAAGCCGCCGTCGTGGTCGTTCCTCCCGAAATCTCAGAAAAAATAGCCGCTGAAGCCATTGCCGCCGGCTTTCGTTACATCTGGTTCCAGCCGGGAGCCGAATCAGAGAAGTCCATCCTGTCTCTTGAATCGGCCGGAATCAAAGTCATCCACGGAACCTGCCTTCTGGTCCGGGTCAGCCGATAAGAAAAATCCCGACCTGAAAAGCCGGCAGGGAGTGCTTCTCAAGGTTCAATTACAGAGACCTGATTTCGCAGGGCAACTCGCCCGCCGGCTCAAAATGGAATGGGGCGACTGCATGCAGAGATAAGTTATCTTAAGTTGTCCGGCAGGCAAGTCCCGGATAAGCTTGAATCTATCGTTTGTCCTCAGTGCTTCTCGCGGCCCGAAGAAGAAGCTTTGCTGCCGCCGGAGCGTTCACTGCCCGAACCCCTGGAAGCCGGGGCGTTTCCGGCCTCCGCAGTTTTCGAAGAGCTGCCGGAACTTGAAGAGGAACCGCCGGAATCACCGGGCGAACCGCCTCCCGCGTGGCTGAGAACCAGACCTGAGGGAGTTACTCTGACTCCCAGGTCCCTGGCCTCCCGAGAGGTTATCCTCAGCTCGGGCGATACGATCAGGTTTTTAGAACTGTCATAGACTACCCGGACCCCAAGTCGCTGGGCCATCTTCAGGTCAGGATTCCAGTCCCTGAACCTTACCTCTAAGGTTCCGGGCAATCCGGGCGACGGCCCGAGGTCAGCGCTTCTCTTTAACTGCGGTCTGTTTTGAACTTCGGACGACGGGGCCTGCTGCTTTGGAGACTCTCGTTCCAGCGGCCGGGGCCTGACGGCCTCAGGCCCGGAAATAGAGGCCTTCGCCGCTTCCGCTTCATTCCTGTTTCGCAGAAAGCGAAAAACAGCCAGGTTCCAGGCCGGGGCCCGCCCCATTTCCTGCGCCGGCTCATCGCCCGCAGGCTGGACTGGCCTGGCTTTTGCGGCCAGTTCGCTTATGGAAATTCTCCGTGATGAAAGGTCGCGGGAATCCAGGTCAGCCGGCTTGACCAGCATCGGCTCCGGCGGTTTGACAGAAATTCTTTGCAGGACTTCGCGGTCTCCTCTGTCTATCGCTCTGGCCAGGCTGGCCACCATTTTTTTATAGCTGTCGGGAACAGGCACAGTCTGGGCCTGGCCCTGCGGTTTTTTCAACTGATCCTTTGTTATTTTGCGAAGCGCCGGCGACTCTGAAGTTCCGCCGGGCGGAAGGACGGTGCCGCTCGGTCCGTAATAATCCCAGTAATCATACCCGTATCCGTAATAACCCAGCCAATCATACAGAGACCAGGGTCTCCAGCTATAATACCCGAAATAAAAATCCCAGACCGCCCAGGCCGGGGCAAAGGCAGAACCGGGAATCCAGACCCAGCCTTTTTTCTTATCCCAATGCCAGATTCCCAGGTGATAGGGCACCCAGCCCCAGGGTTCAACCGGAACCCAGAACAGTTGTCCGTTGAGATAGGTCCAGTTGCCATAGCAATACGGACTCCAGTTGCCCCAGGGGTAATAATCATTGTAGAAGGGCCTCCAGACGTAGCCGAAATAATCGTCCCAGATCCACTCTCCATATTGATTGCCATAATACTGAGCAAAATAAAAAACCGCCGGGGACAGCTTCCGAATGGGTTTGGGCAGAGGAGTAAGCCCTTTATGAATTTCCAGAAAGTGTTTATTCAATTCAGCATTCCAGGCCTCAAACTGGCCGAACCCAGGAAAGTTCTCCTTAATTTCTACCCGATGGCCGGCATCGACCAGAAGGCTGGTGCCCTTCCTGGCCGTCAGCGTCTTAAGTTCCTTGAGCGACGGCCCGAAAAGCAGGCTGGCCTTGCCTTCCTTTACCGTCAACCGGGTCTCTCCGGTATCGGTTACCCGGACCATCAGGACTGTCTTGTTCTTCATCTTCAGGGCGGCGTTGACCGTCAGCAACTGGAAAACTTCCCAGGAATTGTAGGCCGTATACATTAGATAGATTTGCCCCTTCTCAAGCAGCAGGTTGGATAACTGGTCTTCAGAACTCAGGCTCTGAGCCATAATGGTTTCTATCTTCAGCCTGGTATCGGTTCCCAGGCGAACAATGGTCCCGCTGTCAAACTGAATTTCACAGGGCTTATCGTAGGTAACTATAACGTCTCCGGGCCCCAGCGGAAAATTCAGCCTGACCGGTTCTGGCCCGGCCAGCCCGCCCCTTATAACCTCCGGGACCCTGGTGCCCGGTTCCTCAGGGATATAACTTATATAGCCATAATAAAAATTACGCTCGCCGCTAACCAGGGTATAGTGTTTGCTGGCCGCGGCCGCCGGTTGCAGCAGCCCGACCGCTAAAACCACTAAGATAAGCCATAAATATACTTTTTTCATTTCGCACTCCACGTCATATCAAGTAGCATAATTCATGCCAATCCGGGCTCAAGCTCCTTCCCTGTTATTCTGACCGGCAAACCAGGGAGCTGTCCTGTTGATGACACGTATGACACCTTAATGATACACCCCCGGAGTCCTGTCCCGCCAGCGCCAGGAAAGGGAATTCAACCGGGGAGCATATCCCCGACTGCTGAGGCCTCCGGCACAGGTCGGTCGCAACCTCAGCTCTCCCCGCCCCCCTGATCCTCAGGACCGCCTCGGCGACCTGTCAAGTAATCGGCCTTGTAGCCGGTCATTTTAGCCTGGAAATGGGGATAAAGACTGCCGGCCCCGAAAGCCGGCGGAGAAGATTCAGGCTACACCCTGCTGAGCAGAAGTCCCGGTCTGCCGGATCCAGATGCTCGGCATTAATTTTTATGGATTTTGTTGCTTATCATCATAAAAGACGGGTAAAATGATAACACGATGGATAGGTCGGCTAAGCTTAAGGAACAAATTTATAAACACCTGCCCGGGATTATTGCCGTGATGGTGGCCGTCTGGCTGCTTTCTCCCTTCATAAAGATCGACCGGTCCGACTATGCTCAGGGGAAGGTTCTGGTTTACAGGCTGGCTTTTGGCCTGATGATCATGATCATAATGCTGGGCAAGCTGGGATTTGACGTTTTCTTCCCCCAGGGAATCGCCAGGCCGGTGTCCAACACCAAGTCGGTTATTTTTCTCATCCTGGGAATCCTGCTGTTAGCCTTCGTGGTTTATATCATCATCCAGGCCGGCTCGCTCTTCATGACCAGCTATCCCGACACCTCCGAATTCAATCAGTAACCCCCAGCCATTAATGTTCAGGTTGCGCTGCCGGATAAGATCTATTCTTCCGCCGAGGCCTGGGCCCGGATCAGATCATGCAAGGTTATTACCCCCACCAGTCTGGAATCATCTCTCCTTCTGACCAGCAGAATGTTGGCCGGGCTCTCTAAGAATCGGTTTCCCACATCCTTTATGGTCTCATCTTCATAACAGAAAGCTGCCGGCCAGATTTCAAGGGCCATCCGGCCGCTCAAAAAAGCCTTAATTTTATCGCGGTTCAAAATTCCTTTGACCTGTCCATCCTCTATTATAGGGAAATTATTGTATGGATATTTTTCTATGGCTTTTCTCAGCTCTTCAGCCGACAGGGAATGAACCGCCACCGGCCGGTAATTGGCGATGACTGAAACCGGAAGATTCTGCCAGCTGCGAAGGTCCAGTGGGGGCTTGACCTTGTGAAGCTCATGTCCGTCCTGAACCAGAAGGGCTTCATAAAAATTGAGACGCCCGGTCAGGAGGTGCGACAATCCCTGGCTTATCAGAATGGCCAGCATCAGACCGGGAACCAGCTCAAATTGATGGGTCATTTCAAACACGATCAGCACAGAGGTTAGAGGAGCTCTGACCACTGAACCAAGACAGGCTGTCATCCCGACGGCCGCCAGAATGATATGGTCGGATGGATTAAGACTGACCCATCGGGAAAATAGCCCGGCCACAAAAAAACCGCTCATCCCTCCCATAAAGAGAGTTGGCGCAAAAATGCCTCCGCAGCCACCGGAAGCGTAACTGACCACGGTAGCCACAAGCTTGCCCACGACCAGCAAGCCGGCCACCTTCCAGGGAAAGTTATTGTTCAGAGCGTCAGACAGATCCTGATAACCGAGGCTGAATACACCAAGCTTCCCGGTCAATAAAAAAATTCCGATTCCCAGAAGCCAGGTGGTCAACCCCCCAGCCAGAGGTCTGGCCCAGAGTGGGATTATTCTGGAAGTTTGAAACCGGGGCCTCAACCCGATTGTCAATTTATGAAAAATTATTCCCACCAGGGAAGCCACCGCGGCCACCACCGGAACAATAAGATAATGATTCCAGGTTACGCCGGTTACCGAGGCCATCTTAAAAGCAGGCTGTCGGCCGATGACTGCGTGCACCACAAAAGCCCCGGTAACAGAAGCCAGGATTACCGAACCAAGATAGCGGCTATGCAGGTCGCCGATAATTTCTTCAATTATAAAAGTGATGGCGGCCAGTGGGGCATTAAAAGCCGCGGCCAGAGCGGAAGAAGCACCAATAACATTGGGACCGCGGCGCTGCCTGCGGTTGACTTCAAAAAAGCCAGAAATATTTGTGCTGACCGCTGCCCCGAGAAAAACCGACGGACCTTCTCTTCCCAGGCTGGTACCTCCCCCGATGCTGAGAGCTCCGGCCATATATTTAACGACCCCAGCTCTGAGATTAATCTGGCCCATTTCCTTCCAGTAGGCAGCTTTTACCTGGGGCACTCCGCTGCCGGCCGCCTCGGGGCTGAAAAACCTCAGGAGCAAGCCGGAAAGAACCGATGTTATCAGGACCACTGCCAGGCTGGACAGCAAGAAAACTTTCTGGGGGCGGAGCGACAGGCTGAGAAAAGTCTGCTCGAAAATGAAGTTTATCAGAAGCATGAACGATACGGCCAACAAACCCGAGCACAGAGACAAAATAACTGTAATGACGGATGAGCTAAGATTCCGAGAGATTCTCCTTATCATTTTGAAATCGGAGCCAGCCTGAACTTGCGAGCTATATTACAGAATCCTTTATTTGAATATCTCTTTATGCCTGACAGCCAGAAAAACGGCCGCCAGCAGGTAAAAAGCAGACACCAGCCCCTCGGTCAGCAGGGCCAGTTCAAAAAGCTGTCCGGTAAAATTTATCATAAAATGAAACAGAATGGCAGATAAGGTGCTGCGCTGGTTCTTAAAAAAGAGATAGGTAAAAATTACCGACTTGGGAAAAAGGTCGAGAAAATAAAAGGCCAGGAGCAACGGATTCTCTGCTTTAGCCTGAAGAGGATAGCCGTTGACCATAAAAAGCGGGACATGCCATAGCGCCCAGACGGCCGCGATCAGCAGACTGGCCCGCAGGCCCGACATCCGGAGCTTTAGCTTATCCAGCCAGTAGCCTCTCCAGCCCAGCTCTTCAGGAAAAGGGCCGATAAAAAATGTATAAAATATGAAAATTAGAATAGAAGGTATGTGGGCCCGGATTTGGGGCACCAGCCTGAGCTGTCCCAGAGATTCTCCAAACAAAAAAGAAGTCAGAATCGCAGCTACGGTGACAGCCGGCGGCAGCAAAAAAATAATCCGGGAACTGCTCCGACTGATCAATGTCGGGTCAAACACCCGCCGCCAGTAATCCCAGTGATATTCAGCCTCTTCGCTGAGGAGGATAAAAGCTAAGGCTACCAGGGCCGGAACCAGCAGACCGCCCAGCAGCAATACCTTGACCGCTAAGTTTTCAATTCCCCGTCCGGTTGACACCGCCAGCAGCCAGGGAGTCCAGGTCAGGACCAGGACAAAAGGTATGTATAAAATAGGGTTGAGATGAATCTTTTTTGAAAACATAATCCGCTCCTGGTTCGGGATCTGCCATTTCTTAACATACAAAAAAAGCTCCTGCCGATAAAGTAAAATTTTTAAGGCCCGCCAAAGCCGGAGGCAGTCGGGAGCCTGGTTGAAAACATCTCCGACGACTTAATTCGAGTCAGACCTGTTCTTCTCGCCCGACCCGGAATTCAATTCGTCTGGAGGCCCGGGGTCACCTGTCGCCTGAAATCTCTTCAAGAACGCCTCTCTGTTTCCGTGACTGGCGGGAATGATGTCGGAGGGCGGCGCAGCCTGTCTCCGGCCGCCGGCGGCCGAAGAAGTTCTTAGCCGGGGAACCGTGATCAAAGAGGGGAAGCGAGGCGTCGCCACCGGCCCGCCGCAGAAACTCAGAACGAATCTTCTTTCGGCCAAGGCGGCCTCCCCGACCATAATTTGTAGTATCATATATTCTCTAAATATTTTCTGTTGACACATTTTCAACAGAACCTATTCATATGAATAAAGCATCATATATGGAGAGCCAAGATGAAAGCTGTTGTCCTGACCGGACCGAGAGAAGCCCAGCTCCAGGACAGGCCTGAACCTGTCCTTCCCGCCGCCGACTGGGTACTGCTCAAAACCAGGGTGGCCGGACTGTGCGGAAGCGACCTACATTATTTCATCTCCGACTCGGTCGGCGGTGAAAAAGTCCCCTATCCCTGCGTCGTCGGCCATGAATGCTCGGCCGAGGTGGTTGAGGTCGGAACCGCGGTCAAAGAATTTAAGCCGGGAGAAGTGGTGGCGGTTGAGCCGTCAATTTATTGCGGGGTCTGCGACCAGTGTCTGGCCGGACGCTTTAACACCTGTCGGAAGATTAAATTTCTGGGCCATCCGGGAGAGCTTGACGGTTGCCTGGCCGAATATTTCGTCCTGCCGGCCAGAAACTTAATCAAGCTGGACCCGGCTACAACTCCGGAGGAAGCCATGCTGGCCGAACCGCTGTCAATCGCCCTCCATGCCTTAAATCTGGCTGCTCCCCGGAGCGGGGATAAAGTGGCCGTCCTGGGCTCAGGCCCCATCGGCCTGTCTTTGATACTGCTTCTCCGTCGCCGCGGACTGAGCTCAATCCTGGCCACCGACCGGGTGGAAGCCAGGGTCAAGGCCGCCCTCAGGGCCGGGGCTGCCTGGGCAGCCAGCGTCGAGCAGGAAGACATCGTTCAGGAAATTCTCTCTCGCCAGCCGCAGGGTCTGGACCTGGTATTTGAGGTCAGCGGAGACCAGGAAGCCATAGATCAATCGGTGACGCTGGTTAAGCCGGGCGGCCGGATCATTCAGGTTGGAATCCCGATTCCGGAAAGAGTCTCTTACCGGATAGCCCGCCTGCGCCGCAAAGAAGTCACCATAATCAACTCCAGACGACAGAACCAATGCCTGGAGCCGGCGCTTCAGATGATAAAGAACAGAGAGGTTGAGGTGGCCTGGCTGCTCAGTCATCGCTTCCGGCCGGAAGAAGCCCAGCAGGCCTTTATTACCGCTGCCGACCGGCTGGACGGAGTCTTAAAAGCCGCTATTATTTTTTGATAGCTGACGGCGGGTTAGAAAAGTCTTCGCGCCTTCATCCGGATTCCCGCCTCTTAAACCAGGCTGAAGACGGGCAGCCGTCAGGTCTTAAAAAATGAAGCCCAGCACAGCCGAGGCCCGGACTCCGCCGATTTTGAAATCCACCCCTTCATAGGTATCGCTGGCCGCGCAGTAACCTCCATTCACTCCGACAAAAACAGATTTCTCCTTGAAGTAAAGGCCGCCTTCCACCAGAAAGCCAATTTTATTCCCGCTGACCTTGATATCCAGAGCTTCTTCTTCATAAGTGGCCGCAGCCACCCCGGCCCCGATAAAAGCTTTGAGGTGCTTGGTCAGATAGGGAAAATAGGCCAGCCCGCCGCCGAAAAACTGCTGCTTGGAATGAGCCGGTTCATTTAGTTCCGGCGTGGTGCCGTTTTTGCTGAAAGTGGAAAACGTTCCGTAGATGTAAACATCGCTGATAACCCGGACCCCCAGCTTGAATTCCGGCACCATGACCTGGCTTCCGTAGACTTCCTTGTAATTTGAATCGGCGGGGAAAAGATAACCGTAGCTGAAGGACAGCATGACGGTGTCGGCTCTGACCTGTGGAGCGCCGCAGAAAATCAACAAAACCAGTAAAGACCAGATTATTAAGATCCTTTTGCTTTGATCAGTCCTCATAATAACCCTTCCCGTTGATAGTTTTTATTATTCTTGTCCTCAATAATTCCGAACTGCTCCTCTGCTGTGAGGAAGCGCTGATGACCCGGCCGTAGCAATCGACGGCCTGAAAGGTATAGATATAACTTTTATCGGCCTCCAGGTACTTATCAATGTAGACCACCTGGCCGGAAGAAAAATCGGAATCGCTGAAGGTCTGAACCAGCCGGGGTTCGGCGCTGCTGCCCGATTCCTGCCTTGTAAGCCGGTAGCTATCGACATTGAACGGCTCGGCCTTGCTGACCTGAATGGTTATCCTGGCGAAAGCTCGTTGCAGAATCCAGGCCCTTTCCACCCTGCGTTCGACCTGGATATTAAGGCTGATCTCGGGAATATAGCCTGTGCCGCCCAGGTTGAGCAGGGCCTGGGGGGTGGAGGGGTCGTTGGAATTGATGGCAAAGGTGGCGGTCAGAGGTCCCGTGTTGTAGGCGTCAAACCTGAAGACGAACTCCCGGCTGCTGCCGGCGTTGATGGTTAAAGGAAAAGTCGTTGTCCGGCAGGAAAAATCCGCAGCTCCGGAAAGCCTGGAAATGCTGCTTATAATCAGAGGCCCGTCTCCGTCATTATAAATCGTCAGGGTCAGGTCGGCATAGGTGCAGACATTGACCCGGCCAAAGTTAAGCGTTGAGGCCGAGAGGCGCAGCTCGGGATTGGCCCCGGAATACATCCTGAAACTTATGGGTGTGCCCGAGCCCGTAATTTCAGTCAGGCCCATCCCGGTGGGACTGCCGTCATAACGGACGGTGGCCGGGTAGGTCGAAGGGCCCAATTCAGAGCCCGGCCGATAAAAATCGGCCGAATTGAAGCCTCTGATGCCCAGCTCAATCTCGTCCAGGCCGTCAGCTTGAACCAGCAGCAGCAGCTTGTGGTCGGTGTAAGAATTGTCGTACAGAAAATTGGTGCCGTAGGAATTAAGCCTGGCGTCCACGTGCCAGACCGCCAGGCCGACATTTCCGCCGTTGACATTCACCAGCCGGGAGTCGTTCCTGGTGGCATATCTGTTCTGAACCAAATAGTATTCATTAAAAACATCTCCGCTGATGGCTCCCGGGAAGAAAATCAGGGCTTCAGGATACTGGCCGCTGGCTCTCAGGCTGTAAACCTGGCTGCCGGAATTAAAAACAGACGGGGTCAGCCAGTCCAGGACGAACTTGGAAAAGGCATTGTGGTCATAGCTGTTGGCGTCCATCATGTCAAAGCCGCCCACCCCACCCTTCGGTCCCACCGAAGCATCATAGTCATAATAATCCGGCAGTCCCAGGGCATGTCCGGTCTCGTGAATGGCCACCAGCGGGGTAAACTGGCCATAGGGATAATTGTAAAGCTCCCACTGCCAGGAATATCTCCGCAGCCGTTTGCCGTCGATAATATAACTGCTGTCGCCAAAGGTGGTCTGGTAACCCCACCAGAAAGAAGCCCATTCACCGTGAGGTCCCGTCCAGAAAACCAGGAAATAATCTATGTAACCGTCGTTGTCATTGTCGTACTGGGAAAAATCGTGTCCCTGGGCGTCGTAATAATTCAGGACTTCCTTGATTAGACTCTGGCGGCCCTGAGTCGTCTCTTCCACCTGAGAGCGATTATAGGCGGTGGTATACCAGCCAAGGACATTGCCCTGAATATCAAGCTGGCTGTAAGAGGCCCGGGAATAATAAGCTCTCATCGATTCATAAGGATAATTGGGATGGTAGGTGTCTTCGGGGCCAAACAGCTGCTGGGCAATGAAATCGGCGCCGGTGATGGGCGCATAATCCTGGAAGGCAACCAGAATGGCCAGGACTTTAACCTGTCCTCTGGTGGGCATCCCCCGGCGGCTCGGGGGCGGAGCCAGAAGACGGTCTATCTGCTGCGGGCTAAACCCCTGGGCTTCCAGGGCCAGCCGCTTCACCCGGTAATTAAGATGAGCCACCACTTCCGGGTCCATCCGATGGTTGCCGATTTCTCGGGCCGCAGCCACCCGGGCAGCATAAGTGCCGTCCAGACGATATTTCTGAACCTGTTCTCTGGTCGGCGGCTCCAGGGCTGAGAGACCGACTGTCAGCAACATAATCCAGGCTAACAACAAAAAAAAGATTTTTCTTTGAGTCAGCACAGGCTTCCTCCCCTCTTCACTTTTCTGCAACCTTAAAACATTATTATCCTGATTGAATTCCGGCTGTCAATAATAATTTCAATGACCGCCGGCCCGGGAGCTCTCAATAATATCATTGCGTTTGAAACCGGTATTCTGCCAATCCTCAGCTTCGCGGTTATGACCCCCGGAACGTCCGGCGATAAATAAATTCGGCCGCGGCCATCGTCGGGGCTCGTCCTACCGAACAGCCTTTGGCTATTTAACTCCGGACCCTAAATTTTCTTTGTTTATCAGAGTTTGATTTGCTTATAATATCCCTTGATTACTTGAGCCGGCGAAAAAGCCGGAGGCAAGGAGTTTAAGATGCAACTTCACTGGCTGGACCTTTCAGTGTTCATACTCTTTTTTATCGTGGTGGTTTCGGTCAGCATGTACAAGAGCCGCAAGGAGCGGACCGGGGCCGACTTCTTTCTGGCCGGTCGCGGTCTGGTCTGGCCGCTGATCGGTTTTTCGCTGATCGCAGCCAACATTTCCACCGAACATTTTGTCGGCATGTCCGGTCAGGCGGCAGGCCTGGCCGGTCTGGCCGTAGCCAGCTACGAGTGGATGGCCGCCATCACCCTGGTGTTTGTGGCCCTATTCTTTCTGCCGAAATTCCTGCGCAGCGGCATCTATACCATTCCTGAGTTTCTGGAATACCGTTACAACCCGGCCGCCCGCGGCATCATGGCCTTCTACATGATTCTTATGTACATCCTGGTCAGCATAGCAGCCGTGGTCTACACCGGAGCCCTGGCCCTCCACACCATTTTTGACTTCGACCTGGTAAAAGCCGTCTGGCTTATAGGCATCATCGCCGCGGTTTACACCACCTGGGGCGGATTGAAAGCGGTGGCCTGGGCCGACCTTTTCCAAGGTTCGGCCCTGATTATCGGAGGTCTGGTGACAATGGTCCTGGGCTTCAAGGCAGTGGGCGGAATTGGAGCTTTTGTGGCCGCCAACCAGGATAAACTTCATATGATCATGCCGGCTGACCATCCGGTAATTCCCTGGACCACCCTGGTGATCGGACTCTGGATTCCCAATTTCTATTACTGGGGACTGAACCAATTTATAACCCAGAGGACCTTAGCCGCCAGGAGTCTGAAACAGGGCCAGCTGGGAATTATGTTTGCCGCTTTTCTCAAATTGCTAATACCCTTCATCATCGTCATGCCGGGAATAATTTCTTATCAGCTTTACCGGGAACAGCTCCTGGCCCCCGGGCACACCACCGACCAGGCCTACCCGCTTCTCATCCGCAATCTGGTCGGGCCGGGAATGAGGGGATTTATACTGGCCGCCATCGCCGGGGCGGTGATCAGCACCCTGGGTTCTCTTCTGAACTCGGTCTCCACCATTCTCACCATGGACCTCTATAAGCGTCACCTGAAAAAAGACGCCAGCCAGAAGAGTTTAATAACCATCGGCCGGGTGGCAACTATAGTTTTTGTTCTGGCGGTCTGCTTGCTGGCGCCCAAGCTGGGAGACCCCAGGTTCAAGGGCATCTTTAATTATATTCAGGAATTCCAGGGCTTCGTGTCGCCCGGAGTGCTGGCGGCCTTTGTCTTCGGGCTGTTCATAAAGAGAACGCCGCCGGCGGCCGGGGTGGCGGCTCTGGTTCTTTCCGTTCCGGTTTATGGCTTTCTGAAGTGGCAGTTCGGAGAGGTGGCTTTTCTGAACCGGATCGCCATCAACTTCATAGTCCTGGTCATAATCATGGCCGCCATTACGCTGGCCAGGCCGCTCCGGGAGCCGAAAGAACTTCCGGTCCAGGAAAACTTTGACTTGCGATCCACCCCTGTTCTCAAATACCTGTGCGCGGCCATCATTATCCTGACCATAGCTCTTTACATAATTTTCTGGTAAATCTAAAAGATGGAGAGTGGTTAAGATGGCCACAGGCCGGAAAGCCGGTTTGGCTCCGTCCAAAAAAATTTTGTTGGGCCTGCTGCCGGTAGCTGCCGTTGCTTTCTGGGGCCTGACGAGCGTCGGAGGCCAGCTCAAGCCCCGACAGCCGGCTGACCTCCCTTTAAGAAATATCCAGATTATAGAGCCGGAGGATTCGCCGCAGACGATAATCCGGAAAGCGGCCCGCGTTGTGCCCACCAGAAGGCAGTTAAAATGGCAGCAAAAGGAACTGGCCGCTTTTATCCACTTTGGACTCAATACTTTTACCGGAAAAGAACATGGCGACGGGACCGAGGACCCGAAACTCTTCCAGCCGACTTCCTTCAACCCGAGGCAATGGGCCAGGGTGTTAAAAGAGACCGGCTTCAGAATGATAATCCTGACCGCCAAGCATCATGACGGCTTCTGCCTCTGGCCGACCAGGACCACCGATTATTCTGTTAAATCCAGCCCCTGGCGAAAGGGGCAGGGTGACGTGGTTCTGGAAGTGGCCAAGGCCTGCCGGGAAGAGGGCCTGGATTTCGGGATCTATATATCCCCCTGGGACCGCCGCGAAAAGAGCTACGGCACCGCCCGATACAACGAATTTTTCCGCAGTCAGTTGAAAGAACTGCTGACCAACTACGGCCCGATATCCGAAGTCTGGTTTGACGGCTATTGCGGCGAAGGCCCTGGAGGCCGAAAGCAGGATTATGACTGGAATTCATACTACCAGTTGATAAGAAAACTCCAGCCGGAAGCGGTCGTGGCCATAATGGGCCCCGATGTCCGCTGGGTGGGCAACGAAAGCGGGCTGGCCAGGGAGAGCGAGTGGAGCGTTCTGCCTCTGAACATTTCCGCAGACTCTCTGAATGCCTTAAAGGCGGGCAAATCTTCTATGGAAAAAATATTTCAGCCCGCTAACTTCATGGGAGAGGACCTGGGCAGCCGGGAAGTTATCGGTCGAGCCAGGGCGCTTTTCTGGTATCCGGCCGAAGTGGATGTGTCAATCCGACCGGGCTGGTTCTACCACCAGGAACAGGACCGGCAGGTAAAGTCGTCCCGGGAGCTGTTTGAGATCTATCTGAAATCGGTCGGCCGAAACTCGGTCCTGCTGCTGAACATTCCTCCGGACAGAAGGGGACTCGTTAGCGACAGCGATGTCCTGGCCCTCCGCGGCTGGAGAGAGCTTCTGAACCGAACTTTCAAGGACGGCTACCTCAAAAAAAAGGCAGTCAGAGCTTCAGGCCAGACGCCCGGCGCAGCCGCCGATAATCTGCTGAAGAAAAATCCCGACGACGGCTGGTGCCCGCCCGCCGACCAACTCCGTCCCTGGCTGGAGATAACTCTGGAAAGACCCAGTCGTTTTGATTGCCTTGAAATCAGAGAAGATATAACCAGGGGGCAGAGAATCGAGGAATTCGCGATTGAAGCCTGGCTGGACGGCAAGTGGACTGAAATTGCCGGGGGAACTACCGTGGGTTACAGGAGACTGCTGACTCCGGCCCCGGTCACCACTGACCGGGCGCGTCTGGTGGTCCTTAAATCGAGAGATGTTCCCTGGCTGAAAAGCTTTAACCTCTATAAGCTGGCCGTCCCGGCAAAAAACTAACACCCGGCCGCTCAAACGAGCTCCTTTTAATTACAACCGTCCCCAGGATTCTATCCGCACTTAATGGTCGTCCTGCTTTATAGCCTGAATTCCTGCCTGAATTGACAGCTCGAACCGAAAGCATTAATTATTGTATACGGGGAGGAAAAGGCGATGAAAAAGACAGCTGTCATCCTGGCGGCTTTGCTCTTCGCTTTCTGGGGTTGCCTGCCGTCGGGGAAAGCAGGTTCAGAGGCCTCCTTCGACCGGCATCTCAACGCCGGGCTGGCTCACCTGCGCCACAAAGACTACGCTCTGGCCAGGCAGGAGTTCTTCCTGGCCTTAAACTTTAAGCCGAAATCAACCCGGGTTCATAACCTGATCGGTCTGACCTATTTTCGTGAGCAAAACTATGACCTGGCCGAAATGCACTTTCAGAGAGCCATAAAACTCGACCCGCAATTCAGTCTCGGTTATCTCAACCTGGGCGGGGTTTACGCCATGAAACAGCTTTATTCCCGGGCCAGGGAATATTACCAGAAAACGCTCAGTCTATCTCCCGGCCTGGTGGCCGCTTACTACAGCCTGGGCGCAGTCTGCTTCCAGATGGGTGATGACCGGGCGGCTCTGGATTATCTCTCTAAGGGGCTGGAACTCGAGCCCGACTTTTTAGAAAAGCACCCCGACAGCCTGGCCGGGTTGCCGATGAAGGGAGACTTGCTGGCCGAACTTTATTTTTCCTTTGCTCGCCTGTATGCCGGTCGTGAGGACCTGGAAAGAACGGTCGACTATTTGAAAAAAGCCAGGCAGGCCGGTTTCAAGGACTGGCCACGGATAGAGCAGGCGCCGGAATTCGAAAAAATCAGAGACAACCCGGCCATTCGCGAATTTCTCAAATAGAACCCGCAACCTTTTGTTCCGGTCCGGGTTTCTTATCATGGACGACATCCTGTTGCCCCGGGGCCGGAGACCATTTTCTTGACAGTCACCGCCCCTTGGTTTAGCATTTAGTTGCTCTCAGGGCATACCGGATTGAAAGAAAATAACTTAGACAGGAAAAAAATCATGACCAGAAGAAGCGGATCAGTCCTGATTATTCTGATGCTATTGACTTCGGTCGTTTCAGCCGGCCAGAAGCAATCGGAGATAATCAAAAGCCTTAACCCCAAGTACCAGGACTGGTTAAAGCTGGTCAATTATATCATCCTGCCTCAGGAAAAGGATGTTTTCCTGAAACTCAGCAACGACCGGGAAAGAGACCTGTTCATCGAAACTTTCTGGAAAATGCGGGACCCGACGCCCGGCACCCCTGAAAACGAATACAAAGAAGAAATCATTAAAAGATTCAATTATGTGAACAAAACCTTCCGGCGCGGTTCCACCCGTGAGGGCTGGATGACCGACATGGGAAAGATTTATATGATCCTGGGCCCGCCGGAGAGCATAGAAAGGTTCGAAGGAGTAAACGGCATAGTGCCCTGCCAGGCCTGGACCTACCACGGCGATCCGGAAAAAGGCCTGCCCCCGGTTTTTATTTTCATCTTTTTTCAAAGACACGGCAGCATCGAGTACAAGCTCTACGACCCGTTGATCGACGGGCCGGCCAGCCTGCTTCAGGACAAAAGGGGTCTGGACGGCCTGACCTATGAAGAACTGTATGAAAAAATTCAGGAAATCGCCCCCACCCTGGCCAACACCGCCATTTCCCTGATTCCCGGCGAGTTTTCCTATGATTATTCCCCCTCTCCCCGCTACAACCTGATTTTGGCCGACATCCTGAACTCTCCCAAGAAAGACGTCAATCCCTCCTACGCCACCCATTTCCTGAACTACAAAGGAGTGGTTTCAACCGAGTACCTGACCAATTTCGTTGACTCCGAAACCATGGCCGAGGTCATTCCCGACCCGACCACCGGTCTGAATTTCGTTCATTTCTCGCTGGCCCCCAAGACTGTTTCGGTGGATTATTACGAACCGAGAAGCCAGTATTACGTTCCTTTTCAGATGGACGTCAGCCTCAGGGCCGGGGACAAGATAATCTTCCAGTACAACCGCAACATGTCGGTCTATTTTTCTGAAAACGACCTGCCCCGGCTCAAGGGCAACGGGCTGGCCATTGAAGACTCCTTCCCGGTGGCTGAGGGTTCTTACCAGCTAACGGTGTTGTTGCGCAACCCGGTATCGAAGGAATTCACCATCCTGGAAAGAACGCTGGAAGTGGCCGAAACCGGAAACCAGCCCCGCCTGTCCAATCCCTTAATCGGTTACCGGACGGAAAAATTCGCTCGGAATCAGCACCTGCCCTTCAAGGTGGCCGAGACCAAGGTGCTGGTGGACCCCAAGAATACCATTTCGGCTTCAGATATTCTGGCGGTCAGCGTCAACGTCCTCAACCTGTCCGAAAGCCTCCGCCAGAACGGCAAAATCAGGCTTGAGCTCAAGGGACTGGGCCAGAACAATCAGTCGACCAGGACCGAAGAAATCAGGCTGAACGAAAAAGAGTTCAGCCGGGTCAACAATTATTTAAGGGAGATTTCGGTGCGAGAAATGATTCCCGACTATTACCAGTTAAGTCTCAGCCTGCTGGACGGAGCCGGCAACCTGGTCGACCAGAAAAAAGGCACCTTTATCATCTCCCCGGAGAGAGCCATCGGCCATCCTATAGTCCAGGCCAAGAGTTTTAACCTGAGCAATCTTTTCTACTATCATTACATGCTGGCCAGCCAGTACGACAAGCTGGAACAGACGGAAAAGGCAGCCTACTATTACGAGCAGGCTTTCCGCCAGAACCCGCAATTCAGGGAAGGCCTCAAGGAGTATTGTCAGTTCCTGATCAAAGTCGGTCAGCACGACCGGGTGCTGGAAATGGCCGAAGGGCTGAAGGCCGAAGACAGTCAGGCCTTTGACTACCACCTGTTTCGGGGACTGGCCCTGATGGGCAAACAGGACCCGGCCGGGGCGCTGGAAGAGCTGCTGAAAGCCGTCACCATCTACGACAGCGACACCAGGGCCCTGAATGCCCTGGGCAGGGTCTATATACAGATGGGCCAGAAAGAGAAAGCCCGGCAACCGCTGGAAGCCTCGCTCCGGCTGAACCCGGACCAGCCCGAAATCAGAAAACTCCTTTCGGAGCTTGATAAGAGGTAATTTGGCGTCGACCTTCACCGATCGGCGGCTTGTTTTTTCAAATCGCCCGCTACACATAGCCGCCTTCCCGCTTCCTTCTTGGTCCAGACTAAGAAGATTTAGGACAGGGCTTTTTGGCCGCAGCTGTCTTCGTCACTTACCCAACCCGCCTCCGGCCAAGATCCTTGATTGCGAAAGCTGAAGCTTAAGCTGCTCGAATTTTCTTCTTTTGGCCCGAATCTCCGGAGAGACAGGCTACCGTCCTGAAACGGCCCGGATAATCCGAATACTGAACCTTTGTCCGGTCAGATTGTCTGCCCCGGCCGTTGCGGCCAACAAACAAAGCCCTGCCTTCCCGATTTCAGTTCAGAAAGGCAGGGCCCTAAAAACAACGACTTATTTAAGCCGGCTTGAACTCATCTCAGAAACGATAATTGATGCCCACCGCGGCGTCGAAAGTGGTTCTGTTAAAAGTGACCGGAAATTCGGGAACCATGCCGTTGCCGTCCACCTTCTGATATTTCTTGTAGAACACATACAGACCGCCGAGTTCCAGGCTCAGTCTGTTGGTCAGGTTCAATTTCACTCCGGCACCGACTGAATCGCTGGTGAGCTCATGATTGATATCGTCCTGGTAATACGGGGACAGGTCGAACTGAGTGCGCAGGTAGCCGCCGCTGAGGGTGACCAGACGGCTGAGTTCATATTCCAGACCCAGCCCGAGCTCGTAGGTGTTATGATCAACGAATTCTTCCGCCCCTTCCCAGTTGGCGCTTTTATCGAAATAGTAGCTGAAGGAGAGATAGCTGCGGAAAGCGGGGGTTATGGCGTAGCGCAGACCGGCCGACAGGATGGCCGGAATATCGTTCCTGAACTTTTCGCCGTCCGGGAACATTCCGGTGTCGTCAACTGTGGTCTTGTTGGTGAGTTCGAGTTTGGTGTTGAATTCATACTTCAGGCTCAGGGCCAGCGATTCGTTGGGGGTGAAGCACAGGCTCAGAATGGGAGTGAAACCGCTGCCGGTTTGTTTGACGTTCACCTCTTTATCAGCCACCATGGCCGCATAATAATCGTAACCATTAAAGGTAAAGAAATCATAGGCTGACTGCCAGGACCCGGCAATGTTGAGCATCACATCCCTGATTGAGCCTTCGTACTTGTTGGTGGCCTGAATCAGGCGGGCGCCGACACCGAAAGCCAGGCTGGGGCTGAGGGCGTAGGAAAAATTCAACTGATAGCCCATGAAGACCGATTCCCCCTTGAAAACGATATCCACATCATAGCCCGTGGTCGGAATGCCCATATTGGTCAGGAGCGGGGGCAACATGGAAAATGGAATTTCAAACGACGGCAGGCCGGTTTTGAAATCGGCCGTCCCGCCGCCGGCGTTAGGTCCCACTCCGAAGGAGACAGCCAGGTTCCCCTTTTTATAAACCGCGTACAGGTTGGGGAAGAAGGGCACCCGGACTTCTCCCAGGTAATTGGGATCGTTAAGCAGCGGAAAGCCGTTGATGATCTTCTTATCCTGAGTAATCATCTGGTTGTGCAGCGACAGATGAAAACCGTCGGACAGCTTGACCAGTCCGGCCGGGTTGTAATAGACGCCGTCCACATCAAGGGAAGCGTTGCGGGACAGGAGCCGGATGAAGGTCGCGCTCTGGTTGTTGTTGGTGAGAATACCGGCCGTGGCGCTGACGGTCAGCAGGGCCAGGATCCCCAGGAGACACACCGTTTTCTTCATTCTTCTTAACCTCCTTAAAGTTTTGCTAACTATTACCAAAAAATAAAAAAAAAGGCAAATTTCTTTTTCCCCGGTGGCTCTTCCGGCATCGGGGCCGCGCATCGGGCAACTGTTGAGACCTCCTTTTCGAGCCGGGAAGCCGGTTTCTCGAGGCCGTCGGGCCGCAGCCCCTTACCTCCCATACCCCGGATATCTGTAGCGCCTTAAGGAACGGGCTTCTTGACAGCGACGAGAATAAACATTACCTTAGAGGTATCGCGGAGGGATTAATCACCAGAACAGGAGGGAAGGGTGTTTCTTTTTGCTTCAGTTGTTCCCCGCTTCCTCAGACCGGCCCCGGCCGATTCCCGGAAAATTGCAAAAAATTATCCTAATTCCTTGTATTTTTATCGGAATAGTAGGATAATGGGAGGGACATGAAGGCCGTGGACAAAGCCAGAGGTTTTTGCTGCCCCGGGCGAGGCACTCCGTCTCCCGGCCCTGTCTTCAGCCGGAATCGTTTCCTCCCGGACTCCGACCATAAGAAAATTAGTTCAGCCCATCATCTTTGCCCTAAACCCGCAATTATTTCTATTTTACCGCCAATAAATTTCAACAGGAGGTCTTAAATGTCTGATATCACCCCTGACCTTACTCTGGACAACAGCGGACTGGCCTGCCCGATGCCCATCATCAAGACCAAGAAGGCCATCGACGGACTCCAGGTCGGACAGGTTCTTAAGATGATCGCCACCGACCCGGGCTCTCTGCCCGATGTTCAGGCCTGGGTCAGCAAGACCGGTCACGAGCTCCTGAAGCACGAGACCGAGGGCAATAAGTTCATTTTTTACATCCGTAAGACAAAGTAACGGCCTGCCCGCAGACCGGACAACAATGAGCCGAAGGGCACTCAATTATCTTTCAACCGGATTAACTCTCAGAAACGGCCTGACTGGAGAAATCAATTTAAGACAGGAGGAAAAAAATGACTGAAGGGAAAAAAAGAATAGCCATCATTGCCAGCCACGGCACGCTCGACGCCGCTTATCCGCCTTTCATCCTGGCCACGGCGGCCGCTTCGATGGATATGGAAGCGGCCATCTTTTTTACTTTTTACGGGCTGGAAATACTCAAGAAGAGGAAAATCAACAAACTGAAAGTTTCGCCTCTGGCCAACCCGGCCATGCCGGTGAAGATTCCCAGCATAATCGCCATGCTGCCGGGAATGACCGCCGCGGCCACGGCCATGATGAAATCCTGGATGAAAAAATCGAACGTGGCCACGCTGGCTGAATTGCTGGAAACAGCTAAAGAACTCGGCGTCCGGCTGATCGCCTGTCAGATGACCATGGATGTGATGGGAATCAAAAAAGAAGACCTGATTGACGGTATTGAAATAGGCGGCGCGGCTACCTTTCTGGAATTCGCCAGCCAGGACGCCATCACTCTGACTTTTTGAGGGGGGAGACATGGCGGACGATAAAATTTTGATTCTCATGACCAGCGGTCCGGACACACCCCGGCGCTGCGCCACTCCGTTTTTCTTCGCCACCCTGGCCACAGCCATGGATTATGAGGTGACCATGTTCTTCACCATTGACGGCACCCTGCTCCTCAAAAAGGGTCTGGCCGACACGGTGTTTCCGAAAGAGGGCGGGAAATCGGTCGGGGAATTTCTCCGGGAGGCCATCGAAGCCGGAGTAAAAATGACCGCCTGCACCGCCTCGCTCGAACTGCACGGACTGAAACCCGAAGACCTCATTCCCGAGGTCAAGATGGTGGGCGGCGCTTCCATGTGGCAGATGGCTGAGGACAGCAAGACCGTTTTAACCTTCTAATCCATTTAATAAAAAGGAGGCAACATGGCCATAATCCGCGGCTGTAACCTTCCTGAGGACCTCTATTATTATCCGGAAAAGCACCTCTGGCTGAAGCCGCTGGGCGGAAATCTGTTTCGGGTCGGACTCACACCGATTGCCGGCAAGCTGTCCGGAGGAAAACTCAACGCCGTAACCATTCGCTCGAAAAACATCGGCGCCGAGGTGCAACAGGGGAAGAGCCTGGCCACTCTGGAAAGCAGCAAGTATGTCGGACCGGTGCCGGCTCCGATTACCGGAATCGTGAAAGCAGGAAATGAGAAACTGGCTGCCGAGCCCAACCTGGTCATCAGCGATCCCTACGGCGAGGGCTGGGTGGCGGAAATCGAAGCCACCAGATGGGAAGAAGAAAAGGCAGCCCTGCTGACCGGTGCTGAAGGCCTGGCCGAATACCAGAAAAAGCTCGAAGCCGCCGGCATCTCCTGCGGCTGAGCTCATAAAGGGCGCTTGTCCCAAAGAAGCCAGGCCGAGGCAGTCGGGGCGTCAGTGACAAAAACGATAAGAACGTAAATTTAATTCCTTCACCAAGGAGGGCAAATGAAGGAAAAGACGATTTATCAGCATCTGAGGGAGAAAGGGCTTTCCCGGCGGGATTTCATGAAGCTCTGCGGCACCGTAGCCGGGATGCTGGGACTTGAGTTCGCGCCGCCGGTTAAAGCCCTGGGCAAGGTCCTTAACCCATCTCCGGAAGAGGTGGTGGCTCAGGCCCTCAAGACCAAACCTAAGCTTCCCATCATCTGGCTGGAATTTCAGGACTGCGCCGGTTGCAGCGAAGCCATTTCCCGCTCGAGCTCTCCCCTGCTGAGCAAGCTGGTTCTGGAAGATATTGCCATCGAGTACCACGAAACTCTGATGGCCGCAGCCGGCTTTCAGGCGGAGAAAGCCAGAGAAGAATGCCTGAAACGCTACTACGGAAAATATGTTCTGGTGGTCGAGGGCAGTCCGACAACCGCCGATGAGGGAATCTACTGCACGGTGGGCGGAAAGAGCAACCTGGAGATTTTAAGGGAAGCGGCGGCCGGAGCTGCGGCCGTCATCGCCACCGGAAACTGCGCCTGTTTCGGTGGGATTCCGGCGGCCAGGCCGAACCCTACTAAAGCTGTTGGTGTAGCCGATCTTATCAAAGATAAACCGGTGGTAAACATCCCGGGCTGTCCTGCTATTCCTGAAGTAACCACCGGAACCATTCTGCATTTCCTGATAATGGGGCAGTTGCCGGCCACTGACACTCTGAAAAGGCCGCTGCCTTTTTACGGCAACACCGTCCACGACCATTGTCTGCGCCGGCCATTCTATGAAGCTGGAAAATTTGCCGGCAGCTTTGACGACGAGGGTGCTAAGAAGGGATATTGCCTGTACAAGCTCGGCTGCAAGGG
>FWPV01001891.1_pt1 | contig 54049 bp, 40 predicted proteins | sample 2228371 | NCBI WGS metagenome assembly FWPV01 (sample SAMEA103939776, study PRJEB20133) | metagenome
ATTAAGAAAGAATTACAATCTCAACTATCTTTACCCCGATAGAACCGAGAAAAAACTTCCTGTTGTATTAAGCAAAATGGAAGTGAAACTTATTCTTGATTCAATAAACAATTTAAAACACAAAGCTATCATTTCGCTGATTTATGGAGCTGGGTTAAGGGTAAGTGAAGCGATTGAAATGCAGATTGGAGATATTGATTCAAAAAGAATGGTAATTAGAATCAGGCAGGCTAAAGGAAAGAAAGACCGTGAGGTAATGCTTCCGGCAAATCTCTTACTCCTTCTTAGAGAATATTATAAGGCATATAAACCAAAGAAATATTTATTTGAAGGGCAAAAAGGGGATAAATACTCAGCTCGTACAATTCAAGCAATTTTGAAACAAGCATTAAAAAAAGCAAAAATCACCAAACCAGCAACAGTATATTCTTTACGACACAGCTTTGCATGTCATTTAATAGAATCTGGAACAGATATCAGAGTTATTCAACAATTACTGGGTCATAGCTCTATTAAAACAACACAAATATACACTCAAGTAAGCATCTCGAGAATTGCAAAAGTTAATAGTCCGTTCGATTCTTTGTAAAGTAATATCGTCGGTCTTTACTGTTTATTTAGTATAAGTTTCAAATTGAGCATATGCCGGCTATGGTTGAGTAAGATATGTTTTTTCAACAATTGGTGTTCCGATCTACAGAGAATATCGTGCTGCTTCTGCATTACAAATTACAAACTTTGAACCGAAGAAAACTATGAAGTTAACCGCTAAAATTCCTGTCTTTACCACACTTGCGGGCAACCGTAAAATATCAATAACTTAATGAGATTATTCGTCCTTTTATAAAAACAAAAACTTTTCCTTCAGGGCAACCTTAACACCTTCCATAAAAACTTCGGGTTTGAATCCAGCAATTTTAAGACAGGTCGGGCAGGTATATCCAACAACTTTTTTTTGTTTCAGATAAGTCTGGGATGATTCGAAATCTGCGTATTTAAATCTTTTGCGCCTTTAACCAACAATTCAACAGCTTGAATGTCCGTATATACAATTACCTCTTTATCCGTTGCCATCATTTTGCCATTTTTAAGGGCATTAAAACTTTATGAGGATTATTGTAACTTTCTGTGATATGGTTAAACATTCCATCCATTACAGTGCTTTCAATGCTCCGCCATCGACAAAAACAGACGTTCCATTGATATAACCGGCTTGTTCCGAAGCAAGAAAAGCTACTACAGATCCTATCTCTTCTGGTTTACCCAATCTTTGAGCTGGTATTGCTGATGCAACCTGTTGCAAGTATTGCTCATAGGTTATTCCCTGTTTTTGAGCGCTGGCCCGTGCAATTTCGTGTTGACGCTTTGTGAGGATATTTCCTGGGCAAACGGCGTTGAAGGTAATATTGTATCGCGCATATTGATTTGCCATAATTTTTATAAAACCGAGTATACCAGGCCTTATTGTAGAAGATAACAGTAATTCGTTGATAGGCTGTTTTGCGACGATAGAATTTATAGTAATAATCCGACCCCACTGTTGTTGTTTCATTTCAGGAAGCACGGCTTTAGTCATCCGCACAAAACTCATCAGAGTTAATTCGTGAGCATGTTGCCATTCTGTATCGGGAAGTGTTTCCAGATTGCCGGCCGGTGGTCCACCTGCATTGTGTACAAGAACATGAATGCTTTTGTATTTAGCAAGCACATACCGTACGAGTTGTTCAATATCCTGTTTATCGGAAACGTTGGCTCGAACGGCATCGATGGTTGCTCCCGTTGCACTTCGTATTTCTTCTGCAGTTTGTTGCAACAACGATTCACGCCGCGCACACAGTATAACTGTTGCTCCCTCCTGAGCAAGAGCAAATGCACTTGCTTTTCCGAGTCCCTCACTGGAGGCTGTAACGAGTGCTATTTTTCCCTTCAATCCTAAATTCATAACAACAATTTGAATATAATTGTCGGAATAATTTTATCTGTACAACTACATCAGTCACTGCCCGCTGATGATACCTAATACACCCAGCCTGATCATCATTATTGCAATTGCAGCCATAAGAATGGATGCTATTTTTGCAAAAGCTTTCGCACCGGCATCACCCAGCAATTTAATAACGAACGTTGCATTACGAAATACTATCCACACAAATAATAAATTGGCTAACAATGCAACAACTGCCGCTACGTAGCCATACGAATCGACAATAATGAGAAGTGTTGTTAAGACAGCTGGTCCGATAATTAAAGGAATTCCGATAGGCACTACACCGACTGTAAGATCGGGTGCCCGACGGGTAGACTCGCTTGTCGATAGTAAATCGACAACAGCAAGTACCAGAAGTACAATACCACCTCCGATTCGGAAGTCGTTTTCTGTAATACCAAGGTAATTAAAAATCATCCTTCCACCAAAGAGGAAGATAACAGATACAGCAAGTGCAGTGAGCGTTGCCTGAGTTGTGAGCTTTTTCTTCTGTTCAGTAGTCATATCACTGGTAAGTGACAGGAAGATAGGTACCAATCCCAGCGCATCAATTGAAACAAAGAGAGGAATAAAGGAAAGAAAAAATATGTTGAGATCGAGATTCATTGTGTTACGACAGAAGACCTGCTTGTTTTAGTTCCTGTTCGATTGTAACTGTAAGCTCTTCTTCGGACAACGAGGTACGAACACCTGCCGCATGAATTGCCTGACGGAGCGTTCCTTTTCGTTCTATCAGCCATGCCCACAAACAGTAGCCAAGCCGGAGTTGATCGTTTGGTTCAAGAGTCGGAATTTTTTCTGCTAAAGAATAAACTTTCTTTTCAATCGAATCGGCAGGATATTCCTGTACTGAAGATGCTGGTTTTGTTGTCATAGAATACCTCGTACTATTTATAACACACTTATGTAAACTGGGTTATTAAATATAAAAAAATTGAGTGAATAACAATCGGAGCAGTTAGTACTAACAACGCCGTATTTTTTTCGGATGTACTATTTTCCGTTCACTGCTCCATTTCATTCTTTCTTCCAATCAATTGCAATAATATTAACAAACAATTTAGACTTTTGATACGAAGGATTCAACCATTGCCTGAGGAGAAAAAGATTAATTTTTTCGAACTTTGCTACAACCCGCGCACCGGGAAACGTTAAGTACTCCGTCAATTGTTCAGGCGAGGTTGTTTCAAGAATAATATAATCCGGCTTTGCAGTACGAAAATATTCAACTATTCTCTTATCTTTTTTGTATGGTACTATTTCCGGATTTATTAATCCCATCATACAAATAATTTTCCGATTTGTAACAAAGGCCGGTTTTCCTATTGCAGCAATAGCAACAGAGGCATTGTGTGGAGTATTTTCATTAATCCACGTAATGTATTCATCTCTTACTTTTTCCGAGGGGTAATAGGTTTTACTTAAACCATAACTCATCAGCATCGATGCAGCAAGAAACTGTACAATTATAAGGCTGTAGCTTACTATGGCAAGTTTTTGTTTGATGGTAGCTGCAATGTCGGCAAGCACCTTGCTTGTGAGATACAACAGAAGAGGAATAAATACGTAGAAGTAGCGTGCATAGATTATTTCGTTACTTACCAGTACACAGTACGAAAGAATTAATAGAAGGGGGAAAAGATAAAAGATCCAATACTCTTTTAGCCAGATGAGAGCATCGTTTTTATTTGTTTTGAATTTGTAAAGCAAATGACCGGTAAGCGTAATACAAAGTACTCCATAGGATGTAAACAAAATTTGAAAAGTTTCCAGTATGTTTTTCCAAAACAGAGAAAATGGTGGATAGGCACCTCCTTTTGCCACTACTGTATTCGGTATAAAGGAACCAAAGTAATAATAGGCAAAACCACTCCATAGAAGAATTGGAATAAGAAACCAAAACACCCAGCGGAGTATTTGTTTCAATGTTTCTTTCTTCAGAATCTTGTCTGTCAGCAACATCAACACAAGCAGAAACGATTCCGGCCTGTTGAGACAGGCCAAACCGCATACAACAGATGACCATTGAAATGATTCCTTATTGTTCAGTTCTTTTCTATGCAACATTACAGCAAGAAAAATCAGAAGGCCGGAGAGTGGTGCTTCCATTCCAATGTAGGAGTGTTTAAGCACATTTGGATCGAGCGCTGCAAGAAACATGGCAACGGCAGCTACTGCGCGGTTCAGAGAATCAGAGTAACTGTACTTCCAAATCATTAATATCAGTACAACACTTAGCAGCAGACTGGCGATAATAGAAGTAGTAACAAAATTATGCAATACCAGTTGAATCACTACCAGCAATAATAACCACACAACACTTGTAAATCCGTAACTTCTTTCACCTGCGTTGAACGCTATACCATCTCCGTTGATAATATTTCTGACGTACTGAAGATAGATATATGTATCGTCACCTAAACGAAAATCCGAATAGAGGAGAAAACTCAATAATAAGAACAAAAAAACAACTGAGAGGGGTAATACAAGTTTGTTTTGCACAGAAACAGCCTTCATATTTTTACAGGTACCTTTCTTTTTTGCTTCGTATCATCTGAACGGTTCGACAACGGTACAATAATAATGAAAACCTCTTGGAACTTTTTCGCAGGGAAAAGTACATTGAAAACACAATTCTTGTATCTTTAATAATTAAAAGTAACCAGCGGATACCCTATACTAAAGTTGAATAACAATGGTCCCCAGCTCGCGGGGTGGTCGAAAATATCTCTGCGGAGAAAGAACGCACGGCTGAATGAAAATTCTGCCGGACCAATAGCTGTATCGAAAGCAAGGGTTACACCAAATCCATGTGTAAAGTCTGCAGGTCGAAGTTCGATTACCCGTGACCATATACCTCCGATATCGTAACGTACTTTGAGATAGGTATCGAAATAAAATTGTACAGGAAGTTTGTACTGACACTCCAGACTACCAACAACAAGCTGACGACCCATCCGGTCGTTTTCCTGAAGACCAAAAAACGAGTGTTGACCACCTAGTGAATAGAGCTCGCTAACCGGTACTGCGTCGTCTCCTACGCCGATGACTATTTTCGGACGCAGCACAAGATTTTTAAAAACTTCTCTATAATACTCATACGAATAGTACAGTTTTGTATAACCGATATCACTTCCAAATTTAACTGTTGCTGCTTCGTAATAAAAATTCAGGAGTATCCCTGCTGTCGGAAAAGGGTATTTGTTTTGTGTATCGATATCAGTGCCGATTCGTACTGCAGAGAGATTATACGACTGATTTTCTATCGGCGATTCAAAAATGTTAGATACTCTCACTTTTTCGATTCGTCCTGTCAGGAGCAAATTTCCAAGACGTTCGAGTTGTGTACCAAAACTCAATTGTGCACCACTGAGACGTTTTCTGTATTCACCAATCCGTTCTCTTATGAAGTAGTCGCGTTTCAATGCCTGGTAATCGTAAACATTAATATCGTTGGTAATAATGTAACCGCGTAACCCAAGGGTCAGATAGGTATTAAAAATGCGTGTTGCTCTAAGTTCTGTAAAATACTGTTGATTTCGTTGTCCTCCATTAACTCCAAAACCAATATCTGTTGCCGTACCAAGGAGATTTTCATCACGCCAGGATAACGAAGGCTGAATTCCCCGTTCATTATCAAGTCTTAAACCAAATCGTAACAGCGACGTGCTTCTTTCTCGAGCCTCGATTGTAAGAATGTTGTTGCTGTTTTCTTCTCCTTCTTTCCTGACATTCAGTGTTACATGTTCAAAAAGACTTGTAGCGTAGAGATTCGAAATACCTTTATCGGCTTTATCAATTGTAAACAATTCACTTCGCCTGAGAGGCAGTTCGCGACGTACAACCCAGTCACGTGTTTTCGTTGTACCCTTCACATCTATTCGTTCTATTATCCCTTCATCAATTGTTATTCGAAGTGTTTTTGACTGAGATGAGTATTCTACTTGTTTTATTGACGCCAGACCAAAACCTTTTTCTCTATACCGGCGAAGGATTTTTTCAAGATATAAACTTAAGCGATGAGTACAGATACTTTGATCTTTAACAGGTTCGAATATCTTCAACAGTGTATCGTTCGGAAAAACAGTTGAGCCATATAGTTCGATAGTCTGAAGAAAATACTGCGGAGTTGTACGGATTTCAATACTTGTAAAGTCCGGATAAGTGTGTACAAACGCTACGACAGAGTCGCTCTCCCGTTCAGCGTAGAGAGCCAAAAAGTGTTTCAGTTCGTACTCTCTTACTTGTTTTTGTTCTTTCCATTGCTGAACCTGTTCAATTAATAATGGGCAGGTGCTTTGGACCGAAAAACGGGGATTGTCGTAACTTTTTGAAGAGTCGTAAGAAAACTGTTGATTCCATGTTGCTAAAAACTTTTTGCGAAGTGAAGGTAACATCTCCTCTGCAGCTTCTTCGCCTAATTGGATGAGCTGTTTGTTTTTGCTAAAATCATTCGAAAGATGATGCGCCAATGCCGGTGTAATTACAATGTCTGCTTTCGATCGAGAAAGTTCATTGACCTGCTGCATCATAATTGTTGTGATCTGATCGACCATTTCCCATGGTGTATCCAGCTGATCACGCGTTCGTAACCTGCTTGTCATATCGACAGCAATAATGAAGTCTACCTTCTCCTGTAATGCAACTTCGACGGGAAGATTTTCAATTAATCCTCCATCAAGTAACTGGAACGTATCTTTTTTTACACTCGTAAACACAAGTGGTATTGCAATACTTGCTCTGATAGCAGTTGTAAGATCACCTTTATCCATCACAACACGTTGACCACTGATTAAATCTGTTGCAACAGCCCGAAAAGGAATTTTAAGATGATCGAATGCAGGCGATGGATGATAGAGCGCATTGAGCGTGAGTATATTCAGATGACGTGTTAATCGCTGACCAGTTGAAAATGCTGACGGAATAACGGGGTCGAATCCTTCGAAACGCAGAACCAGTATACTACGGTCTCTGGCAATTTTCTGGTCAATATACATCTCTTCGCGTCGTGCCTCGTCAGAGAGACTAAGAATTTCTTCCCACCGTGTTGTATCTGCAATTAATTCCAGTTGTTCAACAGTGTATCCGGCAGCATAGAGACCACCGATAACACTTCCCATGCTGACACCGACAATAAGATCAATTGGTATTTTTTCCCGTTCCAGTACTTTCAGTACACCGATGGCAGAAATTCCGCGTGCACCACCTCCGCTGAGTACAAGCGCTACCCGCGGGCGGTGTGCTACACCTACCTCAAGCCCCGGAAAGAGTGTTTTCCTTTCTTTGTATTCCGGTTGGAGGATAGTGACAGATTCTTGCTGAGCAAGGCAGAGTATCGGTGTGCACAATAGTAACATCAAGCCAACGATATACTTCATACACACAATACTATATGTTTTCTTTTTTTGCACGGAGCGAATCCCACAACGCATAAACACAAAGCAAAATAAACATAACAAGACCAACTACTTCAGCGCCTTTTGATTCAGCCCAGTGTTCATTAAACCAAGTTGTGTACCCAAACGGAACCTGCTGATCAATAAATCTCAGTAACGCATTGAACACTCCCAGCAATGCAGCCCCGGCAATAAAGCCCGAAGCGATAAGTGTACCGCGCTGGAAACGAGCATTGTTTAGTTGTTCATCGTTTGAGCGTGACGAAACAAACCACGCGATAAATCCACCAATGATCAGAGGTGTATTGAGTTCCTGTGGAATATACATTCCAAGTGCAAATGCCAGTGACGGTACTTTAAGCAAATACAACAACACAGCAATGACAGCACCGACTGCATAAAGCATCCATGGAGTTTCGGTGCGAAGCATTAATGGTTTAATGACAGCAGCCATTGCATTCGCCTGCGGAGCTACCAATGCTTGTTCACCGGTAAAACCATATGCTTCGTTCAGCAACAGAATAACGGCACCAACCGTTGCAGCCGAAACCAGCACTCCAAGAAATTTCCAAGTCTCTTGTTTCTTTGGTGTTGAACCAATCCAGTAACCGATCTTTAAATCAGTAATAAAGCCACCGGCTACCGAGAGCGCTGTACAGACAACACCGCCGATGATCATTGCACTTATTATTCCGGCTTCGCCACTTAATCCAACATTTACAAGTACGAATGAGGAGAGCAACAGTGTCATCAATGTCATGCCGGAAACCGGATTTGTACCGACAATAGCAATTGCGTTGGCTGCTACAGTTGTAAAGAGAAAAGATATAAGTAAGACAACCAGTAATGCCACAACTGCCTGAAATAACGTTGGTACAACTCCAAGTGCAAAGAATGCAAACAGTGCCAACGCAGTAAGAAGTATCAGTGTAACAATCCAAAGCATTTTCAAATCTGTTTGTGTGCGTACTTGTGAAGTTGTTGAAGAAGAGTGATGAACAATTTCATTATATGCCAGCGAAAAAGCCCCTGCAATGATTTTTGATGAACGAAGTATCCCGATAATGCCTGCCATTGCAATTCCGCCAATACCAATCTGGCGCACGTATGTACGGAAAATTTCTTCAGCAGTCATTGCCGAAATAAGTTTTGTTGAGAGCACCGGCACTGTGATATACTGGCCGAATTCATATACCAATGGGATGAGAACAAACCAGGAGAGAAATGAACCTGCCACAATTATAGTAGCGTACTTTAATCCCACAATGTAACCGAGTCCTACCACCATTGCCGAAACGTTCAGTTTTAAGACCATTTTTGCATTGTCGGCAAGCACTTGTCCCCATGCAACTATACGGCTTGTTACAACTTCTGCCCACCAACCGAAAGCTGTAAAGAGAAAATCAAAAAGACCGCCAATAACCCCACTTACCACCAATACTCTTGCTTCTTTTCCGCCCTTCTCACCTGCCATAAGAATTTCTGTCGTAGCTGTTGCTTCAGGAAAAGGCAATTTACCATGCATATCTTTAACAAAGTATTTTCGGAAAGGTATGAGAAAGAGAATTCCCAAGAATCCACCCAGACTCGAAGCAATAAACATTTGTATGTAACCAGGTGGCAGAGAAAGAATATACAGTGCCGGTATTGTAAATATAGCTCCCGCAACAACAACACCTGAACATGCTCCAATGGATTGAATAATCACATTTTGCGCAAGAGCGTCTTTCTTTTTAGCAAGCCCGGTTATTCCGACAGCAAGAATCGCAATCGGAATAGCAGCTTCGAAAACCTGACCAATTTTTAAACCAGAATACGCTGCGGCTGCAGAAAACAACACAGCCATTACCAAACCCCAAGCCACAGACCATGGTGTTACTTCGGCATAATGTCTGGATGGCTCAAGTACAGGTGTATACTCTTCACCTGGTTTTAATTCTCTGTAGGCATTTTCCGACAGGCGACGGGTTGATGTTGATTGCTCCATACGTTTCCTTTCTATTATCTACTTTTTTCTGCCCAAATCTGAATAAGGTTAACGACAGTTTCAACCGATTTTTCCATTCCCCAAACATTGACCCACTCTGTTCGACTGTGGAAATTAGCCCCGCCGGTAAAAATGTTTGGAGTAGGAAGACCCATTTCTGTCAGACGCGAGCCATCGGTTCCACCACGGATTGGTTTCCACTGAGGGTCCAAACCTGCCTTCTGTGTTGCTTCAAAAAGATAGTCCGTTACCCGCTGATCTTTTTCAAGTCCCTCGCGCATATTCCGATATTGTTCAACAACCTTCACCTCAATTTTTGCTTTGGGAAACATGTTCTGAACATCTGCAACAACCTTCTCAACAATCTTTTTCAACTCATCTAAACCTTCGGTACGAAAATCGCGGAAGAGAATTTTCACACTCGATTTTCCTACTCCTCCTTCGAGAATGTACGGATGAATGTATGGTTCATAACCTTCTGTGCATTCTGGAGAAATATTTTTCGGTAGACGCGAAATAATTTCGGAAATTACACGTACAGAATTTACCATAATTCCTTTTGCTGTTCCTGGATGTATATCGCGACCATAGATAGTTATCGTGCATGAATTTGCACTAAACGTTTCTTTGTTCAATTCACCTGGTTCATCACCGTCTACAGTGTAAGCAAACTGAGCGCCGAATTTTTTAATGTCGAAGTATTTTGTACCCGCACCAATTTCTTCATCTGGTGTAAATGCAATGCGTACTTTGCCGCGAGGAATTTCCGGATGCGAAAGCAGATACTCAACGGCAGTCATAATAATTGCAACACCAGCCTTATCGTCTGCTCCGAGGAGTGTTGTGCCATCACTTGTGACTATTTTTTTTCCAAGTGCAAGACGTAGAGCGGGATTTTCGGATTCACGAATAACAACATTCCGATCTCCAGGCAAAACAATATCTCCTCCGTTGTATATCAGCACCTGTGGTTTCACATTTTCTCCGCTTACCTCCGGGGATGTATCGACATGCGCAATAAGTCCAATAACCGGCACTTCATAGTTAACATTCGATGGAAGCGTTGCCATTACATAACCGTATTCATCAACAGCCGCATCTTTAATTCCTAATTCTTTTAATTCTTTTACCAGTAAATTGAGCAAATCGTATTGTTTTGCTGTACTCGGATAGGTTTCCGATCCTTCCTTCGATTGTGTATCGATAACAACGTAGCGTAAAAACCTCTCAAGCACATGTTCAGGCATGATTAATCCTTTCTTTATTCTTTAACACTTTGTTAAGATAGAAAGAAGGGAGCAAAAATGCAGTAGGAAACATTGTTTTTATACCTCAACTTTTATATTATTATGCTTAACAATACAAGGAAGGCTTATGATGAGGGAACAACTGATTTTCACTACTGTTTTTTTATTTCTCCTTTTCACCGGTTGTGATACAACAACACCGCAGCTTCCACAAGTAATTACAACTATCGAATGTACCGATCTTAACGGTAACATGAAATCGGAGTTCTTAGTGGGTGAAGAATTCCTGATACGATTTACAATAATAAACAATAGTGGAAAAGATCTGATCTATAACTATACTTTACCGCTTTCAAATATTTACCTCAAAAATAATGACTCGATCGTTTCTCAGCAATATCCACAGCTGCCGATAGAAAGAGTATTTATTAACGATACCCTTAAAAAGAATTCTTCGATTGTTAATATCTGGAGAGCACCCTCACCTCCTCTAAGTTCCACGATAGTCTACCTTCGCCCTGGTACATACACAGCCTCTGTTTTTTTGAATATTTATTTTACTAATGCTAATATTGATTTTTACATTCCATCAACAACATTTACTATAAAATCAAGCTTTACTGTCCGTAAACCAAATATTTACCTCTATCCACCGACAACCGATACTCTCCTTATCAACATACGATTTCCAAGCGGTGGACATATTATTCAATCCGAACCCGAGTATGGTACCGGATGGAATGTTATCGTTGAACCATCAGGCTTAATCAATGGAACGTATTCATATCTTTTTTACGAGGGTGAAACTCCTGACCTTGCACAATACGAATGGGGATGGTGTGTAGCAAAAGATACTCTGACATCTTTTTTCAGAAATAACCTTGCCTCAGCTGGTTTTATTGAAAAGGAAATCAAAGACTTCCTTGATTACTGGATTCCGTTGCTGAAAGATTCGCCATTTTATATTATTTATCCGCAAAATAATGCCGATATCAACAAAATGATTCAACTATCGATCTCAAAAAATCCAACGACCCTGATTCGGTTATTCTATGTTATTAAAAAAACATCAAAACCTTCTTTCATCGCACCACCACATCGTACCGAACCAATTCAGCGCCGTGGTTTTGTTGTTGCAGAATGGGGGGTATACTTGATGAGTAAACATTAGATCCCAATTATTTAAACACTATCTATTATTCGCGGGGGATTGTATGAAGTATGAGGCCGTTATTTGTTTATTTCTTATCTTTTCATTCAATCATCTGTCACAAACTTTTCCTTACACAGAAACATTCGATAATACTACCGCACCCGTACTACCGACAGGCTGGATAAGTAATGGTTTTACTGTTTCAACTTCTTCTCCGCGATCGGCACCAAACTGTATGTATACCAGCGGAAATATGACTCAAAAAATTCTGGTTTCTCCTCCTTTCGATTTCAGAAATCGTCTTCCAGATAAACTTACCTTTTGGGAACGCCGATCTTCAACCGCAATCAACTATCGGCTCGAAGTTACTGCCGTTGTGAGCGATACAAACCCCATTGTCTCCTTAGCATTGTTTGATACAATCACTTCGACCTCTTCCTATGTCAGAAGAACCATCGATCTTTCTCAGTATAATTTAGGGGGAAATGATTCTGTACGTTTTCAATGGATTCTCCTTGCTGACAGCACCAACTCCACAGGTGTACTTCGTCTGGATGATATTACACTAACAGTTGCAAAACAGTTTGATATTGGCATAGCCTCCATGAGTGTTGTACCTGCTTTACCGTCACGTACAGATTCATTAACGATCAGTGTTGTAGTACACAATTATGCTGCAAGCGTGGGGAGCTTTTCTGTTGAATTCTACAAAGATCTGAACAATGATTTTTCTATTCAGAACGATGAGTTATTCGCTTCAGTTGAGTACCCGGGACTTTCGGCAAATGATTCTGTTCTAATTAGTGTTGTGCACCCTCCTCTCAAACCCGGACAAATACAATTTATTGCACTGGCTAAACTCCCTTCTGATGAATGGAACAGCAACGACACTGCAAGAACACAAGTATCCGTCGGTAGTTTTCAGGGTGATATTGTTATCAACGAATTTCTCTACTCACCAACCGAAGAAGAAGATGAATGGATAGAGTTGTATAATACCACAGACGACACGATCAACATAAGAGCATGGAAAATATCGGATAGTAATATAAACAGCAAAGCTACTCTTACATCATCAGATTATTTTTTTCCTCCGCATTCGTATCTTGTAGTCTGCAAAGATCATGGATTCTTTAATCTCCATCCCGAAGCACGTGCAATTCGTGTTCCTTTTGCTGCTCTAAACAATACCACACCAGATGCAATTGTATTGTTCGACGCTTATAATCGCACAATTGATAGTCTATACTACCATCCTTCGTGGGGTGGTAAAAACGGACGATCACTTGAGCGTTTTGATATTTCCCTTCCTTCTACTGTCCCATCAAACTGGAATACAAGTGATTCAACTGTTGGTACTGCCGGTTACTTAAACAGTACTGCACGAAAAAACTACGATATAGCACTGACTCGCTTCAGTTGTACAACTTCTCAGTTATCCATTCAAACAGAACTGAAAGTAAAAAACTTTGGTCGTACACCTATAAATACTTTTACAGTATTTTTTTATCAGGACTTCAACAACAACTCATTCGGTGATTCGGAAGAAATAATTGGCCAGTTGAATATCAATTTTCCAATTTTACCACTGGACTCTATAACACTTTTCCATTCGTTGAGTACAAAACAATCAGGCTCCTGTAAGATTATCGCAACTGCCATTCTGCCATCCGATGAACGCCCTACAAACAATTCTTTGACCCGTCAAATTTTTCTTCCTTATGTAGATCAGGACGTTGTAATCAATGAAATACATTTTGCACCACCACAGGGAGAATGCGAATGGATGGAGCTTTATAATCGTACCGGCACACTAATTTCTTTGTACGGTTGGTCGTTTGCCGATAGGCCAACACCAGCAGGAAATAGAAATACATTTCGTATAACAGATTCTACTGCTTCAATTGCACCCAACTCTTATGTTGTTATTGCCGCCGATAGTATTTTTTTTGATACGTATCCTTATTTATTAACAACACACAATGTTTTCATACTCAATCGTTCTTCGGGTTTTAGTTTTAACAACGACAGTGATGCTGTAACACTCTATGATCCCTCCGGTAAAACAATAGACAGCATCATCTACCTGTCACAATGGACGACCAACAAAGGTACTCCGTTGGAACGAATCGATACTGAAAAGAAAGCATTAACGCAAAAGAACTGGCGCACTTCTGTCTTTCCCACCGGTACACCCTGCGCAAACAATTCAACAGCGCGGCGTACAACAGACCTTGCATTATCATCAGCACAAAGTACCATTTCCGGAAACCAACTTACACTTTCGCTCACCACTATCAACGAAGGACGTACAACAATAACTTCTTTCAGGTTCCGAATTCTCCTTACGCATTATTGTGGAGTGCACGATTCATTAACAATTGAGTATCCACTTCTTACTATAACACAAGAATTACTGCCCGGAGATTCTCTCCAATATTCTACAACATTACAATCACTTCCATCAGGTGAATCAAAACTGACAATTGAATTAATGATTGATAACGACGAGCAGTCTCACAACAATACCCATACTTTAACGGTACTGATACCAACCCCTGCACAAACAATTGTTATGAATGAAATTCAATTTAATTCTGCCGATGGTGGATGTGAGTGGTTTGAACTTTACAACCGTAGTAATACTTCTGTAAATCTCCGTCACTGGACATTTGCCGATCGTCCGTCAACTACCGGAAAGAGGAATATTTTCTCTATTACAACAACAAACAATTTTATCGAACCTGGTCAATATGTCATTGTCGCGGCAGACAGTACTTTTTTTTCGACATATCCATCATTAATTGATTCACCTACCACAGTTTTTATACTGAATGCATCTAATGGTTTTAGTTTTAACAACGACAGTGATGCAGTTACTCTTTATGACGCATCAGGAAATGTTATCGACAGCATCTTCTACATAGCATCATGGTTTACAACAAAAAATGTTCCGTTCGAAAGAATCGATACTGAGCTCCCTGCTATATCGCAGAATAACTGGCTACCATCAGAAGTAAGACTCGGCACCCCTGGCTATCGTAATACAGTCGCCAGAAAAAATGCAGATCTTGTTCTATGTACAGTAAACTATCCTACTATTCTTGATGATGAAAATATCCCCTTTGTACTTATTATTGCAAACAACGGCAGATCTGTTTCTTCAGAAGTGTGTATTAAAATTTTTCAAAACGATACTATTATTTATGAAGTTACATTGCCGACTCTTCTCCGACCATTGGATACTTTGACAATACCGTTACAGATTCACTTTAGCAATTACGGCATTCACTATTTAACATTGAGCATTTTTGAGATCAACGATGAACAACCTGCGAACAATAGTCTTACCGTTGTTATCCAAAAACCATACCCGCACCAGTCCGTAGTCATCAATGAAATAATGTTTGATCCTTTAAGTGATCATTGTGAGTGGTTTGAAATTTATAATCGCTCAGAATATTCCGTTGATCTTCGCCAATGGAAATTTACAGATGCCCCTACATCGGGAGGTAACATTAATTCTTATCGCATCACGGACAGCGTGCTCATACTCCCGCCACAACAATATCTGTGTATTGCAGCTGATTCTTCTATCTTTACAGCATTTGATATCCAAGAGAATGTTTATGTACTATACAGAAGCTCAGGCTTTAGTTTCGGCAATGATTCTGATGCCGTTGTGTTGTATGATCATACAGGCGCTACAATTGATAGTGTACGATACTATCGTCGCTGGCATCATGCTTCGATAAGCAACACAAAAGGGCGATCATTAGAACGTATCAGTACGGAATCATTGTCAAACGATCCACAGAACTGGAGTACTTCGACAGATAAAAGAGGTGGAACGCCGGGCCAGAAAAACAGTTATGTTCATCATCTTTCTGATTTCTCCAACGGTTTGTCCGTTTCTCCAAATCCATTTTCCCCAAATCACGATGGCATAGATGACTTTTGCATGTTCCGATATCAGCTGCCTGTGGTAAGTGCTTTTATCACACTCCGAATCTTTGATGTTAAAGGTCGTTTAGTTCGGACTGTTGTTGAGAACTTGTTCAAAGCAGGGTCAGATGTTGTACTGTGGGATGGGTATGATGATTCACAACGGAGAGTACGCACAGGAATGTATATAGCTTTGTTTGAAGCAAACGATCCTTCAACAAAATCGAGCTACTCATACAAAAAAGTGATTGTAGTTGCAACTTCTCTGTAGCGACGTTTCAAACCAAAACATATATTCTATCACTAACGAAATGTTTTGTTTTTTAATCTTAAAGAATTCGTAACAACGCTAACCGAACTTATTGCCATTGCACCAGCTGCAATCATCGGATTCAACACACCTGCGGCTGCAAGTGGTATACCAATTGCGTTGTAAACAAATGCCCAGAAGAGGTTTTGTTTAATAGTACGCAGTGTCGCTTCCGAAATTTTTATGGCTCTATGTACGTCCGATAAATCAGATTTGAGAAGAGTAATGTCTGCTGTTTCAATTGCAACATCAGTACCACTGCCCATAGCAATACCGATATCAGCTTGTGCTAATGCAGGAGCATCGTTTACTCCATCGCCCACCATTGCAACCTTTCTTCCGCTATTTTGAAATTCTTTTACACAGAAAACCTTCTCGTGTGGCTGAACGTTGGCACGCACTTCTTCTATACCAACCTGCTGAGCAAGATATTCTGCTACATCCTTTCTGTCGCCCGTCAGAAGCACTAACCGGTAACCCAAAGCGTTGAGTGTTTTGACAACGTCACGCGCATTTTCACGGATACGATCAGCAACTGTTATCACACCCATGTATGCTCCATCGACAGCAACATAAACAGTAGCCATAGCGGTGGAGTCTTTTAACGGCAATGGTAAAACAGAATGCTGAAGTTCTTTTTGAATAAAATGGTACGAGCCAACAACAACTTTTTTATTATCAACAAATCCCTCTACACCACCACCTGGTGTAGCAACAAAACCAGTGACCGGCTTTAAATCAACACCCCTTGATCGTGCTTCAGAAACAACTGCGGATGCAATCGGATGTTCCGACCATTGTTCTACCGATGCAGCAACAGTCAGCAATTCTTCCGTTGATACACCATCAACAGGATGCAAAGAGATTATCTTCGGTTTTCCTTCGGTAATTGTACCGGTTTTATCAAAAATAATTGTATCGATTGTTTTTACTCGCTCAAGTACTTGTGCATCTCTGATTAAAATTCCACTGCGTGCAGCACGACCAAGTCCCACAATAAGCGCTGTCGGCGTAGCCAACCCCAATGCACACGGGCACGCAATAACCAAAACAGCAACAGCATTAAGCAGAGCCCGAACAATATTCGTGTGATCAACCAGAAACCATCCCACAAATGTAAGAAGAGCAATAACAAGAACGACAGGCACAAAAACAGACGCAACTTTATCCACAGAGCGTTGTATAGTCGCTTTGGTACTTTGAGCATTTTCGACAAGCTGAATAATTTGTGCCATCCTTGTTTCACTACCAACAGCGGTAGCGCGCATCAAAAAGGTACCGGTTGTATTTATCGTTCCTCCGATAACTATATCACCCGCTTTTTTCTCTACAGGCAAACTCTCGCCCGTCATCATCGACTCATTGACAGCTGAAAATCCTTCGATAACAACACCATCTACCGGTATTTGTTCGCCGGGTTTTACTCGTAGAATGTCTCCGACGTGAACTTCTTCAACGGGAAGTACGTGTTCGACTTCATTCTTCAGCACCGTTGCTGTTTTCGGATGAATACTCATCAACGCTCGCAATGCATCTGAAGTTTTCTTTTTGGCACGCACTTCGAGCGATCGACCCAACAACACAAGAGAAATAATCATTGCTGTAGTGTCATAATAAACATGTCTACTACTTTCTGATGCTTCTAACCAATGTGGGAAAAACACAACAGCGGTACTATAGAGATATGCCGAAATTGTACCAACAGCGATCAATGTATTCATATCAGCACTTTTGCGGATCGCCTGTTTCCATGCAGCAATATAAAACTGTCTGCCAGAAATAAGAACAACATGCGTTGCAAGAATAAAAAGCAGTTTCTCCTGGCGTTCAACCGAAATCGGGAATAACGATTGGAACCATGGCTTATTTCCCGCCATACTGATAATCATAATCGGTAAGGTAAATGAGAGGCTAAGGATAAAATTCAGGAAAACAGATGTTGCTGCTGAAAATTTCTTTTTTTCTGTTTTTGATGTTGATACTTCAAGTGTGTACCCTGATTTTTCAACAGCTTGTGCAACCTCTTTTATGGAAATAATTGCCGGATTGTACACTAACCGCACAGATTCCGTAGCAAGATTTACATACGCTGTTTCAACACCATCTAATTTTTTCAGCGTTTTCTCTACCCGCGCCACACAGGCTGCACACGTCATTCCTCGAACAGGCAGCGTGACGGAAATATTTTTTTCACTCATTGACTACCTAAAAATTGATACCCTGCTTCTTCAATTTTTTCTTTCAGAATATTATCATCAACACGATCTTCATCATACCATATCCGTGCTTTTCCGTTTATAACTTCCTCCACCTCAACACCATCTATCATCTGAAGCGCTTTTGTAACATGATGCACACAATGATTACAGCTCATACCGCCAATATGTAATTCTTTCTGTTTCATTGTTCTTTTTCCTTTCCTAACATACACATATCAACAACACATTCTATTAAACTCAAGTTCCATATTGCAATATATTGTGAAATCAAACAACTTGACAACAACACGTTTCAGAGTGTATATTTAACAATATGAAAGTTCTTGAAAAACAAATTACTCCCCTCTTCACAATAGTATTTCTTCTTTTTTTCTTTTGTGTACTTTTTACAGACGCAGCACACTTTCATAAACATAACGAAGAACATTGGCAACATTGCTCGTTATGTTTGTTCCATTCAACCTTACAATCATCCTGTATTATTTCGTATGAATGTGGAACAAACCATATCCGATTACTGAAAGAATTCCTACCTCTCACTCATAACATATTCATAGACCTTCTTCGCTATTGCTACTTTTTCGCACACGCACCTCCTGTATCATTATAAATATCACTTTTTGTAAACATAACACTTCTTTGTTCTTAATCTGAAAGAAGAAAGGTCTTATTTTTTTTACAGGAGAAAAAACAATGAAAAAAATATTTTTTATTCTTTCGATCATATTCTTTTCATATTCTCTTTTTGCTCAGGGTTCGCAATCAACCGTGCAGCAATCTTCTCCATTTTCACAAGCTAAATTTGTTCCCGATATCTCCTTTATTACAGATTTCTCGTATAACCATCGTACAGTAAAGAACGAGACATTTAACACACTTCATATCCCTGGTTTTTGCAATCATCATAGAGATGAACACAATCATCATCATGGAGTATCAACGAATGGGTTCAATTTCAATTACGCAGAATTATCACTCTACTCAATTGTCGATCCATACTTCGATCTCTTTGCAACGTTTCACGGCAACACCGATCATGTTGCATTGGAAGAAGCGTATGTAACCACACGCGCATTACCACACGGATTACAACTAAAAGCAGGAAAGTTTCTTTCTTCATTCGGAAGAATGAATGAACAACACACACACTATTTCGATTTTTCTGATAGACCATTTATTCTGACATCTTTCCTTGGAGAAGAAGGACTTAATGATATCGGAGTACGTTTAACATATCTTCCTCCGACTCCCTTTTATCTTTTAGTTGGTGCTGAACTGTTTGCAGGCTGCTCAACGGCAAGTTTTCAGACATCTGAGCTCAACGATCCGTTTGGTACATTTCATATACACGAAATTGAATCTCCTAATCTCGGTGTTGGTTATATTAAAACTTCGTTTGATGTTAATGAAGCAACTTTTCTTTTCGGTACATCGCTAGCATACGGCACAACAAGAATTGATGAAGATTTCTCAGATGTATCCGTCAATGAAGGATCAGCAACAGATGCAACAACCTCCATCTTTGGTCTTGACGGAACAATGAAGTATGCACTCGATGCAATACGTACTATCAGTTTCCAAACCGAGCTTCTCTATCGTTTTACTGATGGTAAACTCTATACACGCGACACACTTACAACACAAAAGAATACTCTCAAGAAAAATCAGGCTGGTTTTTATACACAACTCGTTTTTAAAACCGATACACGCTGGCGGATAGGCCTGCGGTACGAGCAGGTATTGCTCAACGACATATTTATTAACTCCGCAAAGAGCGACCTCCCTTCCTCTTTTTCCAGATACTCTGCAATGTTAGAATACAATACAACCGAATTTGCACGACTGAGATTTCAGCTTACCCACGACCGCAGCAGATACGAACATTTCAACAACACGTTTACTTTGAAACCATTTACAGAAGTAAGCTTACAACTGAATGTTACAATCGGCGCTCATGGCGCTCATCAATTTTAGGAGGTTTCTATGAAACACTCTGTTTTTTTTCTCATCCTTTTATTCTCATTACCTGTTTTTGCTCAACTCCATGTTGTTGCAACCTACCCATATATCGGAGATATTGTTCAAACGATAGGGAAAGAACATGTTGATATTTCGGTGCTTGCACGAGGTGATTATAATCCGCATATCATTATTCCTAAGCCATCTTTTATTGCTAAAATCAGAAAAGCTCAGCTTCTTATTATCAACGGTGCCGAGCTTGAAATCGGCTGGCTACCTCAGTTATTGCGTCAAGCAAACAATCCTGTAGTACAAACGGGCGAAAAAGGTTTTCTTGATCTTTCCGGATATGTGACCCTTCAGGATGTTCCTACCGTCGTCTCGAGGGGATCGGGCGACGTTCATCCAAGCGGAAATCCCCATTTTTATCTCGATCCGTATAATATCCCTTTGATTGCAAAAATAATTTTAAAAAAATTAAAAGAACTGGACTCTTCAAATGCTTCGGCGTACGAAACTAACTATAACAGTTTTATTGAACTGTGGCAACAGAAACTGAATGAATGGAGCAACTCCGTTGCACCGATAGCCGGGAGTAAGTTTGTGCAGTATCACGCTCTTTTTAACTACTTTCTTTCCCGTTTTCAACTTACAGCTGTAGCAACAATAGAACCATTGGCCGGTATTCCACCAACATCAAGACACCTTGCCGGTCTTGAACAACAAATCAAACAAGAAGAGATTCGTTTTATTCTTCAGGATGTTTACAATCCACGTGATGCTGCAACATTGCTAGCCAGAAAAACCGGAGTCAAAGTTGTTATTTTACCTCACGATGTCAATTCTGTAAAGGAAGCAACAACTATTGTTGCTCTTTTCGATGAAATAGTAAGGAGATTGACACAATGATTGATATACTCTTATCTGCCTTTTTGCTTTCTATTGTACTGCTTGGTATCCATTCATTTTTTGGTATAGAAATAATCCGACGTGGTATTATTTTTACCGACCTTGCAATTGGACAAATGGCGGCGCTTGGGGCCGCCATTGCCATATTATTTTTCGATGGTAATTACATGTACATTGTTTCGCTCCTCTGTGCACTAATCGGAGGTATTTCCATTGCAATAGCTTCACATCGCTCGCATTCTCACGAAGCATTTATAGGACTTCTCTATGCTTTTGGAATAGCAGCAGTTTTTATAATACTATCAAAGTCTCCTCATGGTCTTGAAATGTTTGATAGATTAATGGCTGCTGATATTCTTTTTACACCTTTTTCTGATATCCTGTATACTGGAATTCTTTATTCTTTTGTTGGGTTTCTGCTTTTCTTTCTATATCCGCATTTGAATAAGCAGTGGGGTGAATTTGCTTTTTTTATTCTCTTTGCCATAACCGTCACAAGCTCTGTACGTCTTGCAGGAGTGTTGGTTGTCTTTTCGCTCCTTGTTGCTCCGGCATATATTGCTCTTCGCTTTGCTAAAAAATATCCTCTTCTTATTGCATGGCTGCTTGGTACTGTTATAAATCTTGTTGCTATTCTTGCTTCGTTTTATCTCGATTTGCCCACAGGTTATACGCTTGTATTCGCTCATGCTTTTGTTGCAATTAGCATTTCCATCCTGTTTCCAGCACAAAACAAAGCGTGATAAATTTTTTTCTCTCAATAAAATGAGTATTTTAGATCTATAGAATACTATCGAACGTTCTATAGAGGAAAGACCTATGAACTTAAAAACAATTATTCTTTGGATTACAATGATAACCACCATCGTCTACGCCCAAACAGATAACCCTTTTTTTAGTGAATATCGTACTCCGTTTGAAGTACCTCCCTTTCAGGATATAAAAACAGAGCACTTTAAACCTGCTTTCCTTAAAGGAATGGAAGAGCAGAAAAAAGAAATTGAAGCAATTACAAACAATTCTGAACCTCCGACATTCGATAATACAATTGCTTCGTTAGACAGAAGTGGTTCCCTGCTTAAAAAAGTCAGCAGAGTTTTCAGCGCTCTTCGCGGTGCGAATACCAACGATGAACTGCAGGTAATTGCAAACGAAATAACCCCCTTGCTTTCGAAACATCGCGATGACATTTACCTGAACGAAAATCTCTTTGCGCGAGTAAAAAAAGTGTATGAATCTCTCAACTCGCTCCCCCTCACCCCGGAACAGAAACGTCTGACAGAAGAAACATACAAGGATTTTGTTCGAGGCGGTGCAATTCTTAATGGCGAAATGCGTCAACGGTTTCGTGCTATCAATGAAGAACTTGCAATATTATCATTGAAGTTTGAAGAGAATGTACTCAAAGAAACAAATTCCTATAAACTCATAATTGAAAACAAAGAAGATCTGGATGGCTTACCAAAAAACGTTATTGACGCGGCGGCCGAAGCAGCCGAGAAGGTCGGTTTGAAAGGCAAATGGATATTTACTTTGCAAAAACCGAGTCTTATCCCTTTTTTGCAATATGCAAAAAACCGTACGTTGCGCGAAACACTTTTTAAAGCATACATACAACGATGCGATAACAATAACGAGTATGACAACAAAGAAATAGTTTCGAAAATAGCATCTTTACGTGTAGAACGCGCCCGGTTGCTCGGCTATAAAACACATGCAGATTTTGTGTTGGATCGCACGATGGCAAAGAATCCGGAAACAGTCTATGAGTTTCTCCATCGTGTATGGAAGCCTGCACTCAATGCTGCAAAACGGGAAGCTGCAGAACTTCAAAAGATGATTAATCAGGAAGGTCATACATTTAAACTACAACCATGGGATTGGTGGTATTATGCAGAAAAACTTCGTCTTGAACAATATAATTTAGACGAACAAGAACTCAGGCCATACTTTTTACTCGATAACGTACTACGTGGTGCATTTTCTGTTGCCACAAAGCTCTATGGCATCACATTTAATGAACGCACAGATATTCCAAAATATGTCGATGAAGTAAGAGTGTTCGAAGTGAAACGAACCGATGGTTCTCATGTTGGAATTCTCTATGTTGATTATTTCCCACGTACTGGCAAAAGACCAGGCGCGTGGATGAGTTCATTTAGAGTACAGCACCGCCGTGGAGATTCTCTCATAACTCCTATTATTTACAATGTAGGCAATTTTTCAAGACCTACTTCGGAGCAACCATCGTTGCTGAGTTTTGAAGAAGTCGAAACACTCTTTCATGAATTTGGACATGCATTACATGGCTTACTTTCAAACGTTACATATGAAAGTCTTGCGGGCACAACTGTACCACGCGACTTCGTCGAACTTCCTTCACAAATTATGGAACACTGGGCATCGGAACCCGAAGTTCTGCGTACATATGCTCTTCATTACAAAACCGGAGAACCTTTGCCACAACATCTGATTGAAAAAATTCAGAAGAGTGCCACATTCAATCAGGGTTTTGCAACCGTCGAATACCTCGCTGCTGCTTTTCTAGATATGGACTGGCACACGCTAACAGACACAACACTGGTTAACACAACCGAATTCGAACAAACTTCGCTCAACAAAATAGGGCTTATTCCCGAAATTGTTGTCCGATACAGAAGCACATACTTTTCACACATTTTCAGTGGCGGATATTCAGCCGGTTACTATAGCTATCTCTGGGCAGAAGTGCTCGATTCCGATGCATTTGAATCATTTAAAGAAAAAGGATTTTTTAACCAGGAGGTTGCTCAGGCATTCCTGAAAAATATTCTTGAACGTGGTGGTAGTGAAGACCCCATGACAATGTATATACGATTCCGCGGCAAGGAACCTTCCATTGAACCAATGCTCCGCAAACGCGGACTTCTTGAATAAACGGTTACTGCTGACTTGCGTAGTAGATTGCTTAATGGCTTTAGTACAATGTGAGCAGTACAAAAACCAATTGTAACAATACAAAAACACAAAAGCCGGATATCGTTAATACCCGGCTTTTTACTTACCTCTTCTTTTTAGCTTTTTTCTTTTCTGTCTTTTGCTTTTTAGGAGTACTTGTTTTTTTTGCTTTTGCTACAGTATGTTTTTTCTGAGTTGGTTTTACTTTTTCATTTTTAATTTTACTCTTCGCTTTCAGATTTTTTTTTTCATTCTCTTTCGTTTCTTCTTTTTCGAAGAGTGTTGGTTGTTGTTCATCTTCTTTTGGTGCTACGGCTTGCCTTTGTTCTTCCACTGTTGCAAGTTGCTTGTCTTCTTCATCCTCTGCAATTACAACAGCAACATCTGCAACAGCGTCGCCTTCATCAAGCCGAATGAGTCGTACACCTTGAGTGTTACGTCCGGCAATGCGGATATCGGCAGCATGTTGTCGAATAACCATACCATTCGTTGTCACCACAACAATATCGTCTGTGTCGACAACTTCTTTAATAGTAACCATTGCTCCGGTTTTCTCTGAAATTTTAACCGTAATAATTCCTTTCCCGCCGCGATGGCTTATGCGGTATTCATCTTCTTCACTTCGTTTTCCGAATCCTTTTTCGGTTGCAACTAAAACAGTTGTTCCTTTACGGCGAAGATTAACTGCACCGATAACTTTATCTCCTTTTCCGAGATTAATCCCTCGTACGCCTGCAGCCGTTCTTCCCATTGGTCTGATTTCATCTTCGTGGAATCGTATTGCCATTCCGTTTCGTGTACCGATTATAATATCCTGCGTACCATCAGTTAACTTTACATCAACTAATCTGTCGTTTTCTTTCAGGTTGGCAGCTACAATTCCACTCCGTCGTGGGTTGCTGAACTCTGACAACACAACTTTCTTTACAATACCCTGCTCCGAAACCATAAAGACAAAGTTCTTGTCGTTGAATTCTTTGACTGCAATAAATGCTGCTATTTTTTCCTGGGGATCTTTTGCAATAAGATTGTTAATCGATTTTCCTTTTGCTGTTCTTCCACCTTCAGGAATTTCAAACACTTTTAACCAGTAACATCGACCCTGATCTGTAAATATCAGAATGTAATCGTGTGTACTGGCGATAAACATATGCTCCATGAAATCGTCGTCACGTGTTGTAGCACCGGTAACACCTTTGCCACCACGCGACTGTCTGCGATAACCGGATACAGGAAACCGTTTGATGAAGCCACTGTGACTAATTGTTATAACAACATCTTCCTCAGCAATCATATCTTCGATACTGAACTCTTCGGCTTTGTAGACAATTTCTGTACGCCGTTCATCACCATATTTTTCTTTTATCTCTTTTAATTCATCTTCTATTATTTTTAATTGAAGCTGTTTGTTTTTAAGTATTGCTCTCAGTTTTTCTATCAACTGGATTGTTGCACGGTATTCTTCTTCTATTTTCTTTCTTTCCAGACCTGTCAACCGTTGCAACCGCATATCGAGAATTGCTTTTGCCTGAATTTCGGAAAGTTTGAATTTCCGCATGAGACCATTTTTTGCAGTCTCAACATCCTTTGATTTTTTTATCAGTTCTATAACTTCGTCGATATTATCGAGGGCAATTATATAGCCTTCAAGAATATGCGCGCGCTTTTCTGCTTCGTCGAGTTCGTACTTTGTTCTTCGTACAATTACTTCATTCCGATGCTCAACAAAGTGCCGGATAATATCACGGAGTTGTAGAATTTGAGGCCGTCCATCGACGAGTGCTAGCATAATAACGCCAAAGGTTGTCTGCAATTGTGTGTGCTTGTAAAGATTGTTGAGTACTACTTCGGCGTTTACTTCTCGTTTCAGGTCAATCACTATTCTTAATCCATCACGGTCAGATTCATCGCGAATATCGGCAATGTCCTCTATCTTCTTTTCCGAAACGAGATCTGCAATTTTTTCGATGAGTGTCGCCTTATTAACCTGATAGGGTAATTCTGTTACCACTATTTTTTGCCGTTCTCCTTTTCCTGTCTCTATTGTTGCGCGTGCTCTTACAAGAATACGTCCTCGTCCAGTGGTGTATGCTTCTTTTACTCCTTCATAGCCATAGATAATTCCGCCCGTCGGAAAGTCCGGTGCCGGCAAATATTTAATCAGTTTTTCGTTTGTTATTGAATTGTCTTTTATATATGCAATACATGCATCTACAACTTCGCGAAGATTGTGCGGAGGAATGTTTGTCGCCATTCCGACTGCAATACCGCTTGCACCGTTACAAAGCAGGTTTGGAAATAGCGCAGGAAGTACCGACGGTTCTTGAAGTGTATCATCAAAGTTTGGTACAAAGTCAACCGTATTCTTCTCAAGGTCGCGCAACATTTCCTCTGCAATTCGTGTCAGCCGTGCTTCTGTATATCGCATTGCAGCAGGAGAATCACCATCGATCGATCCAAAATTTCCCTGCCCATCGACAAGGAGATAGCGCATGGAGAAATCCTGTGCCATTCTTACCATAGTATCGTACACTGCCATATCGCCATGCGGGTGATATTTACCAAGCACTTCTCCAACAATACGTGCACTTTTTTTGTAGGGCTTATTGCTGGCAAGTCCTAGTTCGTGCATACCAAACAGTACGCGCCGATGAACGGGTTTTAGTCCATCACGTACATCGGGAAGCGCACGTGCAACAATAACCGACATCGAATAATCGATGTACGATCCTTTCATTTCATCTTCTATATCAACAGGAATTATTTTTTCATTCAGTGTAGCCATATGTTTTTATTCCGTTTTTTAAATATCCAGATTCCGTACATACTTTGCGTTCTTTTCAATAAATTCTCTTCTTGGTTCTACTTCGTCTCCCATTAAAATCGAAAATGTGCGGTCTGCATCTGCAGCGTTTTCAATTGTTACCTGAAGTATGGTGCGTGTTTCCGGATTCATCGTTGTTGCCCACAGTTGTTCAGGATTCATTTCTCCTAATCCTTTGAATCGGGAAATAACAATGCCACCTTCTTTGACTATTGCACCTTCTTCCGTAACAGAAGAAATTTCTTCTTCGTTCTCCTTCTTCTTATCGCTCTTTAAGCGTTTAATAATATCATCCCGCTCATCGTCATCGTAGGCATAAAATTCCTGCTTCCCTTTTTTAATTTTATATAGTGGTGGCTGTGCAATGTACAAATGACCAAGTTCAATAATCTCTTTCATATATCGGAAAAAGAGTGTCAGAAGCAGAGTACGAATATGCGAACCATCGACATCGGCATCACACATGAGAATAATTTTACCATAACGGATTTTCGATGGATCGAATTCTTCACCCACCCCAGCTCCGATTGCTGTAAAAATTGCGCGTATTTCTTCGTTCTCAAGAATTTTGTGGAGACGTGCTTTTTCTACATTCAGTATCTTACCTTTAATTGGTAAAATCGCCTGAAACCGCCGATCGCGACCCTGTTTTGCACTTCCACCTGCAGAATCTCCCTCAACGATAAAGAGCTCACAATGTTCAGGATCATTAATAGAACAATCTGCTAATTTTCCCGGCAATCCACCGGAATCGAACGCTGTTTTTCGTCGGGCAAGATCGCGTGCTTTGCGGGCCGCTTCGCGTGCTTCTGCTGCACGCAGACACTTTTCGATAATACGTTTTGCATCTGCAGAATTTTCTTCAAGCCAATCTGCAAGCTGAGGCCCAACTATTGATTCTACAATACTCTTTATTTCGCTGTTTCCAAGCTTTGTTTTTGTCTGACCTTCGAACTGTGGCTCAGGTACTTTCACGCTAATAACAGCCGTCAAACCTTCCCGGAAATCATCGCCGGTCAGTTGAATTTTATCGTCTTTTACCAATCCATTTTTCGATGCATAATTGTTGAGCGTACGAGTGAGAGCTGTTCTGAACCCGATGAGGTGTGTACCTCCTTCGTGGGTATTAATGTTATTGACATATGTAAATACATTTTCGTTGTATTGGTCATTGTATTGAAACGCAACTTCGACTTCGACAGTACGACCACTATCATCCTTTGCTTCCCCTTTTGCATACATAACTTTGCGAGTGATTGGGTGTCGGGTGGCATCGATGTATTTTACGAATTCAACAAGACCTCCTTTGAAATGAAATGTGTCTTCCTGTTTCTGTTTACCACGTAAATCGCGTATGCAGAGGGTCACCTCCGAATTTAAGAATGCAAGCTCACGTAATCGTTCTGAAAGTGTTTCATACTTAAAGTTCCTATTCTTAAAAATGAGACCATCAGGCATAAAGGTTACTTTTGTACCTGTTGTATTTCGTTCAGCCTTACCGATTACTTTTACAGGCGCAACCGGTTCACCACGTTTGTATTTCTGATAGAATATTTTACCGTCGCGACGAACTTCTACTTCCATCCATTCACTCAAAGCATTCACAACCGAAACACCAACGCCATGTAACCCACCAGATACTTTGTAGGTATTCTTATCGAATTTTCCGCCCGCATGAAGTACAGTCATAACAACTTCAAGAGCAGAACGTTTTTCTTCTGGATGAATGTCCGTCGGAATTCCGCGTCCATCATCATCCACTGTTACAGAGCCATCGCTGTTGATTGTCACCGTAATGTTCTTACAGTAACCTGCAAGAGCTTCATCGATGGAATTATCAACAACTTCATACACAAGATGATGAAGCCCGCGCGTGCTTACATCTCCAATATACATAGCCGGACGACGCCGTACTGCTTCAAGTCCTTTTAAAACTGTAATATCATCGGCAGTGTATGCCGTTGAATTATTCTTTTCATGAATTTCTTTCTCTTTTGTCGACACGGTTTATCACCTCATTATTAATGTTATTGAAATCTGATATCCTGTACTATTGTTGAACCCAATTGATTATTGAGTTTTGCAATAATCTCTTTTTTACGTAAGGTTAATTCGTTCCTCCATGTACTTGTGCGTACCCGTACTATCAAGACACCTTTTGTTATTTTTACAGGTTCGGAAATTTCAGCTATTCTTGTTCCAACACATTGCTCCCACTTTGTAATTGCTTCATATTCACGGAGCGGTTGTTCAATACCAAGTTCCCCTACCAGTTTTTGAAGTATATCTCCTACTGATTGAACGTTTTGCAGTTTATTATGCTGCATGGCGAACAGTTCCTTTTTCTACAACATATAGTTTCCCGTTATCTTCAGCAGTAGTGTATTGACGAAAAATCTTATCATCTGTTGTAGTAATAAATGTCTGACCTACATTCGATAAGTATGAGAATAACCGTTCTATACGTTGTGCATCAAGTTCACTGAATACATCATCGAGCAACAATATTGGTGTTTCTTTTGAACGTTCACGAATGTACTGATACTCTGCCATTTTCAATGCAACCAGAAATGTTTTATGTTGACCCTGTGAAGCATAGTTACGCACATCCATCCCGTTTATTGAAAAAAGAAACTCATCTCTGTGTGGTCCCACAAGCGTATAACCCGCCCTTCGTTCTTCCTCAGCTACTGTACTAAGTGATGAATAGTACTGTTGTTCTGTAGTATGCTGATCGTACAACGTATCGGACAGTACCGATGCTTCATATTTTATTGATGGTTGTTCCTGAGAATTTGTAAGCATTGCAAATGCATCACAGATATATGGAGCAAACTCCTGAACAAACTGAGCTCTTTTCGCAACAATGAGGCTCCCTGTTTTTACAAGTGATTCATTCCATGGTTCAAGGCTTGCCTGGCTATAAGCTCCTGATTCTTTCATCTGCAGTAAAAGACGATTGCGTTGACGTAGAATTCTTCTGTATTCAATTAAGTGCTCAAGGTAAGCAGAAGACGTTTGAGAAAGCGCAATATCGACAAACGTTCTTCTGTCTGCAGGCGAACCGTTGGTAATAACCGAATGATCTGGCGAAACAACTACAACTGGAAAAAAACCTACAACTTTCGACATTCGATCTATTTTGGAACTGTTTATTGCGTATGATTTTCCACCACAGTTTTTTGAATATTCAACTACTACATTGTATACTACTTTATTATCCGAAAAAAAGTTTCCTTTCAGAGTAAAACCATCTTTTCCAATTGTTGTTACAATACTATCACTTGCTGTAAAAAAGCTTTTTGTTAAACAGAGGTAGGATATTGCTTCAAGGATATTTGTTTTCCCTTCTCCGTTACGACCTGTAAAAACATTAACCTTTTCGGCACATGTAATGTGTGTATGTAAATGATTACGAAACGATATGATTGTCAGTTCTTTCAATTGCAACGATTAACCCTCATACTCATAACAACACGATAGCCCCATACCGATAAACCGGATGGGGCTACCGATTAAATAACCCATATTTGTAACTCACACATTGAGCCTCATTGGCATTACAAGCATCAGAATGTCTTCGTGTTCATTTTTCTCGGCTGGTGAAATTATTGCCGCCCGTACAGGTGTGCTAAACCGAAATTCAACATTCTGTGAATCAATATGTGTCAGAACATCCTCAAGATATTTTGCATTGAAACCAATTTCGAGATCATCGCTGTCGTAAGTACATTGAATTATTTCTTTTGCTTCACCACCAAAATCAGAATCTTCTGCTGAAATTTTCAGCTCATTCTTTTTTAATGAAAATCGTACCTGATGTGTTGTTGCATTGGAATACAATGAAACACGCTTTACTGATGCTAAGAGTTTTTCTCTTTCAATAACCAACTTTTTATCATTATCAAGCGGAATAACCGATTCATAATTCGGATACACTTCTTCAATAAGTCGTGATATTAAAGTATAACTTCCAAATGTAAACTTGATATGCGTTGTATTTACAGAAATTGTGTTCGTATCAGTGCTAGCTGCTTTTGACACTATTTGTAACGCTTTTGAAGGAATAATAATATCTTTATGTTGTTTTGCACCCGTTACATCGGCGTAAGTTACTTTTACTAACCGATGTCCATCTGTTGCAACAGCTCGGATTTCATTTTCCCTTACCTGTAACAATAATCCTGTCATAGCCGGACGCAATTCGTCAGTGCTGACTGCAAAAATTGTGGTATATATCATTTTACTTAATACTGCAGAAGACAATATTATTTCGTTTTCGCCTTTGAATTCCGGTACAGCAGGATATTCTTCTGCACTTTCTCCAAGCGAATTATATTCTCCACTTTCGGTTATAATTTTTATCTTTTTTGTATTTTCGTCCGCTGAAAAAATAATATCAGTGTCGGGTAAAGCACGGATTGTATCCATCAAACGTCGGGCTGGTACAGCAATTTTTCCATCTTCTGATCCATTAACTTCTATTTCTGCCGACATTGACATTTCCAAATCTGTTGCAAGAAGCTGCAAAGTGTTCCCTTTCAGTGTAAAAAGAAAATATTCCAGAATGGGTAATGTCGATTTAGTTGGTATAACGCCACTGATTTTTGCAAGAGCTTTTTGAAAATCCGTGCTTTTTGTTGTGAATTTCATATGCCTTCTCCTTTTGGAGGTATTATATTATACAAAATCTACTAAAATTTGAAAGTATATACAAGGAATTTGACTATCTGTAATGATTTGGATTTTTGTCTTCCTAAGTTATAAGTAAAAGAATACTATTTTTTTTATATGTGTTTTAGTACTGTGGATACTGTGGATAATTTTGCTAAACATCCGAAATAAAAAGAAAAAAACATAAAACTAAATATATTTCCACGTGAATGAATTGTTGATAAATACGATTTAATCCACAAAATTGAAAGACAAATATCAACCTGTAAACTACTTCAAATGTTATAAACCGAAAATTCACAAACTATAAAATAGAAGTTAACAGTTTGTAAACATTACGATTGCAATTCGATAATACGTCGGATCGAATCTATATGTTGTTTATATTCGTTATCTGTACGAATGTACTCTTCAATTGTCTGATAAGCGTGAATAACTGTGCTGTGATCTCTCCCGCCAAAATGAAGACCTATTGTTTTTAATGATGAACTCGTTAATTCTTTGGCAAGGTACATTGCAATTTGACGTGCTAAAACAATTTCCTTTCGTCGTGATTTACCACGGAGTAGATCAACCGGAATGTCAAAGTACTTGCTTACAGCAAGCTGAATTTGTTCAATGGTCAAAGGTGTACGAACATTTTGAACAACAATTCGCAGTACATCTTTTGCAAGGTCTATGTTAATAGTTCTGTTTTCTAATGAAGCACGTGCAAGTAAACTTATCAGACATCCTTCAAGCTCACGAATGTTGTTTGTAACATTTGCTGCAATAAATTCAATAACATCCTGAGAAAGTTCTATCTGATTTTCTTCGCTTTTTTTGCGAAGAATTGCTATACGCGTTTCAAGATCGGGTGGTTGAATATCTGCTGTTAAACCACTTTGGAAGCGAGAAATAAGTCTCTCATCAAGTCCTTTTAGTTCTTTCGGTGGAACATCAGAAGAGAGAACAATTTGTTTACCTAACTGATATAAAGCATTGAAAGTATGAAAAAAATTGTCCTGGGTTTTTTCTTTTCCTGTAAAGAACTGAATATCATCGACGATTAAAAGATCGATGCTGCGATAAAGCGTTGAAAATTCGTTAACATTATCAGATTGAACTGCTTCGATAAAATCAATCGTAAACTTTTCGCTCGATACGTAAAGAATTCTTTTTGCCTTTCCTGTTGCTTCAGCATGGTTTCCCAATGCGTGCATAAGGTGTGTTTTACCCAGTCCAGTTCCGCCATAGATGACGAGTGGATTAAAAGAAGTACCACCTGGATTATTGGCAACAGCTAAAGCGGCAGCGCGTGCAAGCTGATTGCAGTCTCCCTTTATGAAGTTATCAAAAGTGTAACGAGGATTAAGGTTCGTTTTAATGGAATGGAGATTTTCTGTGCGAAGAGAAATATGTGGTGTGAAAGGAACATGATTATTAAAATGTGACTGACTTTTATGTTGAAGAGACAATTCATGTTCTGATTGAAGTGAAGAAAAATTCTCATCAGGCTGAATAAGATAATAGAGTTTTGCCTCATCGCCGAGCACAGTTTTTAAAGCTTTCTGAATCAAACTATTGTAGTGCTCTTCAACCCAATCATAAAAAAACTGACTTGGCACCTGAATTGTAAGTTCTTTGTTTTCCAGTCGTACAGGTGTTATAGGTTGAAACCAGGTTTTGAAGCTTAAAGTAGTAATGTGTTCCTTTATTATTGCCAGACATTCATCCCAGGTTTTTTTTGCTTCCTGGAATTCGTTTTCAGAAAAACTATTATTTGATAAAGCTACTAAACCCATAGTAACACCTACTTATAAACAAGTTATCCACAATATTATTAACAGCAATATTTTTCAACACAAACCAGATTAAAGAAAAGTACTACTTGCCTTCTGACAGATAGGTAAAAACCCTTAAAAACAAATAGAAAGAACAAAAACACAAGATATCCACATATCCACAACTCAAAAAGAGATTAACAAATTATCCCCTCTTCGTCTGCCCGAAATTATAAACAAGTTATCCACATAAAAACTTTTGTTCTTGCAAGGGATACTATTATACAAGCATTGTATTGAGAATGCAAGAGAAAAGTTTACAAAAATTTAACAATGAAAATAAAGAACAAAAGTATTTCAAATAAACAAAAAAATTTAGAATGAAACAGAGGATATTCTTTCTTGTATGAGCTTAAATATTTTTGTAGATTAGTGATAATTTCACAAAATAAAAGAGGAAGCAAATGAAAAGAACATATCAACCACATAAAAGAAAACGACGTAATACCCATGGCTTCCGTGCACGGATGGCCTCAAAGAACGGACGCAAAGTATTAAGTAGAAGACGTCAAAAAGGTCGTAAAAAGCTTACAGTGAGTGACGAACGATAAACAAAATTCAATTACGCACCAAAAGCGTATAAACAGGTTGCTAAAAATAGAAATACTACGGGGGCACAATGCGTTTAAAAGAGTCTTTACTCAGGGTAAAACGGTTGATGCCCCTTTTATTAAAGCGTTTGTTCTTTGTAAGAAAGAAGATATACCACAGTTACTGGTTGGCTTTTCCGTCACGCGTTCAATTCGTAAAGCTGTTGAGAGGAACTTTCTAAAGCGACGGATGAGAGAAGCATACCGTCATAATAAAATGCAGCTGTATCAGTTAATAGAGAGTGCAGAAATTTCCCTTACTATTGTTTTTTTCTGGAAAGCATATCCCAATGCACCTGTAAAAAAGATCTCATACAGCAGTATTGAGCAAAATATCCAACACATATTACAAACAATAGAAAGAATGTATGAGAATCGTCATTACAACACTCATTAAGATTTATCAAGCTCTCCTATCCCCCATCCTTCCTTTTAACCAATGCAGGTTTTATCCAACCTGTTCACACTATGCAATAGAAGCTATTGAGAAGAAAGGTGTGTGGAAGGGAATGTGGTTAGGAATGAAAAGAATTTTAAAGTGCCACCCATACTCACGACATGGTGGTTATGACCCTGTACCATAATAATTCACAAATAAGAAGGTTAATAGTACTATGGATCGACAATCGACTATCGGAATGATACTTATTTTTATACTCCTTGTCATCTGGATGACGTGGAATTCACCACAACCACAGAAACCACCTCAGCAAAAAACACATCAAGAAAAGGTTGATACGCTACAGAAAACATCCGCAGAAAAAACAACACCACAACAACAAACAACCAAAAGTGAGCCAGAGAATCCGTACGGAAAATTTTTTGCCTCTCGTTCTGCTGGTAAAGAACGTATTATAACGGTGGAAACGAAACATGTAAGGGCTGAACTTACAACACTCGGTGGTAAAATCCGACGATGGTACCTGAAAGATTATAATGCATGGAATGGGGACCCTGTGCAATTGGTAGACTATGAAAGCACAGGAGATTTGAATATACTTTTTACAACGACAGACGGAAAAGTAATAAACACAAGTGAACTCTACTTTGACACAGACGAAAAAACGCACTTAACAACAGTTGAAGAAAATTTAGAATTTAAAATATCATTCAAACTTTCTTCCTCAAATGGTGGTATGCTCGTTAAAACCTTTACATTTAAAAACGATACTTATGGCTGCGATGTAACGGTAACATTTGAAAACCTTGATGCAGTTATCGCAAACTATCAGTACGAAATTACTTGGGATAATAGTATACGTTATAGCGAAATGAATAGTGTAGACGAAGCTAGTTTTGGAGCAGCACTTGCTTATGCCGGCAACGAGTTGACAGAACTTGATGCTTATGATTTAGGACAAAAGGTTCAAAAAGAAATGGGGGGAATAATTGATTGGGTTGCCATTCGTAGTAAATATTTTGCAATTGCGCTAATTCCAGTTTCAACTCAAACAGAAGGAGCATATCTTGAAGGTACCAAGAAGCCATTGCCGGACAATGGGGTATACGAGCAATACGCAGTATCATTAAAGATGCCATTCAAAGGCCTTCCGAAAGAAGAATCAACATTTAGGCTATTTGCAGGTCCTCTTGAACATAGTATTCTTAAATCATATGAAAAAAATCTTGAACAATTAATGAGTTTAGGATGGGCGTGGATTGTTCGACCAATTTCTGAATACATAATATTGCCGGTATTTAAACTTCTTCATGTGGTCATTCCAAATTGGGGACTTGTTATCATTGTATTTTCAATAATTATAAAAATTGTACTTCATCCATTGACAAAGAGCAGTATGGAGTCGATGAAGAAAATGCAAAAACTCCAACCAATGATGGAAGAAATACGGGAGAAATACAAAAACGATCCACAAAAAATGAATCAGGCTGTAATGAATCTCTATAGAGATTATGGTGTTAATCCCGCTGGTGGTTGTTTACCATTATTATTACAAATGCCCATAATGTTTGCATTGTATGCTGTATTCAGAGGTGCAATTGAGTTACGTCAGGCAGAGTTTGTTTGGTGGATAACAGATCTATCGGTGCCTGATGTAATTTACAGATTACCCTTTAAAATTCCTTTGCTTGGTATTCAAGATATTAGTGGTATAGCAATTCTTATGGGAATATCAATGTTTGTTCAACAAAAAATGACAATAACAGATCCAAGACAAAAAACAATGGTTTGGATGATGCCAATTATGATGACCTTGCTTTTTAATGGTTTTCCATCAGGTCTCAATCTCTATTACACTGTTTTTAATATTCTTGCTATCGGTCAACAAATAATTATCAATAAAAAGCATGATGATGAGCCTTTGAGGAAAGTAGAACCAAAGAAGAAAAAGCACGGGGGAATATTCAAGAACTTACCAACACTTCCACGTGCAAAGAAATAGATCGATTACTTCTGTATATTGTGAACGAGGGCTTTCAGTAACGAAAGCCCTTTTTTATTTTTGTAATATTGTATGCGTGTTGAGTGTTTCGTACATTCAGTACTATGATACTTAATGATAATGAAGATACTATTGTTGCATTAGCAACACCACCAGGAGAAAGCGCACTCGCAATTATTCGTTTAAGTGGTCCGCAAACATTTCAGATTGTTGATAGATGCTTCAGAGCAAAGAAGCCAGTTGCAATGCAACCATCGCACACAATTCAATTTGGAAAAATTGTCGAAGCGTCAGAAAAACTGGTGGACGAAGTACTCTGTGCTGTGTTCAGGGCACCACATTCATATACAGGGGAGGATAGTGTTGAGATCAGTTGTCATGGTGGAGTGCTTGTTACACGCAGGATACTTGAGATACTTGTTGAATCCGGAGCGCGCCTCGCTAAGCCAGGAGAATTTACGAAGCGAGCTTTTCTTAATGGAAAAATCGATCTTTCACAAGCAGAAGCTGTTGCGGACCTAATACATGCACAATCAGTAAGAGCTCACCAGTCTTCGATCAATCAGCTTATAGGAAGATTATCGAAGGAAATTAAAAAACTCAGAGATGAGCTTGTTGAATCACTTCGCTTACTTGAATTGGAACTCGATTTCGTAGAAGAAGATATTGAGTTTGTCGATAAAGCAAATATTGAAACTCAAATCAACAAAACATGCGTACAGCTCCAATCGCTCATCAACACATATAAAGTCGGGAAAGTATATAAAGAAGGAGTAAAGGTAGTACTGGTTGGTGAACCGAATGTGGGCAAATCGAGTTTGTTGAACGCACTACTTGAAGAAGAAAGAGCAATTGTGACCCATATCCCTGGAACAACAAGAGATTTCATAGAAGAAGCCATTTCAATAGAGGGTATATTATTCAGATTAGTCGATACTGCAGGTATTAGAGAAACAGAAGACCCGATTGAAAAGGAGGGTGTGAGGAGGACAGAAGAATTGGCATCAACCGCCGATGTGATATTGGCTATATTCGACGCATCAAAACCTATAAATATGAATTCAATTATCTCTCATATCAAAAAAGCGGAAGGATCACACCTTCTGGTTGTCTTAAACAAAACCGATTTAAAAAATCCAGACGACTTCATTGAAACAGAATATAAGACTATAAAAACATCTGCAAAGATAAGAGATGGAATCGAAGAACTAAAAAGGGAGTTGTTGAAAATTGTTTCAGAAGGGGAGGGAACATTTACAGAATCGTCTGTTGTTGTTACTAACCAACGACATGTAGAGGCATTACAGAAAGCTCTTATTTCTCTTAACAGAGCAAAAGAGTCATTAAAGAATAATGTAAGCAACGAGTTTATAGCAATTGATTTGCGACTCGCACTTGATTTTCTGGGCGAAATCATAGGGGTTGTTACAACTGATGATATATTGAACGGTATTTTTGAAAAGTTTTGTATTGGTAAATAAAAGGTTTCACGTGAAACAGGAATTGCAAAAATACTATGATATTGTTGTTATAGGTGGTGGGCATGCCGGTATTGAAGCAGCATTAGCTGTAGCAAGAATGAATTGCAGTGTGCTGATGGTCACGATGTCTAAACAAGCAATGGGCAGAATGTCGTGTAACCCTGCGATAGGTGGAACAGCAAAGGGACATCTGGTAAGAGAAATAGATGCGCTTGGCGGAGAAATGGGGTTAATTGCCGATGCTACCGGTATACAATTCAGAATGCTCAACCGCTCAAAAGGTCCGGCTGTTTGGTCTCCGCGTTGCCAGAACGATAGGGAATGGTATTCCAGAGAAGCATTACGTCACATTGAATCGGAACAGCGGATTGAAATTGCAGAAGATATTGTTTCTGACATTTCTGTTTCTCAGAGAAAAACAACCAAAGGTTATGTACTTGAAGGAGTGTTTCTGAACAACTATGGATTAATAAAATGTAAAGCAGCAATTTTATGTGCTGGGACATTTTTAAGCGGGGTAATGTATACAGGTTTACAGAAGTTTGTTGGTGGCAGATTTAACGAACCATCTGCAGAAGGTTTAACGTTTAACCTCGAAAAACTTGGCATGGTAAGCGGTAGGCTAAAAACCGGCACACCACCAAGAATTGATAAAGAAAGTATAGATTTTTCTCAGGTCGAAGAGCAACCCAGCGATGAAAATCCTCAACCTTTTTCCTTCAGGAATGAAAGAATAACGAATACGCTTATTCCGATGTACTTAACGTTTACAAACGAAGAGACGCATAAAATTCTTCGTACCGGTTTTGAAGAATCTCCACTGTTTACCGGAATTATAAAAGGAGTTGGACCACGGTATTGTCCATCAATAGAAATAAAGCTCGACAGATTCCCCGACAAACAACGACACCAAATTTTTCTTGAGCCCGAAGGATATGAGACAAAAGTTGTTTACGTTAACGGATACTCTACAAGCTTACCTACCGATGTTCAGCTACGTGGTTTGAAAACTATACCAGGCCTTCAGAATGTAAAAATGCTTCGACCAGGTTATGCAGTTGAATACGATTTTTTCCCACCTCACCAGTTAAAACTATCTCTCGAGACAAAGCTTATAAGCGGATGGTTTCATGCAGGACAAGTCAACGGTACGTCGGGGTATGAGGAGGCTGCAGCTCAAGGACTAATAGCTGGAATTAATGCGGTACGGTACATCCGTAATGAAGAGCCGGTTGTACTTAAGCGTTCTGAAGCCTATATCGGTGTTTTAATAGACGATCTTGTGAATAAGGATACTGATGAACCATACAGAATGTTTACTTCCCGCGCAGAACACCGTCTGCTTCTTCGGCAGGATAATGCCGACCGTCGGTTAATGAAACTTGGTTATTCGCTGGGGTTGATAGACGATAATGTCTACAGGAAATATCAGTTGAAAGAACAATTTATTCAGGACGGACTCAAAACAGTAGCAGCGTTAACTGTAAAGGCTCGTGATATCGATGAATATCTCCGATCGAAGGGTTACGAAGAAATCGGTGAAGGAGAAAAGTTAGAAAAATTATTGAAACGACCGGAAATACAGATCAAAGAGATTCTTTCTATACCAAGCATTGCTGGAAATTCGTATTTTAACAGGCTTTTAAATCTCACAGATGAAAAAATAAGAAATGAAGTTTTAGAACAGATCGAGATAGAAGTTAAATACGCCGGATACATTGATAGGCAACGGGAAGAAGTAGAACGTTTTGAGAAGTTTGAATCGTATATTATACCCAATGACTTTAATTACGATAAAGTAAAATCTTTATCTTCAGAAGGGAGAGAAAAGTTAAAGAAGGTACAGCCTCGTTCTATAGGTCAGGCTTCACGTATCAGCGGTGTTACTCCTGCAGATGTTTCAGTACTTATGGTTTATCTTAGAAATTAATGTTTCACGTGAAACAGAGTGTTATGGTTGAAAAAGCGTTGTGGTTAAGAGAAATATTATCCCGCAATGGCAGGGAGTTAACATCTGAACAAATAGAACTTCTGACGGCGTATTGCAGATATCTGCTTGAATGGAATAAGAAAATAAACCTTATTTCCCGAAAAGATGAGGAGTATATCTGGGAAAAGCATATATTTCATTCTGTTTCGGCTTTTATTGTTTTTGATATACCTGAGTCAGTTGCTTTGCTCGATATCGGAACCGGTGGCGGTTTACCGGGAATACCATTTAAAATACTACTTCCTGAAAGCACTGTGGTTCTTGTCGATTCGATTCAAAAAAAAATTGATGCAGTAACAGAAATGATAGAGAAGCTTCAGTTAAAAAAATGCATAACTCTTCGTTCTCGTGTCGAAGATGTTGCGAACCTTAATGGATATCAAAACAAGTTCGACTGCACAATTGCACGTGCTGTGGCTCAGCTATCGGATTTAATAAAATGGTCTTTACCACTTTTGAAAAATAGTTCTGAAGAAAAAACAAAGGGCGATGGAGCCAGAATTCCGTTGCATCCTCCGTGTATTCTGACATTTAAAGGTGGAGAGTTGGGTAAAGAAATCAGAACGGCAAACAATCGTTACAAAGCAATACAAATTCGCGAAATAGCCCTTGAATTTCAGGGTGGAGAAATACTTAAAGAGAATAATAAAAAGATTGTGTATGTACAATTATAAATGTGAGTACATTTGTGAAGAATAATCATCTCTTTGAACAACTTCAGGAACTGCTTACCGAGCAAAGAAACCAAAACAGCCGGGCAATTGATCTCGCATCGGTCGAAGAGATACTCAGAATTATAAATGAGGAAGATAAAAAAGTAGCGTATGCAGTTGAAACACAATTGCCATATATAGCCAAAGCAGTTGAAATAATCGTAGATAGTTTAAAGAGTGGAGGAAGGCTTATTTATACCGGTGCCGGAACAAGCGGAAGATTAGGTATACTTGATGCTGTAGAATGTCCCCCTACTTTTGGAACTGATTACGGACTAATTCAAGGAATAATTGCCGGCGGCAAAGAAGCAATGTTTCGTGCAATTGAAGGAGCAGAAGATGACGTTGTTCAAGCAGAGAAAGATATAGAGTTGCTTGGAGTGAGCAGTAGTGATGTTGTGTGTGGTATAGCTGCAAGTTTGCGTACGCCCTATGTATATAGTTGTCTACGAAAGGCAAAAGAACGGAAAGCACATACGCTATTAGTGACTACAAATCCGCGCTCAAAACTGGAGCAAAAAAATTTTTCACATATTGCAGCAATTGTTGATGTAGCAATATGTCCTGAAGTTGGTCCGGAAGTTATAATGGGATCAACTCGAATGAAATCAGGTACTGCTCAGAAAATGGTTTTGAATATGCTCACAACAGCTTCAATGATTCGCTTAGGGAAAGTGTATGAAAATATGATGATCGATTTGCAATTGACAAATCAGAAACTACAGGAACGGGCAAAGCGTATTTTAATGCTTATAACAAATGTGTCGTATGATGAAGCAACTGCTACACTGATAGAATCCGGAAATAATGTAAAAGTAGCTTTGGTAATGCTTAAGTTAGGGGTGTCATTAGAAGAAGCAAAGAAAAGAATCGAAGAAGCAAATGGTTTTGTTAGGTTAGTATTGAACAATGAAACACTTTAAATATGCACCGATAGATTTTGAGCCGTATCCACCGTTTACAGGATTTCCGTTAGAAGGACTCCGTTTTTTACAACGTTTAAAAAGAAATAATCGGAAAGAATGGTTTGAAAAACATAAAGAAGAATATGATCAGTTAGTTAAATTGCCTATTCAATCGCTCATCGTGGCTCTTCAACCATATCTCAGGGAATTTGCTCCCCGCTTTGAAGTCGATCCGAAGCGATCACTCTTCAGAATACATCGCGATGTACGTTTTAGTTCCGATAAAAGACCATATAAAACTCACATTGCAGCTCATTTTGTACTTCGTGGAAAACAAAAGGGAACCAGTGGATTAGGTTATTACCTTCACTTTGAACCCGGTGAAGGGTATATAGGTGGTGGCTTATACATGCCTGATTCTGAACAATTGAAGAAGATTCGTTTAGCAATAGCGCAGAGAAGTAAGGAATTTTTAACGATAGTAGAGAATGATGAATTCCGATCAAGATTTTTGCCTCTGGAAGGTGAGAAGCTTAAGAAAATACCGCGTGGTTTCGAAGAGTATGTTTTGGTTGCTCAGTGGCTTAAATTAAAACAGTTTTATGCAGGTGAAGTGCTGACAACAAAAGAAATGATTTCGAATGATATTGTTGATAGAATTGTTAAGAGTTATCGTCTCGTTAGTCCTTGGGTTCACTTTCTGGCCGATGCACTTGAATAAGTTTCAAATTTTAAATAATATTGAAAGGAGTTGGCAATGATACAGTGCAATTTAACACCTGCAGCCTGTAAGAGACTGATAGCGCGTGGAATAGTGCTACATCCTTTAATACAAAAAGCTCTCAGTATACGAAGAGTAGTTATAGTTGCTGGCACAACAAATGGATATGTAGCTGAAGAAATTCTAAAAACATTGAAACAAGAAAAAGAATTTAAACGCAGCCATTTCTTCAGGGGTGTAACACTTCCTCCGTGGAGACAAACCACAACCACAGGGAGATTGCCGGATGAATCTCATTTTCCGGGTGATGTAGTGATTGAACAAGGTCAGTGGCAACCCGGAAAGACAGTGTTTGATGTTATCGATCAGCTCGAACAAGGAGATATAGTACTGAAGGGTGCAAATGCTTTGGATGTACTTGGTAAAAAAGCAGCAATATTTATAGGGCATCCAAAGGGTGGTACAATCGGAGCTATTATACCAGCTGTTATCGGCAGAAGGGTACACCTACTCATTCCTGTTGGACTTGAGAAGCGTATTTGTGGTTCTTTGGATGAGTATATACTGAAAGTAAATACAGCTCAAAGTACAGGACCACGTATGATTCAGGCTCCGGGAGAAATTTTTACAGAACTGGATGCACTTAAATATATTGCTGGTGTAGATGCATATTTAATAGGTGGTGGAGGCGTAGGAGGTGCAGAGGGTTCTGTGTGGCTTGCAATTGAAGGATCTGAATCTCAGGAGGCACTCGCTAGAAAAGTCATTGAGGAAGTTCAAGCAGAACGGCCCTTTGAAATTTAAAAACATTATTTCCCATAATATAGGTAACATCTGTCCTCTAATATACCTTTATATATAAGGTTATAATATTAATTTTCCTTAATAATTATAGATATATTAAAATTTTACCTCACTATCTCTTGATTTTAAAAATACATTCCTTATCTTTTTAGGTAGTTGATTTGTTGTGCTTTATATTGTTAATAATTATTCAATTGTTGCTTATGATTTCTAAGGTTTATTTTTTAATTACTAAAATTAATAAATGTGGTAAAAGATCTCGTTGGTATTATTTGCCACGTAGATTTCTCGAAGATCAACAATATAACGTTTTACTGTTTGATGAGTTTTATGAGTTGGTATGCAAGAATATTCAATAACAACTAAGGAGATAATGTTATGAAAAAAAAGAGAAAAAGAAGTGTAAACAGGTATCTGATATTGCTTTCAGTTTTAATGTTAATGCCCGTGCTACTATATGCTGAAGAAGCAGTACCGGCATTATCGCAGGATGTTGCAAATATCATTTGGTTATGTATAACTGGATTTCTGGTATTTTTTATGCAGGCTGGATTTGCACTAGTCGAAAGCGGATTGACACGTGCAAAGAATGCAGTCAATATTATGATGAAAAATCTTCTTGATTTTAGTTTTGGTGCTATATTGTTTTGGGCAGTCGGCTATGCAATTATGTACTCAAGCGGTGATTTCGATATAATCGGGCTTGATTCATCGTTACTATTTCTTGGCAGTGCCGACTCACCAATAGATATGAGCGGATATGCAACAAGTGCAGCCTGGTTATTTCAGGTTGTGTTTGCTGCAACGGCTGCTACAATCGTATCTGGGGCAATGGCCGAACGAACTAAGCTCGTTTCTTATATTATTTATTCTTGCATAATCTCAGCAATTGTCTATCCAATTAGTGGTCACTGGATTTGGGGTGGTGGATGGTTGGGCGATTTGAATATGCGGGATTTTGCAGGTTCTACCGTTGTTCATTCTGTTGGTGGATGGGCTGCATTGGCGGGGGCAATTCTAGTAGGTCCTCGTTTACATAAATTTAATCCTGACGGAACTCCAAATCCGATTTTACCACACAATATGCCAATGGCTGCACTTGGTGTTTTTATATTGTGGTTTGGTTGGTATGGATTTAATCCTGGTTCAACGTTAGCTGCTGTCGGCGGAGTAGCACACGTTGCAGTAACTACAACGATTGCTGCAGCAACCGGAACAGTTGGGGCATTAATACTATCGTGGATACTTTTCAAAAAACCGGATCTATCGATGACATTGAATGGAACCTTGGCTGGTCTTGTAGGTATTACAGCCGGGTGTGCATCTGTAAGTACACTTAGTGCAGCAATAATTGGATTTATTGCTGGGTTAATTGTTGTAGTCTCAATTCTTTTTATTGAACGTGTGCTGAAGGTCGATGATCCTGTTGGCGCAATAAGCGTTCATGGTGTTTGTGGTGCTTGGGGTACTATTGCGATTGGTTTATTTGGTCAGCGAGCAATAGATGTTGCTTACTGGGCAGAAGATACTGCAATACAAGACGGTCTATTCTTTGGTGGAGGGTTCCATCAGCTAGGAGTTCAGCTTCTTGGAGTTGCTGTAGTCTTTGTATATGTGTTTGGTGTAATGCTGCTTGTGTTCTCTATTATTAAGGCAATAGTTGGTTTGAGGGTTTCGGATGAGGAACAGCTCGAAGGATTGGATCTGGGAGAACATGGAAACGTTGCCTATGCAGGGTTCCTTTTTGAGTCAACAGGGCCACATGCATCAATACCGTCGAAAAAAGTAGTTGAAAAATCATAATGTGAGATTTAAAGAAAGGAAGAAAATATGAAACGAATTGAAGCAATTATACGACCCCACAAGCTTGATGAAGTAAGAGAAGCTCTACTTGAAAAAGGAATAAAGGGGATGACTGTCGTTGAAGTAAAGGGTTTCGGGCGGCAAAAGGGACACTCCGAAGTTTATCGTGGTTCTGAATATCGGATTGATTTTTTGCCAAAAATCAAACTTGAAATTGCAGTTCCAGATAAACTTGTAGAAACAGTTGTTTCCACCATTGCCAAAGTAGCTCGTACCGGTCAAGTTGGCGATGGAAAAATATTTATCATGCCGTTAGAAGATGTTGTACGTGTACGAACAGAAGAATCTGGTGAGAGTGCGCTATGATAAATACTGGTGATACAGCGTGGCTTCTTGTTTCGACTGCTCTTGTTATGCTCATGACACCTGGTTTGGCACTATTTTACGGCGGCATGGTCCGCCGTAAAAACGTGCTTAGCACACTGATGCAAAGTTTTATTGCACTGTGTGTTATCACGGTTGTCTGGGTTCTTTATGGTTATAGTCTGGCGTTTGGACCAGATGTCAATGGTATAATTGGCGATTTATCGTGGGTTGGATTAAACGGAGTAACAACAGAACCCTACCCCGACTATGTCGCAACAGTTCCACATCTGTTGTTTATGGCGTTTCAATTGATGTTTGCAATTATTACACCTGCTTTGATTACTGGAGCATTTGCAGAGCGATTTAAATTTTCGACTTACATTGTATTTCTTGTTTTATGGTCGACAATCGTGTATGCACCGTTGGCACATTGGGTCTGGGGTGTCGGTGGATGGATGCGATCGATGGGTGCATTAGATTTTGCCGGTGGACTTGTTGTCCACATCAGTTCGGGTTTTTCTGCTTTAGCTGCTGCATTAGTTGTTGGAAAGCGACTCGGACATCCTCATGAACCAATGCCGCCACATAACCTTACAATGACGTTGCTTGGGGCTGCACTTCTTTGGTTTGGTTGGTATGGTTTTAATGGTGGAAGTGCTCTTACATCAAGTGGGTTGGCAGTATCGGCGTTTGTCACTACACATATTGCAGCTGCAAGTGCTGCAGTTTCGTGGATTATTATTGAGTGGATTGTTCGCCGAAAACCGACATTACTTGGCGCTGCTTCGGGCGTTGTAGCTGGTTTAGTTGCCATTACACCTGCAGCTGGTTTTGTTACACCTTTAGCTGCTCTTGTAATTGGTGTGGGCGCAGGTGCTATTTGTTATTTTGGTGTCAGTATCAAAAATTTCTTCGGCTATGATGATGCTCTCGATGCTGTCGGCATTCATGGAATTGGCGGTGTTTTCGGTGCATTAGCCACTGGCCTCTTTGCAACGGTACTGGTGAACGATGCAGGTGCAAACGGATTATTCTATGGAAATCCGCAACTTTTAGGTGTGCAGGCATTAAGTGTTTTGGTTGCCGTTATCTATTCGTTTGTGGTATCGTGGCTACTATTAAAAATATTGGATAAAGTAATGGGATTACGTGTTGATGCATCTGAAGAAATTGATGGTCTTGATATCAGTCAGCATGGAGAAAGTGGTTATACATTATAAATAAGTACACATAATCAATTAAACAACCATAGGAGGATACTATGAAAAAAATTTTTATTCTTGCACTTTTACTTATTACAACTGTTAGTGTGCTTACTGCACAATTATCTGTTGGTGTTGATTTTAAAAGCCGTTATGTATGGCGTGGACTTGATTTTGGAAACTCGCCAAGTATTCAACCATCAATTTCTTATTCTTTCGGTATGTTGACTGTTGGTATGTGGGGAGCTTACAGTTATCCTGCCGGTATTTATGCTGAAAATGATTTCTGGGCTTCTGTTGATATTCCAACGAGCTCAGGGACCATTTCTGCTATCGTAACAGATTATACTTTTCCATCCAGTGGAATTCGTCTCGGTGATTTTAGTGACAATGGAAGTGGCGCACATACTTTAGAATTGGGAGTTCAATATGTGGGACCAGAATCGATGCCAATAGCTTTAAGAGCATTTGTAAATGTTTATAATGATCCTGATAATTCTATGTATGTTGAAGCCTCTTATCCATTTGCTGTTGATGACGTAGAGTTTTCTGCCACTATCGGTGCCTCGGCATATGAAAGTGCTGCATATGCAACAACAAAATTTGGTATTATAAACGTTTCACTTTCTGCTACAAAGAGTGTAGCCATTACAGATAAATTTTCGTTGCCAGTTTCAACAACTATTGTTTTTAATCCTCGTCTGGAACAAGCAACTCTTATCTTTGGTCTAACGCTGTAAATATTACTACGCACTAACACATGAGAAGCTCATCAAAGCCCTTCCTATCCTTTGCCTCCCTTCCCCCTCTATGATCTTGATGAGCTTCTCACTTTTTTATTAAACCTCTTGAACGCACAACAATTGTATAGTACCTTGTTATGTCATTTTGGGGGAGTTTAAGAAGGTACTGCCGTTGAAACTATAAATACGAGGTTTTTCTATGCGTTACACTATTGCAATTCTTTTTCTTATCCCATCACTATGTTTTACTCAAATGAATGTCAATACAACTATTCAAAGCAGGTATAACTGGCGTGGAATAGATTATGGTAATGCGCCGGCTATTCTTCCATCGCTCACATATTCTTTTTCTGATGTGACAGTTGGTATTATGGGTGCATATACTGCGCCATTGAACGGTTCTACGTATGATGAAAATGACTTTTGGATTGAATACAGAGTACCGACGTCGCTCGGTACCGTTTCTTTTATGCTTACCGATCTCTATTTCCCTTATCTTGGTAAAAAGTTTTTTGATTTCAGTGGTAATGGAAATGGTTCACATACTCTCGAAGCAGGAATTCAAATGACTGGGCAATATTCTTTTCCGTTAACAGCTCGCTTGTTTTATGTTATACACAATGATCCTGATTATTCTGCTTACGCCGAAGCTGAAGTACCCTATACAATTTCAGATATTCAGTTTACTCCTTTTGTTGGTTTTGTGTTAACCAAAAGCAGTACTTATGGAACAGCTTATCCGGCACTGTTTAATGGTGGAATAAAAGCAACAAAAGAGTTAAAACTTAATGAATCGCTTTCGTTTCTACTTACAACAAGTTGGATTGTGAATTTCTATACTGAACAATCCTTTGTAATATTTTCTTTGAGTATGTAATACTTCCGATGATGGATAATGAGTGAAGGGGTTATACTTCTATGAAACACCTTATGCTTATTTTGATTCTTGTTTTCATTAGTAACACAACGAATGCCCAAACAGAACAAGATATAAATCCAATGAAGTTGTGGTACAACAAACCAGCAGAAATATGGGAAGAAGCTTTGCCAATTGGTAACGGCAGACTCGGTGCAATGATTTATGGTGGTGTTGCAAAGGAAATAATTCAACTAAATGAAGAAACTGTGTGGGCTGGTGAGCCGGGTAACAACATTCAACCTGAGTTATATGATGTATTGCCACAACTCCGTGAACTAATTTTTAATGGAAAATATAAAGAAGCACAGGAACTTGCATACGAAGTACTCCCATTTAGTCCAAAGGAGGGAAATAACTACGGAATGTGTTATCAACCGGTAGGCGATTTGCTTGTTGAAATGTACAATCATCAACAGTATTCAACATACTACCGTGAGCTCGATATCAGGAATGCTATCAGTACGGTAACGTATACAATTGACGATAAAACATATATGCGTGAAACGATTGCGTCGTTGAGTGATAATGTTATTGTTATGCGTATTAGCTGCAATAAATCAGAGAGCATTTCGTGTATTTTGAGACTCCAAAGCACTCACCAACGTCACAACATTGAAGTAACAAACAATGAATTACGCCTTACAGGAACAACGAGCTCCGTTGAAAATAAAACCGGAAGAGTAAAGTTTGCTACATTCGTTAAGCCAAAAGTACTTGGTGGAAATATTTCGGACACTGACAATGGCATTATTATCCAGAATGCTGATGAAGTTATTATCTATATTTCTATTGCAACAAATGTTAGAAACTATAACGATTTGTCGCAAAACGAAGAAGCCCGAAGCAGAATGTTGCTTGAAGAGGCATATCAAAAATTATTTGATGTAATAAAGAAAAAGCATAGCACTCTTCACAGGTCGTATTTTGACAGAGTATCGTTGTTTTTGGGATCATCAGATGCTATCTATAAACCAACCGATGTAAGATTGACCGAATTTAAAAACGGAAACGATCCGCAGCTGGTAGCATTATATTTTCAGTATGGTCGTTATTTACTTATTGCAAGTTCACAGCCGGGTACACAACCGGCAAATTTGCAGGGCATCTGGAACGACAAACTCTCCCCGCCATGGGATAGTAAATATACTATTAATATTAACACCGAAATGAATTACTGGCCTGCCGAAATTACGAATCTCTCGGAATTGCACGAACCACTCTTTAATATGATATCTGATCTCTCCGTTACAGGTCAGGAAGCAGCTTCGAAAATGTATGGCGCACGTGGCTGGGTGGCTCACCATAACACCGATATCTGGAGAATAACCGGGGTTGTTGATGGTGGTTTCTATGGTTTATGGCCAAGCGGTGGGGCATGGTTGAGCCAGCATCTGTGGCAACATTATCTCTTTAGTGGTGATAAAACATTTCTCAGAAAAATGTATCCGATATTAAAAGGAGCAGCACTTTTTTACAAAGATATTTTAATTGAAGAACCGAAGAACAAATGGCTTGTTATTTGTCCATCAATGTCACCTGAAAATGAACATCAACCAGGCGTTTCTATTGCTGCTGGTGTTACAATGGACAATCAGCTGGTATTTGATGTATTCAGTAACTGTATTGAATCGGCAAAAATATTGAACATCGATACAAAATTTGCAGATAGTCTTAATGTCTTGATTACAAAAATTCCGCCAATGCAAATCGGACGCTGGGGGCAGTTGCAGGAGTGGCTGGATGATTGGGATAAAGAAAACGATACACATCGGCATGTTTCACACCTTTATGGTTTGTATCCATCAAATCAGATATCACCATTCAACACACCGGAGCTTTTTACGGCTGCCCGTACATCGCTCGTAGCGCGAGGAGATGAGTCCACCGGTTGGTCAATGGGATGGAAGGTAAATCTTTGGGCACGTCTGCTCGATGGTGACAGAGCATTGAAGTTGATTTCCGATCAACTTACACCCGCGATATTGCCCAACGGAAAACAAAAAGGTGGTACTTACCCGAATCTTTTGGATTCACATCCGCCATTTCAGATTGATGGTAATTTCGGTTGCACAGCAGGTATTGCTGAAATGTTGCTTCAAAGTCATGATGGTGCAATTCACTTACTGCCGGCATTGCCTAACGCATGGAGCAGTGGTTATGTAAAAGGCTTGAAAGCACGTGGAAGTTTTATTGTTGACATTGAGTGGGAAAACGGGAAGGTAAAAGAAGTTACTATTCATTCAAAAACAGGAGGTGTGTGCAGAGTACGTACAACAACGCCTTTAAAAGGAAAAAATCTAACCGTTGCTAAAGGGAGTAACCGGAATCCATTCTATACTATACCACGTATTCAGAAACCAATTATACTCTCTCAATTACCTCAATACAATGAATATGATATTCGCACAAATAAAGGGGATGTTATTGTGCTCAAAGGTTCAGAATAATTTAAATTTAATTTTTTATACGTGAAAAGGAAGAGCAATACTCTTCCTTTTTTTGTTTTCGTGCATCATATAGAGAAAGGAACGGATACGATTGAAAATGTGTTAGATGTAAATTAAACAAAGAATGAATGGTCGAAAAAAAATCAAGATTCTGATTGAATTATAGCTGAGGTAAATATGAAAATAGTTGTTCCAAGGGAAGAAAATAGTGCTGAAAAAAGAGTTGCATTGCTTCCTGATACAGTCCATCGTCTGGGTAAAAAGGGAGCAGAACTATTGATAGAAAAAGGATTGGGATTGTCATTGGGCATCAGTGATGAAGAATATATTAAAGCCGGAGCGTCAGTTATTGACGAACGGCCAATGTTACTTCAACAAGCCGATGTTGTGGTAAAAATCAGAAAGCTGGCACGAAACGATATTTCTTACCTCAAAAAAAATACAATTTATATCGGTTTTGTAGATCCTTTTTTTGATAAAGAATTGCTTCAGTTATTGGCGAACAGTGAGATTACAACAATAGCAATGGAAATGATCCCTCGCATTACACGTGCGCAGAAAATGGATGCCTTAAGTTCTCAGGCAAGCCTCGCAGGCTATGCTGCGGTTATTTATGCAGCAAACAGTATTCAAAAAATATTTCCGATGATGATGACACCGGCCGGCACAATTCAACCAGCGAGAGTGTTTGTTATTGGTGCCGGTGTTGCTGGACTTCAGGCTATTGCTACTGCAAAGAGGCTCGGCGCTCGTGTCGATGCATTCGATACACGACCAACAGCAAAGAACGATGTACTCTCACTCGGTGCAAAGTTTGTTGAAATAGATCTCGGTGAAACCGGTCAGACAGAGCAGGGATATGCAAAAGCGTTAACAGAAGAACAACTTGCAAAACAACGAGCAGAAATTAAAAAGTATTGTATTCAATCCGATGTAGTAATTACTACCGCACAAATTTTCGGAAAGAGAGCCCCGTTTATTGTTACAAAAGAAATCATTAAAGAAATGAAACCGGGAAGCATTATTATCGATTTAGCTGTCGAAACGGGAGGAAATGTGGAAGGAATAGAGCCCGACACAGTTACCGAAGTAAACGGTGTTCTGTTAGTCGGGTTAACAAATTTTCAAGGACGCGTTGCATATAACGCAAGTCAAATGTACTCTCAGAACATTTATAATCTTATCGATGAATTTTGGAATCAGGAAACAAAGTCGTTAGAACTTCGGCTGAATGATGAAATCCTTCGAAGCGCAGTTGTTACTCATGGTGGATCGATAGTGCACCCAAAATTTATTCCGTAACAGGAGATAAAAACAATGACACCCGATATATTAATATTTCTTCTCTTCATCTTTTTTCTTGCTGCATTTTTAGGAGTTGAAGTTATCTCAAAAGTACCATCTGTACTTCACACTCCGCTTATGTCCGGATCGAATGCAATTTCCGGAATAACACTTGTTGGTGCTCTGGTAGTTGTAGGAGAAGGATACAACGTTATCAGTACCATTCTCGGTACTGCTGCAATTATTTTAGCGACGATCAATGTTGTTGGTGGGTATTTGGTAACAGACAGAATGCTCGGAATGTTCAGGAAAAAGGAGGAAAAGAAATGAAATTTTTTGCAGAAATGATGTATCTGATTGCTGCATTGCTGTTTGTTACTGGTATCAAGCGGATGAGTAATCCCGAAACTGCGCGTGTCGGGAATCTGATATCATCGAGTGGAATGTTGCTGGCTGTTGTAGCAACGCTTCTTGAATTTAAGGTGCTTGATTATACCTACATTATTGGTGGATTGGTAGTTGGCGCTGCAATAGGGGCAACGCTGGCACATGTTGTGAAGATGACAGAGATGCCTCAAATGGTTGCTCTTCTTAATGGATACGGCGGCATAGCTAGTTTACTTGTGGCATGGGCAGAATTTTACAGAAAATATTCGACACCTGAAACGAATTTTTTTTCTCAAAGCACAGACAGTTTTACAGCTGGTGTTATAGCACTTACCATTATTATAGGAGGAATTACTTTTTCGGGAAGCGTAATTGCTTGGGCAAAATTAAGGGGTGTTTTATCTGGAAAGCCTGTACTGTTTCGAGGTCAGCAAGTTCTCAATGCACTTCTGTTACTAATTCTGATTACAGGGGGAGTATTGTTTGCTCTTTCGCCGGTCAATACGCTCCCAATAATTATAGCTGTTTCCGTAATAGCATTGGTATTAGGTGTTACTACGGTAATGGCAATTGGAGGTGCCGATATGCCGGTTGTTATTTCGCTGCTCAATAGTTATTCAGGAGTTGCTGCGAGTTTTGCAGGTTTTGTTGTACAGAACAATGTACTAATTGTTACGGGGGCGCTTGTTGGTGCCAGTGGATTGATACTTACAAATATTATGTGTAAAGCAATGAATCGCTCGCTCGTCAATGTGCTCTTCAGCGGATTTGGTGGTGTAACAGTCCAAAAAACAGATACGAAAAAAGAAAAGGTGAAGCCAATTTCTGTCGAAGATGCGTATGTACTGCTCGAAGCAGCACACTCGGTTGTTATTGTGCCTGGTTATGGTATGGCTGTTGCTCAGGCACAGCATGTTGTGCGGGAACTTGCAGATCAGCTCGAAAAAAATAATACCGATGTGAAATTTGCAATCCATCCTGTTGCCGGTCGTATGCCGGGACACATGAATGTATTGCTGGCAGAAGCCAATGTTTCATACGAACAGCTTTACGAAATGGAAGCCATCAATCCTTTGATGGAAACAGTTGACGTCTGTCTGGTTATAGGTGCAAACGATGTCGTCAATCCGGCAGCGCGCGAAGATAAGAATAGTCCGATTTACGGAATGCCTATTATCAATGCTGATAAAGCAAAAACAGTAATAGTTATGAAGCGTTCTATGGCATCAGGGTTTGCTGGTATTGATAATCCCCTTTTTTATAAAGATAACACAAGAATGCTCTTTGGTGATGCAAAAAACGTTTTACAGGCATTGGTTGCTGAATTTAAGAAATAAAAAAAGGCTCTTCTGAATAGAAGAGCCTTTCTTCTTTCAACAACACTGCGTTATTCTACTTCGAACAATACAACACTTTTCGATGGTATTGTAGCAACTATTGCATTTTTATCAATGCGTACATTTTTAAATGGTTTTATTGTAACAGCTTCAGCTTTTCCGAAATCGTTATATGCATTCATTTTATCGGCGGTAATAACTTGTGCTTTAACATCTTTAATTTTTGCACCCCTTACTTCACAACGTACTTCTTTTTCTTTATTCGGATCGAGATGAGCAACAGTAATGTAGATTTTGTTTTGTTGATTCTTCGATGCCGATACATTTAATGAAGGAAGAGATTTATCCTGATAAGTATATGGCTGACAGGTTACAGTTGTAGGAAGTAATGTTGCGTTGTGATGCACTGTATACATTTTATATACATAAAATGTTGGAGTGCGTACTAGTTTATCATCTTTTGTTAACAGAACAGCTTGCAGCACATTAACAAGTTGAGCAATATTTGCCATCTTTACGCGGTCGCAATGGTTGTTAAAAATGTTGAGGTTAATTGCTGCAACCAGAGCATCGCGTAAAGTATTT
>FWPV01001892.1_pt1 | contig 54026 bp, 59 predicted proteins | sample 2228371 | NCBI WGS metagenome assembly FWPV01 (sample SAMEA103939776, study PRJEB20133) | metagenome
TAGTTAAGCATACTTTTTGCCCTTTAGTCTTCTCTTTTAAAAATTGAACAGCTTCTCCATTTTTTTCTGGTCTTTCCTTTACACCCAATAGTCTGATTTTTAATCCGTTATTTAAAATCAGTATCTCGGGGGAGATTATTTCTTTTACAGTGTAATATGTTTCCCTCTCATAATGTGTATGGTCTATTTTTGAACCAAACCTTAATTTTTTTGGGTCAATCCTTTTATCAAATCTTATAGGGTCTTTGAAGACATATGGCAATTTCTTAATCTCTTCCTTGAAGTCTATTAAAGGTTCTTCTTGCTTAACTATTTCAAAGATTGCATCTTGGAAAATTGTACTCTCATTTAATCCGAGTTTATCTTTTATAATTGGCAAAAACTCCTCATTTATTTCGTAACCGATAGAGTTTCTATGCAGATTTCTTGCTGCTAAGGAGGTAGTGCCACTGCCAAGGAATGGGTCAAGAACAGTGTCACCGACAAAACTGAACATTTTTATAAGTCGTCTCGGTAACTCCTCAGGGAACATCGCCAGATGTTTATCCTGCTTTTCGCCTGGAAAATTCCAGTGTCCTGTGAAATACTGATTCCATTCTTCCTGCGTCAGTTTTGATTGCTCTTTAATATTTCTGCTTACCTTTGGTGGGTTTCCATATTTTTTGAAGATTAAAATAAATTCATAATCCAATTTAAGAATCCCATTTCTGGGATATGGGAAAGAACCCATTACTGTTGCTCCTCCTGTGGTATGGCAGGTAGTAATCTTTTGCCAGATGATTGCGCCCATATAGTCAAAGCCCGCACTCTCGCAAAACTTGATTATTTCTGTTCTTATTGGAATGACTTTATACCTTCCATAATAAACCGAGCGAGCGAATTGGTCCCCAATGTTAATACATAAACGACAACCTTTATGTAAAACTCTATGGCATTCATTCCAAACTAAATTGAGGCTATTAATATATTCTTCATAACTATCATGAAAACCAATCTGTCTCTCATCTCCGTAATCTTTCAGTTGCCAATATGGAGGGGAGGTAATAATCAGATGAACTGACTCATCTGGGACCTCTTTCATTATTCTTGAATCCCCAATTATTATCTTGTGCCAGGTTTTCATGCAATCACCTTTAATGTTTTTTACTTAGATAAAGTTACCGTTTCATCTAACGTTTTGCGGATAAAAGAAGTTGCCGTATGAACATTGGTATTTGGAAAGCTCCAGAATTTTCCTTCACGATGCCAGTTATACCCTTTAATGAATTTAACTCTTTGGACAAAATTAGGATTGTCGGAAGATGATACCGAAATTCTGTTTTGACCTACGCTTGGAGCCTTTATCATCTGCTTTAAATTCTTTCGTTCATTTTCTTGGAGTATAATCATTTTTAAATATTTGTCAAGTGCCCGATATTCATGGCAGTGTAAGTAATTTTGCTTAAGCCGCCACACGATAACGGTGTTCCTTTTACTTCAGCGCATACTTCCAACAAAACCTTAACTGTGGTGAACTCTCGCTCTTCAACCATCCGGTTTTCGGGAGTAATTTCATCTATCAGGGAATGAACAAAGAGAAGAGAAAGGCAAGGCGCTACCCCGGGCACTCAAAAGACTTAAAAGACTTCGTCTGCAAACCCCACAAGACGATAATCCCCGAAGGGGGGGAAGGGACCTTAAATACGGTGGCCAAAGAGAATGAATTAACCCGAAAGGTCTGCTCCGCCTTATCCTCTGAGAACCCGGAGAAGACCGAAAAGGAATTGATAAAGACCCTCCCTTTACCCAAGAGGCACTTCTTAATCTCCGAGGATATCTCCCCCAAGCGGATAAAGAAGATACTCTTAAAGACCTACGAAAATCCGCCAAAAGATTTTTTGCGCCTCCACGAAATTGGGGGGTGTAGGACCAAAGAGAATCCGGGCACTGGCTCTAATTTCCAATCTCGTCTACGGGGCGAAGTTCAGTTATTCTAACCCATTTGTCTACTCCTTTGCCCAGGGCGGCAAACACGGTTACCCTTACAAAACAAAAAGGGAAGACCATGACACCTCAATCAAAATCTAAGAGGGGGCCATCAAATTTGCAAAGCTGGGGTGGGAAGAAAAAACTCTCCGCCCTGCGTCGTCTCCCGAGATTATTTCTATAACTTTTTCTATTCCTCACCTCTCCTTTAAGAACCTTCAAAATTCCTCTTGACATCCTCTTAATTTTTGGTTATGATGAAAAAGTCGGGCTTGACAATTTTGAAAATTTATTAAACTAAATAGTTGGAGAGAAGATGACGGAAAGAAGGCCAAAAATCCCTTTGGCTTCGCCTTTACCTCTTGGGGGCAAGGCGGAATTTTTCCCTACCCCACCCATTCTCCTTGGGCAAGGGAATAGGTCTTTTTGCCACTCTCCTTCCGTGGTGGGAAGGAGGGTTAAAAAAACCACCGGTATTGGAGGTTAAAATGCTTAACAAGTTAATTTTTTTAATCTCAATTATCTCTTTCGCCCTTGCCTTTGAGGATGTGAAACCCCTGCCGACAAGCGAAGAGGGGATTTGTGAGACCAATTACGAAGGAATTTCTCCCCAAGCCAAAATCGGGGTTCTAACCGTCAATCACAAGATAAACCCATTCTCCTATCCCGGTTATGATACCCTCTACTGGCACGACTATAGCCCTTATAATGGTGGTTATACCATTTTGGGCTTTCTTGCCGGTTTTGGTGTGAAACTGACTCCGGAATACTATCCCGCCATAATCACCGGTGTTCACCATCGGGTCTTCCGATTAAACTGGGACTCAATCCAAATAAGGATTGTTGACGACGATGGCGCAAATGGTGCACCTCAAACGATGCTTTACAAAAGAGACACCCTCACCCAAACCTACTCAACAAATTTCATCTATCACCCCTTACCACCACCAAAATGCACAATTTGGGATGGCTCCTTCTATCTCTTTATGCTTGATAATCACCACCCCCGAAGTCAATACGATTATGGCCTAAACTGGTTGCGCGATAACAACGGCGTCCAGGCTCCAACCGGCTATCACTGGCGGCGCGACTCTTTGGGAAACTACACCCAATTCAGTCCGGCTGGTGATATGGAGATGGGGGCGGTCGTTGAATATCACGACATCGGCTTAGATTCTTTAAGGGGTTTACCGGAAGTTGTCTTTTATGACTCTACCTACTCAATCAACGCCTTCGTCCACGAACTTGGAGGCTTCAGTGAGACTGATGCCCCGGTCGTCTTAAAGATTGGTGGGGCCTTTCTTGACACCGAATATGTCTCATTAAACCCAAATGGCACAAACGCTGTTGTTTTTAACTGGACGGTAAATCTACCCGAAGGCAATTACACCTGCACCTGTTATACCGCCTTACGAAGTGATACCCGAAAATCAAACGACACCATCTTAGTGAACTTCTCGGTCATTTGCTATCACGATGTCGGCTGCACAAAGATTGAGGCCCCAACCGGAAGAATTGACTCCGGAACGGTTGTTACCCCAGCCTGCTCGGTCTATAACTACGGCAATCAGACCGTAAGTTATTCTGTCCGGATGAAAATTGGCACAGATTATAACCAGACCGCAAGCGTGTCTGACCATACACCCGGGACATATCTCTATCTCACATTTCCAGATTGGACCGCTGGACCAGTTGGCACCCATCCGGTCACCTGCACAACCGAACTTACCAACGATATGGATAATGAGAATGACAAAGAGACCAGCGGAGTAGAGGTGATACCACCAGAAAAGATAAGCGAGGAGACCAAAGAAAGAATTAGGATTAAAGTCCTATCAAACCCGATAAGAAACACCCCAATTATCTCTTATAATGGACCAGAAAGGGTAGCTTCACTCCGAATCTATAATGCCTATGGGGAACTAGTCTATTCTTCTAAGAGCGAGAAAGGTTTCTTTACCCTGAAGAAATTACCCGCTGGCATCTATCTCTTGCGCCTTTCTGCTAAGGGCGATAAGAAAGATAGAAAAATTGTCATAATGAGATAGCCAAGAAAGTTTAATTGTGGACCGAAAGAAAGATTTATGTAAAATAGAGGCTAATCAGGAGGTAGTTATGAAAGGATTAATTAAAGTCTTAATTATCTTGGGAATGGCAGGTCTTCTCTTGGCTAGTGAAAAAATCTCTCTCCGCCAACCGACCGACCAGTTAAAATCCGAAGTCTCTCCAATCAGGATTGAAACCCCACTCAACATTGAAATCCTTGACCCGATGGAAATCCTTGACCAACAGATTGATACCTTAAAGAACGATGACGGAAATCCCTATTATTATTGGAGTCCACCAACCGCAATCTTTGCCGCCCGTCTCACCCCAATCGCTCCCTGCACCCTCCAATACCTCGTATTTATGAAATACCGGAAGGCGGATACCCTTGACCCAACGGTCTGCGGTTGCTCCCTCTTTGTCTGGAGAGATACCGTGATTGGTGGGCAACACCAACCCGGAAGGTTATTAATCTACGGTTCGGCTCGGGAAAGTCTCCCCCGTAGTCCCTACAATGTCTATTGGATTCGGTATAATTTAACGAACCTCAATTTCCGACTCGGTGCCGATCACTTCTGGACTGGTTTCCGTTGGTTCCCGGTGAGTGGTGGTGGGGCTGACCCAACCGATACCCTTTGGGCATTGAGCGATTCTATCGCTTCTGAACCCGACCGAAATGCGGCCGCTCTCACCTCGGCTGGTCCCTGGACCTTCTACCCCTACGACTACATCATTCGGGCGATTGTGAAAAGAGAGCCGGCTGATGTTCCGGACATTGAAGCCCTTTCGGTCGGTAATAGCCAAGGTTTCTTTCTGCCCAATCCGGGGAATGCCCTCCTCTCCGGAAGGATAAAGAACTCGGGGACTATTCCAGCCAATAACTTCCCGGTTGCTTGCACCGTCTATAATTCGGCTGGGGTTGCGGTCTATAACTCAACCGTCATCGTGCCAACCTTAGCGGTTGGAAGGGAGACAACCCTCAACTTCATCCCGAACTGGACACCAAATACCGATGGTGTCTACATCATTGCGGTTCATTCCCTACTCTCTGGTGATATGCGACCATCAAACGACCGCCAAATCCGAGAAGCCCAAGTCTGCTCCTCACCGGCGGAGTTGCGGTATGACGATGGGGAGGCGGATAATGCCTGGGCATTTTACCGAAGAGGGAACGGCTGGGCGAATAAGTTCACCCCACCCTATTACCCTTGCCAACTGACCGCCATCAAATATTTCCTCTGGGGAAGCAATTGGCCAGTCCCTGGTGGCAACCGATTGGTCGCCAAGGTCTTAGATGACGACGGTCCGAATGGCTTTCCCGGAACCGTCCTCTACCAGGATACGATAACGATTGCCCGGGGTCAATATAATACGATAAATCTACCGACGCCACTCACCTTTAACTCCGGCTCATTTTATGTCGCCTATATCCAACCGGATACCTGGATTTATTCCCCGGGTCTTGGTTCGGATGAAGACGCACCATTCGCCCTTGAAAGATACATCTACTTAGTAGACTCCCTCCGTTGGTTTTATAATCCAGATTACGGGGAGTGGATGATTCGAGCGGTTATCCAATCTTTAGTCTATGATGTCGGTTGCACAAGAATAATCTCGCCAACCGGCACGATTCAAGAAGGGACGCCAATTACCCCGGCCTGCTCGGTCTATAACTACGGCAATCAAACCGTAAGTTATTCTGTCCGGATGAGAATTGGCACAGTCTATAATCAGACCGCAAGCGTGTCTGCCCATACACCCGGAACTCTTCGCTATCTCACCTTCCCAACCTGGACCGCTGGACCAGTCGGCACCCACCCGGTCACCTGCACAACCGAATTGAGCGGCGACATCAACCCAGGCAACGACCGAAGAACCGGTTCGGTTGAAGTAACACCACCGGTTTACCTAAGCGAAGAGATTAAGAAGATTACCGGGATTAGAATCCTACCGAATCCAACAAGGGGTATAACAAAAATCTCTTTCCAAGGAGAAGCGATACTCCGAATCTATAACGCCTATGGGGAACTGGTCTATTCCTCTAAGAGCAAGAAAGGCTATTTCCCAATTGGCAAACTCCCCGCTGGCATCTATCTCTTACGGTTTTCCGCAAAGGGCGTCAAAGAAGAGAGAAAACTCATCGTTGTGAAATAAGCTAAAGGCCTCAAAAACGCTTTTCTTACCTGGTGGTATACCCCCGGGTCTATGGGGGGAGGGTATAGGGGTATACCCTTCCCCCTCTCTTTCCATTCTCTATCAATAGATTTTTAACCCATAACCCCCTTTTTTACGAAAAGCCTTAACTTGACAGGATTTTGGACTCTACTTATACTTGATAAGTTATGAATATCTACTCTCTGACAAAAATTAGTTATGGGATGTATCTCGTCTCCTCTAAGAAAGGGGAGAGATTTAACGGTCAGATTGCCAATACTGTCTTTCAGATAACCGCCCAGCCACCAACGATTGCGGTCAGTATTAATAAAGAGAATTTAACCCACGAGTTCATTTCCGAAACTCGGGTCTTTACGGTCTCTATCCTTGCCCAAGAGACGCCATTCCCTTTTATTGGACGGTTTGGGTTTAAGTCCGGTCGGGAGGTGGATAAGTTTTCCGGAATTGATTATAAAATCGGGAAGACAAAGGCACCAATCGTCTTGGAGAATGCGGTCGCTTATCTGGAAGCGGAGGTGATTGAGGAGTTTGATGTCGGCACCCACACCCTTTTTCTCGGTCAGGTAGTTGATGGTGAGATTTTGAGCGAGGCGGAGCCGATGACCTATGCCTATTATCATATGGTGAAAAAGGGGAAGTCACCAAAGAAGGCACCAACTTATATTGGAGGAAAGGATGACCAGTCGGGAAGTTAAAAACAATATCTATTCGGTTGGGGCGATTGATTGGGATAGAAGGCTATTTGATGAGTTAATCCCTTTACCGGATGGGACGAGTTATAACGCCTATCTCATCAAAGATGAAAAGGTTGCCCTAATTGATGCGGTTGACCCAACAAAGGAGAAGGACTTACTTTCCAACTTAAAGGGGTTGGGAATAGAAAAGATTGACTACTTAATCTCTCAGCACGCGGAGCAGGACCACTCCGGGGCAATCCCAAAGGTCTTAGAGGTCTATCCGGAGGCGAAGGTTGTGGCGAATGAGAAGTGTAAGGGGATGCTCAAAGATTTGCTCTCTCTTCCCGAAGAGAAGTTTTTAGTGATTGGGGACGAAGAAAAACTCTCTTTGGGGAAGAGGAGCTTGGAGTTCATCTTTGCCCCCTGGGTCCATTGGCCAGAGACATTCTTGACCTATCTGAGGGAAGAGAAACTCCTCTTCACCTGCGACCTCTTCGGCTCTCACCTGGCGACGAGCGACCTATACGCGATAGATGAAGCGAAGGTCTACGAGGCGGCAAAGCGGTACTATGCGGAGATTATGATGCCTTTCCGAAGCCATATCCAGAGACACTTAGCGCGGTTGCATAATCTTCCAATTGAGATTATCGCCCCGAGCCACGGACCAATCTACCATAGACCAAACTTCATCTTAGGTGCCTATCAGGATTGGGTCTCGGATGAGGTGAAGAATGAGGTCGTCCTCTTCTATATCTCAATGCACGGAAGCACCCAAAAGATGGCGGAATATTTAATCTCCGCCCTAATGAGAAGGGGGATAAAGGTCTTGCCCTTTAATTTGACCAAGACCGATATCGGCGAGTTGGCGATTAGCTTAGTTGACTGCGGCACGATTTTGGTCGGCTCACCCGCAGTCTTAGGTGGTCTCCACCCCCAGGTTTTATATGCGGTCTATTTAGCCAACGCTTTAAGACCAAAGACAAAATTCCTCTCTTTCTTTGGCTCTTATGGTTGGGGCTGTCGGGTCCTTGACATCTTAAAAGAAATGACTAATAATTTAAAGGTAGAAATGATTCCGCCCGTCTTAATCAAAGGTTATCCAAAAGAGAAAGACTTCTCTCTCTTGGAGGGACTGGCGGATGAGATATTAAAGAGACATAGAGAGTCTCAAATAATTAAGTGCGGAGGATAATATGGCATCAAAGAAACTACAAGAGATGCTTAATACCGCAATCGCCCGAGAGTTACAGGTTGCCATCCAGTATATGTGGCAACATGTCCTCTGGAAGGGGACCGCGGGCTTTGCGGTGAAGGATGAGTTGAAGAAAATCGCCATCACCGAGATGAAGCACGCCGAGGCGATTGCCGAGAGGCTAAGCTACCTCGGCGGTGAACCGACGACGAAACCCGCCCCAATCTTTGTTGGTAAGACCTTAAAAGAGATGCTTAAGCAGGATGTGAAGGATGAAGAAGGGGCGATTAAACTCTATAATGAGATAATCCAAACCGCCTGCGAAGAGAATGACCACACGACCTGCGAGCTCTTTAAGAAGATTCTGGCGGATGAAGAAGAACACCACGACACCTTCACCGGGCTCTTAGAGGACTGATAAATGAAATACTGGCGTTGCAGCGTCTGCGGTTATATCCATAAAGGCTTTACCCCACCCGAGAAGTGTCCAAACTGCTCGGCCCCGAAAGAAAAGTTCGTTGAGGTAGAACCGGATTTTGAGGAGCTACACCTCTTTTTTGGACAGAAGGTCTCCTATGGTCAAGAGGTAGATGTTAACCCGTTCTTTGGCGACTTCTCCGCCATTGCCCCTTATATCTATAACCTACCGGTTGGAAAGAAAGTTCCTCTCCATAAACATCCGACAACCGATGAACTCTTCTTCGTCTTAAAGGGAAGGATTAAATTCAAGGTTGGGGGAAAGGAGTTGGTGGCGACGAAAGGCGACTTGGTGAAAGGGAAGATGAATATTCCCCATATGTTTGAGAATATCGGAGATGAGCCAGCCTTCTTTCTCTCGGTGAAGGGACCGAAACCGGTTGACTTGGTTTGGGTGGAGGGGGGTTAAGCGGAAACTTCTCTAAAACTATTTGATAGCCACTGCCACTTAACGGATGGCAGTTTAATTAAAGATATTTCTCTTGTTTTAAGGAGAGCCCAGGAAGTCGGGGTTAGATACATTCTTTCCTGCGGGGTTGACTCCGAAGATAATGAAAAGGTATTAGAACTAAAAAAAATTTTTCCTCAGGTTCTCCCGGCAGTTGGATTTCATCCCCATTCCGCTGACCAATTTTCGGAAAGAGACCTCCAAAGGACTGAAGATTTATTAAAGAGAGGCGAGGTCTTTGCCCTTGGGGAGATTGGCTTAGATTTTTATAAGAACTACGCCCAAAAGGAAAACCAGATCGGGGTCTTTTTTGCTTTGGTGAGACTCGCCCAGAAGTATAGTCTCCCGATGTCGCTCCACTGTCGGAATGGACACCAAGAAATGATTAAAATATTAAAAGAGATTGGTTATGGCAAGGGTGTCTTTCACTGTTTCTCCGGAAATTGGGAAGAGACGAAAACTATCTTAGACTTAGGCTTCTACGTCTCTTTTTCGGGCTCAATCACTTATGACGGTAGAAGATTAGCGGAGGTGATCAAGAAGGTCCCTTTGGAGAGAGTCTTGGTTGAGACCGACGCCCCCTATTTAGCCCCAAACCCATTCCGGGGGAAGAGGAATGAGCCATCTTATCTTCCCTATGTGGTCGGGAAAATCTCAGAGATACTCGGAAAGAAAAAAGAAGAGGTCGGAGAGAAGACGACCGAGAATGCCAAGAGACTATTTTTATCCCAAAAAGGGCTTAGGGCAGACTTTTCTTAAATCAAGGAAAATTGCCCAGCGTCTGGTCTCCTCTCTGAATCTGAAAGAAGGGGAAAAGGTCTTAGAGGTCGGTCCGGGAAAAGGGGTCTTAACCGAGTTTTTATTAGCGTATCCGGTAACGGTGGTTGGTGTTGAGATTGATAAGAGACTAGCGAGCTTTTTAGAAGAGAAATTTAAGGAGAAGGAAAATTTTGCGGTCATATGCGCTGATATCTTAAAATATGACCTCCCGGGAAAAAATTGGAAGATTATCGGCAATATCCCTTATTCCATCTCTTCCCCTTTTCTCTTCTATCTCTTCAATAATTGGCAAAAGTGGCAAATGGCGGTTCTCACCCTCCAAAAGGAGCTTGCCCAAAGGCTTTTGGCGAAGCCGAAGCAGAAAGATTACGGCGCCTTATCGACCATCTCTTCTCTCTATGTGGAAAAAGAGAAACTCTTTCCCATCCCCGCCCGTTTCTTTAAACCAAAACCAAAGGTAGACTCTTTGGCTCTAATTTTGCATCGGAAAGAAAAAGTCCTTGATGACCCGAATTTCGTCTCTTTTCTTAAGACCGCTTTCTCTCACCGGCGCAAGACACTTCTCAATAACCTATCCGCCGAAGCCGACTTTGATAAAGACCGGTTAAAAGAACTCTTTGAAAGAAAAGGGATTTCCCCAAACCTCCGGGCCGAAGAGTTGGGTTTAAAAGAGTTTCATTCCCTTTATTATGAACTCAAAAAAGTATAAGAAGTATCTAAAGAGAGCAAAGGAAATGGGGGCAAAATCCGCCAAGATTATCTTGACAAAAAGCGTGAAGGTGGGAGAATGGGTAAGGCTCAAATGCCAGTTTGGTTGTGATGAATACGGGAAGAGATTGACCTGTCCCCCCTACTCCCCAAAACCAGAGGAGACAAAGAAGGTTCTGAGCCATTACCGTTATGCCCTCTTAATCCACGGGAGCCAATGGACAGACCTCAGAAGGATTGTGGCGAAATTAGAAAGAGAAATCTTCCTTGACGGCTACTACAAAGCCTTTGGGATGGGTTCTGGTCCTTGTTACCTCTGTCGGGAGTGTGGGGAGTTTTGCCGTGAGCCGGATTCCGCCCGTCCTTCAATGGAGGCTTGTGGAATTGATGTCTTCGCCACCGCCCGGGCGAATAACTTCCCAATTGCCGTCTTGAAAAAGAGAGGGTTAATGGGCAACTACTACGGTTTGGTTTTGATTGAATGAATTAAACGTTTGACAAAACTGGAAATTTGGGTAAAATACCAAATATGAAAAAATTGGGTGTTGCGATTCTCTCCGGAGTTATGTTTCTCAATAGCCTTTGTCTCTTAAGGGCCCAAGAGACCGAAGGAGAGGAAACGATTTTTCTCTTGGCCAATAGATACTGTGAAAAGAAGAACTTAAACCATGACCGGCTCATCAGGTATATCAACTCTTTCATCCCGATGATTAATCGTTGGGCGGATTTAAAAAAAATTGACCCCCAGAGTTGGCCCGAGATCGAGAGGAAAGTTAATTCTCTTTTAGCCAAAGAAGGGATGCGCCTCTTTACGGTTTTTACCGTCTGGTTTTTTGGCTGGAATCTCGCCTATCTCATTTGGCGATTTGGGAGCCGGTAGTTAGATTAGTAATAGTTTTATTAGGGAGGATTTATGGAACGCGATTTGGTTGCCCAAGCCTTGGATGTCATTGAAAGGGAAGGTTGCGCTTATGGCGACTGTCGGTTTGTGCGGATTGAAGAAGAGACAATCCACCAAGAGAACGGACGGATCAGCTCCTTAAAAAGAGACCAAGACCAAGGGATTGGGATTCGAGTTCTCAAGAATGGTGCCTGGGGATTCGCCGCCACCTCAAAACTGACCAAAGAGGATGTCTTCCGAACCGCCAAATTGGCGGTCCGGGTCGCGAAGGCCAGTAGCCGGTTAAAAAAGAAAAATGTGGTCTTAGCCAAGGCGGAGAGGATTGAAGATTCTTACTCAACTCCGATTAAAATTGACCCATTCTCCGTCCCGATTGAAGAGAAGTTGTCTCTCCTCTTTGCCTGTGATGAGATTATGCGCAAGGTGAAAGGGGTGAAGGAGAGAAGAGGGGAGTTATACTTTTATAAGAAGTTTCAAATCTTTGCCTCAACCGAGGGCTCACTAATTGAACAGACGATTTATCACTCCGGTGGTTATATTTCCGCCCTGGCGGTAAAGAAGGGATCGACCGGGGAGAGGTCTTATCCGGGGATGGGCGGACACTACAAGAGTTTGGGTTTTGAGTTCATCAAATCGTTAAACTTTGAAAAAAATGCCCAGCGGGTGGCCGAGGAATCAGTTGCCCTATCATCCGCTCGGGAGTGTCCGGAGATGATAACGACCGTAATTTTAGACGGCTCAATGGTCGCAATTCAGGTCCACGAGACGGTTGGTCATCCTACGGAGTTGGACCGGGTCTTAGGAACTGAGGTCTCACTTGCGGGAACTAGTCACTTGACTCCAGATAAGAAAGGAAATTTTCAATTCGGCAGTCCTCTGGTCACGATTACGGCGGATGCAACTATCCCCGGAGGGCTCGGCACCTTTGGTTATGACGATGAGGGGGTGAAGGCGCAGATGACCTACTTAATCAAAGACGGAATATTTGTTGGCTATCTAACGAGCCGGGAGACCGCGGAGGTCTTTCATCAGAAGTCAAACGGCACAATGCGAGCGACATCTTGGAGCTTTATTCCCTTAATCCGGATGACCAATATCAACCTCTTACCAAAAGAGGGGAGATTAGAAGATTTGATTGCGGATACGAAGGAAGGAATCTATTTTGAATCGGCCGGGGCTCCCAGTATTGATGATAAGCGACTCAACTACCACATCTCTTCCGAGATCGGCTGGTTGATAAAGAATGGGAAGAAAAGGGAGATTATCCGCCGACCGGCTTATTCGGGGATTTCTTATGCAATCTGGCGGAATTGCGATGCCATCTGTGGCCCAGAAGAATGGGAAGTCTGGGGAGTGCCCAATTGCGGTAAGGGAGACCCGATGCAGGTGGCTCATGTTGGACACGGAGCCAGTCCGGCTCGGTTCCGAAACATTAAAGTTGGAAAGTGAAGGAGGGGAAGATGATTGATGAGGAAAAGACTAAAAAGTATTTGGAGAGGGTGATAAAAGCCCCTTCCTTTGATGAGATAGAAGGAGGACTCTTCTATTCGGAAAAGGGCACAACCCGTTTCGCCAACTCAATCATCCATCAGAATCTGGTCGTTGAAGAACCATATCTTTGGATTCGGGCGGTAGAGAATGGTAAGGTGGCCGGTATTTCCACCAAAGACCTCTCGGGCGAAGGGATAAGAAATGCCATAAATAAGGTAAGGGAAAGTTTGAAAGGAATCCCTCCGGACAAGAAATTTTTCGGTCTCCCCCGTCCGCCTAAGGGGATAAAAGTCAAACCCCACCGGGAGATAAAATTCATCACCCCGGAGATAAGGGCGGAGGTGGTTAGGAAAATCGTTAAGGTCTGTAAGAAGTATAACCTAAATGCCTTTGGGGTTATTCATAATACCCGGCTATCATTAGGGATAGCCAATTCTCACAATCTCTTTCAATATGGGACGCAAGGGATAAACTTTGTCTCAATTACCGCAATGGGCGACACCATTTCTGGTTATGCGGTTGATAAGAAGAAGAGGTTTTCCGAGATTGATTTCTCCGCCTTGGCGGAAGTTGCCTGTGAGAAGGCGCTCCTCTCTAAAAATCCGAGGGAAATTGAGCCTGGTAGATATACCGTCCTCCTGGAAGAACCAGCGGTTGGCGAGATGCTTTTCTTCTTAGCCTGGTTAGAATTCGGCGCCAAGCGGTTTTTTGAGCGGTCCTCAATTCTGGCAAAGAAATTGGGAAAGTTAATCACCGGAAAGAATATCACCCTCAATGACGACTGGCGCCACCCAGAAATGATTGGCTTTGGATTTGACTTTGAGGGCTATCCAAAGAGGCAAGTCGCTTTGATAAAGAATGGAATTGCCAAAGGGGTAGTCTTTGATTCCTTCTACGCCCGCCTCTTAGGGAAGAAGAATACCGGCCATTCCCTACCTCAACCATCACCCGCCGGACCGCTCCCTTTCAACTTGGTTATGGAAAAGGGGAAAGAGAGTAAGGAGAAGTTATTGGCAAAGATTGACAAAGGAATCTTAGTCACTCGCTTCTGGTATGTGCGGGTCGTTGACCCAGACCGGACTTTAATCACCGGAATGACCCGAGACGGAACCTTCTTCATTGAGAAAGGCAAGATTGCCTATCCAATTAAAAATTTAAGATTCACGATCGATATCTATGAAACCTTAAAGAAAGTGAGAGAAATCTCTTCGGAGTGTCGCCTCTTTGGCGATGAACTATTCCACATCTTGTCCCCTGCCCTTTTAATTGATAATTTTAACTTTTCTTCCAAGACCGAATATTGAATTGGAGAATGAGACCATCTCTTGACAAAAAAGGAAAATTTGTTAAAATAGAAGTTATGAGAAGAAGAAAAGGATTTACCTTGGTGGAACTTCTGGTGGTAATCTCCATCATCGGTATCCTCCTCGCTACCCAAGCGCCTAATTTTAATCTAATTCGAGAAAGGGCAAGGCAAACCGCGGTCAAGGCGAATATGCGCTATGTCCAGGTAGCGATTGAGACCTATTTCTTGGAAAGGGGTCATTATGCCGATGATTTTTATGAAGATGGCTACGGCTATACTTTTCCCGGTGGCGAATACGAGGTAAAATTGGGAAAATTCCCAACTAACCCCTACACTGGTCGTGAGATGACGCCCGATGATTTCAATGAAGAAGACTACGATTCCCCGGAGGATTGTGCTAATACCCAGGAAAACGGTCCAAACGACTTAATTGGTTACGAACCGGGTCAGATGCGTTATGGGGCTTATTATCCCTCCGGTATGTCCGAACCTTCCAATTGGGGACTGGTTGGCTTCAATGCCTTTGGTAGCAGTATCCGGAGTTGGACCGCTGATGGGGAAGTGGTGATTTTTGTTTTACATAATTGAGGTTCGTATGAATGCCAAATCTCAAAGACCCGGCTGGACCTTAATGGAAATTTTGGTCGTCATCTCGGTCATCGGAATTCTTATCGCCTTTTTTGCTCCTCCACTTGTCTCCCGGATTCAGAGAAATGCCTTAATTACCGCTACCCGACGAAATTTAACTGAGTTGCGCAAGGCGATTGTCGGCAACCCGGAGATTGTTGGCGGCGGACAGTATTTAGATATGGGATTCAAGGGCGATGTCGGTCGTCTCCCCCGACACCTAATTGAACTCTTGACTAATCGTCCCGACACGATGGTCGGTTTTGAATACCCAGGGAGAGAGTCAATCCCGGGTTGGGACCCATTTACGAAAAATGGTTGGCACGGTCCTTATCTCCGGGATGACGGGCGGTTAAGTTTCTTAGAAGACGCCTGGGGAAATCCGATTATCTATCACATTGTGGGTAATGAGACCTTAGGAATAAAGAGCGCGGGTCCGGATGGCGAGTGGTATCCTCCGCCAAGTGGTAGTGGGGTGAATGATGATATTATCGTCCTCTTCTAAACGCCAGATGCCAAAGGCCGGATGCCTCCAGCGTTCCGGGGTGACGCTTTTAGAACTTTTGGTAGTGATGGTCATCATTGGGATTTTGGCAACCGCCGCGATCCGGACTTGGGATGTGACCTTAGAGAAGGGTCGCTATGAGGAGACAATGCGAGAGTTAGAAGAGCTCGCCCGAGCGATTGTTGGTGATGAGCGAATCGTTGTCTCTGGGGAGAGGGTTGATTTCGGTTTCGTTGGCGACTGTGGGATGCTTCCGCAAAACCTAATTGACCTGGGGGTGAGGCCGGATTATGTTGACTCTTCCCTTTGGCGCGGTCCTTATATCAAACCGGCTTTTGCGGAAAACCCAAGGGCATTTTTATTTGATGCCTGGGGTGATTCTTATATCTACCGTCCGGAGAGCCTCTTCATTCGGAGTTTTGGTGGGGGGAGTGATGTAGGCTTTAGCCGGTGGCTAACGAAGAGGTTCGGAACCAGAGTCGGGGATTTCTTAAATAACCGGGTCCGGGGTTATGTGGAAGACGCCTTCGGCAACCGACCCAGCGGAGAAGACCTAAAAAATCTCTCGGCTTATCTCATCTATCCCTGGCAGGGAGAATTGCTTCGGGATACGATGGAGTTTGACTCTTTAAGACCTGGGGAGTTTGTCTTCCAGCCGGTGCCGATTGGTAAGGTCCGGTTAATTGTTGTCTACCGAGACACGATTCCCCCGGACTCGATTGAAAGGATAATAACTGTCTACCCGAAGATCGGTAAAGAGGATTTGGTCCTCAAATTCGCCAATGTGGTATTTTAAGAACCGAAGACGAGGAGTTACGCTTTTGGAGTTGCTTTTGGTGATGCTCATCATCGGTGTCTTGGCGGGTGTCACGCTTTCGGCAATTGACCGAGTCCGGGAGAGGAGTCTGTTTGACCAGACGATGGCGGAAATGAAGTCGCTCCTTAAAGGGATTACCGGGGACCCAGACCTGCTGAGCGACGGGGCGAGAATTGATTTTGGATATGTGGGTGATATGGGAAAACTACCGGATAGTTTAGCCAGCCTTATCCGACCAGAGGGTGGCTTGTGGAATGGTCCTTATTATAAGGTCTTATTCCAAGAGGATGAGGCGGGCTTTAAGAAAGACGCCTGGGGAAATCCCTATCAATATTCCCCAGAAGATTTGACCCTGCGCAGTTTCGGCAACGGAAGGGTTACCCTTACTTTGAAGATTGCCGACAGTTTATCTGATCTCTTTAATAACACAATCCAGGGACAGATCTTAGACCGGGACAACACCCCCCCTGGGACATTTGCCAATCGGATGAAGTTAAAGATAACCTATCCGAGGAATGGCGAACTGGTTGAAGATTCATCCCTACCCTCGCCCGACGGCTTTTACCAATTCACCAATATCCCAATCGGTCGCCATTGGTTGAAACTTTCCACACCTTATGAAACCTTAGGAAAATATGTGGTGATAACGCCCAGATCAAATGTCTCGGTTGACTTCAAAATTCCCCGCCTCCTGAAAGGAAATTTGGTCTATCTCTCATCCGATGTCTTCCCTTCTGATTCCACCACACTCTACTTCTTTCTCCACAATGTGATTGACGAAACCGTTAAGGTCTTCCACCTGACGCTCTGGGAGAAGGAAGACACCCTGGTCGTCTTCTACGATTCCATCACCGCCAAAGAGACGACTTATGCCCGAGGTAGCCCGAAATGGCGGGAAGGTGAGGTCGCCACTTTCACCGACACTTTGAGGTTTTTGCCCGATGAGGTGGTAAAACTTACCATCGGGCGATTTACCGATTCCTTAAATAATGACCAAAATATGTATCAGAAGAAGTTAAAAATTAGGACGAGCGACGGCTCTTTAATTGAGTTCAATGTTGGTAAATAGAAAAACTATGACTATTATTGAAAAGAGAAGAAGGGCCGGAAGGAGGAGAGATGCCCGGATTTGATTTTGGGAAACTTTTTAAGTCGGAAGGAAGAGGTGAATTGAGTATTGATATTGGCACCGGCTCGGTGAAGTTCGTTTTGATGGATAGGGGTAAGGTCATTGATTACGGTCTAAGGGAGATAATTGAAGTTACAGATATCGCCGGGGTAGTCCGGGAACTTTTAAGGGATATAAAACCGTCCAAGGTCTACTCCTTTGTCTCCGGTCCGGCGGTGAGTATGCGCCAGGCACCATTCCCCAAGATGTCAAAAAGGGAGTTGCGGGATTCAATCCTCTTACGCCTTGACAAATATTCTCCATTCTCTTTAGACGAAGCCATCTTGGACTTCCATCCCTTGGGGGTTGTGATGGAAGCCGGCGCGCCCCGAGACAATGTGATGGTGGTTGCCGCCCGGAAGGATATCATCTCGGACCACATCTCCACGGTGAAGAAAGTCGGGTTAGAGCCAACTTCTATCTCGGTTGTCCCCTTTGCCTTAGCCGGGGCGGTTCGCCAATTTGTCAAACCAAGAAAGGAAGAGGTCATTTGCGTCTTAGACATCGGCGCCGAATTTACCGATATCTTATTTATGAGGGGGGAGAATCTGGAATTGAGCCGAACCGTGACGACCGCTGGTAAGACGATCACCGAGGCGATGACCATCTCCATCGCCACCGAAGAGGGACAACTCTCTTTGACCGCCGAAGAGGCAGAGCGTTATAAGAGGGAATACGGTATCCCGCCTGAAGATACCGAAGAGCGTTTGCCTTCGGGAATTAAGGTGAAGCGCCTCATTGGTCTTCAGCGAACCGCCTTAGAGAGATTCTTGGCGGAGATTGACCGAAGTATTGATTATTACAAGAGAGAGTTCTCGGTGCCAGTCATCTCCCGAATCCTCCTCTGCGGTGGTGGCGCCAAGATGAAGGGCTTAAAGGAATATATTGAGGCGAACCTAAAAATTCCCACCGAGGTCTTTGACCCGTTTAAGACCTATCACCTCTATAAACCTGGAACAAAACCGGAAGATGAGATTGGTCACCGACTGGTCGCCTGTCTCGGATTGCACTTTGACCACCGGGCGATTAACCTCTTACCCCCAGAACTAAAGGCAAAACGTTACCAAAAAAGAGATGTCGCTTTAGTGGCGGGTATGGCAATAATTGCCATACCGCTCTTCATCTTAATCTACCTCTTCTTAACCGCCCAGGAGGTAGTGGATAAAGGGAAACTGCGCCGGGTGGAAAGGCAACTGAAAGAAGAGGAGCGAATCGCCGAAGAGCATCTTAACCTCACCAAGCAGATCTCCGAATTGGAGGCGCAAAAGAAATTGCTCCACTCCATTGTTGGCGAAGAGGAGATAATGGTTCCTTTCCTGAAATATATGAGCCGAATTGTCCCTTCTAATATCCAATTGACCGCCCTCACCTTTACCGGCTTGAAGAATGTGAAGATGAAAGGAATCGTCACCGGTCTACCCGAATTCCAGGAGATTGAATTGGCTTCTTTCCTCGTCAACTTAGAATTGGGAAAAGAGATAAGGGGTGTGAAGTTAGTGAATAAGACAAAGAGTATCTTAGAGGGCGAATCGGTCTTGGAATTTGAGTTAGAGTGTGAAAGGGAGTAAAAATGGGAATAAAAGAGCGAGGTATTTTATTGATTGGGATAGTAATTATTGTCGTCATCTTTCTCCTCTTTTTCTTCTTTCTCTACCGTCCCCGAATCACGGCCCGAGTCGAGGTGAATAAGAAGATTCGGGAAGGGGAGCGCCGAATTAGTGAAATCAGGGCCTTGGCTCGGGAGATTGACCGGCTCCGTCTGAAGATTGAGGAGTTAGAAGAGGCGAACCGAACCTTTTTTGAAAAGGTTGCCCCCCGCCAAAAGACCTTAGAGTTAGCTAAGGAGATAGCTTATGAAGCAAAGAAGTTCAATGTCCGCTTCGTTTCCGTCCGCCCTCCGGGCTTAGATACCATCTTAGCCCAAGAGACGCCAGATGTGCCAATAAGACCTTTCCCGATTGAGGTTACTTGCCAGGGTAAGTATCTGGATATCGGACGGTTCGTTGAGTCATTAAAGAATTTCCCCTTCTATGTTAAAGTCCACGAATTGGAGATGACCGGGAAAAACGAGTTACGACCCGAGATTGAAACCCGCCTCCTCATCAACTTTTATATCTCAAGTCTACAAACGGGGAGGTCAATGTGAGACGCGGTCTTATTCTTTTAGTCCTCTTAGGAGTGCTCATCTTCCTTGGCTACCGGGTTCTCTCCAAACCACCGCGGCGCCCAACCGCCCGGCGAACCACAACCGATACCTTAGCCGCCCGACGCCGAACCGGCCGAAGGGCCGGAACCTTGGAGCGGAAAGAAAGACGCACCCGGGAAGAGAAGCGACTGGAAAGGGAAAAGAGAAGAGCCGAGCGGAAGCGTCTCCGGGAAGAGAGGAGGAGGAGACGTCAAGAGGAAAGGATGCGAAGAAAGGCGAGGAGAAAATCTCGTGGGCGAAAAGGATATGGTTATAATATCATCCAAGCGATTTTCTACAGTGAAACTGGTAGTTATGTCATTATCGACGGCAAGAATTACAAAGTGGGCGATGAGATTAGTGGTCGAAGAATTACAAAGATTGAAAAAGACCGAGTTGTCATTGAATATCACGGCGAACAAAAATCGGTAAGAGTGGGTGAGAGTATTACCCCACTCACCACTTATCGAAAATGAGGAGGTGAGAAGATGAGACAGAGGCTTCTTATCATTTTAGCGATCATTATTGTTGTGGTTCTCGTTTTGACCCTTACGCAAAGTAAGCCAAAATCAAAAATTCCCGAGCGGCGCGCTGTCGCCAAGGAAAAAACACCAACCGAGAAGATACCAAAAGTGGCGGGTGCCGAAAAGCCAGCCCCAACCGAGAAAGAAGTAAAGAAACAGGAAAAATCAATTGCTCAAACAATGCCCGAAAGAGAAGAAGGATGGGGTGAAGACCCATTTGTCCGTGATTTCTCCTTCATCACCGAAATCCGAGATCTTCAGTTAACCGCGATCACTATTTCGGAAAGTCGCTCCTATGCCCTAATTAACAATCAGATTGTGGGGGTAGGCGATGAGATTAGTGGAAAGAAGGTGATTGAGATTGAAAAGGATAAAGTAGTTGTGGAAAAAGGAGGGAGGAGATTTACTATCTTTTTGGGTCAATAAAAATGGTAAAAGGAGAGGAAAATGAAGAAAGATAATAGATTGTATCTTGTCCTTTTCTTCTTAATTGGCACCTCATTTCTCTTCGCAACGGAAAAAGAGGTGCGAAGCATCAGTATTGACCGTCTTTTAGAAAAGGTGCGCCTAAGCGTCAAAACGATCGGTTCCCCAGACATCGGCACTTTCTATCGCGAAGAACCGCCAGCAATCGTCTTAGATATATTTGATGCGGTTAAGAAAATTGAGCCGGAGACGCTTAAACCGAATCTGCCCCCCATAACGAAAGTAGTCGTTACCCAGTGGAAAGAAGAACCTAAGGTGGTGCGAGTGACAGTGGAATTACCAAGACTTTATCAATATCAGGCCCGACGCGAAAAGGACTTCATCTACTTAGAGATTGAAGATGAGCCTTTTGATGTAGTCCCGGAAAAAGAAGAAGAATTAAAGACCGTCACCCTGGATGTGAAGAATGCGGATATCGTTGATGTTTTACGCATGCTGGCGACTCTCTTCCAGGTGAACTTTGTCTCTTCCCCGGAGGTGAAAGGGACGATTACTATGCGTCTGGAAAGGGTCCCATTTAATATTGCCCTTGATGCCATCCTCAAGGCGATTGAGTGTAATGCGGTGGACTTAGGCGGTGGTGTGATAATGGTGAAGCCGCGGAAAAAGGACATAGAGGGTGAATTAGTAACTAAGACCTATTCCCTAAACGATATTGAAGGGGAGGATGCCAAAAAGACAATTGAGAGGTTCGTCTCCGATAAAGGTAAGGTGGAGTTATCTTACCGACGAGTTGGGGGAGGCGGCGGTTCAAAGCGGACCTCAATTTTAGTTGTCACCGACCTACCGGAGCGATTGGTGAAGATTGACGAGATAATCCGGGAGTTAGACAAACCCGCCCCCCAAATTGTGATTGAAGCCAAATTCATTGAAACGAGCCTCACCGCTGACGACATCTACGGGATTGACTGGTCAATCCGCGCCGCCGCGGTTGGCGATGTGCCGGAACTTGGAAAAGAAGTTGCCCTACCGATTATGTACAACGAGATGCTGTTAGGCAAAATCACCCTGGCGCAGATGTCAATGGCTCTGGACATAATGAATTCCCGGGGCAAGGCGAAACTCTTAGCCAATCCCAAGACCCTAACCTTAGACAACCAGACCTCAGAGATCAATATGGGAGTTTCCGTGCCTCTCTTAGAGGTGAAGGTTGACCCGGAGACTCGAGAGCGGACCTATACCTGGAAAGAGAGATTTATCCCCATCGCCTTATCGGTTACCCCCCACTTGACCGAGGACGGTCGGATTAACTTGGGAATTGAGACCAGGGTAGAGGCGATTACCGGTTGGAAAACCGCCCAAGAACAAGAGATGCCAATCATCGCCAAGCGTGAGGCAAAGACGCAAATCAGCGTTAAAGACGGTGAAGTCATCGTCATCGGTGGATTAGTCAAGGAGCAAGAGACCGAGGCGATAACCAAAGTCCCCATCTTAGGCGACATCCCCCTACTGGGTTCCCTCTTCACCCATCGGAGCACGAAGAAAGAGAAAAACGAATTGATAATCTTCATTATCCCTAGGGTCGTGACCCCAGAAGGTTAAAATTTTATAGAGTAAAGATTCCTTTTCTCTTTTTTCTCTTTGGAGCAATAATTGGTAGCTTTCTTAATGTTTGTATCTATCGGATTCCCAAAAAAATTTCCATCATCTTTCCCCCATCCTTCTGCCCGAAGTGCCAAAGGAGAATAAGACCCTATGACAATATCCCGGTTCTCAGTTATATCCTCTTGGGGGGAAAGTGTCGCTACTGCCGTAAAAGAATTCCACTCATCTACCCAATCGTTGAACTTCTAACCGGTCTCGCCTTCTATCTCCTCTACCTCAAATTTTCTTTGACCCCCGAACTCTTTTTCACCTTGGCCTACTTCTCCCTCCTCATCCTCACCGCCTTTTTAGACTGGCAGGAGAAATTTATCTATGACCCAATTATCTATTCGGGAGTAATTCTCGGCTTTCTCTTTAACCTCAACCAACCCCTCTCTTCTCTCTTGGGCATCTTAGTTGGGGCTGGTAGCCTCTCTCTTCTTCGCCTCCTTGGTTTTCTCTGGAAGAAGAAGGAGATGTTGGGGACGGGTGATGTATTCTTCGGGGCGATGATTGGCTCACTCTTGGGCTGGCGGAATAGCCTCCTTGCCATATTTCTCGGTGCCCTCCTCGCCTTAATCCTCGCTCTATTTTTAATCCAATTTAAGGTCTGGCGAAAAGATGAATATATCCCATTTGGCACATTTTTATCCCTCAGCACTGGTTTGGTCTTCTTTTTCGGTGAGGAACTATTATCCCTTTACCTTCGCCTCTTTTCCTTTTAACCTAACCCCACAAATTGGTTTAAGGACCTACTGAGGGATTAGGGGATTTTTATTGACAACCATCAATTTATCAGATAGAATGCGAAGATGAAAAAGATAAAGAGGGAGCTGAAAAGAAAATTTCTTTTTGTCTCTGATTTTGACGAAACCATTTCCCTTGATGATTCCGGTGTTTTGATCTCCCAGATGATTGGGATTAAACCCGAGAGGTTCTTAGCCAAGGTGAAAGAATTACGCCGAAGAAATATCACCCAATTGGGCGGAGAGTTAGCTTATCTATTGGTCTCCGACCCCGAGTATAAAAACAAGGTAACAAAAGAAATTTTAATTGAGACCGGCCGGGTGATTCGGTTGAAGGAGGATGTGAAAGACTTGTTTGCGGTCTTAGAGAATGGGATTAAGGGGACGGAGTTTATCTCTTATGTCGTCTCCGCCTGTCCCCGTCTCTTGATTGAGAAATCCTTAGCGGGAATACTGCCCGAAGAGCGAATCTTCGGCACCGACTTTATCTTCGGTCAAGACGGAAAGGTCTTAGAGATTGAAAAGACCGCCGCCGGACAAGGGAAAGTCTCAATTGTTGACGAGTTAGTAGAAAAAGAGCATATCCCAAGAGAAAGAGTGATTTATGTCGGCGATGGCTCTTCGGATCTGCATGTGATGCTCCATATCAATGTCTACGGTGGTTTTACGATTGCGGTCTCCCCCTCTCCCTATTTGGGTCACATCTCTAAAAGGACCGTCCTTTCCGAAAATGCCTTAGCGGTCTTAGCCCCAATTTTAGAGGAATGTTTAGGCTTTGATGAGGAAGAGATTAAAGAGTTTTATAACGAAATCGGTCATCCAATTTATGAGTGGAACCGAGCAAAGACCGAGTGGCTGACAATCGCCTAAGTGAGACAAGGGGAAAAATTTTTTTATTCGCCGCTTTCGCCCTTTTCTTATTTTGCCAAAGAGAGAAGACAAAAGAAAGAACCGAAATTATCTTCGGGAGTTATTTCCGGGTAAAAATTACGGGTGAGAAAAAAATCGTTGATCGCGCCTTAGCCGAGGTCTTCACGAAGATGAGAGAGTATAACGAAACCTTCTCCATCTTCTCCGAAAGTTCTTGTGTCTCCCTTCTCAATAAGAGCGGGCGGGGAAAAGTCTCCCAAGACTTGTTGGATCTCATCCGCCAAGCTGAGATGGTCTCCAATTTGACCAATGGTCTCTTTGATATCACCATCTATCCCTTGATGGAACTCTGGGGTTTTTATGACCGGAGATATCGCCTACCCGAAAGAGAAGAGATTGAAAAGGTAAAAGGGCTCGTCTCTTACAAAAAGATTAAAATCGCCAATGACTCCGTCTTTTTGCCCGAGGGGACAAAGATTGACCTGGGGGGGATTGCGGTTGGTTATGCCATTGACCAGGCCTACCAAATTTTGACAAGATGGGGAATAAAAGAAGGGCTGATTGATGGTGGCGGTGATATTCGGGTCTTTGGCGAGAAAGAGTTCAAAATTGGAATTAAAGACCCAAGGGGAGATAAGGTGATTGAGACTGTCTCCTTGCAAAATAAATCAATCTCCACCTCCGGTGATTACGGTAATTATTTTGAGGTGGGCGGGAAAAGATTCTCCCACATCTTAAATCCCAAAACCGGTTATCCCAACGAGAAGGTGATGAGCGTAACCGTCATTGGCGCCGAGGCGGTCATCACTGATGCCTTAGCCACCACCCTCTCCCTCCTTGGCGGGGAGGGGAGAGAAATTTTAAAAAATTTCCCTGGCTACCGAGCGATTCTCTATTGGCAGGAAGGAGAAGAGATAAAAAGGGTAGAATGGTAGAGGCAAGGTATTACCAGAAAGAAGAAGACTTTCTCATCTGCCAACTCTGTCCCAACCGCTGTCGGATCAAACAGGATAAGGTCGGGCGGTGTTTGGGGAGGAAGAATATCGGGGGCAAGTTGTTCGCCATCAATTATGGTCAGGTCGTCTCGGTAGGGGTTGACCCAATAGAGAAGAAACCGCTTTATCACTTCTATCCCGGGGAAGAGATATTTTCGGTCGCCACTTATGGCTGTAACCTCCTATGTCCCTTCTGCCAAAACTGGGAGATTTCCCAAAGGGAAGCTTTGGCCCGCTATTTCGCTCCAAAAGACCTACTCGCCGAGGCGCAAAAGAGCGAGACGAAGTTCATCGCCTACACCTACACCGAGCCTCTAATCTGGTTTGAATACCTCCTTGATGTGACGAAGTTAACCCGGGAGGCTGGTCTAAAAAATGTCTTGGTGACAAATGGGATGATTGAAGAAGAACCGCTGAGAGAACTCCTACCTTATATTGATGCGCTGAATATTGATTTGAAGTCAATCCGCCCAGAATTCTACCAAAGGTTCATTAAAGGTGACCTATCAACCGTCCTCAAAACAGTAAGGATTGCGAAGGAGTTCTGTCACATTGAATTGACCAACCTCTTAATCCCCGGTAAAAACGACAGCGAATCCGAGATTCGGGACTTGGTCAATTTTGTCGCCGGTCTCGGTCAAGAGACCGTCCTCCATTTTTCCCGCTATTTTCCTCACTACCAAACGAATCTCCCCCCAACACCGATTGAGACACTGAAAATGGCGCAGAAGATTGCCCAGGAGAAGTTATCCTATGTCTATGTTGGTAATGTTTCGGGCTTTAATAATAACACTATTTGTCCCGCCTGTGGCAATCTCTTGGTGGTGAGAAACTACTTCTCCGCCCAAGTCGTTGGGATCAAAGATAAAAGTTGTGGTCGTTGTGGGCGAAAAGTAGACATTATCTTATGAGCCAATCTTAGAAAGGAGGAAAAATGCCCAAGAGAGGCATCGGCCTTATCATCATCCTAATTTTAACCGGCGGTATCCTCGGGTCGGGATTATCCCAATACCTCGCCCGACTCTTTCCGGAAGGACCGGTGAAGAACTTCTTCTTCCAGGCGCTCAAATTCGGTTTAGAGAACCTAAGGCTCAACTTAGGATTCCTCCATTTGGTCTTTGGCTTCACCTTTAACCTTACCGCCTTTAGCGCCATCTTCACTCTCTTTCTCCTCTATCTCTTTATGAAACTCTAAGATAGCAGTCTAATTATTCCCTCTTCTCTTTTCTTCCGATTGACAAATCTCTCTTATCTTTTATATTAGGGTGTGAAACGAAGAGAAGTCTTCTTCCTCTTCTTAATTGTTTTCTTTGCCTTTCTACTCCGGTTCTATGGATTTGATTGGGGCATCCCAAAAGAACCCTATTGGCGAAACCACTACCAAGATGAGGCATTCGTCTTGGGATTAATCTTTAAGATGAACCCACCCGATTTTAACCCCCATTATTTCATCAACCCCACATTTCACTACTATACCCTTCTCCTCTCAATCAAAATTACTTCCCTCCTTGGCTTCATCAAGGATTTTTCTCTTCCGATTACCACTAACTCCTTAGGACAACCGGTTGAAAAAATTACCTTGAGCGATTACGGCCAGATGTATAGAGTTGGTCGGATACTCTCCGTCATTGAAGGAACGCTCTTGGTCCTCTTTCTGTTTTTCATTGGACGAAACCTTTACCACGAAAAAGTTGGCATCCTCTCCGCCCTCTTCGGAGCCGTTATCCCGTCCCTTATTTACCAGTCCCATTTTTTAGTGGTTGATGCCCCCGGGGTCTTCTGGCTCATCCTCGCCTTCTTTACTTTAACGATTAAGATAGCCCCGCAAAAAATAACTCGTTGGTTTCTTCTCACCGGTCTCTTTCTCGGGTTAGCCGTCGGCACAAAATATACAAACATTTTGCTCTTTCTCCCATTCTTCTATTTAGCCTATAAGTTAAACAAAACGAAGAAATTGCCTCCCCTAAAAAAGTTATTCAATAAATATACCTTCCTCACCCTTCTCGTTTCTCTTCTCGTCTTCTTCCTAACCACTCCTTATTCCCTCCTCTCTTTTAACGAGTTTCTTAATGGCGATGCCAATGGTTTCGGGGGTATCTTTGGTCGGCGCGGACTATTCTACTATAATGCCTATCCGACCAATCTCATTTCCCCCTTCACTAGTGCCACCTATCACTCCCTTCGCCTCCCCTTAACGCTCTTCTCCCTGTTGAGTATTCTCTATCTAATTTATAAAAGGCGGGAGGGTGATTTACTCCTCCTTTTCTTTATTATCCCTTTCTATTTGATGCTCATCTATCGCGCCTCACCCCATCTCCGGCATATCCTGCCGGTTCTCCCGTTTTTAACAATTTCTACTTCCCGAATGCTTTTTGACCTCTTTTCCCAAAAGAGGCTTAAACCTTACAAACCCCTCATCATTGGGATAGGGGCTTTTACCGTTTTTTACACCCTCATCTTCTCTTTGGCGATGTTAAAAAGGTTTACGCCCCATGATACAAGAACTGAGTCGGCGGATTGGGTGAAAGAGAATATTCCCCAAGAGGCGACTATCGGCTTAGCCTCATTCTTCCCTTGGAATTACACCCCACCCATTGACTTAATCACCGAAAAGATAGTCTTGACCGGTTATAATTACGAGAATCTCTTGCGTTTAGCCCCGGAATATTTTCTCTTAACGGAATACGAAGAAAGGGAATTTTCCAATGCCCGAGAGAGCCCGATTGAATGTGAGCGGTTTCTTAAAAAACTCTTCACCCAGAAAGATTACCAACTAATTAAAGAGTTTAGTAGAGATTTTGAAATTTTCGGGGTAAAATTCTGCCCAAAGTTTCCGAATCTGGACTGGAATCCAATCAATCCGAGGATTTATCTCTTCCAAAGGGTGCGAGAAAATCCGGACCTTGAGAATTGAAATAAGCTTTAAGTAATTTAATTAGAGGTCAGAATGAGGCTCAATCAATTGAGTGAGCGCTTGTCAAAGGGAAAGATTAACCTATAATTTTCTGATGAATTGGACGGAAAAGATAAAGGAATCCCCTCAAACCCCCGGGGTCTACATCTTCAAGGATAAGAAGGGGAAGGCCCTCTATATCGGTAAGGCGCGGAATTTAAGGGAGAGGCTAAAATCCTATCTCTCGCCTCCATTCTCCCCAAAGGTGGCGATAATCGGCCAAAAGGCGAAGGATATCGACTTCATCATCACCGACTCCGAGGTCTCCGCTTTGGTCTTAGAAGATAATTTAATCAAAATCCACAAGCCGAGATATAATGTCCGCTTAAAAGACGATAAGAAGTTCCCTTATCTCAAAATCACAATCAACGACCGATACCCACGAATCTATCCAACCCGAAACTTAAAAGCGGATGGCTCAATCCTCTTTGGACCCTACACCTCCGCCCGCTCTTTACGGAACGCCCTAAAGGCGGTGAAAAAAGTCTTTAAGGTCCGGACCTGCGCCAAACCAATCCCTTCGAGAGAGAGACCTTGCCTTGCTTACCAACTGAATCGTTGTTTAGCCCCCTGCCAAGGGGAAGTTCCCGAAGAGTTCTATCGGGAGCGGGTGGCGGAGGTTATCTCTTTCTTGAGTGGCAAGTCGGATTACTTAGAGAGAGAGATTGAGAAGAAGATGTGGGAGGCAGCAAAGAGGGAGGAGTTTGAGCGGGCAAGGATTTTGCGGGACCAGTTATTCGCCTTAAGGGAGATCAAGAGGCGACAGACAGTCTTAACCAAAGACAGGAAGCGAATGGACTTCATCGGTATCGCCCAGGAGGGTAATTTTGCCTGGGCGGTCATCTTTAAGGTCCAAGAGGGTAAATTGGCGGATAAGGAAGAGTATACCTTTAATATCACCCCCTCAACCGAAAGGGAGGAGATTATTGAGACCCTCCTCCGCTCCATCTACACCCACACCTACGACCTCCCTTCGGAGATTATCATCCCCTCTCCCATTTCCGAACCGACCACATTCCAAGCCTTCCTCTTGGCGAAGAGAAAAAAGTTGGTGAAGATTAAGGTGGCAAAGAGGGGGGAAAAGAAGAGGCTACTCCAATTGGCGACCGAGAATGCGGAGACTAAGTTGAAAGAGGTCTTACCCAAGAAGGTCATCCCAATCGCTAATTTAGAACTGGCGAAGTTTCTCAATCTCCCGAAGGTCCCACTCCGAATTGAAGGGGTTGATATCTCAAACATCTCTGGGAAATACGCCACCGGTTCCATTGTCGTGTTTGGCGGTAGTCAGCCGAAGAGGGATGAGTATCGGAAGTTTAAAATTAAGACCCTCTCCTCCCCAAACGACTACGGGATGATGGAAGAGGTCTTAAGGCGGAGGTTGAAGAGGACGATTGAGGAGAATAAGGCCTTGCCCGATTTGGTCTTAATTGATGGCGGGAAGGGACAGTTGGGAATTGCCTTAAAGGTCTATTCGGAATTTGGCAAAGAGATTCCGGTCCTGGCCTTCGCCAAAAGGACCGACACCCTCTATTTCTACGACGGCCGGGAGGTGGTAATCCCCGCTTATTCTCAAGCCTTAAAGTTATTAAAAAGGATTAGAGACGAAGCCCACCGCTTTGCCATTACCTACCATAAGAAGTTAAGGAGTAGGGCGGTGAGGAGGTCAATCTTAGATGAGATTAGAGGAATTGGGGAGAAGAGGAAGCGAGGACTCCTCCTCTATTTTGGCAGTTTGGAGCGGCTAAAATCCGCCGGTATTGAAGATATCGCCCGAGTGAACGGGATTGGAAAGGAGTTTGCCAAAAGGATTTACGAGTTCCTCCACAAGACCGAAGAGAACCCTTAAGAAATCCTATTGGAGACTGAGCGCCGCACCTAAGGCACCGACGATTTGGGGCTCCTCGGGAATAAAAATCTTTTCGCCCAATCTCTTCCCCAAAAGGAAGAGGATGCAAGGATTCTTCGCTACCCCACCCGCAAAGACAATATCCGGGGCAAAGCCGATACCCCCCAAAAGTGCCAAAACCCGATTTACCACCGCCTGATGAATTCCTAAGGCGATGCTCTCTGGCTCTTCCCCACGAGAGATAAGGGAAACGACTTCGGATTCCGCAAAGACGGTGCACATTGAATTGATCCTTAGTGACTTCTTCGCCTTCAAAGCCTCCTCCCCAAATCTCTCAATGGGATAGCCGAGGGTATGCGCCATCACCTCTAAGAATCTACCGGTGCCGGCGGCACAGCGGTCATTCATCAAAAAGTCTAAAACCCTGCCCTCTTTCACCCGAATCACCTTACTATCCTGACCACCGATGTCAATTATCGTCTGAGAATTAGGAAAGAGAAAATCAACCCCCAAGGCATAGGCTTTAATCTCCGTAATCACCGGGCAATTCAATTCCTCCCTTAGGGCATGGCGTCCATAACCGGTAGCGACAATCTTATCAGCGGGATATTGGGCGATAAGTTCTCGGGCCCGGGCTAAGGGATTAACACCAGTATCAGTAATCTGATAATAAATTATCCTCCCTCCTTCCCAGAGAAGAAATTTTATCGTCCGAGAACCGATATCAATGCCGGCGGTCCTTATCCTTCCCACTAGGACAATTTTTCTAAAAACGCCTCAATCCTTGTCCGCAACTGGCCAATATCTTCTTCGGAATAGTCGGTCTCAATCTTTATCGTCGGGAGGTTTATCTTCTTTAAGGCATTCTCAACCCGAATCGCCTCAATATTGTAGCCGTGACAGTATTGGAGGATATATTGGACAACGCCTTGGATCTTATAATCCTTAACCTGTCTCTCTACCCCTTCAATCCGTTCGTTATTGGGGGTAAAGCAGGCGCAGTTGATCTTCAGATACCGGTCAGCAATGGCATTTAACTGCGAAGTCAAATCTCTTCCTTTTTCCTCAACTAAGTTCTCAAAGTAACGGCTACCCGTGCAGGTCTCATCCGCCACCACTGCGGCACCAGCGTGCTCAATCAGAAAATGGACCTTCCAATTACCCATCACCGAGGGGCAACCGGCGACCATTATCCTCTTCACTCCCCTCGGAAAAGGGGAGATGCCCTTCTTAACCCTCTCTTCCAATTCTTCGTTCAGTTTTTTGAGACTTTGGGTGAAACGAACCGGCTCATCATTTAGGGCCGCCTGCATCACCACTAACGCATCAAGACCGGAGATTGGTGGCGGGTCAGCTACCCTCAATTCTTGGAGCCTCTGGAGAGCCCTCCGTTTCTCATTCATAACCCTAATCCCATCCGCCAAACCCTCACTGGTGATTTCCCTTCCCGAGAGACTTTCTAGCTTCTCCTTAAATTCCCCAACCGCTCTTCGCCAAAGTTCCCGGTCAATCTCTTCTTTCTTTTGCGGAACCTCCATCACATAGAAGTTGGTCATCCCGGAGAGGATTTCCCATGTCTTCTTCTTCCCGTCACAAGTCGTCTCGCCCACCGCCATATTCTTAATCGGAGCATAGGGGCAGGTCTTAGAAAAGGCCAAACCCAAGGTTGATTTAATCAAGGGGCAGATGTCTCTCGGAAACATCTTTTCCGCATAGGGGATGGAGAACTGGATACCGCCACAAAGGGCAATGGGAATGACCGAAGCGGCCAGCGCAATCTCCTCGGGCACATAGATACAGAACGTGCCGGCAATCTTCTTCCCTTCGGTCTTGGCCTTAATCAATTCCGCAACCCGTCCACCGTGGGATTCGTAAATCACCCGGTCAAAGTATGCCATCGTCTTTGGGCGGTTCTTCTGGGTGGCCACGGTCTTTTGGAAGGCATGGTCAACAGCCGCTAAGACCTCATTATGGAGTTCCACATTCAGCCCCAAATCTCGCCACATCTTTTCATATTGATTCATCTTCTCCCTCCTCTCGTTTTATCCGAGCTTTCTCAAACATACCAAAACCTCTCTTCTGGTCTTAGTTTTAACTATTATAACCGAAGATTAAAAAAATCAAGCCTTGGGTCTTCGTCAAAAACGTCCTTCCCGAAGAGAGGATATTAGGTTTGAAAAAGGAATTGGTGAACTCATTGGTTAAGGCATTAAGGAAACGAATTTCTAAGGCAAGAGAAGAGAAAATGAAGAGGTCTTTGAAAAAGGGACAGGGAAGCTCGTAAGGAAGAAGATAGGAAAAGGCAAAGAAAGAAGAGACAAGGAATGGCTTATTAGGCGGTTCGGCAAGACCCCAGGTGAGCGGTAGAGAGAACAAGGAGGTAAAAATTGGACCAAGGCTGATAAGTTCTGTAAAATCAAAAATTTAAGGGAAGAATCAATTGTTAAAAAGCAGACAGATATGTCCCCTTCCGCTTGCGGAAGCCAAAAACCCGGTATCCTACCTTATGATGGGAAGGGGCAAAGAACTGGTGCGGAAAAATAAAAAAGGTTATCCGGAGGCGAGGATTAAATTAAGGTTTAAATCCTTTCCACCACCGGTTAGGAGAGGATGGATAGTATCCGGCTGATGGTTGATTTCAGTTCTTTCCTCGGAACGATTAAATCAACAAACCCGTGTTCTAAGAGAAACTCTGCCCTTTGGAAGCCTTCCGGTAGTTTTTCTTTTATCGTCTCCGCAATCACCCTTGGACCGGTAAAGCCCAACATCGCTCCGGGTTCAGCGATGATGATATCCCCTAAGGAGGCGAAGGAAGCCATCACCCCGGCATAGCAGGGGTTAGCCAGAACCGAGATGTAGGGAAGACGCGCCTTGTGGAGGAGGACCAGATGAGCTGAGGTGTTTGCCATCTGCACCAGGGAGAAGATTCCTTCTTGCATCCGGGCACCGCCCGAGGTTGAGACGATGATTAAAGGCAGTCTTTCCTCTAAGGCTAACTTGATTGAACCGCAGACCTTCTCCCCAACCACAACCCCCATACTGCCACCCATAAAGTTGAAGTCAAGGGCACCGAGGACAACATCCCTTCCGCCAATCTTCCCTTTGGTGTAAATATAACCTTCTTTTAAGCCCGACTTCGCCTCCGCCTCAATTAACTTGTCTTTGTATTTGGGAAACTGGAGGGGGTCGGCGGAGACGAGGTTAGATAAAGGGTCATTTGTCTTCTCCCCTTCATCCAAGAGGATGGCGAAATATTGTCTCGCCCCAATCCGGAAGTGGTAGGCACAACGGGCGCAGACATAGAGATTCTTCTCAATCGTCTTCTTAAACAGGATCTCACCGCACCCTTCGCACTTCAACCAAAGACCATCCCGATAATCTAGTCGCTTCTCCGCTTTGGATATCTTCATTATTCTTTAATAATCTCCCCGGTGAAGATGTAAATCTCGGTTGACTTATCTTTCCAGGCAGAAGGCGCTAAACCCGCCTTTCGGCAGGTGTGGGCTAAAAATTGCTCTCGGGTCCAATTGTTTTCTGTCGCCACCTGGGGCAAGAGCAATCCGGCATAAGACCCCTTCTGGATATATATCCCGTGCCGACCGACTTCAATCTCTTTTGGTTCAGAAATCCTTTTTAGGGGGGAGAGGACAGTAATCTCAATTTTTATCTCTTTTAACTCCTCAAGTTTCACGGGGGGAAATCTCGGGTCTTCGGTAGCGGAGTTTATTGCCATCGTGCTCACCGCCTCATAGAGAGGCTTGACCCCTTGGATATAACCGATGCAACCCCGCAATTCACCATGCTTCTTCAAGGTGACAAACACCCCCCTCTTCTCTTTCAACTTCTCGGTTATGGGAATAAATTCAGGAACCCTCTCTTTCCGGAGATACTTCTCTAAGGTAGTCCGGGCAATCCGTAACAACTCCTTCTTCTCTTCGTTGGTAAAAACACTTGCGCCTTTTTGATAGAAGAGAAGAGCGGCGTAGCCAACACAATAATCGCCCCTCCTTCCAACGACATCATTAGAATTCGTCTGACTTAAAAGCCGAACCCCGTTCACCCCTAAATTTTTGAGCGTCAAAAGGAGAGAGACAACCGGAAAGCCACCACAAGCCTGCGCCTTCTCCGAAAGTAAGGCATCATACAATCCCTTTGGGTCCATCTTCTCAATATAACCAAGAGTCAGTTTATCGCTCGCCACACACTCCTCATAAGAGTAGCCGTGATAAAGGTCGGTGGAGGCGAGGAGGAGGACCTTCTTATCCTTCACCACCGCCGTTAATGCGGAGGCAAAATCTACGCACTCCTCATAGGTGGGAAAAAGCATCATTATTGGTAGAATCTTAAAATCTTTCAAAACCACTTGCAAGAAAGGGAGCTGAACCTCTAACGAGTGTTCCCCCGTGTGAGCCGAAGACATCTCTTTGACCAATTTTGTCTTCGCCATCAACTCGTTTGCCATCGCCTCATCAACCTCCACTTCCCCAAGCGGTGTTTTCCATTTCCCCCGGGGATAGAGGGCAAAACCAGTGAAATTGGCCCGATGCGAGGGACCCAGAAGAACCACCGTCTTATAATCCCGACCGACAATAGACTTATAAGAATGAGCCGCCACCTCGCCCGAGAAAGAATAGCCGGCGTGAGGGACGATAATCCCCAAAATCTCTTCCTCAATCGGCGGTGGTTTTACTTTCCCTAAGAGGTTTGCCACCTCCCCCCTCAGTTCCCTTTCCGCCTTAGGATAAAACTGCCCGGCAAAACTTGCTTCCCGCATAAATCCCTCCTTTGCCAAAAGAGATAAGGTAAGTAAGTAATAAAGCATCAACCCTTCAAAATCTTCTGTAAGTGATTCTCCGCTTCCTTTAGGTTTGGCTCTAATGCCAAAGCCGCCCGGTACATCTCATAGGCCTTCTCCTTCTCATTTCTCATCTCAAAGATTAAACCTAAGGTGTAGAGGGCTTTGGCATCAGGTTTAATTTTTAATGCCTCCTCTAATAATTTCTGGGCCATTTCGTAATTATGATTAAGGAAATAGAATTGCCCCTCTTCCATCAGTTCCGCGAAGCGGTCCTTGTTTGAAAAATCTTTTTTCTTTTTCACAACTTACTCACCCTCTCCAAGTCCTTCTCCTTCCCCAAGAGGACGAGGATATCGTTTTCCTCAATCTCCTGTTCCGCACCGGGGGCAATTATCACCTCCTCTTCAAAATCGGGCACGCCGTTCTCCCGAAATATCGTCTTCTTTCTTCTTATAGCGATAACCGAAATCCGATATTCCTGCCGGAGACGGATATCTTTTAAGGCCTGGTTCCAGAAGACCTTTGGGGCGATAACCTCCATAATTGAATATTCCGGGGAGACCTCAATGATATCAAAGATGCGGGGGGAGGTGAAGGAGTGAGCCAATCTCAAGGCGGTATCCTTCTCGGGATTAATAATTTTAGTTGCCCCCAACCTCTCCAAAATTTTACCGTGGATGGGCATTATCTCTTTAACGATTATCTCTTTCACCCCCAATTCTTTCAAAAGCATTGTGATGAGAATTGAGGAGGAGATGTTTTGACCGACCGAGACGATAGCGCAGTCAACCTCCCCAATCCCGGCATCTTTTAGCGCCTTCTCATCGGTCGCATCCATCACAAAGGCACCGGAGGCAATTTCGGAAAATTCATTCACCCGCTCTTCGTTTTCATCAACCACAATCACCTCAAAGCCCTTCTCAATCAAGGCTCGGGCAATTTGGGAACCAAATCTCCCCAACCCAATTACCGCAAAGGTTTTCGCCATAAAATAAAGACTACTGGAAATAGAGATAAAGTCAAGGGTTGGGCTCCTAAGATTCCCCTTCATCTTAATCTCCCGAAAGGGATTGACAAAATTGGTTTTATTTACTAATATTAGAGATGTTGAAGTTTGAGAGTCGACTATTTAAGGAGAGGAGGTATTTCCCCCCTCTCCGCTGGCTTTTCCTTTTAATAATGGCTGGGTTTATCATTATCTTCTATTTTGTCATCCGTCTCTTTTTGAGGATATGAAAAGAGTCGTCGTTCTTAAAAAGTATTAGATTCAGGAGGGAAGATGCGAAGACTTCACTTTAACTACAAAGATGTGTTTACCGCCTGTCGGTTGGGCTTCTCCGCCAAGAAGATGTGGATAATGTTTTTAGGCCTCCTCTTCGGATTTATCTCCTATATCATCTTTGCCTATCTGGCCAATCTCACCGCTGGTTTTCCCTTATCTCAAATTTGGGAGGAGAGCCGACTCGCGCCTTCTTGGCCGATTGGGGCTCCTTTCTATTCCTATATCCTCTGGGCAATTGGTGTCCTTTTCTTCTTCATCCCTCTCTTTTTTGCCGGAACCGCCATAAGTAAAATTACCTACGAACAACTCCGGGGTGAGGAATTCTTTGAGATAAGAGAGAGCTCTCGCTACGCCTGGAAAAACTTACGCTCTTGGTTCTTTTCTCCGATACTCTTACTTCTCTTCATCCTCGTTATCTTCATCTGCGGTCTCATCTTAGGGCTTTTGACCAAAATCCCTTATGTTGGCGAATTACTCCTTGCCCTCTTTGCCATTCCCGCTTTTGCCGCCAGCCTCTTTATGGTCTATTTAGCCATCGTCTTCTTCTTTACCCTGATCATCGCCCCGGCGATTGTCGGCGTCACAAAGAACGACATCTTTGATACTCTCTTTGAAGTCTTCTCTTCTCTCAATGAGCAACCCTGGCGGCTTGTCCTCTATACCCTTCTCCTCACCATCCTCAAATGGGTTGGTCTCATTATCTTAGGGGCTTTCACTGTCCTCTCCACAAGAATTGGTATTGGCATACTCGGTTTAGTCGTGAAGGGAAAGTTGGAGGCGATATTAAACAATGCCTCTTATTTTATCCGTTTGTCCCTCCCCGATTTCTTCCCCTTGGGTCTGAAGGTGCTCCATTCCCATCTGCTAAACCTCTTCGGAGTTAGTTATCTCGCCACCGAAGCCTTCTCCTTTGCCCCACCCAATGTCACGATTGGCATCGCCTCGGTCGTCTTCGCCATCGTTTTCTATTTTCTATTCCTCTTTGTCCTCGCTTATGGCGGCGCCATCTGGTTTAGCGGGCAGACCCTAATCTATTTAGTTTTGGTCAAAAAGAAAGATGACCGCAACCTCTTAGAAGGAAAAGAGGAGGCCGGAGAGACAAAAGAGGAGGAGGTAAAACCGGAAACGAAAACCGAAGAGACAAGTTGAGAATAAGATTGGTTGGCAATGTCCGATTTAAAAGATTACTTCCTGTTGACGAAGACCAGGATTGATGACCTACGGGAGTTGGGTGGTGAGGTGATAATTGTGCCGTTAAAAGAAGGGGTCAACTATCGGGTGGCGTTAGAGGTCCTAAGCCGAAATCTCGCCTCTTTCATCCAGAATGACTTGGGAAAAGGTTACACCGCAACCCGGATTGGCTATGAGCACGAGTGGTTAGTTCGGGAACCTGGGCATCAATCTTACGGCTTAAAACTATTTCACGAGGCGGGTAAAATCATCATCATTCGGGTGGCGATTTTAGAAGACGAGACAATCTTCCGCCGTTACTGCGAATACCTGAAAGGACTCGCCTCCTCCCCACCCGAAAGTCAAAACTCAAAAGAAGAGAAACTCGCCTGAGAAAAAATCCTCCCTTTTATCCTCTCTTCCCTTTTAATTCCTTCCACTCCCTCTCTTTCTTCGCCAACTCCTCTTCCAAACCCTTAATTTTATCAACTATCTCTCTCACCCGTTCATCCTCAATCACATTCGCTTTCCGGCTAAGCAGCTGGTAAACGGTCCCCCCCAATTCGGTGAAGTTCTCTTTAATCGCCCGGTGCAAAGAGAAAATCTTCATCTTCAGCCTTCCCCGCCGAGTCAAATCTTCGGCTTCCTTTAAGGCTTGTTCGGTTGTGTCCTCCAGCCAATCCTTCACCTTCTCCCACAAAGAAGGCATATTACCTCCTCATTAAAACCTATTTTACCTTCTCTACCTTCTCTTCCATCGTCTGGGGTTTATCTCGTCGGTCATCAATCTTAATTGTGGTGAGGAGGCGCTGACAGCCCAGCCCAACCAGGTGTTCGTGAATTCTCAGGGTGAGGTCAAAGATCTTCGCCAAATCACCCTCAAGGCAAGTTCCCATTGGTCCGACATAGTATTTCAAGCCACTCTCTCTAATCATCTTCACCGCCTCTCTCACATATTGGCTAACCCCCGAGGTCTTTGTCCCAATCGGGGCGACGGAGATGTCAACGATTGCCATAACTCCTCCTTTGGGCAAAGGTTCTCACCCTTGCCTCTGTTTATGCGTCGGGTCTCTTTTGCAGACGACCCGGACAACCCGTTTCCTTTTCACGATGCGACAGTGAACACACCTTTTCTTCACCGATGGCTTAACTCTCATAAAATCCTCCTATTTATAACGGTAGACAATCCTTCCCCGATTTAAATCGTAAAGGGAAAATTCGACCGCCACCCGATCGCCGGGGACAATTTTAATGTAGTGGAGGCGCATCTTCCCGGAGATGTGGGCGAGGACGACGTGATTGTTATCTAAGCGAATCCGAAACAAGGCATTCGGCAACGCCTCAATCACCGTGCCATCAAGACGAATCAAATCCTTCTTTTTCATATTTACAATAGCCTCGTTAAAATTTCTGGTTCATCCTCGGTCACCAGGATGGTATGCTCAAAATGGGCTGAGGGGAGTCGGTCTTTTGTCACCACCGTCCAGCCGTTCTCTTTGGTTTCGGTCTCCGGTCTTCCCATATTGACCATTGGCTCAATCGCCAAGGTCATACCCGGTTTTAACAATAAACCGCTACCCTCCCGACCGATATTCGGGACAATCGGTTCTTCGTGGAGTTCAAGACCAACTCCGTGACCGGTCAAGTCCGAGGCGATGGCAAAGCCGGCATTTTCAACTTCCCTTTGAATGGCCGCGCTAATATCCCCAACCCTCCTCCCAGCTCGTGCCTGAGCGATGCCCAATTTCAAGGCGGAGGCGGTAACCAGAATCAGTTTTTGCCGACCGAGACTAACCTTGCCAATTGGATAGGTCTTCGCCCCGTCCGCGAAATAGCCATCCTTTCTCACTCCAACATCAATCTTTAAGATATCGCCCGCTTTTAGTTGCCGACCGTCCGGAATACCGTGGACAACCTCCTCATTGAGGGAAAGGCAAACCGCTCCGGGAAACCCCCGGTAGCCCTTAAAGGCGGGAATGCCACCTCTTTTCTTTATCAAACCTTCACAAAAGCTCTCCAACTCCTTTAGGGAGACCCCGGGTTTAATCTCCTTTTCCACCTCCCTCAAGACGTAAGCGACAATCTCTCCCGCTTCCCGAATCTTTTCCACCTCCGTCTTTGATTTTAGATAGATGGCCATTCCCGGCTCCGAGCGGCGATTACCTCATTAAGTGACCTCTGGACCGCTTCCTTCTCCCCAAAGACCCGATGGACGAGACCGCGCTTCTCATAAAATGGGATCACCTCCGCCGCTTCCTTTTGGTAGATAGCCAACCTCCGCTTAATCGTCTCTTCCTTATCGTCCTCTCTCTGATAGAGTTCGCCTCCACAAATATCGCATCGTCCCGGACTTTTCGGCGGTTTTGACTCTAAGTTATAAATTTCACCACAGTTTCGGCAGACCCGCCTCGTCGTCAGACGATGAATAACCTCCTCATCGGAAATCTCAAAGAGGAAGACCATATCTAGTTCCCTTCTCAATTCTTTAAGAAGTTTGTCCAATCCGAGCGCTTGGTTCAAGGTCCGGGGAAAGCCATCAAAGATGACCCCCTTCTTTTCATTCTGGCTGAGGCGATCCCTTATCACTTCCAAGACCAACTCATCGGAGACAAGTTCGCCCCGAGCCAGATACCCTTTAATCCTTTCCCCGAATTCGGTCCCCTTCGCAACCTCAAAACGAAAGATATCCCCGGTGGCGATTATTAAAAAACCCCATCGCTTTGCCAAAAGTTGGGCGTGGGTTCCCTTACCGCAACCCGGTGGACCAAAAAGAATGATAACCATATGCCTCAATTATAAGAAAAATTGCCATTCGGTCAAGTTTTGGAAATTCTTAAAATCCCAACCTCCCGGGAATACCCCGGGGATTCCGGTTAAAGTAGGTGTAAGCCAACTCCGTTGCCTCCCTCCCCCGCTGGGTCCTTTTGATAAAACCCTCCTTTACTAAAAATGACTCATAAACCTCCTCAATCGTCTCGGCATCTTCCCCCAAGGCGCAGGCCAGGCTATTGATCCCAACCGGTCCGCCACCAAACTTATCAATTATCGTGAGGATAATCTTTTTATCCATCTCATCTAAACCCTTCTTGTCCACATCCAACTTCTCTAAGGCATACTCCACAATTTCCTTATCAATAACCTCTTTCCCCATCACGCAAGCAAAGTCACGCACCCGCCGGAGAAGGCGGTTCGCCACCCGAGGCGTGCCCCGTGCCCTTTGGGCAAGTTCGTAAGCCCCGTCTTCCTCAATCGCCACTTCTAAGATCTTCGCCGAGCGCAAGATGATCTCGTATAATTCCGAAGGTGGATAATAATCTAAATGGAATGTCATCCCGAAGCGGGAGCGTAAGGGAGCGGTAAGGAGCCCGGACCGAGTCGTGGCGCCGACCAGGGTGAAGTTGACCAACTTAATCTTATGGGTCCGAGCCGCTGGACCCTTGTCAATCAAAATGTCAATGCGAAAGTCTTCTAAGGCGGGATAGAGATACTCCTCAACGGTCTTATTTGTCCGGTGAATCTCGTCAATGAAGAGAACCTCTTTATTCTCTAAATTGGTTAAGATGCCAACGAGGTCAACCGGTTTTTCTAAGACCGGACCGGATGTCGTCTTGATACCGACAAGCATCTCGTTAGCGATGATGTGCGCCAAAGTCGTCTTCCCCAAACCTGATGGTCCAAAAAGGAGGATGTGCTCTAAGGGCTCATCCCGCTTCTTGGCCGCTTCAATGAAAACCGCCAGATTTTCCTTCAGTTTCTTCTGACCGATAAAATCCCTAAGAGATTTCGGTCGGAGGGTCGCATCATAGACATCCTCTCCCCTTAACCGCTCCGGTTGAGTTATCCGCTCTCTCATCTCTTTAAAGCCTCTTTAATCATCTCCGCCACCGAAAGCTTCTGGAAATCCGGGATCGCCCGAATCTTACTTAACGCCTCTTTTCGGGAAAGTCCCAGAGAGATGAGCCCGGCGACCGCTTCTTCTGGTATCTCCTCTTCCCTCTTCACTTCTTTATATTTATCCGCCAACTTAAAGATAATCATCTCCGCCTTTTTCGGCCCAATCCCCGGCACTCTCTTTAAGAGACTGACCCTTTTCTCTTTTATCGCCAATTTTATCTCTTCGCAATCCATCCGGGAGAGTAAAGAGAGGGAGGCCTTTGGTCCAACCCCCGGACAGGAGATGAGTAAAGAGAAGATATCCTTCTCCGCCGCGGTGGCAAATCCATAAAGTTCAACCCCCCTTTCCTGAGAAAAGGGATAGATATAAAGCGCCACCTCATCACCCGGGCTGCCGATTTTAGCGGATGTGGAGAGGGGACATTGGACATAGAAGCCAATTCCCAGACAGTCAATAATTAAAGCGGTTGGCGACTTCTCAATAATTTTCCCTCTAAGAAAACCAATCACTTCCTCTTCAAATACTCTCTAAGATAGAAGGCGCAGGCCAGGGCGTCCGCTTCGTCTTCCTTAACTTCATCTTCAATCTTTAAGAGGCTCTTAATCATATAGTTCATCTGCCTCTTTGAAGCTCGCCCCTGACCCGTGATGCTCAACTTGAGTCGGGCCGGATTTATCTCATAAAGGGCTATTCCCTCCTGGGTCAAAAGATAAAGGATTGCCCCCCGGAGATGACAAGAGAGGATGAGGCTCTTTGATGCCCCTCTCTTAAAAAAGAGAGACTCACAGGCACAAGAGTGGACTTTCTCTTGGCGGATAATTTTCCGCAATTCTTTAACCACAAACCTAATTCGTTCGCCTAAGGGACTTCTCTTATCCGACCGAATCGTCCCGTATTTGATATTCCGGGCGGAATTACTTCGGGTTGAGATGACCGCAAAACCGGTTGCCGCCAGACCCGGGTCAATTCCCAAAATCCTCATGACTTACTTCGCCGCCAGTTTTTCCATCAACTCGTCGGCGATATCAAAGTTGGCATAAACCTGCTGGACCTCATCCAGTTCTTCTAAGGCGGAATAGAGTTTGAGCACCTTCTCTCCGGTCTTCTCGTCCACCGGCTTCAAGGTTTGAGGCAACTTCGTCAACTCCGCATGCTCGGAGGGAACCTTTGCCTCCTCAAAAACCTTCTTCACCGCAAAGAAACTCTCGGGTGGGGTAATTATCTGATAGGATTCACCTTCGGTCTTCACATCCTCCGCCCCCGCCTCCAGGGCCAGAGAGAGGACGGTATCCTCATCCACCTTCTCCTTCGGCACATAAAGGACCCCTTTCAGTTTGAACTGCCAGGCGACACAACCCGTCGCCCCGAGGTTTCCTCCGTAGCGGGAAAAGATGTGCCTAAGCTCCTGGGTGGTCCGATTCTTATTGTCGGTTAAGACCTTAACAATCATCGCCACTCCGCCCGGACCGTAGCCTTCGTATTCCACCTCTTCATAAGTCACACCGGGAAGTTCGCCGGTTCCCCTTTTGATTGCCTTCTCAATATTTTCACTCGGCATATTTGCTTCCTTCGCCGCTTCAATTGCGGAGCGGAGCCGGGGGTTGAAATCGGGATTGCCCCCACCCACCCGAGCCGCCACCGTAATCTCCCGAATCAACTTAGAGAACAACTTTCCCCGCGCCTGGTCGGTCTTCGGTTTCTTATGTTTCAGTTTCGCCCATTTTGAATGTCCCGCCATACCCAAATTTTAACGGAAATTCCAAAATTGTCAACCACCGCCGAAGAAGCTGTCATCAACACCGGAAATTGCTTTATGAACTGGCGGTTGACTTCTTTCAATTTCTAAATAAATTAGAAAAATGAAGGCTTGGGTATTAAAAAAGATTGCCCCGATTGAAGAAAACCCCTCCCCTTTGGCATTGGTTGACCGGCCCGTGCCCAAGATCAGCGAAGACGAAATTTTAGTGAAGGTCTCGGTCTGTGGTATTTGTCACACGGAGTTGGATGAGATTGAAGGGAGGCTGTCGCCCAAGAGGCTCCCAATCGTGTTGGGTCATCAGATTGTCGGTCGGGTGGTAGAAAAGGGAAGGAGAGCAAAAAGGTTTAAGATCGGTGAGCGGGTCGGAGTCGCCTGGATAAATTCCAGTTGCGGCCAATGCCCTTTCTGTCTCCGTGGTGATGAGAACCTCTGCAATGATTTCCAGGCAACGGGGCGAGATGTTGATGGCGGTTATGCCGAATTTACCGTTGTCTCGGAAAATTTCGCCTATCCCATCCCGAAGGTCTTCTCGGATACCGAAGCCGCCCCCCTTCTCTGCGCCGGGGCAATTGGTTATCGGGCTTTAAGGCTAACCGGGATGACTGAAGGGAAAACCCTCGGTCTCTTTGGCTTTGGCGCCTCCGCCCATATCGTCCTGCCAATCGTCAAGGCGAAGTATCCAAAGTCTAAGGTCTTTGTCTTCACGAGACCCAAACAGACCGCCCATCAGAGACTGGCGAGAGAGTTAGGCGCCGATTGGGTTGGAGCCACCAAAGAGAAGCCCCCAAAAAACCTTGATTGCGCCATTGACTTCACCCCGGCTTGGTCACCACTCGTCTCCGCCTTACGGGTCTTAGCCAGAGGCGGTCGTTTAGTGATAAATGCGATAAGGAAAGAAGAGGGTGACAAAGAGAGCCTCTTGGACTTAGATTACACCGACCTCTGGTCGGAGAAAGAGATAAAGAGTGTCGCCAATGTGACAAGAGAAGATGTGACCGAATTCTTACCCCTCGCCGCCAAAATCCCAATTAGACCGAAGACCGAAAGGTTTAAGTTCTCCCAAATCAATGAGGCGCTACGCCGCTTAAAGAGAGGAGAGATTAGAGGAGCCGGGGTTTTAGAAATCGGATAGAGCAATTTAAATCCTTTGGCCCTTCGGGTAATAGGCGACCAAAGGTCTTATCCGGTTTTCCGCCAATCTCTTCTCCACGTGGGGGTACAGGAATAGATACTCCTCCTCCAAATCGCGTTCTAACCTCTGATCAATCCGGCTTAAAGTCCTTTTTAACTTCTCAAGGTTTTCCGGTGGCGAGAAGGAGAGCATAACCGCTGGATGGCAGGAGACTTTATGAGCGACCAGGTTTCGGAGGGCGTCGAGTTGCAAAAGGAAACCTTCCTCTTCCGCCCCGGTCAAAACGGAAAATTCCTTCGCCTCTGTTCCCTTTAACGAAACCCGAACCGAGAGGCAATTAAAATTACTCAAATCCCGGGCATACTCACTATCAATTAGGGTGCCGTTCGTCTCCAAGATGAAGCGATAGCCCTTCCCCTCAATCTCATCAAGAACCTGGAGGAGATGTCTCTTAGCCAGTGTTGGCTCGTTGCCACTCATCCGCACTTGTTTATAGCCCTTCCTTCTGGCGCATTCCATTAGTCGACCCGCAATCTCTTCCGGCGGATAGAAATGACCAATCCTTTCGGGATGGTTTCTCGGCTCCTCACTCCAGCAGAAGAGACACGAGAGGTTACAACCGACGCAATCAGCCGTGGCAATCCCCCCATACCAACGGTCGGCCCTCACTACCCGGTAATACTTGCGCAAGTTATCCTTAATAATTAACCTCTTCAACTCCTCCGCCCGCTCTCGGCAAGAACTCAGTTTTCCCATCTTCTAATCTAACAAGTCCCCATCTTTAGTCAAGCATCTCTTTGGGATAGTTGACAAAAGAGAAAAATTTGTTACTATCTAAACCTATGCTTACGGTCCTCTTGGTCATTCACTTTTTGGTGGCGGTGCTTTTGATTCTCGTTGTCCTTTTGCAGCAACCGCAAAAGGGAGGGATGTCAACCGTGTTTGGTGGCGGCGAATCAATCTTCGGTGGTGGCGGGATATCGCCATTTATGACCAAACTCACCTCCGCCCTCGCGGTCCTATTTATGCTCACCTCCCTCCTTTTAGTCCTCACCTCCGCCCGCTCAACCCGAACCCGAATACCCGAAAGACCACCAGTTGAGGAAAGGGAGCGTTAATATGTTCGCCATCGCGAAGATAAAGGGCTTCCAATACTTGGTGAAGGAAGGAGATAAAATTTTAATCCCGCGCCATAAGGCTAAGGAAGGAGAGTTCGTTAGATTTGACCAGGTCCTCTTCTTAAAGACCCAAGAGAAGACATATATTGGGAATCCAACCGTTGAGAACGCGACAATTGAGGCGAAGGTCCTATCTCACTTTAAGGGGGATAAGATAATCGTGTTTAAGTTTCGGCGCCGGGAGAACTACCGCCGGAAGAAGGGGCACCGAGACCTCCTCACCAAGATTGAGATAACTAAAATCAATCCCCCAACCTAATCCCCGGAAAATGAGACTGGGCGGTAGAGGAATTGAACCTCTAACCTTCGGTATGTGAGACCGACGCTCTAACCGATTGAGCTAACCGCCCCGATTCAAAATTAACAAAAATTCTACCAAAAGTCAATAACTCTTTGGCGATGACCCTAGACTTATCAAGAGGTCAAATTTTAGACTAAGAAAGGGATTCACCCGAGGAAAGGAAAGGAGGCAAAATGGTAGGCTTAAAGGGAGATAAAAAATGAGGAAAAGAATGGGAAAAGAAAAGAGAGCAGGAATTGGAGGAAAGAAAGGGAAGGGAAGGAGATGAAGAAGAAGATTATCTTAGAGATTGAAAGCCAGATTATTTAAGCCGTAGGGGGGACTATACCCTAAAAATGAAAGCAAGAAAGATAAGTATCGTAAAATTAAAGACTTAAAAGGAAAAACGGGTTTCAAGAGGGTTTCCCGGGAGGAAACCCATCCCATTATCAATAAGTTTATCTTCTCGTTCCATACCTTTTTGAGAAAAGAGAGATGGTTAAAACCCGATTGGCGAGAGCGAACCGGTCCTTATCATCTCACTTATGCTCAAATTCTAAGTGGACCTTCAACTCCTCAACCCGCATATCCTCGGGGATTGGTGGCAGTCTTTTAGTCAAAAGGACCGCCCTTAGACAGTATTGGTCATAATCCTCCCTTCCTGAGCCCTTCTCAATCCTCGCCTCAACTATCTCCCCATCCCTCTTCACCAGGAAATAGATTGTCGTCTTTAACGAGATATTCTGCCCTTGGTAGGGGTTGAACCAGTTCTCCCCAATCTTAGCGACTATCGCCTCTAAATAATACGAAGGGTAGCGTCCGCCCTCGGTCGTGATCCCCATCCCTTTATGAAAATACCTTTTCTCTTCCTTCTTTTCCGGCTTCTTTTCTTCTCGCTTTTCTATCTTCGGTTCTACCTTCTTAACCTGTTTAACCAATTCTACCCCCTCTTCCTTTTCAATTGGCATCGGTCTTTCAATCGTTGGGATGAGGTTGACGGTCAAGACCGCTGGGTATTCAATCCCTTTCCTCTTAGCGCCGCCAATCGCCAAGGGAAGGAGAAAGATTATGTGTAAAAAGAGGGAGGTGAGAAAGTCCCTTTTCATTCCTTCTTAAATGTCGCCAGAAGCCCAACCTCTTTGACCCCCAAATCTCTCACCTTACCCAAGATGGCAACTATCTTACCGTAGGGAACTTCCGGCTCCGCCTTCAAGAAGCAATTACTCGTCTCCTTGCGGGAGAGGAAGTTTTGGAGGACGGTCGGAAAATTCCTCTCGCTCACTCTTGTCTCTTCAATATAAATCTCGCCGTTCTTCTTAACGGTTATCGTCACCCCCTCTTTTGTTATCTCCTTCACATAGGATGTCGTCGGCAGTTTAATCTCTAAACCAGTGCGGGAGAGGGTGGCGGTGATACCGGCGATGAGGAAGATAATCATTAAGGTGATGGCGATATCCGCTAAGGAGGTGATATTAATCCCCGAGATGAGACGGTCGCGGAAGTCTTGCATCTCAAATTGAGGTCAAAAATTGTCGCCGGAGGTCATTCGTCAACTCTTGGGAAAACATCTCCAAATCAAAGACCAGACTCCGAACTAAGGAGAGGATATAATTGTAGGCGATCAAGGTCGGAACCGCCACCAAGAGTCCGGCGATGGTTGTAATCAAGGCATCGGAAATACCCGGGGCGATGACCGTCAAATTAATTACCGGTAATCCCCGGATATTTAAAAATGCCTGGGTTATCCCCCAAACGGTTCCCAAAAGCCCTAAGAAGGGGCTGGCGGCGGTGACCGTGGCTAAGAAGGAGATGTTCCGCTCGTATTCCCTCTCCTCTTCTCTCATTCTATTTTCCATCCTCTCCCTAACCGCCGCGAGGAGCGATTCCAAAATCCAACCCCTTCGCTCCGAAGTCGGATTCTTTAAATCAAAAGACTCCCATTCCCGAATCCCCGCCATCGCTACTTTCGCCAAGGGGGAGTTTTTAAACATATCGCAGGTATCCTTTGTCTCCTTTATTGACTTCTGCCGACGGTAGTAAGAAAGAAAGTGTTGGTTTTCCCTTCTCACCTTCCTTAGGAGGCGAAGTTTATGAAGGATTATCGCCCAAGAGAATAAGGAGAAGAAAAAGAGGATGGTAATGATAATCTTGGCAAATGTCCCGACTTGGAGAATTAGATTCATTCCCGAAACCCTTTCTCAAATAAAGGCGGAGGTAAAACGACCATCCGTTTTGCCGGTTGTGCCATAGCCAATCTATTCTTTAAGTTTCTCCCTCGCCTTCTCCGCCTCCAACGAGTTGGGGAAGGATTTTATTAGCCGCCGCAAATAATCCTCTCCTTCCCGCTTCCGACCCAGTTTCAATTCAATTAAGGCGATTTTATAAAGTGCGGCTGGAACTTTGTTTCCTTCGGGATAGTTCCTCTCCACCCCCTTCAACTCTTCAATCGCCGCCTCGTATTCCTCTTTTGCGGCGTAACACTCTCCAATCCAGTATTGGGCATTATCCGAGAGTTCGGTATTTGGGTATTTCGCTAAATAGTTTCTAAACCCTTGGATTGCCAAATCGTATTCCCCCCGGGTAAAATCAAGGTAGCTCTGATTGTAAAGTTCATCCCCGGAAAGGAAAATGGTATCCCTTACCGGGACGGTCTCCGGAGTTGGTCTTGAAACCCTCCTCTCCCTTTGATAGAGGTCTTCCAACTTGGCGGAGAGACGGCTTAAATCCTCTTCAATCTTTTCCAACTTGGTCAAAAACTCGGCTCGCAATTCGGTTGTCTCCCTTCTCCTCTCCCGCTCCATCCGCCGGAGGGTAATTTTTAGGGTGTCCAAAGACGCCTCCTGCCGGACAAACATCTTGTGATAGGAGCAAGAGAGAAGAGAGAGGCAGGTAAAACCAATAAGGAGGTAAGAAAGATATTTTTCCCCTCGCGCTATTGGCTTCCCTGCCCCTTTACACCCTTTTCGCCTTTTTGACAAAGTTCTGACTAATTATTCTACCTTGAATTCGCACCTTCGGTTTTTCCAGTATTCGCTCTCCAGAGTTGTCACCAACCTCTCTTCACCATAGGAAATCGTCTTCAACAAATCGGCGCTGATACCCAGTTTGATTAGGTAACTCTTCGCCGCCTCCGCCCTTCGCCAGCCAAGACCCATATTATACTCCGAGGTCCCAATCGGACAGCAGTGCCCCTCAATCGTGACCCTTGTCCCCGGATATTCCTTCAGGATATCCGCATTCCTCTTTAAGATCTCCGCATCACCGGGCCGGATGTCTGATTTATCAAAGTCAAAGTAAATTGTCTCCAGGGTAAGTGCCGGCTTCTCTTTCTCTTCCACGGGCGGCTTCTCAACCTCTTCTTCGGGTGGTGGGGGCGGTGGAATTTCCTCTTTCTTCACCACCTTCTTTGGACAACCGAAGAAAACTAAAACAAAGAAGCCAACTAGTAATAGAGAGAGATATTTGTTTAGTTTAACCATAATTCCTCCCATACTCTATCTTTCTTTAATTTTAAGAAAAGATTAAAAAATGTCAAGCGAAGGAGCCGGGCATCATACCTAACTGAAGAAGACCTCTGGAAAAGCTCTCATTTTGATAAGAGACGACCAGGGAGAAAGGGATTTACCTCCTTTATCGTCTTAAACAGTCCGAACTCGCCGTGTCCGGGATAGACCATCATCTCGTCTTTTAAATGCCGGGAGAGTTTCTTGAGGGAGGCGAAAATCTTCTCTTCGGAACCACCCGGTAAATCGGTCCGACCGATGGAATCAAAAAAGAGGGTATCACCGGTAAAGGCAAAGTCCTTGGCTAAGAGGCAGATGCTCCCCTCGGTGTGACCCGGGGTATGGAGAACCGTAAGTTCCGCCTCGCCAATCTTCACCCGGTCCCCTTCTTCTAAGAGTCGGTCGAAAGAGAAATCATTTAACCGCTCACCAATTAAAAGGGATAAATTTTGGGATGGCTGAGAAACAAGGGGGGCATCCGATTTATGAATCAAGACCTTTGCCTTCGTCTTCTCCTTTAAGAAAGAGTCCGCTTCAATGTGGTCAATGTGTCCGTGGGTATTGATTATTGTCTCTAATTCTCCGTTCTCCTTTTCTATTGTCCTTAAAATCGTTTCCGGCTCAAAGGCCGGGTCAATCACCCCAACCGCCTTTCCGCTAATTAAGAGATAGGTGTTGGTCATAAAAGGTCCTAAGACCAATCTGATTACCTTTTCCATCGGCAAACCTTCTCCCTCTTGACCTCAATCCCCTCCCGCCGGAGGAGCCATCTCTTTAACCCCAAGCCCAAAGAATAACCACCTAATCGCCCATCACTCTTTACTACCCGATGGCAGGGGATGAGTATCGGGAGTGGGTTTCTCTTCAGGGCGCAGCCAACCGCCCGGGCTTTTCCCTTTTCGCCAATCCGCTTTGCAATCTCACCGTAAGAGACGACCTCGCCGTAAGGAATCTTTCGGACACAAGCCAATACCTTTCGGCAAAAAGGGGAGAGAGAACTTAAATCTAAGGGAAGGGTAGAGAAGTCAATCTCCTCCCCTCTTAAGTAACGATTGAGAAGGGAGGAGACCCTCCTCCACCCTTTCCCGGGATAAGAAAAGATGGGTTTCGCTTTTCGGAAATCATCAAGGATTTGGAAAAGGGGGGAACTATCCGGCAAATCACTACTTACCGATTTTTTCGATCTTTTCCGCTTTCCGACCACGAGGGGTATTAACGATTTCAAACTTCACCCTTTCACCTTCTTCCAAAGACCGATAACCACTACCGGTGATATCCGAATAATGAGCAAAGACATCACCGCTCCCATCTTCGGCTTCAATAAAGCCGAAACCCTTCTTCGTATCAAACCACTTTACTCGACCAAACGGCATACAAAAAAATCACCTACCTTTAGGCCTAAAATTAATTCGCCGTAGCGAACAGAAGCCTAACTTGTATTTTAGCCGAATTCGCAAATTTGTCAATAGACCGCAAGGTTTCCTTTCGGAGAGAGGCGGGACTTTATGAGCCAATGGAGACCAGACATTTTCGCTTGACAGAGGAAGAAAATCTTTTATGATAAAAAGACGGGGAGTAGCGCAGCCTGGAGAGCGCACCGCGCTTGGGACGCGGGGGTCGCTGGTTCAAATCCAGTCTCCCCGATGCGCCTGTAGCTCAGTTGGATAGAGCATCGGATTTCTAATCCGACGGTCGGGGGTTCGAATCCCTCCAGGCGCGTCTGGTGAGTGTAGCTCAAGGGTAGAGCACTGGACTGTGGCTCCAGTGGTTGCGGGTTCAAATCCCGTCACTCACCCTGGCGCCCGTAGCTCAATTGGAGAGAGCGCCGGGCTTCGAACCCGTAGGCTGCGCGTTCGAGTCGCGCCGGGCGCGTTTGCCCCGCTAGCTCAATTGGCAGAGCAACGGATTCTTAATCCGTGGGTTGGAGGTTCAACTCCTCCGCGGGGTATAAGAGAAAATGGCAGAGAGACAAACTGGGGTTGAAGAAAAGACGGTTGACAAGGAAAGGCTCAACGCCTTCATTGACATCCTCTACCTATACGCCGTCACCGGCTTCTATCTTCTCTCTCTCATCTACCCGTTCTTCGGGATAATATTTGGGCTCGTCTTCCAAAATGCCGGCAAGACAAACCAGGCAAAGCGAATTGGTAAAGTCTGCCTCATTTTGGGAATAATCAATATCGCCATCTGCCTCATCTTTCTCATCGTGATGCTGGTTACGGGAATAACTCAGATGTCAAGATTATTCGCCCCCCGGCTATGAAGGCAATTAAGAAAAAGTTTTCAATCCTTATCTTTTTCTTCCCCTTTTATCTTATCGCCTTCCCTCTCTACCGCCAACCGATAAAGCGAGGGATGCCTCAGATTGAAAATAATCAGGTCTGGGTCTTCTTCACCGACAAGGGCTTTCAGACCGAAAAGGAGTACAAAGCCCTAATGGAAAAGGTCTCTTTTCCGCTCCCCTTGGCGGTGATTGAGAAGCGCCTCATCCGGATGGGCGAACCCTATAACTTCTACGACCTACCCGTCTGTGAGAGATATATTGAAGAGATTGTGGCGAGAGGCGGGCGATTGCGAAGTGTCTCCAACTGGCTAAATGCGGCCAGTTTTGAGCTTGATAAATCCCTCATCCCGGAAATTTACTCCTTGCCTTTCGTCTACGAGATAAAGCCATTAAAGGCAATCACCTTCTCGGTCCAGGAAGGGGAGCGGATTAACGCCGAGGACAGCCTAATCTATGGGTTGTCCTACCGCCAGCTTGCACTTCTTGGGGTGAATAGGGCGCACGAGAGGGGGTTATATGGCTCCAATGTGAAAATCGGTCTCTTGGACACCGGATTGAGAAGGAAGAGAAGGTCTCCGGATGATACGACTGTCCATAGCGCGGTGGAAAATATTAAGGTGGATAAAGAGCACGACTTTCTGGCGGGCTTTGAATTCTATCAGGCAAAAAGAGGAACTGGCTTTCTTTCGGAGACGACAGGCATAAAGAACTTCTCCCAGGTTGAAGACCCAGAGATTGGTCACATATTTCTCGCCAACGGTGCGGATACCATACCAATTCTTTTCTTCTTAGCCGATACCTCTTATCTCAATTATCCGAAAAGGGCTATCTTCTATTCTCTCTTCTCGGGCGGTTCTTGGAGCCGACCAGCAATGATTTCTCTGCCCAACCTCGTCCTCCACGACCTAAGCCTAACCAGCGACAATTTTGGGCGGACGCACTTTGTCGTTCAGGGCTCAGACTATGACGAGAGGACAAATCTCCATATCTTCTTCGGATATTTCCGAAATGGCGCCTTAAATTTCCCCCAAAGCCTTGAAACGGGCAAAAGACCCTTTATCTTCTCTTCGGGTGAAAGGCTCTTTCTTTCCTTCACCAACCCTGACTCGGTAATCAGAATAAAGATTGGTTATCTTTTAGCCGAATCAATCTCTTGGCGAACGACCCAAATCCTTGCCCATCTTCCGGAAAAGGTAAAAGAATTCGCTGGCATCACGAAAGGCAACGAAGTTGAAATCTTCGCCTTGGGTCTAAAGAGTGGTAAGGTCTATCACTTCCATTCCGCGGATACCGGGAATACCTTTCTTGAGGAGAGTTCGCCTTTCCCAAAGAACGTCACAAAGATTAAAGCCTACCCCTTAGGTGAGACCTGCCTCCTCTTCGCCAAAGAGCTCACCTCCCCCCCTCTCATCTCCTTGGTCTACAAAACCTATCTCTCGGGAAATTGGAGCGAAAAGGTCTTTCTCTTTCAAGACCTCCCAAGACTTGGTGACTTTTCCCTCTATTTCTCAGACACAACCTATCTGGCATTGGAAGGAGATGGGCGGATTAAGCTCTACAAATCAACTGACCTCAAGGATTGGCAAGGAAGGGAAATTGACCCAACCGATTTTCTCTACCAGCCAAATCTCTTCTCTTTTGGAGGAGAAATCCGGCTCGTCTACCAAAAGCAAGGGGACGAGGAGACCGATTATGAGGAAGGCGAAGACTTTGCCGAACAGCCCAACCACGGGACCCGGATGGCATCCCTAATCGCTGGTTATTCCCGGGGAAATCTAATTGGGGTCGCTCCGGGAAGTCAGTTGATTGTCGCCAAGACCGAGAAGTTGGCGACCAAAACTGGGATAAATTACGAGTTTCTGGTTGAAGAGGATAACTGGGTAAAGGGGCTGGAATGGGCGGAGAGGAACGGTGCGGATATCATATCCAGTTCCTTAGGTTATCGGGGTTGGTATACCGACCAGGACTTTGATGGGAAGACCGCGGTCACTTCAATTGCCGCCGGTATTGCCGCCAAAAGGGGATTGGTAATCGTCACCGCTATGGGCAACCGGGGAAGAGACTCCCTAACTTATCCCTGGCCCAAGACCTATCTTGTCGCCCCGGGCGATGCGGATGGGGTCTTGACGATTGGCGGCGTAAATATTGACTCCACCCCTTGGCAAGGGAGCGGCACCGGTCCAACGGTTGACGGTCGGCTAAAACCGGATTTGGTCGCCCTCGCTAAGGAGGCGGTCGTTGCCTGCCCCTATCTTGATGGTTACTATGAATATTCAACCGGGACATCCGCCGCTACCGCTCTAATCGCTGGTCTCTGCGCCCTAATCTTAGAATCGCACCCCAATTGGAATAGTGATTCGGTGAGAAGGGCACTATTTAATACCTCAAGCCGAAGCCTCCCCGACTCCATCTATGGTTATGGTATCCCCAACATTGACTCGCTATTGAAAATCTATCCGACAAGAATCCCGTCTTATGAGAAAGATGAGATTGGCGACATCTATCCCCAGCCATTTCTTTTGGGTCAAGAGAGCAGGGTCTACTTCCCACTCCGCCTGAGAAATTTGAGCCACTTCCTCAAAATTCGCATCTACGACATCCGGGGGAGATTGGTGAAAGAGAAGGAGATAAAGAAGAAGATACCACCGGGCCGGTATACCGACCGAGAAGAGTTAGAAAGATACGAACTATTTTGGGATGGAAAGGATAAGAACGGAAAAGTCTGTTCCTCCGGTCTGTATCTCCTCTTAATTCAGACCGGCTTTGCCCGGAGCGTCAAGAAATTTGTCCTCTTGCGCTAAACTTTGCAAGAGCCAGTCCGGGCGAAAACTTGAGCAGAGGTTTGATAGAGAGACTTTTCCGGAGGCGAGGGAAAAGAGAGAATTGAGATGCTAAATTAAAAACATTTTGACCCCTACCTTTGGCGCGCGGTTTCCTTTGCCAATTCCATCAGCGGGGTTTATTTATCTATCCCTCTTGACAACCGTTGTCTTCCGGCTGTATATTATAGTCAGGTTTTATGAAAGACTGTTTTTAAGAAACTGGTTTAGCCCGGGAGAATTATGTTCACCTTATCGTTAGCGCCAAAATATAATTTCCGGGAGTGGAAAATATGACTAAGGAAGAAAAATTTTACGATGCCCTAAAGGATACCTTTGTCGGCGCAAAGGTGGAGGGGGAATCGGGCTTTATCAATTTGATGAGGATTAAATCAAGATATTACGAAAATGGTGTCTTCCCAAGACTTCAAAAGGATGTAGAAGAGACATTAAG
>FWPV01001893.1_pt1 | contig 54008 bp, 47 predicted proteins | sample 2228371 | NCBI WGS metagenome assembly FWPV01 (sample SAMEA103939776, study PRJEB20133) | metagenome
CCACATAGTGCATTGCAAAAATGTCTGTAAAATTACATGGGTGCCGGTGGTGGCGGGGGTGGTAGGCCTTTCTGACACCTTGCCGGGTGCCTACCTGGCCCTGGTCCCATACCAAATCCAAGATGACAGCCAACAGGCAGCTTTCCGAGCTGCTCAGGTGTGAGAATCTTTCGTGCCTTGAGTCGATACTCCATGACCTTCTGTGCCATCTCTTCTCTCAGGGCTGAAAGCTCTTTTCCTTTCGCCGCAATAGCTGCGTCCTTGGTAGTGGCATCCCTGAAGAGCCTATCCAGTTCCATCCGCTTCGTGCGGAGGCTATCTCTGAGCGAAGCAGTATCTTGCATAAATGCCTGACGGAGTTCTCTTAAGCTATTTGCTTGATCAGCGGTAAGGCTGAGTTGAAGCGCACACCCAGGCCCTTTCATGCATTCGGGGCCACCGTCCCACTGGTCTCCCATATCCGGTGGCGGTTCAAAGAAAGGTTCGGATACGGCGTACTGATGTAGTACGAACACTACTGCAACGATTACCACAAGCACTGACAATATCTTTCTCATCGTATATCCCTCCTTCTGTTTACGGTGGTAAAAAAATCCTATGGTCCGGGCTCTGGAGGTACCATCACTGCCTGTCCAGGCCCCTTCCATCCATGTTGGGCGGGAGGACCAAAGCCTGGACCAAACCTACCCATATGAAGAAACCGGTGTCGAATCGCATCGAAGTACTGCTCCCGTTCATCCGGACCGAGCCCTTTGGAATCCTTGAGTATTCGTTGCACCACGAGGGATTGAAGCCTGCTCTGGAGGTCCACGATTTCTTTCATCGTTTCCTGAATCTGCTGCTCATCAGGAGGATCCTGCCGCAGTTGCCGGTAGAGACGGTTGTGAGCATCTCCCAGTGCCTTGCCTATCCTTCTGAATTCAGGCATGTCTTCCTTTCTGCTCTCGTGCAGCTTTGCCCTCAGCGATGGGGGCAGTTGGGCAAATGGTCGCTCCCAGACAGGAACACCGGGAACCTTTTCAGGACGGGTCAGCCAGTAGGCCATTGCACCTAGAAGCGACACATTGATACCCAACGATATTCCGAACACGATGTAGAGTATTTTTTGCTTCATCATGTGTCTCCGTTTTCAGCAGGTGAGAGGACCTTCCAATATCCTTCTATCAACGATTGTTCAACATACCGGTAGGCGCTCTCGAACTCATAAGGATCTTCTAACCTCGCATAGTATGCTGCGAGCTGCTGATCCATTCGCTTGGACCACAATTCAAACACTGACCCGCCGATGAGAAGTCCACCAAAGAACAATATGCCCACAGTTGCCCACCTCAAGGACTGCTCTGGCCACCACTGCACGAAATGTCTCAACCCCGCTGTCTTCTGGCGCTTTTCATACGCCTCGAGGTGTGCTACCACACGTCGACTGAATCCTTGGGGGACCTCGGCCTCAGGGTATATGCCAAGGACATCCCATAGGCGGGTGAGGGCCGTAAACTCAGCCTGGCATCGATTGCATCGTCTCAGGTGTTCCTGAACAGAGGCCTGTTCGTTACTGCTAAGTTCACCGTCATGGAACGCCTTGAGCTTTTTGAGAACCAGTTTGCATTCCATCGTTCATCGTCCCTTTCACCAAGTACAACACCGTACAGGAGAAAAACCTTCTGTAGCTACCATTTCCCCTCAACGCTCCTTGTCCGATGCTTCCAGATACGACAATGAATGCCGCAACTTCTCTGTCGCCCGTACGAGCAATGCTTCAACAGCAGCCACAGAACACTCCATAACCCGGGCTATTTCCGCGTACCGTAGCCCGTGATACCTGTGCAAAATCACTGCAATCCTCTGTCGCGCTGGCAGTTCGAGGATCGCCTTGCGCACACTACCTTCCATTTCCTTGGCCGATAATTGCTCTTCTGGCGATCGGCTCCTAGGAGGACCGAGACCCTGCACGTAATCATAGTTCGATGCGTCTGAGTGCTCTGAGCACGCAGTGGCATGAACGCGCATGCGGCGACAATCACGTACGTGATTCAAACAACGGTTAATCGCTATCCGGTAGATCCACGATGAGAGAGGGGCGTAAGGCTTATATTGAGATGCGTATCTGTACACGTTGAGAAATACATCTTGAGCAAGATCCTTGCTCGCCTCTCTGTCTCCTGTAAATCGATAACAGAGGTTGAGAACCGACCGTTGGTATCGTACTACAATATCGTGAAAGGCGTCTTTATCGCCATTGCTCACGTCTGCCATACGACGGGCTTCGATATCGTCCTCAGGCAGCACATGACTACTCACTACCACGTTCCTGGCACTCCGACGGCGTTGTGCTACGTATGCAGAACAGCAAGCTTCCTGTAACCCGTACTCATGCTCATTCCTTATATAGACGTACAACACGTGGCGCAGAAAAAACCTGTGGACACCTCACAGATATTCACCTGCACACAAGGTATATGTTTGAGACTGTATGGTCGTGGTACCTCTTACTGCGGCAGGGTTTATCTTGGCTGGCCGCGTTTCTCGTCATATCAACCAGAGACCACAACCAGTGATCGCTCACACCAATAATATACAACTACCAGCTAATGCCTTGACACCTGTAGCAAGAGCTGATAAGTAACAACTGTCATTCGAAATAACGATCGTTATGCGAGATCGCTAACGCTGTGCAACAATGTGAGGGATGATGACGTAACTCCTCCCCCCTTTGCCAGCAGTCGAGCATCCTTTTCACTGCGAGCCAGGACCCAAGGTGCCCAAACCGATCACCAAGAAGCAGCAAAATAAGGCAGAAAGCAGGGCACGGCTCATTGCCGCTGCGCGTTGGGAATTCGCCAGAAAAGGCTACGCAGGCACCTCCTTGAGAACCATCACCGGAAGGGCAGGATTGAGCACCGGTGCTTTCTACAACAATTTCAAAGGCAAGAGAGAACTGTATCTCGCTATTTTGGAGGAGATCTCGCTCACCATCAAGGTGATAATGGAAGAAGCAGCCAATGAGATCATCGAAGCTCGCAAGACAAAACCAAAACACACCTCCACTGCCGATCTCCTCCGTAGCCCCCTCATGAAGATCTTCAGGTGCGCCATAGAGCACCACGAGCTGTTCGACATCCTACAGAGAGATGCACTTGGAAGAGATTCCGAGTTCAGGGAATACTACGCAAAGATCCTCGATGACTTTACGCTTGCCACCAAACGAGGACTCGAGGCTTACATACGTGCCGGCTTTTCCAGGCCATACGATCCTGAAATGCTCGCTCGTGTGTCGGTACTCATGCTCTGCAGCATGGTTATCTACAGCACCCATACCAAGCCTGAACGACTGGAGGAAATTGTCGATACCGTAGCTGCCATGATTCATGGGGGTGCAAAACAGATCGCGCAGTGGAGTAGTGCACGTGTAGGATCGCAGCAATCAGAGCTCATTGAGGCAAATGCACCAGCTGATTCTCACTAACAAGATGGGGCTGTTCCTATGAACATACAAGGTCCTGAGGCGTTCGTAACAGAGCGGAAGGTTACACAGAGGAGGGAAAGCAGATGGTAGGGATCACATCTTATGGGGCATACGTGCCCCGACTACGGCTGAATCGCATGGCAATCATGCAACAAATGGGTTGGTTCGCACCGGGCCTCATGATGGCAGCCAGCGGCGAAAGGAGCATGTGCAACTGGGATGAAGACGCCATGACCTTGGCTGTAGAGGCCTCGAGGGACTGCATCAAAGGGATGGACAAGAAGACCATCGATGCAGTGTATCTTGCCTCGACAAGTCTGCCGTTCGCATCGCGCCAGAATTGTGGCATCCTGGCAGCAGCACTGAACCTGCCCGAGGAGGGTCTTGTGACTGCAGACCTTACCTCGTCCCTCAAGAGTGGCACCACAGCAGTGCTGGCTGCACTCGAGGCAGTCAAAAGTGGAGAAAAGAACAAGGTACTGGTGACTGCATCGGATGCCCGTCCGACAAAAGCGGCCTGGTTTTTCGAGATGTGGTATGGCGACGGAGCTGCATCGCTCGTGCTCGGCAAAGAAAAGGTCATCGCAGAATTTAAGGGCTCCTATTCAGTCTCGTGCGACTTTGTTCCTACCTATCGGGGATCTCAGGCCAAGTTCGACTATGGGTGGGAAGAGCGGTGGATACGAGACGAAGGATTTGTGCAGATTATCCCCGCAGCGATCAAAGGCCTGCTGGAAAAATGCAAGCTCTCTATCAACGACATCTCCAAGATTGCCTATCCATGCTATCTGTCCAAGCGCGTCCACGGTGACATTGGAAAGGCAATCGGTGCAGGCCGGGACAAGCTTGTCGACAACATGCACGAGGTACTGGGTGACACAGGAGCGGCCCATCCTCTGGTAATGTTCATTTCTGCCCTTGAGGAAGCTCAACCTGGCGATAAACTCATCATGGCAAGCTTCGGTCAAGGGTGCGATGCCCTTCTGTTTGAAGTGACCGATGAGATCAAGCATCTGCCTAGCCGCAATGGCGTCAAAGGTGCCCTCGCCTATCGAAAGGAAGAATACAACTATGCCAAGTTCCTCAAGTTCAGGGATCTGATACAGGTAGAAATGGGCATCCGCGCAGAGGCAAAAAAGCAAACAGCCTTGTCTGCGTTGTGGCGGAACAGAAAGCTTGTCCTGGGTATGGTGGGTGGAAAGTGTACCGTGTGCGGTACCCCACAGTTCCCCAAGGCCCGTATTTGTGTCAATCCCTCCTGTGGTGCAGTGGACACCCAAGTCGATCATGAATTTTCAGACAGCACCGGCGTCATCAAGAGTTTTACTGGCGACATGCTCGCAGTCTCTGTTGAACCTCCAGCGATTTACGGACTGATCCAGTTCGATGGTGGCGGACGCACCATGGCTGATTTCACTGACTGCGAACTCGGGGAGGTCAAAGTCGGCCAAAAGGTCAAGATGGCATTCAGGATGAAATACTACGACGAGGAACGGGATTTCCACGGCTACTTCTGGAAGGCAATACTTCAACGCTAGACACGAAACAGTACTGCGACCGCTGTACGAGAGGAGGACCATACAATGGCAACAGGAATTCGAGATAAAGTCGTAATCCTCGGCATGGGATGCTCACGGTTTGGGGAGCGTTGGGAGTCGAATGCAGAAGATCTCATGGTCGAGGCATTTCAAGAATGTATCGCTGATGCCGGCATCGACAGAAAGGAGATACAAGCTGCGTGGCTCGGGACATGCTTTCCGGAGATAAGCGTTGGACAGAGCGCACTACCGCTTTCAGTGACCCTGCGCCTTCCCAATATCCCGGTCACTCGTGTCGAGAACTTCTGCGCCAGTGGCACTGAAGCCTTTCGGGGTGCTGTCTACGCGGTTGCCTCAGGCGCGTATGACATATGTCTCGCCCTAGGTGTGGAAAAGCTCAAGGATACAGGCTATGGAGGACTTCCTGAGTTCGGCTCTAATGCTGGACCTCGAAACTTCCTCGTACAGCCGAACATTACCGCGCCTGGAACCTTTGCTCAACTGGCAAGCGGCTATGCAGCAAAATACAACATCCCAGATGACGTGCTCAAGCGCGCTATGGCCCATGTGTCAGCAAAGAGCCATGCAAACGGCGTCAAGAATCCCAAGGCACATTTGCGAAAGGCCGTAACCGAGGACCAGATCATTGCAGCTCCTATCATTGCGCATCCCCTCGGTCTTTTTGACTGCTGCGGTGTAAGTGACGGTTCTGCGTGTGCGATCGTGACGACCCCGGATATCGCCAAGGGTCTCGGGAAAAAGGACCTCATATCAGTCAAGGCCCTTCAGATCGCACTGAGCAATGGATATGAATTTGGATACAACGAGTGGGATGTCGATCATTTCGTGACAACCAGTATCGCCAGTACAAGGGCGTATGAAGAAGCAGGGATCAAAAATCCTCGCGAAGAGCTCAGTCTTATAGAAGTTCACGATTGCTTCTCCATTACTGAGCTCGTCACGATGGAAGACCTCCACATATCTGAGCGAGGAGGCGCAATCAAGGATATCATGGACGGATTCTACGATGCTGACGGAAAGATCCCTTGTCAGATCGATGGGGGCCTTAAATGCTTCGGTCATCCGATCGGGGCCTCAGGCCTGAGGATGCTGTACGAAGTGTACCTGCAGCTTCTGGGTCGAGCTGGCGAACGGCAGTTGAAAGACCCCAAGTTAGGACTGACACACAATCTCGGTGGCTTCCCATTTATGAACATTTGCAGCGTCGCCATCGTAGGGAGATACGAGAAGCGCTAACGCAGGGGCTTTTCTTTCTCCTGCCTGTGTGACGCAGGTGCAGACCAACACCCATGGTACGACGACGCTACACGCACGCTGCCCTTGGCGAAGAGATACGAGCGGCCGCAGGTCACTATGTGATCGAAGAGGAAAAGACGTTACCATTCCATGGCCGCGAGGTACTCCTGGCATTAGGACATGTCAGTGTGGACAGCTCCTGCTGTGGCACAGGTGGGTGTGGGTTTGCACTGGTGCCAGGCTACCTCGTTGGCTGGAAGATCCTTCGGGACGAACAGGGCAAGGAGATAAGCGAGGTCGAGCCGATCCAAGATGCAGCCGAGCGTGAATCACTCAGAAAGATCATACAGAGTGCTGAAAAAGTGGCCCAGGTCAATTTCTGGTAACGCCATGTTGAAGATACGCGTCATCATGAACTCATCGATCGAGGACGTCTTGGCCTTCAAATGTTGCCACTTATTGGATCAGAATTTCGAAATCCATCTTACCAACCTCTCCCACGAACCTGTGGGAGTGTCGAACTCTTGCCAACTGGCAAACAGCGAAGGCAGGCTCCGCATCGATTACCTGTATCCTCCAGGCGGTTACGTGATTCAACCGGGCGAAACAGTGGCCTTCTATTGCACGCTCTCAGATGCTGTGTTCGAAAGATACGACTCGATCGTCTTTTGCGATCAGACAGGAAGGGAACATGTTGCCCCTCTACGGCCCAACGACGGTACGTAAGTGTCCATATGCAAGAGCACGTGGATGTCGGTTACTCCGGAGCAGTCGAAAGGGATACACGCCATGAACAGAGAACTTTTCAGCGAAGAACATGATATCTTTCGTGATGCGTTCAGAAAATTCGTCGAGCAAGAAGTCGTCCCTCACCAAGAAGAGTGGTGCAAGGCCGGCATCGTGTCTCGGGATGTGTGGAGCAAAGCAGGCCAGCAAGGGTTCCTGTGCCCGTGGGTGCCTGAAGCATACGGGGGGGCTGGTGCTGATTTCCTCTACAGTGTCGTAGAGATCGAGGAACTCTGTCGGGTCGGAGAGACCGGCTTTGCCCTCAATCTCCACAGTGATATCGTCGTCCCTTATATCGAGGCCTTCGGTACAGAAGCACAAAAGAAACGCTGGCTCCCAGGATGCGTCAGCGGTGACATAGTAACCGCAATCGCCATGACAGAACCCAATGCTGGTTCTGATCTTCAGGCGATAAAAACCACTGCCGTCAGGGACGGCGATTCCTACATCATCAACGGACAAAAGACGTTCATTACCAACGGCATAATAAACGACCTCGTCATTGTCGCTGCTATGACCGATCCCAAGGCCCAACCTCGCTACACAGGGATGAGCCTCTTTTGTATCGAGGCAGGGACTCCCGGCTACCACAAAGTGCGCAAACTCGAAAAGATCGGCCTTCATTCCCAAGATACTGCAGAGCTCTTCTTTGAGGACTGCCGCATCCCAAAAGAAAACCTTTTGGGAGAACAGGAAGGTCAAGGATTCGTACAAATGATGATAAAGCTCCAGCAGGAACGGCTTGTGTGCGCCATTGGAGCTGTTGCCAGCATGTGGAGCGTGCTCGAACAGACCAAGAAGTACTGTCAAGAAAGGACAGCCTTCGGAAGGCCGATCATCAAATTTCAGAATACCCGATTCAAGCTCGTGGAAATGTACACCATGGCTGAGGTGCTCCAGGCATTTCTCGATCGCCTGATTAAAGAGCACATGAAGGGAACTGACGTGGTCACAGAGACGTCAATGGCAAAATGGCTGTGCACAGAAGAGCTCAAGAAAACCGTGGATCAATGTCTCCAATTCTTTGGTGGCTATGGGTATATGATGGAATATCCCATTGCCAAGGCCTTTCAAGATGTACGGGTGACGACCATATACGCGGGAACTACAGAGATCATGAAAGAGATTATAGGCAGGCGGCTCGGCATGTGAGGTTCCCTTGCGAAGGCCTATTGAACAAGACAGTGAAAAGGGCGACCGGTTTATGTGGTCGCCCTTTTTGTGTTCGAGCCGCTGCGATGTAGCCTTACGCTTCCTTCTTGTACATTTCTTCGAGCAGGTCTTGGTAACGTTTTACTACGTCTCGCCGACGCACCTTGAGTGTCGCGGTGAGCGTACCGTCTGCTTGAGAAAACTCCTCTGGAACGATTCTGAAATCCTTTATTTGCTCATAGCGTGCCAGTTCTCGGTTCTTTTCCTCGATCACTGCGGCGATAAGCTCTCGGACCTTTGGATGAGCACACAATGTCCTGAAGTCCGTCTCCTCAATCCCATGGGACTTGGCCCATTTCAAGATCTCTTCCTGGTCAAGGGTAACCAGTCCAGTAAGATAGGGCTTCCCATCACCATATGCCATGAACTGGCTGATATAGGGGCTCGTTTTCATGAGGTTTTCTATGTTCTGGGGCGCCACATTCTTGCCGCCAGCAGTAATTAGAAGGTCCTTTTTGCGGTCCGTGATCATGAGGAATCCTTCTTCATCTATGCGGCCAATATCCCCAGTGGCGTACCATCCATCCTCACTGAGCACCTCTTTGGTCTTTTCCTCGTCTTTGAGATAGCCTTTGAAGACCATAGGGCTCTTCACCATAATTTCGCCATCGTCAGCAATGCGAATCTGGACACCTGGGCCTGGCGGACCTACGCTCCCGAACTTATACTTGTGGACAAGATTGATGCTGCACAGGAGTACTTCCGTGATGCCGTAGAGTTCCAGGGGAAGGATGCCTGCTGCGTGAAAGAACTCCAATATCTCTTTGGAAATGGGAGCGCCTCCTGAGAGGATGATCCTTATCCTTCCACCAAAAACCTCTCGTATCTTCTTGAACACAAGTGCATCGGCGATTTCGTATTTCAAGGAAGTAGCGACAGGAATAGGCTGTTTTGCCTGAAGGCATTTGCTCCTGTCTACGCCCACTCGTAGTGCCCAGTGAAACAGTTTTTTCTTTATTCCTCCTGCCTGCTCTGCCTGGCCCAGGATCCTTGTGTAGGCCTTCTCAAATATCCTCGGAACGCTATAGAATACGGTCGGTCGGATCTCCTTCAAGTTGTCGACGATCTTCTCGAGACTTTCAGCGTAGTATCCTAACGTGCCGGTATAGGCACCTGCAATCATTGCAATCCTTCCGTAGATGTGCGGCATCGGCAGCCAGATGACGCTGGTATCTTGCGGTGAAAATATGCCGAGCTGGTCCATACAGGCACATGCAGCCAAGATATTTCTATGGGTGAGCATCGCTCCCTTGGGCGGACCAGTGGTACCTGACGTATAGAAAATGATCGCCGTATCCTCTCCGCTTACCGCATCAAATCTCCTGTTATATTCATCCTCGTAGCGAGAAACCTCTGCCCTCCCTAGATCCAACACATCTGAAAAGGTGAGGAGGTCAGGGTCATTGACCCCTGTTGGATCCATAATGATGTATCGTCGCACCTTTGGCAGTTGGTCTCTGACCTGGCACACCTTGTCCCACTGTTCCTTGTTCTCCACAATCAGGATACGAGAATCGGAGTGATCGACCACATGCTGAACCTGGGCAGGCGTATTTGAGTGGTATACTCCTACAGAGACCCCGCCTGCGCTCATCGTAGCTTTATCTGCAATATCCCATTCCTGGCGTGTGAGCCCCAAAATGCTCACTGCATCTCGAAACCCCAGGCCAAGAGCCATAAGCCCGATCGCGAAGTCCTTGATCTTGGCACCAAAGGCCTGCCAGGTCACCCGTTCCCATCCCTGTCCTCGCTTCACATAGTATGCCGGAAGATCATCCCTCGTTTCGGCAAAGTGCCGATACATCTGATGGACGGTCTTGAATTCCATTGATACCCTCCTTTTCAAGGTACATGGATACAGATAGCTTACGGCCTATTTTCTGAGCAGACAACAGGGTCAGGAACCGACGTCTCCAAGAATCCTGTCCTCATGTTGTCATGATGGAATGTCTGCCACATATGGTTTGCACACAGTGGGGCCGTGGTATTCCATGCAAAGATTCTGCCTTCCCGGACTGGCGCCACCATCTCGAGCGAGCCGTCCCCATCGATATCGCCAAACGCAGGAGATGCCATATGCCACCCGTAGGTGAACTTTGGCCACCCTTCTGGCTCAGCGCCTTGAAATGTGTAGGCATGTATAAAGTACCCACCGCTTCCAATGACCACCTCCTGACTGCCGTCTCCATCGACATCGACAAAACTCGGATTCGCCAAAAAGGCGTAATCCTCAAGATCAACTATTTTCACGGGAAATCGTGATCTCTCTGGTCGGAACAACAAGACATGGTTGATGAACCTGACCAGCCCATGACCTGCTGTAGGCCCAATCGTCACCATCGGCAGTGCAAACAGGAGCTCTCCGTCGTTGGTGCGACTAAACGCAGCGCTTGCAGCTGCACTAAAATCGAGCAATGTAGAAAGATTCTCTGTTCTCACCGCTCCTGTAGCGGTATGAACGTAGACACATGCAATGGGACCCAAGAAGGTTCCACAGGAGATGACCACTTCATCACCCACACGCGCAGCCACAGGTGATCCTGGTATGCCTGTCGTAAGCGGAGGCAAAGGAATACTCACTCCTAGTGGATTGGGATCAATTGCCACAGGAAACCCTGGTACGAACGCCCCGTTGGGATGAAGGTTTCCTTCGGGGTGCAAGGCGTAAAGTCTCCCTGAGGCAGGTTTCGGCCTTGCACATACCTCGGAGGTCCCCACTATGATCTCAGGTCTCCCATCACCTGTAAGATCAGCCGCAACAGGAGTTCCAAGGATAGAGACTGCAATTCTACTGCAGTGATCAGGATCGCTCACGTCGACCGGCCACCCAGGCATATGGTCAGCACGACCACTGGCACTGAGAGCACCATCCACTGCGTAAACCTTGTGATCAGCACCCCCTGCCACCACGTCGAGGTAGCCATCATTGTTGAGATCCGTAAGAACAGGGGAGGCAAAGAATGAGTTGCCGGCACCGTACGACTCAGACGTATCATTGGCCGGCACATCAGCACAAAGGATCCGACCTAACGGTCCTCCAATGGGCGCCCCATCCATACCCCGAAATGCATATACACATCCTCCCAAGGTAGCAACCACAATGTCGAGATATCCGTCACGGTCAATATCACCGACCGCAGGGGCTGCTGCAATACCATCGTTGATGCTCGCTGAACGTCGAAGCCGGATTGGATACCCTGGCACTTCTATTGGCTGGTGCACATCTGGTTCGTAGGAGAGCACGTGGATCTGACCATTGGACGTTGCCACTACAATTTCGTCCTTACCGTCGCCATCCAGGTCAGCTAGCGCAGGAGATGCCTCTATAGATGGTGCGTTTTCCCCTTCAAGAGAAACCTCTTCCAATCCATCACCGTCTTTGTCGATCAAGGCTATAGGAAAACCTTCAACCCAGCTCGGATCACGGTGCACAGTGAAGACCCTGCGATCTTCCCCTTTTACGTCTCCTGAAAAGGCTTGAACACGGACGGTAAAGGATTTGCCCTCTAGTTCCCGAGGGGTCGCGGTAAGACCACCCAGGCTCCTGGCGATCTCTTCTAGCGGGAGTGTCGTCGAAAACCTACCATGTGCGGGTTGACTCACCATAAGCGATCGGAAGTCGGCCTCGTCAGGTTCGATTCCCGGAGCCCAAGCAGCGATCATCCTATCGATAGGAACACGCGAAGAGATCGTCCCACCTAGGAGAGCTGTTCCTGAAAGCTCAGGCCTCAGGAGCGCAAACCAGCCTGGTGACGTAATTTGGACTGCCGGCGGTGGAGCAGCATGCGCCTCGAGATACTGAAGTGCTCGGAACAGATTGATCCTACCGTATCCCTGGTGACGGTCCCAGGTGTCTATCTTACACGGCGCATCAGTGAGGATCCCAAAGCAGCTCCTCGGATCAGATGGCTTTTCTGCTGTGGCAGTGAGGATCTGCTTGACTTCGTTTGCGGAGAGATCATCGTACACACATGCAGGCTCAGCTGGATGGCTCTTTCGGCAATATCCCAGATCACGGGCCCTGGAGATGAGCAGTCCTGCTGCGCCGCCGGCAATACCGCAAGCTGTTGAGCCACACTCACCTGCTGTCGCCAGATGGACCTGCCCACCATATCCTGTGCAGAAGGATTCTACATAGAATGAGTAGTTGCACTTTACTGCGATCACGTGATCGAACATGGATGGTGCGCTATGGTGAAAACTCGATTCGTCGCTCATACCTACAATGACAGGAACGCCAGCAGCCTCAGCATACCTGAGGGCAGCCAGTTCACTGGCAGTGCCTGAAAGCGAGCCAAGGGCAGCCACAATAACCTGAGCACCTTTGTCCACAGCGTATCGTAGTGCGTGCGAAAGGAGTTCTCCTTCCTGGATCAAGCCGTACGTGATACGGCATACCATCACTGTGCAGTTCGGGCACACACCAGGAACACCTGAACCATTGTCTGCCTCACCAGCAACCTCAAGGGCCCTTCCCTCACCATGTGTACCCTCTGGAAATGCCGGCATACCGAGGGCTACGGGTACGTCCCTCAAGAAATCATAGCCGCTGATGTCATCCACGAGCCCTCCGGTATCCTGTGGGGCATCAGGATCAGCCGGGTAGCCGTCGATGCCATCTTGAAACTGTTCAATGAGATCCCCAGGATCAATCCTCTCATTGGCATTGCTATCTTCGATCCGCATCAGACTACCGTGAGGAGCTAGTGCATAACCAGCATCCTGATAATCCGTGCAGTTAAAACGACCATCTCTGTTGAAATCATAAGGATCCTTGCAGGCACTGGGATCGCGCTCGCACACACTCTGGCCATTCATGTCTCGAGGAAGCGGCAATTCGGACCGATTGAGAAAAAGGCGCTGCGAAAGGTCCTCGGTGGCATAAGAAGAGAGGCCATTATCCAGGATGACCACGAGTACGTCAGGTCTCCCTGTAGAGAGCTTCCACGCCTCTGTTGCAGAGATGCCGGGAATGTGTTCAGGGATCGCAGGGTCGGTCTGTTCGCTCTTGTCGAGCAGCGGTGGTATGTACCCCAACAGAGGAAAGGCCTGCCCGATCTCCATATCTGATAGATCGTTGGGGATATTCACCACGAATATATCCCCGGGCGCTGGTACGTTGGTAGCCCCGTATGTGACCGCAGGAAACCGCGGGGTAAGTACTTCTCCATTCAGGCCGGTGAGAGGAGAAGAGATCCACACCTTGTACGGTACACCGAACCGCAAGGGTTCCAAAGGTTTCACTGTTATCTTGTCCTGCTGCACCTCTATCTCGCTTTCAATACGCCTCCCATCAGGGTCAATCCCCTCAGTGAGGTATACCGTGCGTGGATGTAGGTGCTGAGTGTCGATCGGCTTTCCGAGCACAAGCTCCACTACTGTGTCAGCCAGCGTCCTATACCGCGAGAGATTAGGACAGAGTGTAATGTCCACGTACACCGGTGTAACGCCATCGACGCCCTTATCCTTCCTCGAAGGGGATCCATCACATGCATTGAGTACCAATGTGAGTATCGCCACATACATAATCCTTGGGTTGCCAAAAACGCTCGACATGATCGCATACCTCGTGCTTCTTCATGTACCGAACAGTGTGAAGATGCTACTGCCATTGGACGCCCTGAGCAATTATTCCTCAAATGTGCCTGGAAGTACAACGTAGCGGTTGCCGGCTGTATCGGCCGTTGCCTTAACCTCGATGATCATGGTACGTTTAGCAACAAAGGACTCATGTACACCGAGCATGCGTGCCGTACATGAGCAATGGTTCCAGGGCATCCTTTGATTGCGTGAGAAGACCCCACGGATGGAATTATTCCGGATCTTCATACGGTTGGCAAAAATGGGGTGGCTCGCTCTATGGGCTTCGGTTGCCACGCTCCTTCTGTTTCTTCCTGCAATCACTGCAAGCCGCCTCGCGCCTGCACTGGGCCTAGGTGACGCTATCTGCCGACTGTGGGCCCGCGTGCTCCTGACAGTAACCGGGGTCAAGGTTACGGTTCGAGGGTGTGAACACATTCGTCGCAGGTGCCCATACGTTATTATTGCCAACCACCAGAGCTATTTCGACGTACTTGCCCTGCTCGTTGCGTTGCCTGTCTCAGTGCGCTGGATCGTGAAAAAAGAACTCAGAAAGATACCTATCTTTGGCTTTTCGCTTCAGGCCATGCATAACGTCTTTATCGATCGATCTGATCCCAAGCAAGCAGTTAAAAGCATCCGCGATGGCATCACGAAGGCCCCTTCGGGTGTATCGTTCCTCTTTTTTGCCGAAGGCACCCGCAGCGCTGACGGAAGGATCGGCGTATTCAAGAGGGGTGGATTTCGCACCGCCCAGCTTGCACGACTACCTCTTTTGCCTGTCGTCATACGAGGAAGCAGATCGATCATGCCCAAAGGAGAATGGGTATTTCATCCTGGTACGATCGATATCATCGTCCTGGAGCCGCTCGACGTCGATCCCGGCCTTTCTGAGCAGGAGTTTGCAGACCTCGTCGATAGGGTAAGGACCCGCATGATTGCCGTCTTCGAAGACAGCAAAGGAGCACCTGTCGAATTGGGAGAAGAAAGGTCTTGCCATTGAAATTGCGCGATCTCGGAGAAGTGGCACTCATTAACCATGTACAAGAGGGATGTCTCATCCGTCCCAATGGTGTCATTCAGGGGATTGGCGATGATTGCGCTGTCCTTGCCTTTTCCGATTACCAGTACCTCCTGGTAACCATGGATATGCTCATCGAAGGCGTCCACTTCAGGCGCGAGCTCGTTCGGTTCCATGAATTGGGCTGGAAAACCCTCGCGGTCAACCTCTCTGATATAGCGGCAATGGGTGGTACCCCAAGGGATGCGTTCATAAGTCTGGCCCTACCGAGCGACGTGGACCTGGAAGACATAGATGGATTTTACGGCGGCTTTAGGGAATTGGCGAGTAAGTATCAGGTCAATCTGTTGGGAGGCGACACCTCGAGTTCCCCACATGGGATCATGGTCGCTCTTACGGTTACAGGAACAGTTGCACCTGATAAGATCCTTTTTAGAAAAGGAGCGCATGCTGGGGATGTGGTGGTAGTCACTGGGTGTCTTGGCGATTCGGCTGCAGGGCTTGCCCTTCTTACCTCAGGCACTCACGTATCCGACTCGATCCGTACACCCCTTGTCAAGGCACACCTCTTGCCAGAGCCCCACATTGAGGAGGCATTGTTCCTGGCCTCGCTCGATGGGGTGCACGCAGCAATCGATATCTCGGATGGGCTCTCGGTAGATCTCGCCCATCTCTGCACGGCATCGGGAGTTGGTGCTACCATCGATGCAGAAGCACTTCCCATATCGTCCGAGACACAGGCCGTTGCAGATGCACTTGGTGTGCCCTCGACCGCATGGGCCCTCCACGGTGGAGAAGATTACGTGCTCCTGCTTGCCATTGCCTCTGATTGCTTTGCCACAGCCCGTCAGCGTTACGAAGCTCGGTTTGGAAAACCTCTGTACTGCATAGGGGAGTTCTCGCCATATCCTGAGGTACGGTTGAAAAGCGCTCACGGAAGGGAAATGGCCTTGGAACCAAAAGGATATGATCATTTCACACGGGGTGCAGCAGCAGGTAGTGTGACGCACCGAGGATACGACACATGAGCACAGTTGCTGCACCCAAGAACCGCCGGACCAGGCGCGGACCAGGAGCTGCTGTTTCCTCTTGCACACAAGGGGTAAGAGCGCAGACAACTAAGGCCGCCTCTGGCCGGGAACGTACTGCCTCGCTTATTGCTATCGGCGACGAACTGCTCTCTGGCAGGACGGTGGACACAAATTCAATCTACCTCGCCCGCACACTGCGAGAATTGGGAGTGAGGCTTCGTTTCACTATCACTGTCCCTGATGACCCCCGTCTAATAAGGGATGCAGTGGAATTTTGCAGGCACCGCGTCTCGTATGTGTTTACCTCTGGAGGGCTCGGTCCCACCCATGACGACGTAACACTCAAGGGTATTGCACTCGCGTTCAAGGTACCGCTCGTACGACATCCCGAATTAGAACAGTGCCTTAGATCAGTCTTTGGATCGCCACTGAACAAAGATCAGCTCAAAATGGCACAGGTCCCTCAAGGTGCCACGTTGCACTACTACCCAGGATCGAAGCTACCAGTCATTTCCATAAAGAATATCTTTCTGTTCCCTGGGATCCCCAAACTATTTCAGCAGAAACTCGATGCGATTAAAGAAACCCTTCGAAGCGATCCATATTTCACCGAGGAGATCCTTTCTACTCAAACCGAATCCGATATCGCACAGCTCCTCAGGAAGGCGTTGCGGCTGTATCCAAGGATCAGGATCGGATCATATCCCAGGTGGAAGGACAAGAAGTACAAGGTCAAGATCGTGGTCGAGTCAAAGGATAGTGCCTCAGTGGAAAAGGCTTCGGACTTCCTCCACCAAGGGTTGCACCACATGACATCGTTGAAGCGTCGATAACAACACACTCGCACATGCGCGCCGCCTCGATCACTGACGCGTGAAGTGGGAGGTGCCTCATGCAGCTAGCGCATATGAAACGAGTATGCGGCTCCGTAATGAACACGACGAGAGTCATCATGTACACAGTCCTGCTCACGGCCCTTATTGTTCCTTCTCGGCTTCCAGCAGAAAATGCGGCAGAGACCCTTGAGAGACGCATTGCGCAAAGCCGAACCTTTAGCGAGGCGAGCCTTGCCACACTCAGCGACGCCGAGCGGAATACCATCGTAGGCGGCAAACCAGTTGCACTCCTGGAAGACATCCCAGAGAGTGCTGTAAAAATCGGTAAAGGCATAGGGATCATTCCGTATCCACCTGAAGTCGTCTGGCAAGTGCTCAACGACTACAGTAACTACAAGGAGTTCATGCCGTTTACCAAGGAGAGTACCGTAGATCTGGTTCGATCAGGAGGAGATGTGGTCTATTTTTATAGCGAGCTTTCTTTTCCTCTGATCAACGATAGGTACTATTCCCTCAAGATTACAAGCGAAGAAAACGTCGACGGACAACGACGCACCTATTTCATTACCTGGACCTTGGATCCTGAAAAGTCGTCAAACCTTTATCTCAACAGCGGATCCTGGAAACTACTCCCTTATGGAGGCCAAGGGGACCGAACGCTCGCCTTCTATACGGTGATTACCGACCCAGGCGGCACCATTCCGAACTTTCTCAAGAATAAGTCCACGGCCGTAGGTATCCCCTCGGTCTTTACTGCAATTACCACTCGAGCACGGGACGGGTTGGCTGCAGGGCTCTATGTCCCACCGATCAAGGAAGAGGCCCTCGATACCATGCTCCATGCAAAAATAGAGGAAACACGCACCTTCGATGCCGCTACGGTAGCATCACTCCCTGCGGATCAAAAGGACGCACTCTACCGTGGAGATGTCCTTGTGACATTGACTGATCTTGAAGGCACGTGGGTAAAGATGGCTCGTGCCATCGCCGTGATCGATGCCCCTCCATCCATGGTACGGAACACCATTACCTCATATGCAGCGTACAAGAACTTCATGCCCTATGTCGCTGAAAGCAACGTAGATGCATCGCGGAGCAAGGGCAACGTGACGTACCTGACCTACCGACTCCACTTTGTTGTGTATCCCTACATCAAGGATCGTTATTGCACTATAAAATTGATAGATGATTCTCCGGACGGCGGAAAGCACGGAACATATTTCATCCACTGGTGGCTCGATCCTTCACGACCGTACAATATCAACCGTAACTGCGGCTCCTGGAAGCTTATCCCTTTTGGAAAGGACGCTTCTGCCACGCTCGTCTTCTACACGGTGCTGGCTGATCCGGGAGGGATCTCTCCCTGGTTTTGGCGCAACCTTTCTGCAAAAAAGGCCGTACGCAGTGTCTTCGATGCACTGACAAAGAAAACGGCTCAGCAGAAACGGTAGACAAACTGCCTTTGTTCGACACTACGGCAGCGCAGAGCTAACTCATGAGCGTCGTATGCCACGGCGAGCCACAGTACCAGAAGCTCGCGAAACTACGTACGAGCTCTTCGAGGGAGCGCGCCCCTTTTTCACTTGGAAGTGGTCGCGCAGGAAGATCTCGACGCGCAGGTTCATCAGGGAGGGCTGTTCAACCAGCGCAGTATGCGTACCCCTCGGTATGACGAACAATTCAGCTCCGGGGATGGCGCGCCACATCTTTTCTGCGATCCCGACAGGTGTGAAGCGATCCTTATCCCCGGCAATGATGAGCGTCGGCACCTTAATAGTGGCAAGGACGTCCTCAGCAGTGTGTTCGCCCATGGCGAGCAAGGAACGAATCCCGAACTCAAAGTCCATCCGTGCAATGTGTCGAAAATAGTCATCCATGATCTCCTTGGGACAGAGCGACCAGTGAATGGCCCCGATAAGTCTGGCGATCGTGAACGAGAGGCTCGTCGGCAGCAGGGGCTTCACGATCGTCTCAAGGCCACGCGAATGCCGCTGGCCGAATCCAAGGATCGCAGGGTAGATGGTTTCGACCCACGTCTTTCCGTAAAACGTCTTGAATGGATACCCGTACGTACCGCAAATCGGGATCAAACCGGCGACCCTATCAGGATATGATCTATAAAACTCTAGTATAACTTGCACCCCCATGCTATGACCGACCAAGACCGCCTTTTGCAGCGCGAGACTGTCCATAAGCGCGTGTAGATCCTTGGCATAGGACGGGACCGTCACGTGGGAGGGATCGACGGGCAGGGCCGACCTTCCATGTCCTGGGTAATCCCAGCAGACAACCTGACAGAACTTTCGGAAATACGGTCTCGCATACACCCAATACCCTATGCTACAGAGAATCCCGTTGCATAACACGAGCGGGAGCCCTTGGCCTTCTGAGCAATAGTAGAGCTGGGTACCATCGAACGAGGTGATAGTCCCTTCCTTTCTCTGTCTCATCACGACCCCCTGCTACAGGGCACAGCCTGCGGTTACACGAGGTACGGCTCACCATTGGATGAAAAGACCTTCCACATCGCTGCTCGAAGCATCACGACGTGGTGCCTTCCTTGTCCTTGATATCCTTGATAAATCGTTCGATAAGGAGCTTGTCCTCAGGAGAGATCCAGGTAAATCGACAACCCATGCCTGGGGTTTTTAAAATGTACCTGTCAGGTTTCGCTGCATAGTGAGCTTCTTCCTCAGCTCCTACAGGGTAATTGACCCACACGACCTCTGCGCTTACTCGGATCTTCTTAGGAGAATGAGGCAGGGTAAAACAGAGATCGATCGTAGTTCCGACCTCTCGTAGATTGGTCGTCTGAACAAAAAGCCCTTCGGTACTGATGTTCGTCAAACGTCCTAGGGGGATCGGATCTGGAAATGTGTCGATATTGACACTGACCGGATGACGTACCGACTTCCTCTTTTCCTCCCCCATGCCACTGGTCTCCTGTGTGTAATCGGACATGCATCCCTCACGGGTCGTCGAGCAGGCAACGCAGCACGTATTTTCCATTTATTGGAAAAAGCCTGTCAAGACGTCCAGGACAAGAGGAGGACTTCTTTACGGGCCTCAGCTAAGAGGTATCCGAACGGTCATTGCTCGCTTGGGACATAGAAACATCTTCTCGCAACCTAGTGCGGAGTCCGGCTAGGTAACAGAACATCACACACTATTGAAGCCTGCGAGCACGAAGCGAAATGCGTAGATACTGGGGTGGGAGCTTTCTCCTGCCACCTTGATCACTGTACGATCGAAGTTCCTTCTCCAGGGCCCTAATCTGGAGCTTGGTCCGTAGCAGGATCGAAGCTACTGCTTCTTTTTCGGTCTGAGTCCTTGCAGCGCTGAGCTCTTTCTGCAGGAAATGTAGAAATTGACTCTTCTTTTCTAACTCGGTACCCACATGCACAAGGTAGTCTTCACCAGAACCCTCACCGTGGAGTGAAACGCTCTGTGTATTCTCGCAGGTATACATGCTCTGCCTCCAGGTTATCCTCTCTGCATCGCCCTCGGCACCAAAGAGACGCTCAGTGAACCGACTCGCCGCAGCGAACATGTGAGGAGCCCGAAAAAAGTCTGTCAAATCAATAGATTCCCTTTGTCTACTGAATACTGATTCAGTATTCATTGACGAGACTATACAACCTCTGACACCCTGTGTCAAGTACTTTTTTGCGCCGGGTGGCGACACTGCGGCTCTCCGGATACGCGTGCCACACGCTTGGACTACAGAGGCTCTGGCTTGCTATTTTGATCGTCGGGTAGCTAGAATTGAATGAGGCTTGTACGCTAGGACACCACAGCTGGCTTGTGCACGCAGTCCGGATATGAGGAAGGAGCAGCCATGGGGCCTCAGGCATCGTCATCCCTGGTACAGGAAGGCTTTATTCGAGCAAACGGAATAACTTTTCACTACGCAGAACAAGGCGCTGGTCCCCTTGTACTGCTACTTCATGGGTTTCCTGAATTTTGGTATTCCTGGCGGTACCAACTGCCTGCGTTGGCAGAGGCTGGCTATCGGGCAGTGGCACCGGACCTTCGAGGGTACCATCTCAGCGAAAAGCCTACCTCTGGTTATGACCTCGAAACCCTCGCCTCAGACATCGTAGGACTCATACAGGCCTTCGGCGGGAAAAAAGCACATATCTTAGGTCATGACTGGGGTGGTGCGATCGCATGGTACGTCGCTACGTTCTGGCCCTCCCTAGTGGATAAACTTGTCGTTATGAACTGCCCGCATCCCAATCTTTTCTATAAAGGGATACTCAAACCGGCACAGCTCAAAAGAAGCTGGTATATGTTCTTCTTCCAGATCCCGTGGCTTCCTGAATGGCTCCTTTCCCGCAACGACTACCAGTTCATCAAGGCAACTCTGCGGGGAAGTGCTGTGCAAAAGGAGGCGTTCGATCGTGAAACCTTGCACCGATATCGCGACGCAATAGCAGTCCCGTATGCACTCACCCATGCCCTCGCCTACTACCGCATGCTGTTCAAAGACCTAATTGCACGTCGACATATCCCTTGGCAGACGCCGGTGGAGGTCCCTACGCTCCTCATTTGGGGAGAGCAGGACATGGCCCTTGGCAAGGAACTCAATGAAGGACTCTCGGACTGGGTAAAGGATCTTACGATCCATTATATCCCGGACAGCGGCCACTGGGTTCAACAAGAACGACCCCTTGAGGTAAACCGTCTGATGCTTGCATTTCTCGGCTCGGCCCGATGCGAACACGAAAAAAAACAACCTTCCCCGCAACGAGCCCGTAGGAGGTCAGTCGCTCGCACGAGCAAAAAGCAGCGATAGTACGAGCCCTTGTTCCTATGCAGCGCTATGCAATCGGACGCGACACTGCATCAAAGACCCTTAGCACATTTTCACCGAGAATCCCCTTGATCCATTCACACGGATATCCTTTGCGCAGAAGAGCCTCAGTTACCTGTGGGAGATCAGAGATATCCCTCATGTCGTGGGGTAGCATTATGAGTCCGTCCATGTCACTGCCCAATGCCACATGTTCCCAACCAATGCGGCTACACACGTAATCGATATGGTCGACGATTACATCGACAGACGCCTTACACCGACCTGCAAGAAAATACGGACTGAAGATGATCCCAATGACTCCATTCGTCTCTGCAACAGCACGGAGCTGCTCGTCGTCGATATTCCGCCACAGGCGGTGCACTCCGCTGACACCTGTGTGCGACACAATGACAGGCGCCTTGCTCCGGCGCGCCGCCTCCAGAAACCCCTGTCGTTCCACATGGGCCAGATCGACCATCATTCCAAGCTCATTCATCCTGTCTATGAGCTGATAGCCGAACGCAGTGAGCCCCTGTCGAGATTTCCCTACAAGACCAAAGGCTGGCGAGGCTGCCTGATTGGCTGAAAAATGGGCTAAGGTAAGATAACGTACTCCCCACGCATAATAGCGGTCCAGCACTTCGATCTTCCCTCCAAGGGCATGGGCACCTTCAACGCCTAGAAAGCCGCCGATATACCCCTGCTGTTTGGCGTAACGAATATCGTCGGCCGTCAGTGCCAGCCTGATCGTACCTGCCGTGCGAAATGAAAGGTCCAAAAAACGACTTACATACGAACGAACAATGTGAGGACGGCTCCAAGGAAAGGATGCAAAGGGGTGTACAACTATTCCTAAGCCAACTCCTGAGAGGCCTCCATCGATCATCCTTGGGACATCTGCATGATTGCAAAAAGGAGAAAGAGGTACTCGTGACCTATGGCGTCGTGCAGGATCATACCCTGTAAGCCGCTGTATGAATAGTGTATCTACATGCATATCGACTACGAGGGCATCTCTGTGGAGTTCTCGCGCCTCGTTGCTGACCATGTGGGACGCTATCCTCACCTCCCCTCCTTCCTCCTTATCCGCCGAAAGGATAGAGCGCTAGAGTGCCACTTGTACTCAATCCCTTCAGCACAATGAAGATGCCTATGACACTTACTGCAGCGCCGCTCAGTACAGGAAGCCATGGCATCACACCAGAGGAGGAGGGCTTCCCGTGTCTTGTCATCAACGACGACCCCATCCTGACTACCACAATGCCAATGCCAGTCAGCACGGCAGCAAGGCCAACACTGAAACATACGATGAGACACAGGCCAAGTACCACTTTGTGTAGTGCCACGGCCATAAGGAAAATAACGATAGCTGATGGGCACGGTACGATGCCCCCAGAAAAACCTAACATTGCCAACTCCCGCATCTTGGGCCGCTCGCCATGTTCGACCCTGCTATGACCCGCTGCCATATCGTGCGTATGCGTCATGTGGTCATGGTGCAGGTGGGTATATCCATAGTGCCGATGAACTACCTCCCCTACCGAATCGCTATGAGTATGAAGCCTAGGCCAACGGCTGCGGACCATAAAGAGCCCAATACCAACTATGAGCACACCAGAGCCGATTTCTATGTACGGAAGAACGTGTTCTGGCACGAAGTACTGTGACGCCAACAAAGTGACAACCCCAAGCACAAGGACGACTGCAACGTGAGTCAACGTCACGATCCCTGCCAGAACGAGTGCATCCCGGGCCCTCCCCCTGGTCCCTACCAGGTACGCTGCCACAAGACTTTTTCCATGGCCTGGGCTGAGCGCATGAGCACCGCCGAGGACCACTGCCATTCCTAAGGCAACGAGTAGCAAGGTCCCATTCAGCTCCTCAGCGTACAACAATGTCGCAACCCGCGAGGTGGCATTATCCGATCGGCGAGCGAGCCGCGTCACTGTGACAGCCTCACCACTTTTCTGTTGGGCAGCATATATCGTATGGTTGTCGACAACAGCCTTGTTCGAGTCTGCTGCCTGTCCCTCCCAAAGACGCGGCTCTCTGAGCTTGACCTCCACAGAACGGTGTCCTTCCCACAGTGACCACGGAAGCCCAGTGACCGCATCGATGAGCAATCGCTGCTCCTTGTACTCTAAAGAGCACTGAGCGATCTTGTACGGGGGGTCTACTATCAAGGAGGTAAAATAGACGCCTCGGAAGCCACTATAGTTCTTGTTGAGCACACTCAGGGTGATTGAAGACCCCTGGGGGTCATACGCGCCTTTGAGGCACACGCGATATTGAAAAAAGTTGTAATCACCGAATCCAGTCCTTTCTTGCATCGAACTCACTTCTTCTAGCGGAACAATGGCCCCATTAGCAATGACCAAAAAGCCTTTCGCGAGACGTTTCGTGATAATCGAACAGATCTGACGATCTTTGTCCTCCACTGACAGGTGAGCGTTCTGATCCAAGAACTCCCAAAACTCTTTGAGCAACACTGGGGTGGGGATTTCAATGACATAGTCGATTTGTATGGTTGCAGGCGCTACGTGCACCGATAAGGTGTGGCCAAAAAGCCCTGCGCCTACATTATGCGCCTGGACGCTGCCTGCCCCAAACGAGCTGACAGCGAGACCAATGAAACCAATCAGTATAGTCGAAGTAGGACGGCGGTGGCTCACTACGCATCCCATGGTCGCGTACTTTCACGAGGTAGCCATAAGGCCGAGCGAGTGCACATGTTTCTACATGAGGCCATAGTTGTATTCGGGATACATACCCTTATTGATCACTCAAAAGACGTCTCGGTCCTGCCGCACCGGTCTTTCCTATTGTATGCCCCAATAGTATAAACTAATCGATGTGTATCTCGTATACCCACCTCTGGCACGTTATAGAATGTTCGCACCATGAAGACCCCTGTTGCCTTTGTTTTTGGTTTATACCTTCTCATGTGCGCACCCGGAGTCTCATCGTGGGCAGATACACCCGAGTCTTTGCCGTCTCAGACGACACTACTGGCCATCCCATCTCCTCCAATGGATCCCTCTCCTTCTGAGCTCAGGTTCGGCCTGACCCCGTACCTTCCTCGAGATCTACTGGCCCGTGAGTTGCAACCCGTTATGTCGTACCTGTCGAGATACCTCGGCATACCTGTCAGGCTCGTCATTGCACGCACGTACGAAGAACTTTCCGCACAGCTCGAATCTGGCGTAGTCGACATCGCCTCATTTTCTCCACTTTCCTATGTCCTGGCAAAAGGAAAAAACCCTTCGATCCGCTTGCTCGCGGGACAAATCGTCAGTGGCACCATCTCCTTCACCGCCTATATCATCGTGCGTCAAAATGCTCCCATCTATAGGCTCGAAGATCTAAGAGACAAAGCCTTCGCTTTCGTAGACCGGAGCTCAACGTCAGGATATCTCTTTCCTTACGCATTCTTCCTCTCACATGAAATCGACCCATCGACCTATTTCAGCCGCACTCTGTTCGCCGGCAATCATCTCAAGGCCATCCAGTTTGTCCTGGACGGTACAGCCGACGCAGCAGCAACGTATTCGGAAGGCTTGGTAACGGCTCGCCAGGCAGGGATCGACGTGCGCGCAGTGAGGATATTCAAAAAAACCGGTATCATTCCTTGCGACGCTGTGTGTGCCAGGGTCACCCTGGATGCCTCGTTCATCTCGAAGACCAAAGAGGCGCTGCTCAACCTCGATACCAGAAGCGAGGCCGGGAGGGGAATCCTGGGGCATACACTAAGAATCAACGGGTGGGTAGAAGTGGACGACCACTCCTACGACACTGTAAGAAGTCTCCTTCAACTGGTCCCCTACGGTCTAGAGACAGATTCGTTCACAGGTGTCCAGTAAGGTCCCATGAGCCTACGAACCAAGGTACTATGCTACATCGTGATCACTGTCTTGGCCTTGTTCACCATTCCAGGAATCGTCTACCTTAGACTTATGCAACATATCTATGACGAAGAGCTTCGAAACAGGGGCATGTCGCTACTTGCAGCCTTGTCCATTCCTCTGGTGCCGGCAGTAGCGCATATGGAAGTCGAGACACTCGATCGATGCATTGCCTTGGTCACCGAAGGGATAGGAGCTCAGCAGATGGATGTGCGTTCAGTCATGATACTGGATTTCGAAGGGAGGGTTCTTGCTCATACAGATCCCGATCAATTCGGTCGTATCGCCACCGATCCCTTCTCCAAGGCTGCAATGCTTGCTGACGAATCCCTGTTCGAAAAACGCACAGCTGGTGAACATCCGGTGATGAGAGTCTCTTATCCAGTGGTCTCTGGAAAGCGCTGGGGTACGCTTATTGCAGAACTGAGCATGCAAAGGGTCCAGAAACGCCTGGCGATGAGCCGTACCTACCTCATACTGCTTACGTTTTTCTTTAGCGCTGCAGGAGGCATCTGGATGTTCCTTGTCTTCTCTCGTGTGTTCATACGGCCGATCATGGAACTTGCTGAAGCCACGGCCAGGATTGCACGAGGGGATCTACATGCGCGAGTGGACCTCAGCGGATCGTCCCGGGACGAGTTGTATCGTCTTAAGGAGGCCTTCAACAAGATGGCGCAACAACTCGAGGATCACACAGAGCAACTCGAGCGCAAGGTCGTGGAAAGGACACGCGATCTGCATGTGCTGAACGAAGAACTCCTGAAGGCAAAAGAACAACTCGAGGAATTGGCCATCACCGATGGCCTTACGGGTCTCTATAATCGTCGGCACCTCATGGAAACGCTCTCCGTCGAAATGCGGCGGCGGCAGCGTCGTCCCGCTCCACTGAGTTTTCTTATGATAGATGTGGATTACTTTAAACGTTACAACGATACCTACGGACATCCTGCGGGTGACGAGGTGCTACGCATTATCGCACGACTTTTCAGAGAAAGCCTCCGCGAGATCGACATTGTAGCCCGTTATGGAGGTGAAGAGTTTGCCATACTGTTGCTCGACACCGAAAAGAGACACGCAGTAAAGATCGCTGAGAAACTCCGCCTGCTCATCGAGCATTATCCTTTTCCGCGCGAACAAACTCAGCCTACGGGCCGCCTTACCATCAGCATTGGAGTGGCAAGTTATCCAGATGATGCCTCTGACATTGAATCGCTCACCAGGAATGCAGACATCGCCCTGTACCGAGCAAAACAGCGAGGTAGAAATCAGACGATTGCCTACAGCGAGGAACCAGACAAATGACCCAAGGACCGTGCGCAAGCAAGATAAAAGCTATCGGCATCTTTTCCGGTGGTTTGGACAGCCTTCTGGCCGTAGAAGTACTCAAACAGCAAGGGATCGAGCCGATCTGCGTGACCTTTGTGACACCTTTTTTTGACGAACGCGCAGCCTTAAGGCACAGAGAAACCATTGGCGTACGGCTCGTCGTACGCGATATCACCGAACCGTACCTCAATGTACTCAAAGCCCCTCGTTACGGATATGGCAAGGCTATGAATCCGTGCATCGATTGTCATGCCTTCATGTTTAAGATCGCAGGCCAGATCATGGAGGAGGAAGGTGCCCACTTTCTTTTTTCTGGCGAAGTGCTCGATGAGCGACCATTCAGCCAGAGAAGAGACGCGCTCGCTCTCGTTGCCAAGGCGTCAGGGTACGCAGAAAGGATTCTCAGACCACTGAGTGCACTCCTTCTGGAGGAAACGCTGCCAGAAAAGAACGGATGGGTAGACAGAACAAAACTGCTCGATCTTCGGGGAAGATCGAGAAAACGGCAGATGGAACTGGCAAAGGCATTCGGCATAGCAGAGTATCCAACCCCAGCAGGAGGATGTAAACTTACCGAACCCGGCTTTGCCCGAAGACTAAAAGACCTGCTCAATAGTACCCAAGATCCTCCTATTTCGGACTTCGAGCTCCTCAAGGTAGGCAGACACCTTCGCATCGATCCTGCCACAAAGATCATCGTTGGGAGAAACCGCGAAGAAAACCAACGTATAGAGGCGCTCAGCACACCTGCGGATGTGCGACTTTGGGTGGAGGGCTACCCAGGCCCCCTGGTGCTGGTAAGAGGGCCTGCTGTCACTGATACGCTGATGGTTGCAGCCAAGGTGGCAGCACGATATAGTGACGTACCTACCGGCAACCTGTGCATGGTACATTATGCCGGCGCAGACATGGAAGGCATGCTCGGTCCGGTTGCACCTTGCGCCGAAGCAGAGGTTCGGGGCTATATGATTCAATAGATATGTAGCTTCTTACACGATACCTGTGTGTGCCACCGTAAAGGGAGGCACTCCTGCACACAATATTTCCAGACGCCCTTAGCCCTCACTCGTAATCGTACCGAAGTCATAAGGCCACTACGGGTGGGCCTAGAGCGACATGAGATAGGCAACCAGTGGGTCATGCTGGTCCGGCACTGTGCTTCGGAAGCATTCCGCAGCTCGCAAGCCTTTTGGCCCCCCAGCTAGTGCTGCTGCTGCGCGCACGAGACCATTCCAATATGGCTCATAATCATCGAGCGACATGGCCTCCAATCCGGGCGCACGAAACCCGCAACGCCGCATCCGTGCTTTATGATCTAAGAGCATGCTCCGCATCATGGTACGGTGAGCGACAACAGCTCGGACCTTTCTATCGAGGACTGGCTCGATGTCCACTACCGTTTCCCCTCTTACGAATTCACGGGTAAAGTAGTAACAACCCTGTACCGTATGCGGCTCGAGCCCATAGTCTCGATGATCAGGATGGAACGTGGGATAGGCCGATGCCCATGCCGCATCGGCAGTAGCCACAGCCACAACACGATGATCAGGATTTTCATCTTCCAGAAAAGCGGGATCAAAACTAAGCACGATATCGGGTCTGAAGGTCCGAATCGCACGAATAAGTTTTTCCCTGAGCTCGCCGTAACAGACATCCATGAGTTCGCAATCGCGATACCCCAAGGTGACCGTCGTAGAAACGCCGAGGAGGGCCATTGCCACAAGGAACTCCTCATGGTTTCGAAGGATAGTATCCTCTACCGAATGTTCAAAGGAATCTTTCTCGTCTTGGGTAACCCGCACTACGACGACAGTGCAGCCCTGGTCAATCCATCGGATGAGCGTCCCTCCAGCAAACAAGGTAATGTCATCGGCATGTGGTGTCACAGCGAGTGCTCGGGAAGGCACATGCTCCATAGGACGATCCTGCATAAGAAGTCGTACTCGTCTTGACGAACCCTGGCACCCGATCACTGCATCGTCTCGAGTGGACCTGATGCCTGCAGATGCGCAACTAGGTGCTCACTTTGCGGTACTTCTCAGGGAACGGGCGGTTTACCCTTTCGTTCCTTGAGTAACTTGTTCTCAAAGGCCTCTCGTATCTTGGCAACAAGATCAGGTATGTCACACGGCTTCATCACATAGTCGAATGCACCTAACTTGAGGCCTTCAACCGCCGAATCCACCGCTGCATGGCCTGTGAGCAAGATGACCTCTAGGGGATAGCCACGCTGCTTGATCATACGCAACACTTCTACACCGTTCATGCCCGGCATCTTCACATCCAATATCACCACGTCAATGGGCCTTTCTTCCAATATCGTAAGCGCCTCCACCCCGCTGGTAGCAGTAACGGTCTCTATGCCTCGCTTATCCAGGAGCACTTTTGTGGTGGCAAGAAACTGCTCCTCGTCATCAACAAGCAATACACGTATGGATGCCATGCGCTATCCTCCTGTGCCGTACACTTCCAATCATTCAGGCCCCCCTTTCCCTTTTCTCACAGGGAGACTCAGCAAACGGCAGTCGGACCGTAAATACTGTTCCCACATTGACCTCACTGGTAACGGTAATCTTTCCTCCAAGACGATCGACAATCCCCAAACACGTGCTCAATCCCAATCCCGTGCCCTGGCCAACCGGTCTGGTCGTAAAAAAGGGCAGGAAAATCTTTTCCATGTGCTCTGGCGGGATGCCGACACCGTTGTCTGCGACCGCAATCACGATGGCATCATTTTCCATCCTGACAGTAATTCGAATTTCCGGATCCTGTCGATCTTTGACGGCGTAGAGCGCATTGTTGAGGAGATTGAGCATCACCTGCTGAAGCTGGGCGTAATCACTGGTAATTAGGGGTAGGTCCTGCTCAACCTCATGCACGATACGAACATTGTCCACACGAGCCCTATGATCGACCATTGCAACGATATCATCAATCAGGGTGTGGAGATCGACGGGCCCTAACGAAGGCTCTGAGTGACGAGCAAACCCCAACAACCCATGGGTGATCTGTTTGCACCGGTCGATCTGGACTCCTATTTGGTGAGTGGATGCTCGCAAAGGCTTCAAGGCCTCTTTGCTGATCGGTCCTTCTGACTCTTCAAGTTCGTCGAGCAGGTCGTTCATGAGGAACTGCTCTGACTTCATAATCTGAAGTGGATTATTGATCTCATGTGCCACCCCAGCACTCATCTCACCTATCTCGGCGAGTTTTTCAGCCATGAGCAGCTGACTTCTCATCTGCGTCTTTTCCATATCGGCAAGGGTCAAACGGTGTGCAATCCCTGAGGCGAGCACAAATGCCATAAGCAGGACCACACCCCCTCCGACCACCAAAATCGCCACCGAAACCAGCACAGCCCATACCAACGGCCCGTACGCATCGCCGAGATGCTGTCGGACGACCAAGAGCCACCCGGTGGGTTTGAGCTTCCCTATTGCGTACAGATACCGGCTGCCCTGGTGATCCTTTGCAGTAAATGAGACAACCTGTTCTCCATCGACTCTATAGGATGCAAAATCTGGATCGGGCTGCATCAATTCTCCACCAGAGCGCCGTCTCGTTTGAAACAACCCCTCTTTGTTGACAAGATATGCCTCTCCTGTGGTGCCTATACGTATGCCTTCGACCTGCTCATTGAAAAAGACCGTATCGATCGTAGCCCTGAGATACCAAGTTCGACGATCCTCGCCCTTTTTTAGAGCAATAACAAAATGCGGCACTCGCCTCTTGCCGTAAAACACGTCTGAGATGTACACAGGTTTCTTCTGCACAGCAAGAAACCAGTCTGCTTCAGAATAGTCCAACCCCTTGATCTTGTAAGGACCGACATAGGCAACGTGAAGTCCGTGTTCGTCAAAGACCCCAAGATCGAAAAAGGCCTGGGATCCAGCGTGGAGTCGATCGAACACCTGAGAAAGAAGATGTTCGTCGGTCAGCTGACCAAAGGAGTAGGTTGCCGAGACGTAGGTGAGGTCAGCTACGCGCTCCTCGAGAAACTGTTCGATGAGCGTACGGTGGCCTTCGACAAGGGAGATCACCTTGGCTTCCATGCTGTGTCTGAGCGTCCGGGCAAAATAGTACACAAGGGTGCCGCATACCAGCATAAGGACGAGGAACGGCACCAGAAGTACCCTCCCCAGAATAATCCATCTGATACGTTTCAAGCCATCGTTTTCCAAAGAGGCCCTAGTACCTTTCCTTTACAAGAAACGGTCTATTTCTTTGAGATTCTGTAAAACACCCATGAGACTGTCTGCGTGTGCCTTGCTCAGGGCCTGTTCAAGGCGATCCTTTTCTATCTTCATCTTGTTCATGACGTGCTTCTTGTAAGCCTCTACTAACACCTCGAGCAATCGCTCGAGTTCGCACGGCTTTTGTAGATAGAAGTAGGCACCACTCTTGGTGCATTCCACTGCTGAATCGATCGAACCATGTCCTGTCAGGATGATTACCTCGATCGACTCATGTTCTCTCTTGAGGGCTTCAAGGGTCTGCTCACCGCTCATGCCAGGCATCTTGAGATCGAGAAGGACTATATCGACCGGATGTGTTCGGGCAATCTCCAAGGCCTTCTCTCCAGAATCAACTGTAATGACGTTGAATCCCCTTACTTCGAGCCGCTTCCTCATCGACTCGAGAAACCCTTGCTCATCGTCGACAACCAGAAGCGTAATCTTGTCGTGTTCCATGTGCCTACCTTCTTGTCTGCACGCATCTTTCTCTTCCAAACCACATCCCGCTACGCAGGCGCAATCGCTGCTTCCGGAAGGACGTGCACGTCCTTACATGTCACTGTTTGGTAGATTTCCTTCCCCCCTTGCTATGTGCACACAAGGCCCATCGATCCGGATAGGATTTTTTGAGGACCTCGTATATTTCTAACATCAAGCTATCGATGTCTCCCTTTTTCTCGACACAAGCCGCTGCACGCTGAAGCAGTGGCTGACCTGCATATTCAGCCAGAAACCCGTGGATCACCACAGGCAAATGAGGCCGTACGGTTGAGAGCTTCTCGAGCACGGCAAGCCCATGAATAAAAGGAAGATCGAGATCCATGACCAGGATATCGAAGGAGGTATCGGCTTCTAGCATCATCAAGACCTCGCGACCATCTCGTGCGACCTCAACTCGGTAACATTCCGTACAGAGTTCGCGTCGAAGAAATTCTCGTACGTGAGGATTTCGGTCAGCAATCAATACTGAAAACATGGCATGAGGCATGAGAACCACTAGCTACGAGAGTATCCCGGAGTAGAAAGCTGCAACCCTCATGCCAAAGGGTACCTCATGTTGGGATCGCATAACCATTGTGCGATCTGTAACGGTCCTCCCAGGAAATACGCATACGATTCATGTCGCGTGCCGTAAATAACTCGTATACACATCACGTACTTCATGCACATTCTGTACCTTAATACCCATCGATGCCTGAGTCAAACCTCGGGCGGCGAACCTGACCAACGGTCTTCGAGCTGGAGATCAGCCCGTCTGGATACTTTACTGATTGTAAAACTCCCTGACACCTTTCCTCGCAACGGGTGCGACATTCTATGGGCTCGTGACCCCTATGGCAATTGGTACATGTGTTGCATTGTGTTGCATTCGCTCTGAACTGAGTGTTAAAAGGATACGATCTCGACCTTCAGGGAAAACAGTGAGCTATAGGAGGAGGTTCACATGGAAATGAGATCGATGCGTTTGAACATCATTGTTGCTGCGATCGTTGTGCTTACAACAGTTACCTGGCTCCCTGCTACTGCCTCAGAACCCACAGTGGACACGAGAAAGCTCAGTGAGTCGTTAGGAAACCTCGAAGAAAGGATCGATGCACTCGAAAAAAAAGTGCAACAGCCTCTGATGCAACCTCAAGCCAATGAAACGCCAAAAGGGCCGAAACGTACATCACTCCTTCCCTTGATCCCCTATTATGACAATGGCTTTTTCTTGGAGACCGCAGATGAACAGTTCAGGCTCAACATCACCGGAGTATTGCAGGCTGATGCCAGATTCTTTACTGGAGCGACAAGCGAGCCCGACGCACGAGACACCGCAAGCCCCAACTCATTCGACATTCGGAGGGCACGATTCGATTTTCGCGGCTGGCACTACAAGAACAACGTATTTAGAATCCAACTAGAGATGGCCGACACCCCGTACCTGAGGAATGCGTACTGGATCTTTCAGAAATGGCCAGCAGTGAGGTTTCAGCTCGGGCAGTTCAAGATCCCTACTGGTGGAGCGGATTTCCTCACCGAGGAGGCTCAGATAAACTTTATCGAGTACAGCGCTGACACACCTATATCACCCCACTTCGACCGAGGGCTCATGTTATGGGGGACCCCTTGTGCCGGCGTCGTCCAATATGCCGTTGGTGCGTTCACTGGCACCGGGCCTGATATCGACGTCCCAACAGGTGATGTGGACAAAAGCAAGGACATCGCAGGAAGGCTGCTGCTGGTCCCGTTCAAGAACACCGATATTGACCTCCTCAAAGGATTACACGTTGCCGGAGGATACCAATATGGAATGGAATCGATAAGGACGAGCAAAGGCGAAACCAGCAATCGAACAGAAAGTTACCAGTCGCAGTGGTTCAGCTGGCGCCAAAGAAATGTGCGTCTGGATCACCGTGCTCGTTGGGGAGCAGAACTCCATTACCTTGTTGGACCGTTTACCGCAAGTTATGAGTACAACAGGATCGAGTGGCATGATATCCAAGCGTTCAGAGATGACGGCACCCTGCTCTTTGAAAAACCTGACACCTATTTTGTCGATGTGCATCAGGTGTGGCTGAGCTACTTTCTTACTGGTGAGCACAAGACCATGCAGGATGTATTCTTTGCATGGCGTCAGCCAAAGCCAAAAAAGAATTTCAGCCTCAAAGATGGCACCTGGGGTGCGTGGGAACTCCTTGTGCGAGCAGCTTTCAGAAATGGATCTGGGGCGCTATTCGACACAGCAAGTCTTGTACTCGATGGTTCTAGAAAAGCCCATTCGATAACCGGTGGCATAAACTGGACAGCAAATCCCAAGGTGCGGGTCATGTTCAATGTGGTTTACCTGAAGAATGACGACGGCAGCTATAGTGGTATCATAAGCCAAAAGCCCAATGCCGTCGCAGGGCAAAACGATATACGCTACCTGGATCACGAGCTTGCCTTTCTTCTACGATGCGTGCTGACGATCTGATCCTGGCGCATATGGGGGGAAGCGACCTCTTAGGCCTTCTACTGTGTCCCACGGTCAGTACTGGCTGGTCGCGCATGGAAGGGCAGTTCCACAATAAACGAGGTGCCGCTGCCAGGCTCACTTTGAATGGCAAGTCTACCTCCCAGACGCTCCAGTATCCCTGTCGTGAGCGATAGCGCAAGCCTTCCAGACAACATTGGTCCAGCGAGCGCATCGGTGTACGTATCGAAGAGCCTCTCCAATTCCTCTCTGGGAATCCCCGGACCATTGTCGCTCACCTTAGCTGTTACCCCACCGTAGGACCGGGTCGTGGAGAGCGTAATTCGTCCAGAGCCCTGTTCTCCAAGAGAGGCCACCGAATACACCAGTATATGCTGAAAAGCTTGCCGTAGTTGCGCAGGGTCGCTCCGTATGAGAGGCAGATGATCATCATACTCTCGAAGTATCTTGATGCCTCGCTCCTTTATATCTCTTTCGAGTAACGCTACTACATCATCCAAAACCTCGTTGACCTGCACCTCCTTGATAATCGGCACTGTTGGCCTTGTCAGCGTCACTATTCTGTCCGTTACCCTACGTCCTCTCTTCACCTCTGTTCTTATGCGGCTGGCACTGTCTCGTATCTCCTGGATACCATGGCTCTTGTCCACAATCTCACCCTGAAGGAGGTCTTGGATCCATCCTGCTGCTGTGTCAATGGAAGAGAGATGTTCATTGAGCTCTTTTATAAGACCTGCCACAAGGGGTACCGAGGAGGCCATGCTGCTGGTCTGCAGCAGCCTGGTATCGAGCTGAAGAATATCTCGACGCTTGATCTCAAGGCGTGCAACAAGATACTTGGTAGTCATAAGCACAGTACACACAATAAGCACACCGCCAAGCACAAATACCACCATCGTCGTGAGCCTGAGTCGCCATAGAGGCGAGAACACTTCTTTTTTGTCCAACTTGACTACACAGAGCCATGGGACTTGTTCCAACCAGACCATGGCACAGAGCTCAACAGGTCCTTCAGTAACCTGTACCCCCTCGAAATGAGCAATCTCTTTGTACTCTGATTGGCCCATGCACCGGCCACCGCGTCGAGGGCTACTTTGGAATACCCCTTCCCGGTTTACCACGAAGGCATCTCCCTTCTTGACCGATGCATCCACAACTTCAGAGACGATCCTATCGAAATGCTGCGCATCTATCGTGGCACGGAGAATATACGTTTTCCCATGAGCCACCTTTGTTACGGCAACGACAAAATGCGGCACGCCTCTAAATCCTAGGAATACATCACTTATATAGGCACCGCGTTCCATCACCTCGGCAAACCAGGCAGTCCCCCTGTACTTTTTCGACAGGAGATCGTAAGGACCAACATACGCCAGGTGCTTACCTTCTTCACTTATCACCCCCAAATCCACATAGGAGGCAGTACTAGCCTCCAAGGCCCTGAATGCCTCCTCCAGGGCACCTGGCAAGAGCAACCTATCTATAGGAGATGTATCTGCCAGCAGACGCACATCCATGAGTCGTTCTGAAAGAAACTGATCGATCACTTTCTTGTGGCTTAAGAGCTTCTCCTTGAGATAATCCAATGTCCGCCGCTGCAAAGCCGATGCAGCATAGTGATAGGTGGCCGCTCCAATCAGCAACAGAGGAAAAAACGATACGACGAGAAGGGCGGCCACTATGCGATTACGCATTTGGCGGTAGTAGAAAATGTCCTCAGCCTTTGTAGTCAGGGTCTCGGATGAACCAAGCTGCATGTGCCTCTATACCTTATCTGTTCACGGCTGAAGTATGGCACAAAGGGACCTCTGTTTCCACACCTGTCGCCCAATGACATTGTTGCAGAAGGTTCGCTCGCTCCCATTGACTCGATCTCGCTGCTCGGATAAGGTAGAGCATAGTAGGGCTATTTTTTGGGTACACATCTGTTTGAGGCACAGGATGCTGCATCCACTTCGAGTACTGCTTGTCGATGACGAAAAGGCCTTTGTGGACTCTTTGCGAAGAATCTTGGTGCGAAGAGGGATCGAGGTCTCGGTAGCCAACGATGGCTCAACTGCCATATCGCTTTTTCGGACCAGTGGATATGACGTTGTCGTGCTCGACATGCGAATGCCGGGTATGGACGGTCTTTCCACCTTGCGAGAGCTTCGCAACGAGGATCCTCTCATCCCAGTGATCATGTTGACCGGGCACATGGATCTAGAACGCACTACGGTCGCTTTGAAAGAAGGAGCAACCGAGATACTGACCAAGCCGTGCTCCATTGAGACGCTCATTACCTCTATCGAAAACGCTGCTGAGCGATCCAGAATTGCGCGCGAGCTCAACGCATGTGCCCAGCGTCATCCCTAGCGACTGGCTATATAAACTATATAAACGCACGTCCATTATCCGGCCTTAAGAGAGGCCAACTCGTAGTCCTCATTGATAAATGCCTCTTTTACCACTTCAATAGAGTCGTCGCTACTCATAGCTGCATCCATTTGTCTAAAGAACTGAAACAAGCGCCCAACCATTTCAATCTGATGTTGCGTCTCTTCCATAGTCGCCTTGCTAAGGCGAGCTGATACTACATCTGTGGTGACCTCTGCCGAAAAGCCGTAGTGCTTCAGCACGGCTGCGATTGCCCTTGCCCTTCGGCTTCTCCGGATCCTGTCAGCTGCTCCACCCCTAAAGAGAACACTGATGTAATTCTTGTTCGGCGTGCTGCAACAATAGGTATCTACGACACTGAAGTGGTATCCCACTCTTCCTGTGTAGTTCAAGTAGTATTGAGAAACAAGGGCATAACACGGGTCTCTGAAACTCGCCTCCTGCAAGGGATCGGTCAGAGCATGTCGCACCATCACTGAAAACAGACCCCCTGCATCTATCGGCCGAGGACCGTATCGAGGTAGCTTCTCATGAAGCATTCCTTTGAGCAGCGCGGATAGTGGCACAGAGGTTATGTGCGAAGGCTTTACCTTGCGGCCTCTCACCGACGCCTTGACCCCACCTCCCAGATCGACAATGTAAAGATCGATAGGAAGAAACACATCGAGAGGGAAGCTCGAGCTCCTGAGGTCACCCAGTTTTTGTCCCACTCTGAACATCTCTTCGTAGGACTTTTCATGGATATACCGAGTTACATCATGGAGCGTCATACATTGGTCTGCCCTGAATCCAGGATCCCTTGGATTCGTAAGATGCAATGGAACCATATGTTCGACAATTTTTTGTAACAGTACGAACCCTGAAGCACTCTCCACTTGTTGAGGGAAAGCTGAGTTCACTTGGTAATCAGGACTGCCTTCGGAAGCCAATAGCGAGACAGGAACTTCACCCTCGTACACAAGGCCTGATCCAGCATCTACGGTTATACTAACTCCAGATGGAATGACTGCCGTCGCACTCCCTGTGGCCAACAACGTCGGTATGCCAAATTCCCTGGCCAGGGAGGCCATGTGCCCAGTCGTACTACCCGCATCAGTTACTATCGCCCTAGCCTTGTCCATTACCTTGACAAATAGAGGCGAGGATCGCTTGGCAACCAGTACCCCACCATGGGGAAACGATGCAGGATCGTCATTCTCATCCATACGGAAGGCTATGCCGCTTCCAACTCCTGGGCAGGCAGTCTCACCACCCTGAAGGAGCATCGCATACCCTGAAACGGGCTGCCTATGTGTTTTGAAGGGCTGGGCAAGATGCAGCGGCCGCGTCTGCAAAAGGACGAATGATCTATCTGGCTTCATAGCCCATTCGATGTCTTGAGGACCGCCAAAGTGCTCCTCCAATCGCACTGCCCATTGGGCGAGCTGGCGTGCTTCCTCATCGCTCAGCCATGCCCCCCATCCCGTAACCCCAGCGCCAACGGGCTGCACCTTGTCGTCTCCTACGCAAGCGACTTTGTCACCATCCTGTATATCGGAGGCCCTGCGGACCATCAATCCATTGGACACATCTGCTGGCCGAGGGACTGTGAGTGTAGTGGGTATGACGCTGCCCTCTGCCAGCGATACCCCGACCCCATGAACCGATTGGATAATGACATGCTGGCATGCGGGATCAGTGGGCTCCCTTGAAAAGAGTATGCCGCTCAGAAGCGCATCTACCATTGCAACTACCCCAACAGCCATCTCTGCTGACTCGCCTGAAATCCCATGGAGGAGTCGATAGTGTATGGCACCAGGTGAGAAGAGGCTTGCTACGACCTTGAGATACGCATCGAGTAGTCCTTCTGGCGTTACGTCAAGCAGGGTGAGAAACTGACCTGCAAATGAAAGCTCAGCATCCTCTCCGATCGCACTGGAACGTACCGCCCAGCGCATACTATCTCCGACCTTCATGCGCACACGATGGAAAGCGTCTGATATGGCTTTTTGGAGATCCTCTGGAATGTCTGCGCTCAGTATCAATTCTTGAAGTACTCGACTGACTCGCTCGATATCCTGCGGGCCCTCAATCTCTGCATGGGTCTGCTGGATCATGGAGCGGATACCTGCTTCCTCCATGAGCATACGAAAGCCTTCGGTAGTCACCACAAATCCCTCAGGAGTCGGCAAGCCGAGCACATTGCGGATCTCGGCCAGGTTCGCCATCTTTGCACCTACGAGATCCGCATCTCGTCGGTAAAGGGACTCGAGATCTATGACAAGCTCACCACGACTCGACGTAGGTGTGGTGCCCAGTAAAGGGATGAGCCTCTCATATGCCCTCTCGAATGCAGTCCTGATAGCTGGGTATCGCCCATCTGATATCACATTGAGACTTTCAACCATACTGTGCACGTCGGAGACTGCGCGCACCACCTTGCGCTCGATATAGGCCCGATCGACAAACTCCTTGGCCAAGAGCTTATGCTCGAGTTCGGCAATGATCTGTAGAAAACTGTTGTTAGCCGAAAGGAGCTTTCGGAATTCGGCGTGGTACAGTTTAAACGTGGCAAGGCGGGCTTCTTGTCCAGAGGTGCGTTCAGGCAAAAGTCCAATAATCTCAAGAAAGAGTAGACATCGGTTCCACAGCCAACGTATGAAGGGACCGATCTTCAATCGAATCCGACGGATCCATAAGGCTGCCGTCGCCACCTCGCGTCTCCCTTCTTAAGGCCTATGCTGTACTACGATGCGACCCTTTGTCACTGCCCTCCTAACAATGATTCTATCCCTACCCATGGACCAAAGGGAATAGAGAGACGCTTTCAGCGTTGCGTCCCTCTTAAGAGATTGAAGGATTGCTGCCGCTCAACACAGTGGTGTACCAGCAATAGCCATGCGAATGACGCGGACCAGCCGTTGAGCACTTTTTTTCTTCAATGCGTAAATCAGGATGGGCTCGCTCTCCTCAAGATGTTCTTTTGGCCTCACTTCGATCCATCTGGTCGGCATGAGTAGTCCATGAAGACATCCAACCACCCCTACACAGACCAGGAGTGGTCCTGTTATCGAAAGCCAGTCAGAAAAGGCTGCGGCACCTCCAGCAATGGCCAAACCGGTGAGCATCTCTCCACTTCGTACCTTGCTATGGGCTATCAGGCCCTCTATGTCATCATAACGTATGCTATCGACAACCGTATCGTCTCGTTCATCGCATGTAGGTGGTCTGTCAGGAAGCAGGGTCGACCGAAGCCGGAAAAGCCTTTTTTCTGTCGCAAACAAGCTTGTTGCACAGCTTACCGGCTCCTTCAACACGGACTGGGTGAGCTTGGTGTGAGAGAACACCACATGGTGTTCTTCGAGAATGGTCTCTCTATTGGTCATGTGCCTTTGCACGAGCGCACGGTAGAGGCCCACCGTGCGCTCGACCAGGGCCCTTTGAAATGGTCGCTCTCGGATGTCGCCCCTGGCATGGCGTGCACACAACAGGCGGATCTCATCCCTGAGCCTCTCAAGCTCTGCATCAACCATCATAGGGATATTCGCCCGGTGAGACCCTTGGTGCGTGCAGTCCGGGCATAAGCTGAATAACCACTGCGAGGAAGATGACGAACGCCACTACAAAGGCAAACCAAGGATCCCATTCACGAATCGTTGCATCGTACAGGAGCCATAGCAAGAACCCGTAAAGGACCGCATTGGCGACAATCTGCCAGAACCTATGCATAGCCTCACCCTCTAATAGAGAACATCTCTGAGCCAAAACACATAGATGCATGCTGCTGCACCAAGCGAGATAGCGAGGAGCAGGATCCAATAGCCCAGCATCGAATCGATGAACCATCTCATCGTGTACGTCCTCCTTTACTACTTGGTGTCCTTCAAGGTCCTAATAAGGGTCTCTTACTTAGAATGGTTCACTCTGTTGCCGCAACCACCAGTGGCGATACCCACGTTGGCACTCGCCTTCCTTTGGTATGAAGTACTGAGAACACCACAAGCGACACAATGAACAAGCACAAAAAGATCATTTCGCCCAATGTGAACACAACAGCAAAGAATGAGAGAAGGGCGATCTTCTGGCCTGTCAACACATAGATGAGCCGTAGAAACGCCCCAGTTGTGGCCAGAATGAGTGAATAGCTCAGTATGTAACGTATTGCAGGCCCCCGCACGTAAGCCGTTGCGATAGAACCGAATTGCGCACCGACCATAGCCCCCACGATCATGAAAAGTACAGCCATCATGTCTACATTGCCGGACATGGATTGTCTCAAGGCCCCATAGCCGCCGGAGACAACGATCTCAACCAAGTCAGTACCTACCGATATATGGGTCGTTGCGCCGACAATATAGACAAGAGAAGGAACCCTAATGAATCCTCCACCGACCCCAAGGAACCCAGCTAAGAGGCCGGTAACGACACCAACCAACACTATCACCCACATCGATACCACGACCCTTGCTGTTCTACATTTGACAATAGGAACCAGAGGAATTGACTGGAAGAATTTGTGCAGGTTGCTTGTCTTGAGCTCCCGGCCTACATGTGAGCCTTCTCGAGCGATCTGTTCGAGCCGTTTGTGGGCTCGTCTGGTCTCGAGCTGTGTGTAAATGAACAGCCCCAACATAACTGCTACAGAACATGCTAACAATACGACGCCCGATATTCCCAGTTTCTTAGTGTAATTAAGCAGCCGGACCCCGAGTTCGACCCCAAGCATCGTCCCTGCCACCATACTCAGTGCCAATGTCCAGTCGATGTTACCCAGTTGTCTGTGTCGTATACTGGAAATGACGGCCTTTCCGGCAATGTGCGTTGCATCGATCCCTGAGGCTAGGTATCCAGGGAACCCAAACACGATCAGCGCCGGTGTAACCATGTAGCCACCACCCACTCCGATGAAGCCGCCTACAATACCGACAGTAAACCCTGTAAGCATGAGCAGGAATATCGGAGCCTGTATGCCTGCGATTGCGAATTCAAACATACGTGCCCTCCTAATGTCCTTCGAAGTGATGGAGCTTATGGATCTTCCACCCCAAAAGGTCTGTGAACCCTTCAGCCATGAACCCGAGACATATCCCTAGACCGATGACCACGATCACGTTCCATGCCCCTGACCATGGGTTTGTCTTGATCCCCTTGTGTTTATAGCTATCTTTGTATTTGAACCCCTTGGACTCTTTGATCTCCCAGGGTACCATGACCTTTATCGTGGAGCCCTCCAGCGCAACTCGCCGCTGCTCCTTGATTTCCTTCTCACTGATTATCCCGTTGCAGTTCACAGGGAGCCGCTGTCCCTTTTTCACCGGAACTGCGACGAGTCCATCGATGTTGTCCGATTCGACGACCCTCAGGACAAGGGGGTTATCTCTTGTTGCGTCTTTGAATGAATCGGCGTTAACCGCGTATCCATCCATGTCGGCAGTGTAGTAGTACCATCTGATCATCTGCCCTGAACGATACGAGTTTACAACGTAGAGGATCATCAGCAATGAAACGACTGTCCAAAAGACGAATTTGATCGTCGCCCTGTACCTTGTAGTTGCTGCCACGGCCTTGACCTCCATGGGTTGGGTATGCCAGGTTGCCACCTTTCCTGCTGTTGGATATCCCTCCTGCTGTGGCAGGTAGCAACAACTGTGCCACAGCAGGCAGACCTCAAGGGGGTAGGAATCTTGCAGTACACTGGAGCGAGCAAGGGGAGAAGTGCCAGCGTGTATCCGCCAAAGTTTTTTACAGTGTGTAAACGGTACCTATGAGGACGGGTGTTCTCTCGTCCTAGCTTTGAACAGAGGTATCAAGAAGGTCGGTCTCCCTTGACCGATGTCTCTATCGTGAGTCTGTATTTTTCGATCCGCGACTGTAGCGTAGGACGGGAAAGTCCAAGGAGCCGGGCTGCCCGAGTTCTGTTGCCCGAAGTGAGATTCAGTGCCTCGGTAATGAGCAACTCGGCAAAACGGTCCATGAGAGAATCAAAGACATTTTCTCCGGGCTGCGTCGCCAAGACCTTGCGTATCCACTGTCTGATTGCTTCGGTTGTCGTACTGTCTTCAGCACCAGAACCTGTGCCCTCGCCCCGGATGGCTCGAGAGACATCTTCAGGGCAAAGAGGACATCCTCTGCTAAAGATCAGGGCCTTTTGAAGGGCGTTGGCAAGTTCTCGCACATTGCCAGGCCACGGATAATTACTGAGAAGATATCTCGCCTCATCAGTAATGCCGGGATTGGTCACATTCATTTCCGCTGAAAAACGACTAAGGAAGTAATCGGTAAGCAATGGGATATCGCTCACGCGCTCTCGAAGCGGCGGAAGCCAGAGGCTTACTACTTTCAGACGATAATAGAGATCTTCTCTGAATCGGCCCTCTGCAAGGGCGGCCTCCAAGTCGCGGTTTGTAGCTGCAATAATCCGCACATCCACGGGGATTGTTCCTCTACCCCCAAGCCGCTCGATGCTCTTCTCCTGCAAAAGCCTCAGTATCTTGGCCTGAATATCGAACGGCATATCCCCTATTTCATCGAGAAACACAGTACCGCCGTGGGCCTGTTCTATTTTTCCCATGCGCCTAGTTATTGCACCGGTAAATGCACCCTTCTCATACCCAAACAGCTCGCTCTCGAGTAATGTCTCAGGAATGGCCACACAGTTTATTACCAGGAAGGGCTTGTCAGCTCGACGGCTATGGTTATAGATGGCCCTAGCTACCAGTTCCTTGCCGGTTCCGGATTCGCCCCTAATCAGGACAGTGGCATCGGTTGGAGCCACCCGGCCAATAGCCTTGTATACCTCTTGCATGGCCTTACTCTTGCCGATAATAGCCTCTGCCGCAGTGGTTTCAGGCGCAACGTCCATTTCTATGTGTGAGCGCATGAACCTTCCTGCCTCAAGGGCTTGATCGATCAAAGCGAGCATTTCAGGGATCTCAAACGGTTTCAGTACATAATCGAAGGCTCCCAGCTTTGTAGCCTCAATAGCCGTTTCGGTAGTGCCATAGGCTGTCATGATGATGACGGGTATCTTTGGATCCAGCTTGCGCAGGGCCAGAAACGCCTCCAGACCACTCATCCCCGGCAACCGTACATCCACGATCACAAGATCCGGCGTACTCTCTTGAAATATGGCAAGTCCTGCTTCACCAGTAGATGCACTCAGAACAGTATGTCCCTCTTCGTGAAGGATACGTTCAAAGCTGTGACGCAACGGCGTATCGTCATCTATGACGAGGATCCTTGCCATCATGTCCCCTCATGCGGGCAATGTAATGATGAATGTTGCTCCCTCACCCTCTCTGGAACTCACGTCAAGCCAGCCCCCGTGCTCTTCTACTATCCGAGCCGCGATGCTCAAACCCAACCCGGTACCCTCTTCTTTGGTACTGAAAAAGGGCTGGAATACCTTGTCCAGGATCGATTGCGGGATACCTGGACCGTTGTCGCTCACCCGAATCACGGCAGCACGACCAGTATCTTCGAGCACAACTACCTCCTCCGAAAGAACGATCATACCACCAGGACCCATGGCCTCGCATGCATTGATCATAAGGTTTACCAACACCTCCTTTAGCTGATCTGGATCAGCCTGCACCTCAGGAAGCATCTCTTTTCTGTCTATCTCCACAGAAACTCCATAGGAAGCGAGCCTGGGATACATGATCTCGAGGGCCATATCCACCACCGTAGAGAGCCCAATCTTCTGCATCTTGAGAGTCGGGGGCCTCGAGAACGCAAGGAAGTTCCGAACGATGGTGTCGATGTGCCGGATTTCCTGAGCAATGACCTCAAAGTCCTCTCGCTGGGTCGGGCTCAGTTCAAGTGTACGCTCCATGGAAAACATCCGCATCTTAACTGAAGTCAAAGGATTGCGAATGCTGTGGGCCACCCCAGCTGCCAATTTGCCCACCATAGCCCATTTCTCCGAGCGGGCGAGCCTCTCACGGCTTTGTTCGAGCTGACTGTGGGTCTGGTCCTTATCCTTTATCAATCCCTTCACTCTCCGCCTCAGTGCCTTTACCTCGTCTACCGCAGTACCATCTATGGCGTCTGGTTCTTCCAGGGCAAGCTTCCGGATCGGCTCGAGCACTTGGGTGAGCAAAATATAAGCCAACAGCATCCCCATTCCCGCCACACCCGGCATTGCAATCAATGCAGCAGTGGTAATCGTTTTCACCCGGCCAGTGAATCGTTGACGTGCCTCCTCGATTCGGCGCTCCTGACCGTCACGGTACTGCTTGCATAATTCGTGTAGTGCGTCGTACCTAGTATGTGCCTGCCGTAAAAGACGCAAGGCCTCTTCTCTTTGTCCCTGCTGGCAAAACCCAACTACATCTCGACGGATGGCACGGTACTGAGTATATTCCGAATCCATCAAGCTGAGATAACGCATTTCTTCTGGGTCCTGAGCAGCACGGCGCGCACGCGAAAGAAGGTCTCTGAAGGATTCCTCGTACTGAGTGAGCTGCGTCAGCCACTCGGGGTTTTCATCGACCAAGTAAGAGCTTACGATCCCCTTCTGCAGCGCCAGTTCGGTCTCCAGTTGCTGGGCGGTTGTAAGGGACGTCCGATATATCTCAGTAATAGCCATAAAAGACGTGTACAGTCGGTACGTAGATACCAAAGTGAACGCGCCGCCAGCGAGTGCTATCACCACAAGGATAGCCAAGATAAAAAATATGCGCGACCTCAGTCGTGCCCGCTTCCAAATACGCGCTGGGGAATCCATAATCGAGACGTGGGATGTGTCTGAGCCAGCCTTCTCATACATGCTGCGCTCCCAGTATCCACTTTATAGGATTCGACGAGGCCCAGCAACCCAGTTATCAGAGATAACCCCTGCTCACCCGATGTAAAAAAAACCGGCAGCTTGTAAAAATCCCTGACACCTGACACCTTCCGTAGAGACCAGTGCCTTATGCAACACACTCATATGATTCTATTTTTCCTCACCGTTCCGATGAGAACCACGCATGGCATGGTTGTTGCCTCTTGCTACACTAGCAGAGTCCTTCACCGACATGCACATTACCACTAGGTAGCGATTCACATAATCATGTATCATAGTCGCGAACGTAAGGAACTATGGTGCCTTAACCCGTGAGCGGTAAGGAGGTTGGCATGAAGACAAACCCAGTAATCCTTGTAGTCGACGATGACCCTGACATTCGCGACTCGTTGCGTATCATCCTCGAGAACAACGGCTATAGCGTCAAGACCGCAGCAAATGGTCGTGAAGCCATGACAGTCCTCAAAGAAGGTCTGCCGGACCTTATGATCCTGGACATCATGATGGCCACTGATACCGAGGGCTTCGACCTTGCCTACGAATTGAGGGAATCCTCGGATTTCAAGACAATGCCCATCATCCTGCTGACGAGCTTTCTTGACAAGGTGAGAGAAGAAGGGCCTGACAAGTTCCAGCACATTTTAGGCGAGGCATGGCCTGCGCATTGGATGTTCGAGAAACCAGTGGACACCAAAAAGCTCCTCGCAAAGATTCAGTCGATCCTGCGCGAAGGCTGACACGCGTGTGGAGTGAGCATGAATGATATTGGGCATCTTCCTGAAGCCGGCGGCTTACCCGAGGAGCTCCATCGGCGCAAGCGTGTGATCCTCAGGGAGCTCAAAGATCGTACCCTCTGGTTCATCAGTCTGAGGTGGTGGGTCCCACCGAGCATTGCAATCGGCAGTGCCGCAGCCTGGCTCATTGGCTTCAGCGCAGCCTTTGGCCCTGTGCTCATTGTTGCCACATTCATTTTGTTTTACAATATTATTTTTTACTTTTTGAGCAGAAGGATCCAGGATGAACCTGACGCACAGGTACAGTATATCCAGCGGTTTACGTATTCACAGGTCGTGTCAGACTACTGCGCGATGTTTCTTCTCATCCACTTTACAGGCGGGGCAGCGAGCCCACTTATTTTCTTTTTCATCTTTCACATCATTTTCACTTCCATCCTTTTGCCTCCTCGCTCTGCGTACGGCTTCGCCACCCTGGCAGCAGCAGGCATGTGCCTGATCGCCAGTGCTGAATACCTAGGGTTGATTACTCATCATCCGCTCGTATTTAGGCAGACCTCGATCAACCTCGCGCAACAGCCTGTTCATGTGGCAGTGGAACTTGGGTTTTTCACTGCCTCGGTCTTTATCACCGCTTTTTCCACAACTGCAATTATGGGCATGCTGAGAAAACGAATTCTCGCCCTTGCTGAACTCTCGGAGACCTTGACCCTGCTCAACAACAGATTCAGGGCCCTCTATGCCATGACCGAGGCGATCCTTTCTACGCAACGCATCGAGCAGGTCCTGGACATTGTGACCGCAGAACTTGCCCATGTGATGGATGTACAGGCAACGTCTGTCAAGCTGTTCGACAAGGATACACAGATGCTCCACTATGCCGCAGCCTACGGCCTGCTGACAGAGTTTCTGTCTCAAAAGGTTGTCGAGGTGGAAAAGAGTCCACTCAATCGGCGCGTCATAGAAGGAGAACCGTATGTGACAGGTCAGGTGACCCAACGCGAGCTGTTTCAATTCGGGGAAGATTTGGCCGCAGCACATATTCGATCTGTTCTTTTTGTCCCTCTCGCCGCAGAGGACAAGGTACTTGGGATACTCGGGGCCTACTGCCGAAAGCCAGACAGGTTCAAGCCTGATGACGTTGAATTTTTTCGTCTTGCCGCAGGACTTGTCGCCCTTGCACTCGAGAACGCACGTGCGTATCAGGCAATCGAACGGCTTGTCGAAGAACGTTCCCGTTTTATGATGAGGGTTACTCACAATCTAAGAGCGCCATTGGCCGCAATGATCAGTATCCTCGAGGTATTGAGAGAAGGCTACAAAGGTGATCTCAACGAAGAACAGCGCGAATACGTGCGGAGGATCGACCGAAGGGCCCGTACGATGCTTGCCATGATCAATGAGCTTATGACGCTGGCCAAAAGCAGAAGCGAGCAACTGCGCCCTGCTCAGGGACCAGTGAATCTCAGTGCCGTGGCCGGCCGGATTCAACGGACCTTCAAGGACGAAGCAGCACAAAAAGGATTGACATTCGAGATTGCTGTCCCGGATAGCCTTCCTGAGATATGGGGCAACCAGGAGATGATAGAGCAGCTATTGGAGAACCTTGTCTCCAACGCAATAAAGTACACGCCCGCCGGCGGCCGTGTAGCGCTAGCTGCCTCTCGAGGTACCAACGGCACGGTCAGGATAGAGGTGAGCGACAACGGGATTGGCATACCCAAGGCAGCCCTACCCAATCTTTTCACGGAATTCTTCAGGGCCGACAATGCGAGGGCAGTCGAAGAGATCGGAACAGGTCTTGGTCTGGCCATCGTCAAGGGGATCGTGGACCAACACGGAGGCCGGATTATTGTAGAAAGCGAAGAGGGCCTTGGGACCATATTCGTCGTACACTTGCCCTCCTACCACAAGGAGGCATCATAGGATGAGCTGGAAAGCTGAGGAACGATCACGACCCAGCCTGCGAATGAAGATTCGGGACGAGATTGCTTCAGGACACACCCACTACAAGGAGTAGCCATATGGTGCAACATGAAGAACCAATTGATCTTGCCCCACTTGGAGCACTGCTCGAGGAATACCGAGACCAAAGAGGTTCTCTCATCCCTGTGCTGCAAAGGGCCCAAGAGCTCTATGGGTACCTCCCACGACCTGTTCTCGAACATATCGCAAGGGGTCTTCGGGTCCCTCTGAGCCGTGTGTACGGTGTGGTGACCTTTTATGCCCAGTTCTATTTGACACGCCGAGGCCGCCATATCATCCGCCAGTGCGATGGCACTGCCTGCCACGTCAGGGGGGCCGCAAAAATAATCGATGGCGTAGAAAAGGAACTCGGCATACATGCAGGAGAAACAACTTCTGACTATAGGGCGACCTTCGAAGTCGTCTACTGTCTAGGATCGTGCGGTCTGGCCCCTGTCGCGGTAATAGACGGCACTGTCGTGGGCAAACTGGTCCCTGAACGAATGCTCACCATCGTGCGTGGACTTGAATAGTGAGAGAACTCTCATTGCACATATTGGACGTATTGCAAAATGCAAGAGAGGCCGGTGCAAGCATGGTAAACGTACTCATTGAAGAAGATGAGCATGCAGACCGCCTGGTTATCACAGTAGAAGACAATGGGCGAGGAATACCACACGATATGCTTACCAAGGTCGTGGATCCGTTTTATACGTCCCGCACGAGCCGTCATGTAGGACTGGGATTGCCCCTGTTTGCCGAGGCGGCTTCGCGTTGTAATGGATCCCTGGAGATTGCGTCTGCCCCTGGCCAGGGGACAAAGATCACCGCAACCTTCCAGTCAAGCCACATCGATCGCGCACCACTTGGAGATATGGCGAGCACCCTCATCTCCTTCCTCCTAGGGGAACCCACCTGCGATCTTGTTTACACTCACCGATACAACGATCGCCAGTTTACGCTCGACACACGAACGATACGCAGCCAGCTCAATGGGATCCCGCTTTCGCATCCGTCGGTCTGGCAATGGCTCCAGGAGTACATCAGTGAACAAGAAAGGTTACTGGTGTGCGCCGAGGATAGATACCTTTCAGCACGCTAGCATCCATGCCAAGGAGGTAGCATCATGCCAAAACTCAAGAGTCTCGAGGATCTAAAGAAGATCCGCGAAGAGGCCATACGTAACATCAGGGTACGACTTGACACCGGGACCAAGATCACGGTGGGGATGGGGACATGTGGGATCGCCGCCGGAGCTCGGGAAACCATGCACGCCATCTTGGAGCAACTCAAGCAACGGCAGATAGAAGCACATGTAACCACGGTCGGATGTATAGGGATGTGCGTTTTTGAGCCACTGGTGGATATCGAACAGGCTGGGAGCGACCGCATCACCTACGGTCGTATCAAGCCAGAGATGGTCCCAGAGCTTATCGAGGAACACCTCATTAACGGCCGTGTCGTGGAGAAATGGGTTGTGGGACGGATCCCTAAGACACCCTCGCTCCAGGGAGAATGAATCATGGAAAAAGAGGCACTGAAGGAAATACTCCAGCGGGCAATAAGGATGGAGGAGGATTCCTACGCGCTGTACAGCACAGCAAGCGGGCGGCTCAAGGATCCTGCGGCAAGGACTGTGCTCAAGGATCTTGCTTCTCAAGAACTAGGCCACAAGCAGAAACTTCAGGCATTGCTCGAAGGTACGCTCTCCTGGACAGCCCGCATCGGTCGACCGGAGAAGACACTCAATATAGGCGAGTATCTCGAGGCACACCCCCTTACAGAGGACTCCTCTCTTCAGGATGTGCTCATCTATGCAATCAAGCGCGAAGAGGCTACTGGAAGCTTTTATGGCCAGATGGCGACCTTGGCTGTGCCAGGACCTGAAAAACAACTCTTCGAACTGCTTGTGCGCGAGGAGTCAGAGCATAAAGCCGCACTCGAACGGGTGTACGAAACAGTCGTGTACAAGGAGTTCTAGATTCCTAGCTGGACAAAGGAGGACCCTATAATGGCTGAACCTCTTTACAGGGCGAACGTTCTCACCTGCGGCGGTACCGGTTGCACGGCCTCTGGCTCTGAAGGAGTGCTTGAAGCATTGCACAAGGAGATCGCCCGACGCGGGCTTGCTACAGAGGTTCGTCTCATCCAGACAGGCTGTCGTGGGTTCTGTGCTATGGGACCTGTGGTAATGATCTACCCTGAGGGTATCTTCTACTGCCTGGTTCGTCCGGAAGACGTCCCGCTACTCGTGGAAGAGACGCTGGTGAAAGGCCGAGTAGTCGAGCGCTTGACCTATAAGGAACCTGCACAGCACAAGGCAATCCCTCATTACGGCGAGATCCCGTTTTATCAAAAGCAACTCCGGATTGCTTTGCGCAATTGCGGTATGATCGACCCTGAAAACATTGAAGAATACATAGCACGCGACGGATATGCCGCGCTCACAAAGGTCCTTACAGAGATGACGCCCGAAGATGTGCTGGATGAGATGAAACGATCCGGACTGAGAGGCCGAGGCGGGGCAGGCTTCCCCACCGGTATGAAATGGGAATTCGCACGACGTGCACAAGGCCAGCCAAAGTATGTGGTATGCAATGCCGATGAAGGAGACCCCGGCGCCTTCATGGACAGGAGCATCATCGAAGGCGATCCCCATAGCCTCATCGAAGGAATGACCATCGCAGCCTATGCGATCGGCGCTGAAGAAGGCTACGTGTATTGCCGTGCCGAATATCCTCTGGCCATCAAGCGACTCAAGGTTGCGATTCAACAGGCTGAGGAATACGGGTTGCTCGGAGACAACATCCTCGGATCCGGCTTCCGGTTCAACCTCCATATCAAAGAAGGTGCCGGGGCGTTCGTATGCGGCGAAGAGACAGCGCTTCTGGCCTCTATCGAGGGACGCCGGGGTGAGCCCCGACCCCGACCTCCATTCCCTGTAGTCTCAGGATTGTGGGGCAAGCCCACCAATATTAACAATGTAAAGAGTTACGCCAATGCGCCTCAGATCATCCTCAAGGGAGCAGAATGGTTTGCAAGCATAGGATCACCGAGAAGCCCCGGCACAGCGATTTTTGCTCTGACTGGCAAGGTGAACAATACTGGCCTCGTCGAGGTCCCCATGGGCATCACGTTGGGCGAGATTATCTTCGATATTGGAGGTGGCATTCCTCAAGGAAAACGTTTCAAGGCCGTACAAACAGGCGGACCCCTCGGTGGATGTATCCCTGCCGAACACCTGAATGTCAAAGTTGATTTCGATTCGCTCAAGGAAGTCGGCGCCGTCATGGGCTCTGGTGGGATGATCGTGGTTGACGAAGACACGTGTATGGTGGAATTTGCAAAGTTCTTTTTGACCTTTGCTACGGCAGAAAGCTGCGGCAAATGTATCCCTTGCAGGGTCGGCGGCACCCGTATGCTCGAGATCCTCACGAGAATATGCCAGGGCAAGGGCTGTATGGAGGACATAGCAACCATTGAAAAAATCGCGGCCGGGATGGATACAGGGGCATTGTGTGCACTTGGTCAGCTTACCCCAGGTCCTGTCATGGCTGCTCTGCGATACTTCAAGGACGAATTCATAGCCCATATCGAAGACAAGCGGTGTCCAGCAGGGGTCTGCAAAGAGCTTGTACCTGCGAGGTGCCTCAATGCATGTCCGGCAGGCGTAGATGTCCCGGGTTATGTGAGTCTCGTAGCTCAGGGAAGGTACGCCGAGGCGTTGGAGCTCCATCGTGAAAGGAATCCCTTTGCAATGGCCTGCGGACGGATTTGTCCGGCCTTTTGCGAGCAGCGATGCAGACGAGGAGACATAGACGAGCCTGTTGCAATTAGAAATATAAAACGATTCATGGCGGATCATCAGGCACACGTACCGTGGGTACCTACGCGCAGAGAACCTGACAAAAAAGAAAAGGTTGCTGTAGTAGGAGCCGGCCCGGCCGGTCTCACAGCTGCGCTGCGGCTTGCCCAAAAAGGATATCCAGTTACCGTGTTCGAGGCACTACCTGTTGCCGGCGGTATGATGGCTGTGGGTATTCCTGAATATCGTCTTCCGCGGGATGTGCTCAATCTTGAGATCGACCACATAAAGAGGGCAGGCGTTGAGATCAAATGCAACATGGCGTTGGGCAAAGACTTCACGCTCGATAGCCTTATGGATGCACAGGGGTATGCTGCTGTCATAGTGGCCATCGGCGCTCATAAGAGCATGAAGCTCGGAATTCAAGGTGAGGATAGGGAAGGTGTCATTCAGGCGGTCGACTTCCTCAGGGATGTTGCTTTGGGAAGAGCACCTTCGCTCAGTGGCAAACGCGTTGCCATAGTAGGCGGAGGTAATGCAGCGATTGATGCAGCCCGAACTGCCTGGCGCCTGGGGGCATCCGAGGTCCATGTGATCTATCGGAGGACTCGACAAGAGATGCCAGCATACGAAGAAGAAGTCGAGGCAGCGCTAGAAGAAGGTATCATATTCCATTTTTTGGCGAACCCTATCAGAGTCTTAGGCCCTGCTAAAGTGACCGCCATAGAAGTGCAGCACCAGGCACTCGGAGATTTCGATCGCTCAGGACGTAGACGACCGGTACCAATTGAGGGCGCTGTCTTTCAGCTTGCCGTTGACGTACTCATTCCAGCGATCGGACAGCGCCCTGACACCTCGTGCCTCGATGCTACCGGCCTCGACGTCAACAAAGATGCAACAGTAACGGTAGGTTCCGGGCTCTCGACCTCTCGTCCAGGGGTATTTGCTGCAGGCGATGTCGCCTCAGGACCAGCTTCGGTGATCGAGGCCGTTGCCCAGGGCAACAGAGTGGCAATCGCGGTAGATACGTATCTGAGAACAGGCAGGGTGGAAAAGCCTGTGTATGCCCCTCCCTATAGCTTCCCAGAAGCGACATGGAACGTGGAGGAGTTTGCAGAGGCAAAACGGCCACGCGTTCCTCTGTTGGAGGTGGCTGACCGAAGAGGGACGTTCAAGGAGGTCGAACTTCCTATGAAGGAGCAGGTCATCCAAAACGAGTGCAAACGGTGTCTGCGGTGCGACTTGGAATGGATCGAGAGCACGCAGCCAGCGACCCAGAAGAAGGCTTCTGCAGGTGGAACATGAGGCGACAAACTATGGTGTACGACAGCGGGGTTGGTGTATGCCTCACGGTACGGAAGACATGGTGTCGGGCCGTGGCTCCGTGTGCCATACCAACGTACTGCCCGGCAAAGAACGGTATCGAGAGGGCTCCAACTCATCACCCGAGGTAAGGGAGGCACGTTACACATGAGCAGCACGATTCATATGACCATAAACGGTCGCACTGTTACTGCCCGTCCTGGCCAGACCATTCTGGAAGCAGCAACAGAAGCAGGTATTTCTATTCCAACCCTGTGCCACCATCCAGCACTCAAGCCAATTGGAGCATGCCGGATATGCCTCGTCGAAGTCAAAGGACAGAGGACACTACAGCCTGCGTGCACGTTTCCGGTCTCAGACAAACTTGAAGTCCAGACTGACTCTCCAAAAGTGACCGAGGCGAGGAAGTTCGTACTGGAGTTGCTGTTTTCCGAGCGCAATCATTTCTGTATGTTCTGCGAGATGAGTGGAGACTGCGAATTGCAATCGCTGGGATACCGATATGGGCTAGACCATTGGATGTATCCCACCTATACCAAGCGCTTTCCTGTGGATGCAACACGTGAATACGTTCTTATGGACCACAACCGCTGTGTGCTCTGCAGGAGGTGTGTACGGGCCTGCAGTGAACTTGTTGCCAATCACACTCTGGATCTGCGACAACGCGGGGCAGAGTCCATGATAACCGCTGACCTCAATGTACCTTTCGGCGACTCCTCGTGTGTTTCGTGCGGAACCTGCCTTCAGGTGTGTCCGACAGGTGCACTTGTGGATAAGCGAAGTGCCTATATGGCAAGAGACAAGGATACCATCCATACCAAAAGTACGTGCACGCAGTGCAGTCTGGGCTGCGGTATCGAGATCATCACACGAGGTGGCACGTTACTTCGCGTACAGGGAGACTGGAACGGGCAGGTGAATGGGGGGGTGATGTGTGCTCAGGGTCGCTTTCATCCCCTTTATGACACGCGTACCCGCGTGCTTACCCCGATGCTGCGTGACGAGGGGCGACAAAGAGAGGTAACCTGGAGCATCGCACTTCATGAGGCAGCTCGACGGCTCCGCGATACAGCACCAAAAAAAATAGGGGTCCTCAC
>FWPV01000823.1_pt1 | contig 53962 bp, 50 predicted proteins | sample 2228371 | NCBI WGS metagenome assembly FWPV01 (sample SAMEA103939776, study PRJEB20133) | metagenome
TCCATAGATGGCGTATTGGGCGATGGCGGCGTAACCGGCGGTGAAGATGATCTGGAGAATGTCCGTTCCAACCGTAGTGAAGGAGGAAACGCCGAGAATGTAGACAAACATGGGGAAGGTCAAAAACCCGCCGCCCACGCCCATGATGGCAGCCACAAAGCCGACGACGGCGCCGCACAGGGCCACGAATACGCCGGAAATTTTCTTCCCGCCGGGCACCAGGTCTTCGTCAAAGGCGATCAGCGGGGGCAGCTTGGCAGACTGCAGCTTGGCGGGAAGTCCCTTTTCGCCGGAAGCGGCTTCAGCCCCGTGGGCGCTTTCACCGGCATGGGCCCCGACATCCTCCCCCGACCGGCTCAGCCGAAGAAAATCAACCATGGCATAAATACCCAGGAAGCCAAGCAAAACCACGTACACAACGCTGATGAATGTATCGCTCAATATGGGATTGCTCTCATACAGAGTTCGGTTGATCACACCGCCACCGGTCACCCCCAGGCCGGAACCCACCAGGAAGGCCACCGCCAGTCCCACCGACACGTTGCCCAGCTTCTTGTGGACCACGGTTCCCATGATGGCTTTGGCAAAGATGTGAAACAAATCGGTGCCGACCGCCAGAATCCCCTTAATGCCGGCGCTCATGAGTGCCGGTGTGATGATGAATCCACCGCCGGCCCCGATGGCTCCCGTGATCAGGCCCGCACACAGACCGATGGCGATGGAGACCGCAAAAATGAATCCGGTGTAATAAGCAGGGCTGTAGGCATGCTTGCCGCCCAGAATAGCGGGCAGTTCTCCGGCTGATTCGCCGGCTGCCAGAGCTATGGAAACCAGGACAACGGGGGCCAGCATCAACCCCAGAATGCGCAGCCGCTTCTTGTCGTTTATGATGTTCATCGAGGTCTCGTAGTCCCATTTGGCATGGGCCACGGAGGCCAGCAAAAACATATTGTAAAGTCGCCTCATTTTGCTCATCTAATTCTACCTCCTACCTGTCTCTTCATTGGAAAATCGCCAATGTCTGAATGCAACAATCCACCGCCCTTGTCAGCGCGAAATCCTCATTCATTCGGCCCTCTCAGTTACCGGCATCACCCGCTTCAACCACCTCCTTCATCTTCTTGATCTTTTGCCGCCGCAGCGACTGTTTCTGGTAAGCATCCTGCAACTTGTATAGGAGCTCATCGATGTCCATTGGCTTCATCAAGTAGTCGAAGGCCCCGAGCTCCATGCCCTCGATGGCAACCTCCATACTGGCATGGCCCGTGAGCATGATCACCTCCACCAACGGATGGTTTTGCTTGATCTGCCGCAGAGCTTCTATGCCGTCCATGCCGGGCATCTTGACATCCAGCACCACCACATCGACGGACTCTTTGGTCAACCACTGCAAAGCCTCTTCACCGCTCTTTACCCCGTGAACCGTGAGCTTCCTTTTCTTCAGCCTCTTCACAAGGGTTTCCAAGAACTCCGGTTCGTCATCCACCAAAAGGACGCTGAATGCATCCACCTGCATCACCTCCTGACCTCGCAAGCCTGCCGTATCTTTTCGATCAGCTCCTCCAGGTCGCACGGCTTGGTCAGATAATCGAACGCACCAAACTCCATTCCTTCTCTGGCGGCCTTTTCAGAACCATGACCCGTGAGCATGATCACCGGCATACTCGGAACCATTTTTTGAAAAATTTTGAGCACTTCAATCCCGTCCATGTCTTCCATCTTCAGGTCCAGAACCGCTGCGTCAAAGTCCTGCTTGCGCAGCGCCTGAATTGCCTGGGAGCCTGAATAGGCCGGAGTGACCTGTATGTTTCTTTTGGCCATGCGCTTGGCCAACACAGCCACGTAGCCCTTCTCGTCATCCACCAGGAGCAGCCGCTTGGGCTCCTTGAAAAATTTTTCTCCAACGGTCATGGCAGGCTTCCTAGTCGCCGCGGCGCAGAGCGATCTCCTTGACCCGCGCCTCGACTATTTTTTGCTCGTGTCTGCTTTTCTTTGCCTTGGCTTCCGCCACCTTGCCCAGAAGCTCGTCCATGTCGCACGGCTTCATGAGGTAGTCGAAGGCACCCAGCTTCATGCCCTCAATGGCCGTTTCCACGGTGGCGTGTCCGGTCAGCATGATCACCTCCACCAGGGGAAACTTCTTCTTGATCTCCCTCAGCGTCTCGATTCCGTCCATGCCGGGCATTTTGACATCCAGGACCACCACGTCGATGTCGTTGTCCTTAGCCAACCTATCGAGCCCTTCATGACCGCTGAAAGCCGCCTGAACATTGAGATTTCTCTTTTTGAGCCGTCTCATCATGGCCTCTACGAATGGAACTTCGTCATCGACTAAAAGAATCACTGCTGAAGTCATGTCCTCTCCTTCCAAGTTTCTGATTTACTTACCAGTTAAACTTTTCTCTGATGATTGCAACCGTTTCCACCAATGGCTCAAGGTCGGTTCTGCATGAGGTCCCGTTCAGGCCTCTTCCAGAGAAATACCCCTCACAAATCCTCTTCTCCGACCGTCTCTTCCTCCGGAGCGGGCAGCATGACGTGGAAAGTAGTCCCGATTCCCACAGCGCTGTTGACGGTGATCTCGCCTCCCATCTTCTTGATGATGCCGTAGCAGATGGAAAGCCCCAGGCCGGTTCCCTTGCCGACCGGCTTGGTCGTATAAAAGGGATCGAAAATTTTCTGCAGATTGGCTTTGGGGATCCCCTGACCGGTATCGGCCACATCGATCACCACCATGTCCTGTTCCATGCGGGTGGTGATCTCGAGTGTGCCTCCCTTGCTATCCATGGCGTCGATGGCGTTGTTGATCAAATTCAAGAGCACCTGCTGCATCTCGGAGGGCGACACGGAAATGACCGGGATGTCCGGGGTCAGATGCTTGACGATTTTGACATTGCTGTACTTGGCGGATTGTTCCGACAGCCCCACAACCTCGTTGATCAAGTCGTTCAGCGAGACCATCTTCAACTTTGGATCGGTCTTTCTTGCAAAGCTCAACAACTTATGGGTGATTTCCTTGCACCGGACTCCCTGGGTCTTGATCTGCTTGAGAGCTCGCTGGAACTCCTGCAAATTCTCACTCTCGCGCAGATCCTCCTCGTCCAGCAAATCTTCAATCCATCCGGCTTCCTCCACCATGATGGCCACGGGATTGTTGATTTCATGCGCGATCCCGGCCGCCAACTCACCCACTGAAGCCAGTTTGCCGGCCTCGATCACCTGTTCATTCATCATTTCCTTCTCGCGCTCCGCCTGCGCAAAGTGGCGGACCATCCTGCGGGATAGAACGTATGAGGTAAAAATGATGGCCAGGCCGCCCAGTAAAATGATGGTGAGCGCAATTTTTCTGGCCCGGTAAAGATCCGCAAAGGCATCTCTCTCTTCCTGCTGATAGACCAGGAACCAGTCCCCGTTCTTGAGGGGCGTCATCACATACAGAAACGGCACACCTGCATTATCCAGGGCGCGCACGATCGTCACCTCGCCTTCCGATTGGTACGACCTCCATTGGTGATCACTCACCTCCACGATGGCCTCGCCTACCGCTAGGAACTGCTTGTGAACATTCGTCATGAGCGACTGAAAAAACTCTTTGTTCATCGGTGCTTCCAGGCGCGGCTTGGTTTGGAATTCACCCTTTTGATTGACGATGAAAGCGAGACCGGTCTTGCCGATATGGATATTTTCCACCAAATCGTTAAAGGCCACGAAGTCGATGGTGGATCGCAGGATGTATTTCATTCCATGCGATTCCTTTTGCACGGCCACGATGAAGTGGGGCAAACCGCGTAATCCAAGGAACACGTCGCTGATGAAATAGGGATTTTCCATGGCTTCCTTGAACCATTGTGCCTGAGAATAATTCGCCTTCATCAACTGAAACGGCCCCGCATAAGACATCTGAATCCCGTTTTGATCGACCAGACCCAGGTCAACAAATGCGCCGCCGTAGTTTTCCTGAAAGAGCGCCAGCTTTCTCTTAAGGAAAAGCTCGTCTTGCAGTTGCTGGTAGCTGAAGGTTTCCGCCAGCACCCGAATGTTGGCGAGTTTTTCGGTCAGAAAAACGTCGATGTTCTGCCTCTGTTTCTGTACAAGCTCCTGCAGGTGAGCAATGACCTTCTCCTGGTAGGAGGTGTGAAATTCATACCCGAGAATGCCGCTCACCAGCACCAGGGGAGTAAATGAAACCAGTGCGATGAGGAGCATCATATTCCTGGTGAGCGATTTATAAAAATCCGTTTGACTGTCCATGGCACACCCTTCTAGCTTTCTTTTTCCACCTCGGCGTCACGCAGTCGTTCAGCCGACTCGAATCTGCAAGGGTAGTTCTTCTTGAGGATGTCCTGAATCGCTGCCTTCAATATGCCGGTATTGGCCATTTTCTCCACAACCGAGGCGCGGCCTTGAACAGCGGGGTGACTCGCGTATTCCGTCAGAAAGGTGTGAATCACCACCGGCAGCGAGAGATTGCGGTCCCTGATCCACTGCAGCACGGCGAGGCCTCCGCCATGAGGAATCTCAAGATCAAGGATGAGCACATCCGGCACTTGTCCGTCGATGATGCCAAGCAGTTCCTTGTCGTCCTTGGCCAACAGCACTCGATAGCCTTCCGAAACGAGCTCGCGCCGAAGAAATTCCCGCACGTGGCGATTTCGATCTGCAATGAGAATTTGAAATGTGCCGTCCATTAATCCTTCTCTTGAAAGAGTTCGAACTCTTCGAGTGGGCAAAGGCTGTGCCAAACCTGGAAAAAACTGTTTGCCCCAACTAACCGAATGAAAACAAAAGAATTTAAGAAAATTTGCGAGCGTGTGCGGAGCACCGGGCGGGCGCTGGTTCTGTCAGTATTTTTTACACAATGTAAAGGAGACGGGAGCTTTTTGAGGTTTGCTGATCGGGTTTGCGGAAATCTGCACCGGCTGCGAAAATACCCTTGATATTTAGCGCGGCTTTCGAGAAAAGGAATTGGGATTGCAAGCAGGCCGGCTTGCGATACCAGGCCCGGCGACGCTCGGCACAGCCTATACCAAGCAAAGGTGAGAAAGTTTCGGGGAAGGTTCCCAGCCAACAACACACGGGAAAATCTGCATGCTGAACAAGGGGAATGACCGCTGTCTGTCGACACTCAACAATTCCACCAAAAACTTGTGTATTTTTCGCATGGTGGACGGCTTATGCGAGGGTTTATCGTCGTTTTCCGGTCCCAGCCGCGCAGCCTTGATCTATGCCGAGAATCCACACGATGCCATGCGCATCTATGACCCCCAGAATCTGTTGCAGGGGCATCAGCCCAAGCTCAAAGAGCTCTATGTGAGCTCCCGGAGTTGGCGTGAGGGCCCACGGCACGAACCGCATGACCAGTTTGACTGGCAGCCGCTTCCGGAAAAAAACCTGGAATTAGCCGGCCTCATATCGTTTGGTGGGAGGACCCGCTCCATCTACTACCAGATGTGGTTCACCGAGCACCATCCGGACATGTGCTCCATCGGCCCTACGGAAAGATGGCTGGAGCACGCCGTTTGTCTGCTCGCCCACGATTTTGCCAATCGCGACGCCGTTTACCTCGGCAGCTCGCGCTACGTCATCCGGGAATACAAGACGCACGCCGTACGCGATCACGTCCGCGATCAGCTGAACATCCTGTTCGGCTGGGACACACAGATCGAGGTCTATCCCATCCTGGACGCTGTGCTGGATATCTCGAGGACCCAGGAAGAAGGCGCCTGGCCGCGCGGGAAACTGGTCTGCATCGAGCCGAGTGAGCTCTCCAAAGTCAGCTTTTTAATCCGCTTCCCCCCGGTCGAACAGCCGAGTCTTAGAAACCACAAGCATGTCAGGAAGCTGTTGATCGCTGCGGAGAATTCCGACCGGGTGCTGGTCGCAGACGGCAAGAATGTCGTCGGGATTGCCTCGGGAACGCTTCCCGAGTGCCGGATCAGCGCCGATTTCAAAGGCGGATACGGGTTCCTCAAACTTGCCGGGGAGTTGGTCTGCAGCTTTTCCGACGGCAGTTTTCACTCGACCAACCGCAAACCCAAACTGGTGGAGCTGGAAGAGGCCCTGCTCGAGACTCCCATCGATGCATCCGTCAGAGGCAGCCTGTTCCAGGTGGTGTCCGCCATAGTTCATAGAACATGCGAATCGAAGCAGGGCTGCACCATTGTCATAGACCTGAATTATCAGCCCCTGGTGACCTCCGGGCAGAAGCTTGAACGTCCATTGAATCTGCTGCGGCCTGACCTGCTGCACCTGTCCGAGGCTCTGGCCAACATTGACGGCGCCCTGCACATACGCTCCGATCTGAAGCTGCACGCCTTCGCCTGTCTTCTCGACGGCATCGCCGTGGTGGGAGAAGATCGCGCCCGAGGGGCGCGGTTTAACTCGGCCCTCCGATTCACGGCGCAAAATGAAAACGTGATTGTCGTCGTGGTATCTTCGGATCGACGCATTTCGGTTCTGCAGGGAGGCATTGAGCTGACAGCCCAATGCGATTGGAAGCCCATTTCAGAATTTGTGGCGCCACCGCCAACGCTTGAACGGTGGCTGGAAGAATGACACCTAGTCGGCTTCTCCGTCATTTTCCTTAAACATGGCAGGATTCAGGTCATACTTGCGCAACAGCTTGTAGAACTCCGCCCGGTACCTGCCGGCCAGCGCCGCCGCGCGCGAAACATTGCCGCGGGTGGCCGTCAAAACCCGGGTCACATAGGCCCTTTCGAATACCTCTCGCGCTTCATTGAAAGGCAGCAGTTTCTCCTCACGGGGAGCAGCCTTTGACTCGCCGAGCAGCAAATGTTCCGGCAGGATCAGTCCGTCCGTCGCAAGGGCAACGGAACGTTCCACCACGTTGGCCAGTTCACGCACGTTGCCGGGCCAGCGATGCAGCATGAGGTGCTGCATCGCCTGGGGCGAAAAACCTCGCACGGATTTGCTCATTTCCTGGTTGAAATGACACAGAAAATGCTGGGCCAGCAGTGGAATGTCCTCGGGACGCTCACGCAGCGGCGGCAGATGGATGGGTATGACATGGATTCGATAATAAAGATCCTCGCGAAATCTTCCCTCACTGATGGCCTTGCTCAGATCCTGGTTGGTGGCCGCGAGAAAGCGTATGTTGACGCGCTGGGGCTGCACCGAGCCGACCGGGTAAAATTCCTGTTCCTGCAGCACCCGCAAGAGCTTCACCTGCAGTGACGGAGAGAGCTCGGCAATCTCATCCATGAACAGGGTGCCTCCGTCCGCCTGCTGGAGCAGTCCCTTCTTGTTTTGGTCCGCCCCGGTGAAAGCCCCTTTAACATGGCCGAACAGCTCGTTTTCCAACAACCCCTCGGGGATTGCACCGCAGTTGATGGCAACGAAATCTCTATTGCAACGGCTGCCGGCAAGATGAATCGTCTTGGCGATCAGCTCTTTGCCCGTTCCGCTTTCCCCATAGAGGCACACGGTGGAGTCGGTGGCCGCAATGTGCGACACTTGGGCCAGAACCTGCTGCATCTTTTCACTGGCTGCGATGATGTTGGCCACGTCGAAGCGCTCCTTGACCAGCGAGCGCAGCCGGTTCAACTCGCCCTTGAGCCGGCCGACTTCGAGAGCCTTTTCAATGCTGTGCAGCAAATTCTTGGCGTCAAAGGGTTTCGTCAAATAATCGTAGGCTCCCTTTTTGGTAGCTTCCACCGCACCGGCGATGCTTGCGTAAGCCGTCAGAATGATGACCGGCAGAGACGGCTGCAGATGCAGCAGCCGCTCCATGACGCCAATGCCGTCAGTGTCCTGCAGCTTGAGGTCCAGAACAGCAGCGTCATAAATTTCCTGTTCGGCGCATTGTACGGCCTGCTCACCCTGGTCCGCCAAGGTGACCTGGTAACCCGCCGCTGCCAGGCGGGTCTTCATCAGCGTCAGCAAGCCGGCGTCATCATCCACTACCAGTATTTTTTCGGCTGCCATGACACCAAACCTTAATAAAGAACTTCCCTCTCTTTTTGGCCCATTTCCACATCGATGTCGCGCGAACGCTTCATCTGCTCGCGCAGCTCATGAATCGTTGCGTTCCTGGACTTGATGGCGGCGTTCTTGGACCTGACCTGGCTCTTCAGCTCACGCTGTTTGTTGTCCAGGTTGACGTTTTCGGTGATCAAATCCATCCACACCAGGGATTCATAAGCCAACGGGCTGCGCGGGTACTCTTTGACGATGCGGGCAAAATACTTGAGCGCCTCGGGCCGGTCGTAATAGGGACTCATGGAATAGGCGTGCAAAAAGCCAAGGTTGAACAAAGGTCCATCACAGCGGCCCTGAGCACCGCACGTTGCGAGCGATGACTGGTTGTCTTTAAAAAAACCGGCGTAATCCTGGCTTTCCATAACCCTCTGCGGCAGGAATACCGGTCCACAGGGTTCCCTCTCCTGCAACGCAGCACAACTGCTGAGACACACGGTAAAACCCAGTGCGAGCACCATCCCCAGAAGTGAAGCAATCTCCCGCCGGTGAAACGTCTTATTCCCAGACCAAGGCAACTCCATTGACATTTCCTATCCCTCTCAGCCTCACCGCGCCACCCTCTGCGTTTCGCTCCCCGGGGGCCACGCGCGCGCAGCCTCCAAATCGAGGCGAAAAACCAGTATATACAAGGGTAACAAAGCTCCCGGGCAACTTCCTAACCGACTTCGACCAACGCACTCCGGGGCAAAGCCACCACCAAAGTAGAACCCTTTCCCACGTCACTTTCCACCCAAATTTTGCCCTGATGATCCTCCACGATGCGCCGTGCCACCGCCAGACCCAGGCCCGTCCCCTGGCGGCGCCTGGCACCGCTCGGTGAGCTCTGATAAAAGCGCTCGAAAACCTTCTGCGCATCCTCCGGAGCAATGCCTTCCCCACTGTCGGTCACACGCAATTCAACGGGATGGGCATCACCCGATTCTCCCCTGTATAACACCCGCATGCTCACCTCTCCCCCTTCCGGGCTGAATTTGAGCGCATTGCTGAGGAGATTGTCCACCACCTGCTGCAAACGCTCTTCATCCACCAGCACCAGCGGTACCTTCTCGTCCACAAAAATGCGCACACGGATGCCCTTTTTTCGGGCAATGGGTTCAACCCATTGGGCGCTGCGCCGCACCACCGACGCCAGATCACAGGGGGCCGGCTGGTATTCCATCATGCCCGCATCCATCTTGGACAGATCGAGGATCGAACAGATACTCTGGTACAGCCTGTCACTGTTGCTGCTCACTATTTCGATGATCTGCCGCTGGGAGGACGTCAAAGGCCCGGGAGCCTCCTCCAGCAGAAGCGCCGCGCCTTCCCTTATGGCCGTGAGCGGCGTGCGCAGCTCGTGCGAAACGTGGGAAATGAAGTCGGCTTTCATCTGATCCAATTCAGCCAGCCGCGCGGCCATCCAGTTGAAATCTTCCGCCAGCTGTTTGACCTCTCGAGGCGCCTTGATATCGATGGAACGACCGAACTCACCCCGTCCCACCTGGTGCATCTCGTTCGCCAGCAACTTCAAGGGGCGGGTAACGCCGCGCGCGTGCAGGTAGGCCAGCACGATGGCAATGGACACTCCTCCCAGGGTGAGCCAGCCCATGACCGTCATTGCCGATTGGGCGCGGTCCCGCCCCGCAGCGGTCTTCTCCGCAATCAGACTCTGGCGGATTTGTATCAGCTGATTGGCCGCCGCAAGAATTCCGTCGCTGATCTGGGGCTCTTTTTCCTGCCAGCTTGTTTCATCCGAAGGAGCCGATTCGAACTGGTGCGTGTAGTGGCGCTGCAGAATGCGGATGCTTTCGATCAAACCTTTTTCTGTGGAAGTATCCGTCAGCCCTTGGATGACATCGAGAGAGCCGGTGATGTCCTGGTTGCCCTGCTGAAAAGCCGCATAAAAGGCCTGATCCTTCAGCAGCAAATACTTCTTTGCAGCGCGCATCTGGGCCAGAAACAGCTTGAGGAGGCGCTTTTCCTCCTCGATGCACTTGGAATCCACCGCCACCACGGTGCTGCTCAGGCGAACCACACGGCTGAGCTCCACCAGGGCATACAGGCTCAAAGCCAGGATCAACCCAATGAGAGCACTTTGAACCAGGATGACCCGCCAAAAAATGGGCAGCCGCATGTCTTCCCTCAACTGGACAATATTGATTGATTGCCGAGTATTCTTATTCGATGCGCTTGCAGCAAGTCAACCCCCTGCTTTCCAGGGGTCAAAGCAGCGCCTGCCAAAGTTGTGGATCGGCTCGCAGTCGACCGTTCTGGAGCGCGATCGGTTTGCCTCTCGCGGCTTCGAAACACTTTGACTTCCACTATCAATAAAGATATATTTTAAGCGAAATTTAACCCAAAACCTTTTTCTATCTCCACATAACCATTGACACTTCCGGGAACTGCGGAGCCAAACCAATGGTCCCAGGCGCATCGCATCTTTTTCGGGCGGCCCACCTGACCCGATCAACGGCCAACGACCTGCGCTCTTTTGCCTTCGATCCGTTCCCCAGAATGATCGCCCGCCCGCAAGGCATGGTGGCCGCCCTTTTGCGAGGTCCACACGGCATCAGCCCTGCCGGCGAAACACACACCGTTGCCGCCATCCACTCGAGGAGAACCAGCTGAAATATACTATTGAAGAAAATGATTTCGGCTTCCAAGCAGGCTGGGTTGAGGTGCGAAGCCCGGCAAAACAGGCGTTGGGTTTGGTCATGCCCGGCGCGTGACTCAACCCAACCCACACCTGCCGGGGGCGGATAAACTCCGGACGTATGAGCGGCAATCCGGCAGCATGGAGCATGCAAAATTGGCGCTTTGTTAAGCATTATCCAATTGGACCCGATACTAATAGAAGAAATAGCAAAGGAGGGAATCATGGGCAAGCTGACGAGAACACACCAAGGTGTGCTTTTGCTGGGGCTTTTGGCAGTCTCTTTGGCAGTGGGGATGAGCGCCGTCCCCCTTGCAGCGGCCGACGTCACGCTGCAACCCCCCAGATGGTCGGTCGGTGACTGGTGGACGGTCGATTGCCAGGTTCAGGACCTAGCCCCCATGATGCCCGGGGCAAAGCCCGGCTGGCGGGAAAAGCAGAGCTGGAGGTTCATCGTGGAAAAGGAAGAGCCCTTCGACGGCCGACCGCACTTCGTGGTGGCCGTGCAGCCCATTGAAAATAATGCCTGCCCCTACAGCTTTCGCTATTTCTTGCGCAAGCCGGATTTATTCGTGTCGCGCGTCGATATGATCCATCCCCAGGGCTCCCGTGGGCGCGCTGCCAAGGCCGGTACCGTAACCAAGACGTTCACAGGAGGGCCCGCGGCTCCCTATGCGGCGCCGTCCTTTCCGACCCTGCCCATGCTCGTCCCCATCTTCGGTGCTCGAAGCAGTGAAGCCGCAAGTACTTCCCTTGGACATCCCGCCGCCCTGGGAGCAACATCTCAAACAGTTGAAAAGATATCGCCGTCGGCTCTTATGGAAAAAGCCGAGGCGGCACTGGGTGAATCAGCAGGAAACTTCCGCCTGGAAGGTGAAGCGGCCCTGGTCAGGATCACCCGGGGAGGGACCGCGACCGACAGCCAATATTGGTCCGCTGGACTCCCCTGGTACGTCTACGGCGAACAGCAGGAGGGCCAGGATCTCACTCGGCGCTACTGGCTGACGGACACGAATAAGGAGTAAATCCAGAGTGCTGAAGAGAACGATTTTGGCTTTCAAGCAGGCTGGGTTTCGTCACGCGCAAGGCGTGACTCAACCCAACCTGCACCAAGAACATTATCTTGCGGAAGCTGTAAAATATGAGGGATGAGACATGAGACAGGATATGAAGACTATCAGATTAAGTCTTGTGAGTGCTGCGCTGTTGAGCATCATGGTTTTTGCTGTGACGCCGTTTGGCACCCAGGGTATGGCGGCCGTTGTCGAGGAGAGCGGCGCAACGCCAAACGCCGTAAATGCCGATTTTGAGAGCTCCAGCGCTGCTCCCGAAGCCTCCGGCAGCCGCATATGGCACTGCTGGTACTGGCCCTATGTGGACTACCTGAACCCGAACCTGTACGATGCCAATGAAGCCATGCACCGCTACGACTCCATTTCCGGAGCGGACTCTCGCGGGTGGGAACACTACGCCCACGGTCCCGGCGGCAATCCGGATGCGGAAGGCTGGTGGGGGCACTGCCACGCTTGGGCCGGCGCCGCCTGCTGGGAGCCGCAACCCCTGGCTTCAAAAGATGTGAGCGGCGTCACTTTCCGTGTGCGGGACCTCAAGGGCCTGCTGGTCGAAATGTACTTCACCTGCGCTGACGGCACCAAGTACGAGCTGTACTCATCGAAGCCGAGCCCCGGGCTGTTCATGCTCTATCTCAAGAACGAAATCGGCAACTACAACTCCATGCATGGCGAGTCCATGGGCTTTGTGGGCGAGCTGTACTTCGATCAGCCGGGCGACAGGCAGGTTTGGAACTATCCCGTCTACAAGTATCATTGGAAGGGTGACGGGAACGCAACCAGCGGGTACAGCGGCTACGTGGAAATATGGGCGGCCAACGACAGCCCCAACGTCTTTGCCGACATGACCTCCCTGGAAGACAAAGATGCGGCCTATTTCAAGTATTACTGGTCGGGCGTCTATTTCAATGACGGGGTTCCCACTGACTCGGGAATTTGGGAAGGCAGCGGACCCCAGGACCGCCCCGATGCCATCTGGCGCCCTTACTATGCCGATACCTATACCAAGTACCTCGAGAATACGCAATTGACCTCCCAATATCTGGCGGCCATCCTTGAGGACAACAGCGGAACCTTCACGGATGTTCCCAGCGACTACTGGGCAGCGGGTTATATCGACAAGATTTACCAGGCGGGCATCACCCAGGGGTGCGGCGGGGGCAGGTTCTGCCCGGAGGATTACGTGACGCGGGCACAAATGGCCAAGTTTTTGCTCAAAGGAATGCACGGTTCGCCGTACGAACCGATGAACCCTTATAAAGGCTACTTTTACGATGTGCCCTTCGGCTATTGGGCCGCCTATTACATCGAGCAGCTTTACGACGAGGGAATTACGGGCGGCTGCGGACCCGGCTACTTTTGCCCGGAAGATTACGTGACCAGGGCACAAATGGCAAAATTCCTCTCTCTCGTTTTCAATCTTTAGCCATTGTTATGAGCCCGCGTTTTTCGTCCTGTGCCTGCAAGGAGAGATTTCAGGGCTGCCGCTGCAGGGAGGATGCAGGATGGGGGGGAGCGGAGAGAAACCCATCAGTGGCTGCGGGCACAAGGTAAATGTTTCTTTCGGTAACAAGTATAGATAGGAATGTTCATTCATTAAAGGGGGATGCCATGAAGAACGCAACTTTGTCTACAGCGGCGGCTATTGGTTCGGTTCTCTTTATGGGCTGTTTTGCCATCTGCCTTGCCGGTCAACCTCCGGGGGCGCGGGACGCGATGCATGACACTCTCACCACCGCTGCTGCCACAATGCAGCTGGCACAATACCAGCAGCGGGAGTGGTCACAGACTCAGCAAAGACAGCAGCAGCAGGTTCAGCAACCCCAATACCAGGGGCAGAGGCAGGCACCGACCTGGCCCAGTTCGCAATATCAAGGCCAAAGCGGTCAACAACAATACCAGCAGCCCCAATATCAGGGGCAGCAGCAACAGGTTCAGCCGACCCAGTATCAGGGGCAGAGCGGCCAGCAGCAATGGCAGCCCCCCGCCAAAGGAGAGTCGGTAGACTACCCCAAGCAGCAGGGACAGCAGCAGTGGCAGCCCCCCGTCAAAGGGCAGTCCGTCGAACAGCAGAAGCACATGGGGCAACACCAGCAAACCCAGGGACAATCCCAGTGGCAGCCGCCCCCCAAGGGACAGGCGGTAGATTACCCCAAGCAGCAGGGACAGCAGCAGTGGCAGGGAACCAGGCAGCATGGACAGAGCGGCCAGCAGCAGTGGCAGCCCCCCGCCAAAGGGCAGTCCGTCGAACAGCAGAAACACATGGGGCAACAGCGCCAACCCCAGGGACAATCCCAGTGGCAGCCGCCCCCCAAGGGGCAGGCGGTAGATTACCCCAAGCAGCAGGGGCAGCAGCAAATGCAGCAGCAACAGCAGAAGATGGCGCCACGTAAGTACTAGCCATGACGTATGCGGGCTCCGGCGACCCGAATCGGGCAACACGACCATCGTCAGGCCAGCGCAAGCGGCCGGCATTCAGACGACCCTCGTCAACCACTGGATGCCGGCCGCCGCAGCGATGTTTCGTCGGCATGACGCGCATGGCACGGTTCGGCACCAATCCGCAAATTCGGCCGGCAGAGAGACTTTTGGAATTGCCGCATAATTAAAACATATCGGATCATTGGTTTTTGAATTGCCATATCGGCAAAGTTTGATGCTAACGGCTAGAAAGGGAAGAGGAGTGATGAGCACGAACCGATTTAAACTCCGGACCATCCGACGAAACACTATGATCACCGCCTGCCTGCTCGTATCATGCCTGTTCGCCTGGGGATGCGCCACCATGCCCAACCAGCCGACCGCCAAAGTCACCCATGGGGAGGGACAGTCCCTGGTGAATGTGCAGCTCGAAAGGTACAACGGGCCAAAGGCGAGAGTCGCCGTGGGCGACTTCCAGGTGAAGGCGGCGGGGGCCACCATGGCCATAGGAGACGGACTGAGAGAAATGCTCGTGACCGGCTTGTTCAACACCAATCGTTTCATCGTGCTGGAACGGGCGGCCATTCAAGACGTCATGCTGGAGCAGGACATGGGCGCCAGCGGCCGTGTGAAGCCCGGGACGGCGGCACCCATCGGCCAGATTGAGGGGGCTGAGCTCCTCATCTACGGCGTGGTTTCCGAGTTTGAAGCCAACGCCTCGGGCGGCGGAATCAACCTGGGATTCTCCGCCATTCCCCTGGGCCTGGGAGGTGGGGCCAGGAACGCGCATATGGCCATCGATCTCAGGGTAGTGGATACCGCCACCGGGCGTATACTGACCGCTTCCAGGGTCGAGGGGAAGGCGACCGACTATTCGGCCAACCTGGAAACCCTGATCGACGGGGGCGGCATCGGCATGCCCGTTTCCCTGGGCGCCTATTCCAACACTCCGATGGAAAAGGCCATCCGTGTGTGCATCGATCGGGCGGTCCAGGATTTGTGCTACAAGACCCCCACCCAGTACTTTCACTACCAGTAAGATGAACCGTCGGTCGTCCGAATCCAGGAGCGTGTTGCCGACCGCCCGCGACCGGTACAACCCTTGAGCAAGCGTTCACCGCAAAGGCGCAAAAGATTCAAAAACACCCAAAGAGCCCTCCCCGAAGGATACAACCCTGGTGTTCCTTGCGCCTTTGGGGTTCTTAACAGGCTGTATGGGGAACGGTTGCCGGTATCCGTCCGGTCAACGCTGGAGCCCTTGAATTACACCGGTTAAGCATTAGCTGTTGCATTGTTTGCAGGCCCTGTTGATGGGTTTCGTCACGCTTGGGCGTGACTTCACCCATCCTACGGCATTACGGCACTGCCCGTAACCACTTTGATGTAGTGACTGCGGGCAGGGAAATGCATGTTTCTTTCCTTAACAAGTATAATATCTTGGGCTCCGGCGGTGACCCTGGACCCTGACCTGTGATTCGCCGAGGACTGGAACCGATCCGTGGATTCGCCAACTTCGTGTGCCATTCAGGCATCAGCGCGCAAGCTCGCTGGGACGTGCGCTTGAGCGGCAAACCTGCAGAGAGGAAGCTATGATGGGAGTCAATTTGACCAGGGTGTGGCTGATTTTCCTGATGACCGTAACATTGTACCCGCTGTCCACCGGGGCGCTTGAAGACTCTGCAGCGTGGGCACAGCAAAGCCCGCCCACGAGCATCGCACCTGATATCTACGACCGCCTGGTGGATAGGGAGATGAGAAGAAACATGGAGGTCCAGAACCGCACCCAAACCGATGTCGAACGCTCGTGGGCGGGTTACTGGGACCGATGGAATGCGCCTTATCCGCTTCCACTCTATTCGCCCTGGCCGGCTTTTGGCCCCTGCCCTTCCGGCTCGTGCGACGATTCGAGGAAAAATCATAACCGCAGGCACAAATAAATCCGGACCTGTTGTGGATCAGCGGGTTGCCACCTTTCCCCAATGATCCTTTCCAGGAATTCAGTAATCGGCCGCCACATCTTTTGCCCCTGCATGCAGACGCATCACCTTGCGCACAAACAAGTCGTATGCCCAAACATTGACCCGCCCATGGAGGGCACAGGGTCTGCTTCCCGTGCTTTGGACAGGTCACGTTGGGCAGAGCCGCCCTCGGGCAGGTTCGCATCGAACAGGTGTCCAGGTGGCGCCAGGCAACGGTTTCTCTGTACTCCGAAACCTGAACGGGGACTCCGCCGCTCACTGCGCGCGGCAACACTGCTGGTTTTTTCTGGAGCAATCGGGACAAGATGCCGATCATTTTAATGAAACCATCCAGTTTTTGTGTTGGGTTTCGCTGCGCTCAACCCAACCTGCGGTGGCTACGGTGGCGCCTTGGGTTGGGTTGCGTCGCGGGCGTGACGAAACGCGACATATGGAATATATTTTGTGGTGGTAAAGTTCATGCTGAACCGTTATGCAATAGGGATCGCCATTGTCGTCTGGTTTAAGGCATTACGGGATAGGAGGAGGTTTACATGTCACAAATCAATGTCATTCGCAAACCGAGTGAAGAGGAGCTGAAGCGGCTGGGCGTCCGCGACTGGCCCATCTGGACCAAGGAAGTCTCGGAATTCCCATGGCACTACGCCGATCCGGAAACCTGCTTTTTCCTCGAGGGGGATGTGCTGGTGACGCCCGACGACGGGGAACCGGTGGAAGTCGGCAAAGGAGATCTGGTGAGCTTTCCCAAGGGCCTGTCGTGCACCTGGAAAGTGCGCAAGGATGTGAAGAAACATTACCGGTTTGGCTAAACTCAGAGATCATGAAATTGACCATCTCCCGCCTGAAGAATCCAGTGCAGGAATACGCCTGGGGGTCGAGAACGGCCATTTCCCGGCTGCTTGGCGAACCTTGCCCGAGCGCAAGCCCGCAGGCCGAGCTGTGGATAGGGGCACATCCCAAGGCTCCCTCCCTGGTTCGCCGGGAGGAGCGTTGGATTCCGCTGCCCGACTGGATTGAGGCTGCGCCCCAAGCAATTCTTGGCGATCAGGTGGCCAAGCGCTTTTCCAACGAACTGCCCTTTCTTCTGAAGGTTTTGGCGGCGGAGAAGCCTTTGTCAATTCAGGCCCATCCCAACCTGGAGCAGGCCAGGGCAGGCTATGCCCTGGAAAATTTAATGGGAATCCCACTCGATGCAGCCCACCGCAATTACCGTGACGACAATCACAAACCCGAACTGATATGCGCTCTGACGCCCTTTTGGGCACTCATGGGCTTTCGCGGAGTCGAACAGATCGCTGGTTTGGTGGAGGCAATCCATAACCCTCAACTCACCGAAGTGAGCCGCTGTTTGCACGATGACTCGCGCGCCTCTGCACTGCAGCGCTTCTTTTCCGCCCTGATGGAGATGGACAGGGAGCGGCAGAGGCGGCTGGTGCCGGGGGTGATGCGCTGCATTGACCAGATCAGCGATAATGAAACGATCTTCCACTGGATGAGGGAGCTCAATCGCAACTATCCCGCGGATATCGGAGTGCTGTCACCTCTGTTTCTCAACCTGATTCGGCTGCAGCCGGGGGAAGCCCTGTACATTCCGGCAGGGGTGCTGCATTCTTACCTCCATGGGGTGGGAATCGAATTGATGGCCAACTCGGACAACGTCCTGCGGGGCGGGTTGACGCCCAAGCACGTGGATGTGGCCGAGTTGGCAAAATCCCTGCACTTTAAGGAAGTGCCGGCCGATCCGGTGGCCCCCAAAATGATTTCGCCGCAGGAATCGTGTTATTTCACGCCCGCTGAAGAATTTATCCTGTCGGTCATTCGCCTCGACCGGCAGCACTCCTATGAGAGCCGACAGAAAGGAAGTGTGGAAATTCTAATGTGTACCGAGGGGCAGGCGCGTATTTCGGGCAGCGATGATGGCGAGGTCGTGGATTTGAGTCAGGGAGGTTGCGTCATTGTACCGGGCGCACTGAGCCATTACTCCCTGGTGGGGCAGGGAACTCTTTTCAAGGCTTCGGTGCCGCTGCCATAAACAACGGCATTGGCCGATTATTCCAACGAAACCCGTTCGTAACGGGCTTTCCTGCGCAGTTCCTGAACCCATTGATGCAGACCGTGGACCTCCTTCCAGCCGAACTGCTCCATGCCTTTTGCCTGTTTTTCAACGTATTCGGCAAAATCACGCAGGTTGGAGGAGGAACTCATTGTCACGATGCCGGCGTGGTAGCGCGGATTTCTGTCAGCCATAATCTGAAACTCCCCAGATATAAATTATCCCCTCTTGAACCCCGGCCCAAAATAACGCTCCTGTCTTGGCCCATGCGCCTGCTGAATGTCCGGCCCGCGTGCGTTGCCCAGCGGCCGGCCATCCGGCTCGGTCATCCTCAACATGCGCACCCGGCGGTGTGGTGCCTCGCCCGGCATGCGCCATGCTTGTTAGCGTCACTATACGACACTTTATTTTGTTATCCAAACTAAATTTTAACACCAATCGTTCCTGCGGAAATTTGGCAGCCCAATGATCCGCAGGTCGGGGTGCGACCGGAGGGAGCTTCCCGATAAAACGCTTTTGTCAGGGAGTGCTGCGCACACCCTGACCTGCCGAGGAGAGCCCTGACCGAGATGCCTTGACCCAGCGAGATGCGTGTGCACATTCCAAGAGAGTCTGCAAATTTCTGCAGGAACAATTGGGGCAGGCACTCCGTAAACCATGGGAACGATGACCCATTATTATTAAGATTGGCCCAACCATTGACCTTCGTGTTAAATGATGCGGCGGGGGTCGACATGTATGCCGGCCGCCAATTCTCATGAGGGAGATGACCCATTCGCCATGAATTCGTTTCAGATCAGCAGCGAGTTTGAACCCACGGGGGACCAGCCGCGCGCCATCGAGCAGCTCATTGCAGGTTTGGACGCACACTGCAAAGAACAGATCCTGCTGGGCGTAACGGGCTCCGGCAAAACCTTCAGCATGGCCCATGTGATTGCCGGAACACAAAAACCGACCCTTGTCATCGCTCCCAACAAAACCCTTGCAGCGCAGCTTTACGGCGAGTTCAAAGGGTTTTTTCCGAACAATGCCGTGGAGTATTTCGTGTCCTATTACGATTACTATCAACCTGAAGCCTACGTGCCGCAAACCGACACCTACATCGCCAAAGACGCCTCCATCAACGACACCATCGATAAAATGCGCCATTCGGCCACACGCTCCCTGCTGGAACGGCGCGACGTGATCATCGTGGCCAGCGTCTCGTGCATTTACGGTTTGGGCTCCCCGGAAACCTACCAGGAAATGCTGCTCGAGCTCAAAACCGGTATGGAAGTCCCGCGCGAACAGGTTTTGCGCAAACTGGTGGAAATTCAATACGAACGCAACGACGTCGATTTTCACCGGGGCGTTTTTCGGGCCAGAGGCGATGTGCTGGAAATTTTCCCCGCATGGGAAGAGGATCGTGCTCTGCGGGTGGAGTTTTTCGGCGACGAACTGGACAGCATCAAAGAAGTGGACCCTCTCACCGGGAGGACCCTGCGAACGCTGGACAGCATCGCCATCTATCCGGGCACCCATTACGTCACCACCCGAGGCAATCTCGAGAGGGCCATCGAGGCCATAAAGGCGGAGCTTTCCATGGCCCTCGAGACTTTTCATCGGGAGGGCAGGCTGCTGGAAGCACAGCGCATTGAAGAACGCACCCGGTTTGATTTGGAAATGCTTTTGGAGCTCGGCTACTGTAGTGGAATCGAAAATTATTCCAGGCACCTGGACAACAGGAGGGCGGGTGAGCCGCCGGCCACTCTGATCGACTATTTTCCGGACGACTGGCTGCTGTTCATTGACGAAAGCCACATCACCGTCCCTCAGCTGCGCGGCATGTATCGGGGGGACCGCTCGCGCAAAGAGACTCTGGTGCGCTACGGATTTCGCCTGCCTTCGGCTCTGGACAACCGCCCCCTCTCCTTTGACGAATTCGAGCGCAAGGTCAACCAGGTGATCTATGTGTCGGCGACCCCGGGGCCTTATGAAATGAGCCGCTGCGCCGGCCGTGTGGTGGAACAGATCATCCGCCCGACCGGCCTGATCGATCCCCGGATCGAAGTCCGACCCGCCGACTTCCAGGTGGACAACCTGCTGGCAGAGATAAGAAAGCGAGTGGGAGCGGGCCAGCGGGTCCTGGTCACCACCCTGACCAAGCGCATGGCCGAGGATTTGACCGAATACCTGACCGATCTGGATATCCGCGTGCGCTATATGCACTCGGATGTCGACACCATCGAGCGCATCGAGCTGGTGCGGGATTTGCGCCTGGGAGTGTATGACGTCCTGGTGGGAATCAATCTGCTGCGGGAAGGCCTGGACATCCCGGAAGTCTCCCTGGTGGCCGTTCTGGACGCAGACAACGAGGGCTTTCTGCGCTCCGACCGCTCTCTCATTCAAACCGCGGGACGCGCCGCCAGAAACCTTGAGGGGCTGGTGATTCTGTACGCCAACAGAGTGACCGACTCCATGCAGCGAGCCATCAGCGAAACGCAGCGCCGGCGCCGGATTCAGCTTGCCTACAACCGGGAGCACGGCATCGAGCCGCGCACCATCCAGAAGAAAATTGCGGATATCCTGGCCGAATACAAAACCGATGCGGCGGGTCCCGCGGATTTTGTCCAGGAACCTCAAGCGCTGTTTGAAATCTCAGCGGACCTCGATTTGGATCAAGCCATCAGGAAACTTGAAAAAGCCATGAAGGAAGCAGCCGCTCAGCTGCAATTCGAAAAAGCCGCCGGCATAAGGGACCAAATCAAACATCTCAGGCAGCAACAGCTGTTAACCGGAACTTGATATCAGACGAAACCCAACCTTCTACAGCCTTGCATTGCGGACAGTCCAGTGCGTGGCGCGGTACTGAGCCGGGGTCATGGGCCGATGCCGCCTGTCAGCAGGCCAGCGTTCCAAACCGGGCTTCATAGCGTTGGCAGAAGTCCGTCCATTCCAGGCGGTGTTCCTGAGTGCCGTAGTGCTCGACGGCATAGGTTGCCGCAACACTGCCCATCTGGCAGCATGTCGGCCAATCCATGCCCAGCCTCCAGCCCTTCAGCAAACCCGCTCGGTAAGCATCCCCGGCTCCTGTCGGATCGCACACCTCCTTGACCGGAACAGCCGGAATCAGCACCTTGTCTCCCTGAATATCCAGCACGCTCCCATGCGGTCCCCGGGTGGTAATCACCACCTGCACATGCTTGTACATGGAAGCCATGGACCAGCCTGTCATCTGCAGAAACAGCGACAGCTCGTAATCGTTGGAGATGAAGCAAAGGGCCCCGGCGACGGCTGCCCGCAACTCGTCGCCCTGCCAGATGTTGAGGCTTTGGCCGGGATCAAAAATAAAAGGGGTCTGCCGGCGCCGTGCGCGCTCGGCAAAATGGGCCATATCCGTCTTGTTGCCGGGGGCAATCAACACCACGGCGTCATTTTGCCCCCCGTCCAGGGCGGGCAGATCGGCCTCGTGCGCCATGGCCCCCGGATTGAACGCGGTGATCTGATTGTCGTCCAAATCGGTGGTGATGTACGCTCCGGCCGTGACCACTCCGGGAATGCGCTTGATCCACCTGGTCGGCAGCTGGTTTTGGTTCAGCCAGGTCTCGTAGTGCTCAAAATCATCTCCGGCTGTGGCGACGATAAACGGCTTTTCACCGAGGGCTCCCAGGGTGTAGGCGATATTGCCGGCGGTTCCGCCGAACTTTTCCACGAGAGCATTGATGTTAAAGCAAACATTGAGCACATGAATTTTATCGGGTAGAATGTGATCGGCAAAATGACCTGGAAAATCCATGATGCGATCGTAGGCCAGAGATCCTGAAATGTAGATATCCATCGAGTTCAGATCGCTCCTGATTCGTCTTGGGTTGAGGGTTTAAGCCGCCATGGACCGGTCATGGAACTGACTACGGCTCCAGCCGATAGCGTGTCCAAAATGCAGCGCACCTGCGACGGTGCAGGTCGGGTGGAGTCACGCGTACCGCCTGACAGTACCCAACAAAGGTTGTTGCCGGCCCAGCCCATGTCGGGTTTCATCACGCGTACCGTGTGACTCTGCCCAACCTACGGAATTCGGCCACTTGATTGTGTGGTGCCGTACTGTGCCTTGTGCCATCGGCACACTGAAGTGTAATTGTCTATACCCGAAAACAGCGCCGCTAGCAAAGCCAAAAAAGGATAGACGCCATGAAGCTGCCAGGCAGAAAAAAAACAACATACCTGTGGGCAACCCTACTCTGCTGGTGCTGTGCCGTGCTGCCATCGGCGGCCCTGGGCGGACCGCTGAGAATCAACCTGTCCAACGGCACCTCCATCGAAGTCCCTTACTACTGGGAAGAGAATGGGGAAATCAAGTTCGAAATGCCGGGTGGAGTGGCAGGAATTCCCAAGACCCATGTCACATCCGTTCAAGAAATTGTCACCATGCGCGAATTTGATCCCGAGGTCATGGTCCAATCCGACGGCGACGAACGCACAAAGACACTGGCGGAAATAGTGCACAAGGAAACCCCGGCACCACCTCACCTTGAGAGGGTAAGCCCTGAACAAAGCATCCTTTTGCTGGAAAAGCTGGCGACCACCCAATCGCATCAGACAGGTGAGCAGATCCGGGGGCCCATATTTTCCAACCAGGGAGATTTTACCGACCTCGTGCGTCTCAAGGGAGACGGCCTGCTGCTGGTCATGCAAAATATCCTCAGCAGCAGGGACGAACTCAAAAATCGCCGGTTTTTGCTCAGCCTTTATGATGCGGAAGGAAACGTCCTGCAGAGGCAGGCGTGTGATGTGTACAAGCTGGATTTGGATGCCAAGACCATGAAAAAACTGGGCATTCGCGGTCATCTCTTTGCTGTGATGGCCACCATCAAGCCCAACCCGCGCATCAGTCGTTACGAAATTTCGGCCGCGAGACAATGATCCAGTTTGCAGGGAGAGGATTCCGGATTCCAAGAGATCATCGCGGTGGCTATGGAAGGGAATGAGGGCGAGCCTCAGCGGCGGTCGTGTTCCACGCCGCTCAGACGGGCCAGGGTTGCGCCCCAGCCGCCGCCTGCGGGATCAGCCGAACGGAAGGAAGCCACCAGCGGGTGCCGGGTCAAAATGGCATGCACGCAGTTGCGCAACACCCCACGGCCCTTTCCGTGAATGATTCGAACCTCCCTGAAGCCCTTTGCATGAGCCGCCTCCAGATAATCTTGCAGAAGGGCTTTGACCTCTCCGGGCTGAAACGTGTGCAAGTCCAGGGAATCCTCAATGGGCACCGCCACCAGTCCCTGCGCGGCATCTTGACAGGAAAGTGCCAGCGCACTGCGGATCAGATCGGAGCAAACCGCCGCACCGTCTGTTCTTATTTCAGGACGCCGCCGCGGTTGACTCTCCAATTGCCTGATGCAGGCTTCCCAGCGCCCCCGGTATAAATCTTCGGACGGCAGATGCAGGCAATTGAGATGAGTGTGCAGGGCATCAACCAGAACATCGTATTCGGGGAAATGGCCCCTGTCCGCATAGATGACCGGCGTCCCATGAGCCAGACAATCGGCGACAATCCCGAAGCCGGGCTTGGTTATGACTCCGTCCATGGCCGCCACAGCGTCCACGTAGGATACGTCGAAGTCATCCAGGCAGCGGCCGTTTTTCAGCGGGTAGCAAGTGGGATGCTTGTAGTAAAACAGTGCGTGCTCGATTTTTTCTATGCGACGGAGTGCTTGCCGATCAAGCTGCAACGCATAGAATGATATGAGATACGCTTGCTGATCGGGCGCACACCCCAGGATTTCACGGGTAACGGCCGGTTCTCTTTTCGCTTTGCGGGCAATGAGGGGAACGTCGAGCACCTTTGGGCAGGCGCAGCAGTCCCCGTGCATGGGCAACCGCAAAAACAGCTCACACCGGCTGTAACCTTCCCGGATCCACTCGATCAAAGGCCTCCAGCGTGAATCCTCGGAGGCATACGCCTGGTAGATCCAATCCCAGGTGAAATTGCCAAGTCCCAGGTTGGCGATGTTGCCGTCATCCGCAGCATGAAAAGCCAAAAAGGGAATGTCGGATACGACCAGCTGAATTTCGTTTTTCAGAAGAAAATTCCTTTCTTCCGCGATGATAGAATGCCTTTGATGGTACAGCTGCCGCAAAGCCTGCCAGGTCGCTTCCAGATCAAAGCGCAGACTGTCCAGCTGAACCAGTCCGATGTCCAATTTCCGCTTCCTCAGAGTCACCGGGCCCTCGAGGTTCTGTTCGATCAAGAATTCCGGCAGATCAGACACGATCGTCACCTCGATTTGCGTGTCACGCCGCATCAAGGTGCGGATGACTTCCAGGGAACGAACCGCATGTCCGAATCCATGAGGGGTGATGTAGTATGCGATGTTATATTTTGCTCGGCTCATTTGCTATTCCGCTTCCAGATGATGTAATCTATGCCGTACCCATCCGAAAACCCATGGCTTCTCTCACCCTGTGGGCGAGGAGGTTTCCGGATGGAAACCATGGTGCTGCACTGGGCAGGGGGCTATCAGCAGACCTTATGATAGTCCAAACACCGGGCATTGTCTAATCGGAGTCTGCATCAACGGGTGAGGATTACAGTAGTGAGGGAGAGGGCGAAAGCGGTGTTGTTTGATGTCGGCCATACTCTGGTCGGAGGATCGGAGCCTTCCGCCCGGAGACTGCTGGGCGCAGAATTGCGGCTCTCAGCAAAGGAAACCAAGCAGGCCGGACGTCTGCTGATGACTCACTTTTGCGAGCGACCCGCCGCACTGGCCGACGTTCTCAAACAAAGGCTGCCCCATCGCAGTCAGGCAGAAATCGAGGAGAGTGTAGAAAAGATCTGGCAACGGCAGACGGTCGCCATCGAGGAAATGGGCGGCGCTGCGGCTCTGTTGCGAACATTAAAGCAACGGGGCTTCCAACTGGCGCTGCTCTCCAACATGTGGCACCCCTTCTACGAGGGGCTTCGCGGGGCCTGTGCCGAAATGCTGGAACTGATCGATCACACGTTTTTGAGCTATCAGGTGGGCTGCAAGAAGCCCAATGTGCGGTTTTTCCATCACGCCCTGCGCACCATGGGAATCCCTGCGCAGCACTGCTGGATGGTTGGAGACAGTTACGAGCTGGACATGGCGCCCGCCATAAAAACAGGCATGCGCACCATTTGGCTGCTCAATCAACCCGCCAGGGAAAAATCAACGATTGCACAACTGCTGCGGGGAGAAAAACAACCGCCGGACTGGGTGGTGGAAAACCTTGAAGAAATAGCGTCTTTTTTTGGAGACCGGGAGGCATGACCGTGGGCATCCTCTTTTTGATGGCGCTGTGTGTTTATTTGAGCGCGCTGCTGGGCTTTGCTCTGCTCACCTACGCGTTTTTCTGGTACGAGACGTTCAACGGTCCCCATTTGGATCGCCTGCGGCAACGCTCGCAAAACAGAGTGGCCGGATGGATACTGCGGGGCATTGTCACCAGCTTCGTGAGCCAAAACCTCACCGTTCTATGCTACCCGTTGCGCTTCTGGCGCAAGCTGTGGGAACCGCATCCCGACACGTCATGCCCGCACCCCCCCATCATTCTCATCCACGGCCTTTTTCACAATGTCAGCGCCTGGATCCTGTATCGCTATGTGTTGAGGCGAAACGGCTTTCGAAATATTTATGCCTTCGGGTACGGCAGCTTGAATACCAGCTTCCAGGAAATACTGAACAAGCTTGATCGGAAAGTTCAGGCGGTAGGCCGGGTGTTCCCGGGCCAGCGGCTGGTTCTGATCGGCCACAGTCTTGGAGGATTGCTGGTGCGCGCCTATGCTGAAGATCCCCACAACACGCACAGAATTGCGGCGGCCGTCACCCTGGGAGCGCCCCACCAGGGTTCGAAACTGGCCGCCCTCGGCTCCCTCAAACTGGCCAGGAGTCTCTGCTACCGGGGAAAGCTGTTGGCCGCGTTGGAGCCGGAAGACGAGCCGCCCGACATCCCACGCCTGGCCGTATACTCGCCCATCGACAACATGGTGCTGCCCAACGAATCGTGCCAAGTGGCCCATGCGGGGTGGACTCACCAGGAATGTCAACCGCTCAGCCATTTGGCCATGCTCTATCATGTGCCGCTCGTCAGGCTGGTGTCGGACTACCTGCAAAGGCATGCTTCTGCCCAGCTGCAAGAGAGGGCTGGGGATTGAATCCTTCGACCGCCGGAGCGTCCGCGCAGGACCGAGTTGGACCCGAGTGTCGCCGGCCTTTCATGATGCCCGGTTCGAGTTGCACCGGAGTTGACTTAGCATGTCTCATATGCTAAGAGACGGCGGGATTTGGAGTTGGAGGAAAAGCGGTTATCATCGTGCCTTTTTGGAGAATGCTGGTTTTGGAACAGGAATTCATTGTTTCCAACAGGCTGGGTATTCATGCTCGAGTTGCAGCACAAATTGTTAAAGTGGCCAATCAATTTGAGTCTCAAATCTGGATATCCAAGAGCGGAAACAATCACAAAGTCAACGGCAAGAGCATCCTGGATATCATGACTCTGGTTTGCCCCCACGGCAGCACGGTTCACGTCCATACCGAAGGTCCCGATGCCGTTCAAGCCATGGCTGCTCTGGCCGCTCTATTTCAGACCAAGTTTGGGGAAGTTTGATTCCAGTTTCCATTGCCGTCGGTTCATTATTCAACTAGATGTAGAACTGTCTGCCATTCCGGCCTTAAATTAATCCTGCCGCAGGCGAGATCATACGTCTCGAATCTACCGGGTTCAATCCGAGCTGTCTATAATGTGGAAATTTAGCTGATGGAGCAAGCGTCAAAAACCATAACCGGCATCGGGGTATCGCCGGGCATCGCGATAGGCAAGGCCTATCTGTTGGAGCGAGGCCGCATTCCGATTCCCTACTACACGCTGCTTGGGGCAGAGGCCGTCAGTGATGAAGTGAAACGCTTTGAGGACGCGGTCAATAAAGCGGAACAGGACTTGGAGCTGTTAAAAGCAAAAGTTCATCCCGACTTGAAGGAACATGCCAACGTTTTGGAAGTACACCAGATGATCCTGCGCGATCATTTGCTTTACGACGAAACGTTGCGACTCATTCAAACCGACAAACTGAATGCTCACTGGGCGTTGATCCGCGCCCTGATGAAAGCGCAGGAGGTATTCAGCACCGTCGAGGACGAATACATCCAGAGTCGCGTTGCCGACGTCCACGCAGTCGGAGAGCGCATCCTGCGCAATCTTTCGGGTAAAGAGCACGACGCCCTCAATGCCATCAAAGAACGCGTCATCATTGTGGCGCACGACCTGTCACCCGCCGATGCCGCGCAGCTGCAGCTCGAGCGCACACTCGGCCTGGTGACGGACATGGGCGGACGCACCTCGCATACCTCCATTATCGCCCGTTCTCTCGGCATTCCCGCCGTAGTCGGCGCCGAAGTGGCGAGCAAGCAGGTACAGATGGGCGATATTGTCATTGTGGACGGGACTTCGGGCAATATCATCATCAATCCGAGCGAAGAAGAAATCAGCTACTATTACGAGCGCCAGGACCAGCTGGAGACGTATCTCAAAGAAATTCGACGCAAGTCGCATCTGCCGGCGCGTACGGAAGACGGCTTTTTCATTAAGGTTGAGGCCAACATCGAGCTGCTGGAGGAAGTGGTTGCGGTCAAAGACAATGGGGCTGAAGGAATTGGGCTCTACCGAACGGAATTCTTTTTCATGAATCGCACCGATCTCCCGGATGAAGAGGCCCTATACAACGAGTACCGAGAACTCTCGGAGCTCATGGCACCGCATCAGGTCACCATCAGGACCCTGGATCTGGGAGCCGAAAAGCTGACCAGCTGGTTCCCCAAGCTGGAGGAAACCAACCCGGCCCTCGGTCTGCGTTCAATTCGCCTGTGCCTGCAGTACCGGGACCTGTTTGAAACACAGATACGAGCCATTTTGCGGGCCAGCGCCGTGGCCCGCAACTTCAAATTGATGTTTCCCCTGGTCTCGGGGATTGGTGAACTGCACGAAGTTCTCGGCATGGTGCGGAAAGTCCAGGAGCAACTGCGCCGGCAACGGATTCCCTTCGACGACCGGATGCCGCTGGGGGTCATGATCGAAGTCCCTTCGGCGGTTGCCGTGGCGGATCTGTTGGCCAAAGAGGTGGATTTTTTCAGCATCGGCACCAACGATCTGATTCAGTACAGCCTCGCCATCGATCGCGTCAACGAGCACGTGGCTTATTTGTACGAGCCGCTTCATCCCGGGGTTTTACGCTTCATCAAGCAGGCGGTCGATGCCGGGCACAAAGCCAAAATACCGGTGAGCATCTGTGGAGAAATGGCCGGTGAACCTCTCTATGTGCCCATTTTGCTTGGACTCAATCTGGACAGCCTGAGCATGAACCCACAGGCGGTTCCGCGAGTCAAGAATCTGATATGCCGTTCCCGGTTGAAATCCTGCCGCCGTTTCGTTAAGAAAATTTTAGGTTTTAGAACGGCTCGAGAAATCAATGAACTGTTGCAGGAAATGATGCTGAAAAATTTCCCTGAAGAATTTCGCGTGTTCGATCCAAGCGATCTGATTCCCAAGGGTGTTGCACACATTCGCAGACGCTGAACAAAATTCGCAGGATCGGTCTAACAGTCCGATACGGGTATGCCATGGGTCAGAAAAAAGAGGCAATCAAGGGCAAAGGGATTCGCCTGGTTTGTCAAAATAAGAAAGCCTATCACAACTACGAAATCCTGGAGACTTTCGAGGCGGGTATGGTGCTTTTGGGAACCGAGGTGAAGTCCCTGCGTGAGGGCAGGGCCAATTTGAAGGACAGTTATGCGCGGGTGAAAAAAGGAGAAATCTATCTCTACGGACTTCACATAAGTCCCTATACACACGCTTCCTACGACAATCACGAAGCGGAGAGGGTAAGAAAGCTTCTGCTTCACCGCTACGAGATCAAACGCCTGCTGGGGAAAACCCAAGAGCGAGGCTTTTCCCTGATTCCGCTGAAGGTCTATTTCAAAGAGGGCAGGGCAAAGGTTGAGCTGGCTCTGGCGCGCGGCAAGAAGCTGTTCGACAAGCGCGAGACCCTGAAGCGCAAGGAAGAGGCCCGGGAAATGGAACGACTGCGCAAGCGTCACAAGGTTTCGTGAAGTGCAAGCGGGTGCAAACGACACTGAACCATGAACATCGAAGCAAAGAAATCACGGCTTTTTGCGCTCTACGACAAATACGCTGAGCTCGCCAGGCCCTTTTTCGCCTCCGCAGTGTGCGAGAAGGGCTGTGCTGACTGCTGCACATCGGTAGGCCGAGTGGACATTGTCACTCTGGAAGGCATGATCATCCTCAAGCAGTTGAAATCCCTTGATGCAGCCGTTCAAAAAGAGGTGCAGAAGCGGCTGAAGCAAAACAGGAAGACCAAGCGGGAATCCAAATTCGCCCGCTGTGCCTTTTTGCTGGCTGACAACAGCTGTATGATTTATCCTGTGCGCCCCTTCAGCTGCCGCAGGCTGTATTCCATTCAGCGCTGCGGAACCACCGGTCCGACTGTCCATCGTCAGGCGTGGGAAGCTGCAGAACAGGTGCAACTGGCCATCCGCCAACTGGATTCCAGCGGCTGTATGGGACACATGAGCTACATACTGCAGCTGTTGAGTGACGCAAGATTTCTCAAGTTCTATGTGACCGATCAACTTTCTCCACAAAATATCCCCAATTTTGCGGCAAATCTCGGCATCTCCGCCAACCGTCCCGCCCGCCCCCTGACCCCGCCGTGATAGACCAGAGCGCAAACGGACCGGCAAACGGTGCACCGCCTCGGCAGTCGGCAACGGTCATGAAATGCCTGCAGCTCAAGCAGCCGGGGTCCCTGATCCCGACCCACACAGCGCTCCCACAACCGGGGCCGGGCGAGGTGTTGTTACGGGTAACCCGCTGTGCCCTGTGTCGAACCGATGCCAAAATGTTCGCTCAGGGGCATCGCGACTTGACGCTCCCGAGAGTTCTCGGCCACGAAATTTGTGGAGTCGAGGTCGCCACAGGACAACGCTATGCTGTCTGGCCCGGCAGTTCGTGTGGAAGCTGCACTCAATGTCGGAACGGAAGGGAAAACCTCTGCAGACAAATGCAGATCCTGGGGTTTCACAGGAACGGCGGCCTGGCCGAGTTTGTCGCCGTACCAAGAACCAGCCTGATTCCTCTCCCCGCCGACCTGCCCGATGCGCTGGCGTGCCTGGCGGAGCCGCTGGCCTGTGCACTGAACGCAATTGAGCAAACGAACCTGCGCGGCGGCCAAAAGCTCCTCATCTACGGCGCCGGTCCCGTCGGACTGCTGATGGCCATGGCAGCCACCGCACGAGGTGCAGCAACCTGGATGAGCGAACGGAGCGACTCCAAACTGAAGCGCAGCGACCAATTCAGAAAGGGCTTGAACATAGCCTCCCACGACAACCGATCGGACTTGGCATTTGACGCGGTCATCAACGCAGCGCCTGCGCGTGAAGCCATTTCCGCGGGGATTAAACGGCTCACAACCGCCGGCTGTTATTGCGTTTTCAGCGGCATCAACAACGCGGCAGCCATTCCCGTCGAGGTCATCAACGAGATCCATTACCGCCAGTTGCGCATGGTGGGCGCCTATGGCTGTACTTCATCACAGCTTCGGGAGGCGGTGACGTTGCTTTGGAACCATCGAGCGCGGGTGAATCTGCTGATCGAGCGGCACATCGGCCTGAATGAGGTTGAGGATGCGCTGCGGCAAATCCTTGCAGGGAAGACACTGAAGTTTGTGGTTAAATTGGCATAAGATCGAGGACAAATGATGATCGAAGAGAATAAATTGAGGGAATTCGGTCGCCTGATATGCGCCGTGGCGGCACACCGATGCATGACCCGTGAGGAAGCTTCGGAAGCCTACCGGCAAGTCATTTTGAACGAGCAGCCGGAACTTCAACAGGGAGCGTTCCTGATGGCTCATATCACCCGCGGGCCCACGACGGAAGAACTGTCGGGCGCATGGGACGCACTGGATCGGTATGACACCGCCAAACTCCACACGCAGTTGAGTGGCCCTGTGTGCGACATTGTGGGAACCGGATCGGACCCGCTCAAGACCATCAACTGCTCCACTCCCGCCGCTCTTATAGCCGCCGGGTGCGGCCTGACCGTTGCCAAGAAGGGAGCCAGGCTGGTCACCGGCGTGTCAGGTGCGTCGGACATTTTCGAGATTTTCGGCATCGATTTGAACGCACCTCTGGAGCAGGCGGAACAATGCCTCACCCAATACGGCATTTGTTATCTGCCCGGCGAGCTGTTCCTAAAATCCGGCTGGGCGCGCCTTATTCAAGTCATGCGCTTCACTTCCGCCTTCAACATCATCGGACCGCTGACGCGCCCCTGTGAACAGAACAACTGCATCGTGATCGGCGCCTATGCACCTCAGGTTTGCGACCAGCTCATTGCGGTGCTCAAGGAAATCAACATGTCTGTCGCCCTTGCGCCGTTCGGCATGGTGGAAGGCATGGACCCCTCCCTTGGCATGGACGAGTTTTCCCTAGCCGGCCCCACCAGAGTCGTGGAATTGCGCAATGGGACCATCAATACGTACGAAGTCACCCCGGAAGATTTTGGACTGCCCATGGTCGATTTCAGTAAAATCAGCAGCCGGGCGGACGCCCATCAAAACGCTGCAGCCATCATGGATGTTCTGCGTGGCCACTACGACACGCCGACAGCCGACTTCTTCTGCATGAATGCCGCTGCAGCGCTGTATGCAGCGGGTCTTGCGCCCGGCTATCGACAAGGAACCGACCTGGCCAAGCAAGCACTGGCGAACGGCCAGGCCATGGCAAAGCTCGAACAGCTGCGCGCTTGCCAGGGAGGCCGGTAGTAGCGATGTCGATGGCCGGCGGGGGAATTGCTGCGGGAAAAATCGGCTCGACGTGTCGCCTGCGCGTCAAGCCGATTGAGCATAGCGTGGATTTTCAGATGGTGCTCACCGCCTAATAATTTTCCGCCAGAAGCTCAAAAAACGCCCGCGGATGCTGGCAGGTGGGGCATTTTTCCGGGGCTTCCGTTGCCTTCATCTCACGTCCGCAATTGATGCATTTCCAGTGAGCCTTGTCTTGCTTCCTGAAAACTCGGCCCCCCTCGACCGCTTCGATCAATTTGTTGTAGCGGCGTTCATGCCATTTTTCCACTTCCGCCACGTGCTTGAAAACCTGTTCCGCCTCCTTGTAGCCCTCTTGTGCGGCGACCTCTGCAAAGCCGGCGTAAAGAGTGGTCCACTCGAGTTTTTCGCCTTCTGCAGCGGACCTCAATTGCGTCAGGGTGTCCCCGTTCACACCGGCCGGATAACCGGCGGTGATGATCGTCTCGCCTCCCTCCAGCAGCCTGAAAAACAGTTTGGCATGTTCCTTTTCATTCTCCGCAGTTTCCAGGAAAATATTCTTGATCTGCTCGAAACCCTCTTTTTTTGCAATACTTGCAGCAAAAGTGTAACGATTTCGCGCTTGCGATTCACCGGCAAAAGCGGCCAAAAGATTTTTTTCCGTCTGCGATCCTTTCAAACTTGGCATACAATCACTCCTCCAAAATCTGTCAATACACACACAACAGCACTGACCAGCGCTCTGCATCGAGCCACATGAATGGTGCTCGAATATCCATCCTGTTGCCGTTCATACCGTGCCCATTTGGCACGCCCCCTTGTCAAATCAATAGGCACAAACCATGCCAAAGGCTCCCGAAAATGACTCTCCCGCACGCCGGCGGCCGGCCCCCGGCAGGCTTCACAGAGGGAGTAAACAAGGAGATTCCATGCTTTTCTCCGGTCCTCACCAGCGGCCCCGCAAGGGTGCCTGTGGAGCACCCCGGGTCACCCCGGCAACCCCGGGGTGTTTCCTGAGACACAAGTGTATAATGATCGATCTGATACACACGCGGCGACACGAAACCCAAACCAAAAACTAGTTGGGTTGCCCCCAGTTGCTCGGCAGGCGGCAGCTTTCGTGTGGTCCCACAAACTTTTCGGGACCCGCCCGCAGGCCGCAACCCGCTCGATACGCTATATTTTTCAGCATCCCTTGAAACAGGAAGGCATGAAATGGAGCCATGGCATACCAGTAACATAAGCCGCCCACGCCTCGGCCAAGGAAGCGGGCCGTCTGCACCAACTCGCAGCCATCCTGCAAGCGTCTCAAACTGAATATCAGGGCCGCTTCGCCCGGCGTCTTCATTTCGGCCAACAGGATGAGCCGCACATTCTCTTCAGCCAAAAGCACCCGCCAGAAATCCAGTGCATCGCCCGTACGGATCTCTTCCTGACTCCTCCGGCCGCGGCTCAAACCCACTCCACCAAGCAGCCGGTCCACCAAGCCGCGCGCTTTCCACAGACTATTGCCGAAGTACCAGCCGGTGCGCCCCCCAGCCGCTTTCAGCAAACGCCAAACCTCCTCCGGCGGGCACTCGAGGATCGCCCTGTAGCTGCATTCATAGATATTGGCCGAACCGAACCTGGCTGCCGAACAGGCCAGCCATTCTGGAGGTCTGATTTCTCCGGCGTCGCTCCAACACGTTTGCGTCAGTTGCTGCCTGGTCTCCTGCAGCGCCCTTCGAATGCCATGGCGCACAGAGGTCATGTCCACGCCGATGAGTTGTCTTGCCCGGTTGTAATCGACCGCGGCATCATCCAGTAATCCTTCGATGAAAGAAAGCGCCGGGCGCATCGGTACCGGCGTGACGCAGCTGATCCCGTACGCACTCAAACGCGGGGCCGTTGCAGGAACAGGAATGATGATTCTTCTGGGCAGACCCGCTTCCTCCCCATAAACGACACAAGCATCCCGCCAACTAACGCTTTCGGGGCCGCCGATGTCGAGGGTCCGGCCGATCGTGGCGTGGTTGTCGAGACACTCCAGCAGGCAGGCGATGACATCGCCGATATCGATGGCCTGCACCGGGGTAACCGTCCACCGGGGGGCAGGCAACACCGGCAGTCGCTCGACCAGAGCACGCAGCATTTCAAAGTAAAGACTGCCCGATCCAAGAATCGGTGCGGCCTTGAGCCAGGTGACCGGCACCTTTCCACAGGCAAGAATCCACCCGACGTCCCCGCGCGAACCCAGGTGCCCGGAAGACTTGAAGCTGTCTTGCGCTGACCGGCCACCAAGATAAATGATCCGGTGAAGCCCCGCGCGTTCTGCAACACGGACCATATTCCGGGCCGCTTTGCGGTTTTTGTGCGCCACGTCACCCCTCGTCGTCCCCGCATGGGTGACCAGATAATAGGCGACCCGGCAGTTTCGCATCGCCTCGCCCAACCGGTTTTCGTCAAGAGCGTCGGCCGCGACGATTTCCAGTTGTGGCGAGGCGGCGAAAGATCGGCAGCGCAATTTTTCCAAGGAGCGGGCCACGGCTCGAACGTGATGGCCCTTCTTGAGCAGCGCTGGAACCAGCCGGCCGCCCACATAGCCGGTTGCTCCAATGACAGCTACGGTTCGCGTTGGATTGGACATGTTTTCCTGACATCTCAGCACCCCGGCCAGCCGCCTGCACAGTTCGCCCGCACAGCCGTTCCCGCAAACGCTGGATGTCCTCCGCTCTGATCACAGAAAGCGGCCGGATGGGCTTTGCCTTCTGGAGCAAAATGGCTGTGGTCAGTACAAGGTCCCGGGCGGGAGCACTTTACAGCTTCCAAGATAATATTCTCGGTGTATGTTGGGTTAAGCTACGCGTTTCGCGTGACGCAACCCAACGCCTACCTGGAAGCCGAACTCATTTTCTTGAACACTCTGGAGAGCCGGGAATTACGTTTCATTGAGAGGAATCAGCACCCCTGATCTTTTTCCAAACTTTCGGCAAGCCTCAACGGAAGGAAGCAACAGATCCACTTTTTTGCGGTGTTTCTTCGCCATGGAATCCAGGAAAGTGACCTGGTAGAGTTTCTTGTTGATCCACAATTGAAACCGATCCCCGAAGCCGTAAAGTTTGGCAAGGTCGCTGCTCAATGCCACCAGCCTTCGGTAATGGCTCGGATTAATCTTTACGGCTGAAGCCGTAACATTGGGGTTTCCTTTGCCACATGAAGAAGTATTGGTATAGGCGGTCACCGTCACCTGATGAAAGGTCGGGGTAAGACCGGCTAACCGGGATGGAACGTGAACCGTGGGAAGACTGTAAACGGAAAGGGCCAGCAAGCTAAGCGTCGTCAATTTGACAATTCGCATCATACGTGTCTGCTCCTGCGTTAGGGAAATCAACCGCACATTCTCTTCCCGTGTGGAAGAGAAGCACCTCGAAACCTCGGAGTGGCACATGGCTGGAGGTCAAATTTGGGCGCGGCTATGGGGTCACAATGTTGCTCTTTTTAGCGCTCACGCACCTTGTTACAAAATGTGAACCAGAAAGTCAACGATTCAGGTTGTGACACGATCCAAGTTGTGCCGCGGAAGATGCTGCACCCTTGCCAGCATTGTGCAGGGAGGTGTTGCAAAGGAGGGGGGAACTAATAAAACCGCCCAAAGTCCCTTGACTTTGGGCGGAGTATGCAAATAACACCGGTCAATCCATAGCTCACCCGGCAGCAGGTGTTACGCCTCATCCTCATCGGAATATTCGCTACCGTAATCTCTCATCCATTCGGGATACAGCCTGTCAAAGTATACGTCACCACCGCCTCCCAGCATGTCTGCATAGGATTCCTGACCATAGTTTGTCATCCAAAGAGGGCGTCTCTGCTTCCTCAGTTCATCGATATTTACGTTCATGTTCATGGCAACCTCCATCTTTCCATTCGTCACGATCCGTTTTTTTCATACACTTAACCAATCGAGGTCACCCGTCTCACCGCTCCTGTTCGAGGATATAGTAAGACTTCTTGGCTGGTTGTCAACGATCCGATAATGATTAGCCATCGCTGCCCCAGCCCTCGTGCCGGGTGCTGGTGGCATCACATATTGCCGATAATGGCTTCAGCAAACTGCGAGCTCTTCACCTCTTTGGCTCCCTCCATTTGCCTGGCCAGATCGTACGTGACCGTCTTATCCTCAATTGTGCGCATCACCGCGTGTCGAACCAATGTCGCAGCCTCTTCCCAGCCCAGGTGATCGAACATCATCGCCCCGGAAAGGATGACGGATCCGGGGTTGATTTTATCCTGCCCGGCGTACTTGGGAGCGGTTCCATGGGTGGCTTCAAAGATCGCATAGTCGTCGCCGATATTGGCGCCGGGTGCCATGCCGAGCCCGCCGGCCATGGCCGCCAGAGCATCGGACATGTAATCGCCGTTGAGATTGGGCATCGCCAGGATGTCATACTCTTCCGGTCGCAGCAGAATCTGTTGAAACATGGCATCGGTGATGCGGTCCTTTATCAGCAGCTGGTCGCCGGGAACCTTTCCCCGCAAACGGCCGGCGACTTCCTCCTCGCTCACGACAGATTGTGCAAATTCTTCCCTGGCCAAGTCATAGCCCCATTTGCGAAATGCACCTTCGGTGAATTTCATGATGTTGCCCTTGTGCACCAGGGTCACGCTGCGCCGCTTGTGGTCCAGAGCAAATTGAATCGCCCTGCGCACCAGCCGAACCGTACCGAACTTGCTGATGGGTTTTAATCCGATTCCGGAGTCTTGCCGAATGTCCCGACCATCCTCCCGCCTGACCAGTTCGATGAGCTTTTGCGCCATGGCAGACCCCGCCTCCCACTCGAGTCCCGCATAGACGTCTTCGGTGTTTTCTCGAAACACGACCATGTCCACCCGTTCCGGATGCCGCAGTGGACTGGGCAAGCCTGGAATGTACTTGACCGGCCGCACACAGGCGTAGAGGTCCAACACCTGGCGCAAGGTTACATTAATGCTGCGGATTCCTTCTCCCACGGGGGTGGTGAGCGGGCCTTTGATGGCAATGCGGCATTTCTTGATTTGCTCGAGGGTTTCTTCCGGCAGCCAACTGCCGGTCTCCCGATTGGCCTTCTCTCCCGCCAAGATTTCCATCCAGCGGATGCTGCGTTTGCCTCCATAAGCCCTTGCCACCCCTGCATCGAAAACCGGCCGGGCAGCTCGCCAAATGTCCGGACCAACGCCGTCACCCTCGATGAATGGAATGATCACTGAATCGGGAACCTGCAATTGTCCTTCCGCGTCCATGCGGATGATGTTTTCATACTCGACCATGCTGTCTCCTGATCATCGGCGTGCAATCTTCAAACTGCTCGCAAGGTCATCGCTTTGGATCTCCCCCTTGAACCTCAAAAAAACCCACAACAAATGAATACTCCGGCATGGAACATTCCTCGCGGCTCTACAGCCACTTCTGCCCATCCCAGCGGCCCACCACCCGGCCCGAGTTCGATGCGTCATAGCCGCCGAGGGCGGCAAGCCTCCGGCGGAAATGAGCCGTGCCGATGATCTCCAGGACCAGTTGCATTTTGGGATCATCCCAGCTGCTGTCAGGAATCACCAGATCATAGCGTTCTTCTGCCACGGGAATGAAATCCAGTCCCAGAGCCTTTGCCGCCGCAAAGATGGCCATGCCGGTATCGGCCCGGCCGCTCAGAACATTCACTGCGACAGCCATGTGGGTGAATTCGTCCTGATCGTACCCGGCAATGTCGTCAGGAGAAATATTGCGCCGCTGCAGCTGGTAGTCCAGGAGTATCCGCGTGCCCGATCCCGCCTGCCGGTTGATGAGTCGCACGTCCGGCCGGCGGAGATCCTCCACGCCTTTGATCCCTTTGGGATTGCCGGCAAGCAGCAGCAGCCCCTGCCGGCGCATGGTCAACTCCACCAGGCGCACAGGCACGCCCGGCAGGTAGCGGGCAATGTAGGAACTATTGAAGTCACCCGTTTCCGTATCCAGCAGGTGGCTGCCGGCAAAATGTGTCTGGCCCCTGCGAACCGCCAGCAGCCCCCCGAGACTTCCCACATTGCTCGAAGAAAGATGCAGGCGGCTGTTGCGTATCTTCAACTCGTTGGCCAGCACATCGATGGTGTTGTCATGGCTTCCTATCATTATGAGGGTGTCTTCGAGGCTTTCTTCCGGGCGCAGCAGTCTGATCCGAACCCTCTCTCCCGCATCGTGGCCTTCGGATTCCTGAGGCACCTGCAACATGCCGTCAGCCCGCGTCAGTGAGGTGATGACCCCGGCACCGCGCTGCAAGGGCATGGCCACCAGATCACCCCGAACTCTGCCTAAAATCACCCGGACAAATTCCTCCAGGCCCAGTCGTGAAGGCATTTTTCTGCCAAGATTTGCCTCCACGTGAGCAAACGCAGGGGGCGCCAATCCCTGCATGGCAAAGAGCAGCGGGCGAACAAACTGTTCGAAGGCCAATATGGCCGAAACCGGGTAGCCGGGGATGCCGACTACCGGCTTGCCTTTGACCATGCCCAGAATGGTCGGCTTGCCGGGCATCATGGTCACGCCATGGACAAAAACTTCACCCAACTCGCCGATGGCTTCCGCCGTGTAATCTTCACTACCCGCCGAAGAACCTGCGTTGACCAGGACGACATCGGCGTCTGAGTCCACGGCACGCTGCAACGCAAGCTTGATACTCTCGTAGTCGTCCACGATCCCTGGCTGCATCAAAGGTTCCCCCCCGCACTCGGCAACCATGGCCGACAGTACGACGCCATTGAACTCGATGATTTCTCCCGGCTTCGCCTGAGATGCCCGGTCCGCAGGAATCAGCTCGGTACCGGTGGGTTGTATGGACACTCTGGGGCGGGTAAAGACAGACACGCTGGTGACCCCGGCGGCCAGCAGCGCACCCAGGTCAGCGGGCCTCAGTCGATGATTCTGCGGGATCAGCAACTCTCCCGCCACGATGTCCTCACCGACTTTTCTGACGTGCTGCCAGGGAAACGCCGCCCCTCTGATTTCCACCGCTGCATCCCCGACCTGTTCCACGTGTTCGATCATGATCACCGCATCCGTGCCGGACGGCAAAGGATCACCCGTATCGACCGCATGGGCATTGTGCCCGAGCACCAGTCGCACTGGATTGACATCGCTCGCACCGAAGGTGTCTTCAGCCTGCACGGCGATTCCATCCATGGCCGCACCATGATAGTGGGGGACGGAATGCCTGGCCGTTACCGGCGCGGCCGTCACGCGCCCCAATCCCATTGCCGCCGGTATCGTTTCGACCGGCGCCCGCACACTCGAGGTTTCCGCAGACCATATCGTCCGCGCCTGCTCAAGCGTTTTCATCGTGAGATAGATGTTCCTGCGGTGTTGCCTCTTCATGTGAACCGTTCTCCCTAAGAGTCTCTTGAATCATCTGCAGCCAGTCAAAGGGCTTGTCAGCATGCCACGTGGCGGTTCTCAGATGATCGTCCATGCCTTGATATACCACCCTGATGTGCCTCCGGGGTAAAAGAAAAGGTCCCCGTTCGTAGACTATTTCAGCCCTTCTTACCCGCTTCAGCGGAATCGACAGGTCAAGATTTCTTTCCCACAGGCGAAAGTAGAGTCTTTTCCCGGTCAGCAGCAAAACCCCGTTTCCTTTCCATTGCCTGTCCCACAGGCGGTTCATGCCGCAAAAATACGCCCGGGAGGCGAGGATCCTCACAGGCACCCCGTTGAACTGCCGGGTAACACGCCTGACAGTCTGCTGCATGGCACTTCTTCTGCGCAGGTAGAAAAAAAAGCTGAGCCCAAAAAAGACCATCCCCAGGCCGATCACCAGCCAGCCCAGTTCGAGCAGGGAAATCTCCGGGAGCTCAGCGAGGATTTGACCCAACAAGATGCTTTCCTCATTCCACTGAAAAATACCACGTTAGTGACGGCAGGCCTTCAATTTCTTTGAAAACCGAGCCGACTCCAAAACTCTCTGCGAAACTGCCGCGCACTGCTCAAGCTAATCTCAGCGATGTGGATCTGCTCCAGTTCGCTCAATTCCGTCTGCACCCACTCGTCCACATGGTCAAGGCTGCGGAACCACCGGTTGAAATCATGCCGGTCCAGAAGCTTCGGCGGGTGGAGAGCAAAACTATGTCCCCCGTGTTGATGGATACGTCGTCCTTGCACCAGGGCATTATAGTCCGCCGTATTGACACCGACGATCGGCATGAAATTGTCGAACGCCCTGACCAGTGCCGCCCGCTTCCAGTGACCGCGAAGAACGGGGAAGAGGCTGATGTTGAAGATGATGTCGGCGTTCTGGTCGGTGAGCTGTCGAGCGGCCTCCGGCTGCCCCCAGAGGTCGATGCAAACGGGCATTCCAATCTTGCCGAAATCTGTCGGGAAAGCGCGAAACACGCCGTCACCCGGTGAAATACCCAACCGATCCCTTTCCATAACGCCAATGTTCCTCTTGCGCTGTCTTCCCAAAATGCGCCCCTTTCGATCAAACAGCGTAGCGGTGTTATACAGTTTGTCCCCTTCTGCCTCCACCAGCCCGGCAATAATGTAGGTGCCGTATTGCCGCGCTGCGGCTGCCAGCTCGGAATCTCCCTGATAGGGAAAATATTCCGGGTAGCAGACAACATCCAGCTGCTCGCCTCTGCATTTTTCCAGCATGATCAAAGCGTGAGCAAGATTTCTGGGATCATCGAAGGTCGGGTAAGGTTTGGGCTGAATCATCGCAACCCTGATAACATCCTTCATACGTACTCCCTCATATTGACTCCCTCGGAGGTTGACCTCGATGACGCTCGTTCACTGCTCAAACGGGCTCCCGGCGCCACTCCAGTTCAACCATATAGGGGTAGTGATCGGACGGATATCCGGCTTGGAACCGGTCACGCACGATAGTCGCCCGGCACACGCGGAACTGCTCGCTCACCATGATCCAATCCAGCCGGCCCCTTTGGGGAATGCCCGCAAAACCATGATGCGTCATGCTCGCCTGGTCCTCGGGTCTGCCCAGGGCCTGCCAGGTGTCACGCAGCCCCGTCCGGCGCGAACCCAGCAAGTCGTGTACCGGTGATCCGGGAACGGCGTTGAAGTCGCCCATGAGCACCACAGGTTCTGTTTTCTGCGCCACCCAGTGCGCTATGATTTTCGCCTGTTCGCGCCGCGCCGCCGCGCCCATGTGATCAAGATGTGTGACTACCGCCCAGAATGGCCTGTTGGCGTCAAGGTCCTGCAACAAGGAATAGCTCATCATACGCGGAAAGGCGCTGTCCCAATTTTTGCTCCGATGTTGCCGCGGAGTCTTGGAAAGCCAAAATTCTCCAGCGGACAGCAGCCCGCACTTAGCGACACGATAGAACAGAGTCGGATATTGACAGGTGGCATCGAAAATTCGTTCGGGAGCACTGATCAAATAATCCGGCAGGTTATCCTGCAAATAGGAAAGCTGCTTGCGCGTCCCTTCCTGCGTGCCCAGAACGCAGGGAGCATATTTTCGGATCACCTCAACAACAAGACCTCTGCGGTTAGACCAACTGTTTTTGCCGTCTTTGTCATTTTCAAAGCGCAAATTGAAAGTCATTATTCGCATTTTTTCAAGCTCCACCAACAAATTCCTGCCGGCTCCCGAAGCCTCTCTCCTACCGTCCCACTTTACAGAATCGAGCTGGTGCGCGATGCTTCCGGCAGTTCTTGACCCAGTTATTTAACGACAAGCGTTGCCCTTTAGCAACCGGGGAATGACTACCCATAAATTATACCCGTCACCTCACCCAACCACTGGAAGACGAAGGGCACCGCTGGCCTGCGCCGTAACCCCAAAAACCGGCCGTAATTCCGCATTTTTTCTTGACAAACGCGCGCTGAAGCGAGTAAAAGGGGGCGTTTCCTTTGTGAAAAAATGTTTTTGCTATGGCTCCTTTGATGCCAGGTCCGACGCCTACGAATCAATACCTTGCTGAACACTCAAACACATTGATTGTAATAGCCGAGGCTGCCTTATGAAAGAAGAGAAAAGAAGCACATCCGGCCGGACGATGTTGGGAGGACTGTTTTTCATTGCCGGTTTAATCGTGGCCTTAATTGTGGGTTGGGTCGTCTTTCCCAAGGTCCTTTACTCGCAAAAGACTCAGCCCATGAACTTCAGTCACGCAGCACATGAGGACAGTGCTTGTGAGGATTGCCACTATTTTCTGCCGGACGGCTCTTACTCCGGAACCCCTGGCATCGAAAACTGCCGGCAGTGCCATGAAGAACCCATGACGGATTCAGAACAAGAGCGCATTCTGGTGGAAGAATACATTCAGAAGGACCGCGAGATTCCCTGGCTGGTTTATGGGTGGCAACCGGACAACGTTTATTTCAGCCATGCGCCGCACCAGGCCGCCGAACTGGAGTGCGTGCAGTGTCATCGCGATGTCACGGCGGATGAAGAGAAGCTCCCGATTTTATATGAAAACAGGTGGACAGGTTACAGCAAATCAACAATGAAAATGGTCGAATGCGAAAAGTGCCATGCTGAGCGGGGCGCAAGCAATGCCTGCCAGACGTGTCACAAATAGCGGCCGCGTTTTCTGATGGATATCCCTGGCTTGGGACATTAGCTGCCTTACTGAGAGGGTTAATGGCATGAAATTTGGTCGTAGAGCATTTCTACAATTTGCTGCGGGCGCGGTGGGGGGCACCCTCCTGTCTCCATTGCCGTGGAAACTGGCAGACGATTCTGCTATTTGGAGCCAGAACTGGTCCTGGCGGCCATCCCCTGAAAGAGGCTTGGTCAGCAAAGTGCCGAGCACTTGCCTCTTTTGCGACGGCGGTTGTGGAATCCAGGTGCACCTGGTGAACAAGAAAAACGCCATTTACATCGAAGGAAATGCCGCCAATCCCGTCAACCAGGGCGGCGTATGCCCTTTGGCGGCATCCGGATGCCAGTTTCTCTACGCACCCTACCGGGTCTCACAACCGCTGAAGCAAACCAAGGCACGTGGCGATGCCAGCGGCTTTCAGCCGATCAGTTGGGAACAGGCTATCGGTGAGGTCGGCGCGGCACTCGGTAAAATGCGGACGAGCGGCAATTCCCAGGGACTTGCCGGCATCAGCGGTCGCCCCCGGAGCAGTATGTTCCATTTGTGGCGGCAATTCTTCTCCGCCTACGGTTCACCCAACCTGTTTCAAATGCCGAGCCATGCGGACAGTCTTGAACTGGCCTGCATGCTCACACTGGGGCACGAGGCGACTCCCGCATTTGCCCTGGAGCGGGCCAGCTATGTGTTGAGCTTTGGTGCCAACCTGCTCGAAGGCTGGGGCGCCCCCGCCCGCATGCAATCGGTCTTCGGACAGTGGAGGCAGGAACGGGCGGGAATCGCCCAACCCAAGATTGTGCAGATCGAACCGCGCCTTTCCCTGACCGCGACCAAGGCGGATGAATGGATCGCCGTAAAGCCGGGCACGCAATGTGCCCTGGCTCTGGGCATAGCCCATGTGATGATTAAGAACCATCTGTACGATGACTTTTTCATGACCAGCCAGGTGGTTGGCTTTGAAGACTGGATCGATGCCGGCGGAAACACCAGGCAGGGATTCAAGAGTCTGGTCATGCAGAACTATGCGCCCGCTCAGGTCGCTGAATGGACGGGCGTGGCGGCGGCAAGAATTGAAGAAATTGCAGGACAGTTTGCAGCCCAGGAATACGCGGTCGCCATTTGGGGCGAAGACGGCGGGAAAACCCCCGACAATATCTATTCGGATCTCAGCTTCCTGGCTTTGAATTTGCTCAAGGGCAACATGCAGCCGGGCGGTATGGTTTCCCTGGTACCTCCGGTTCCCCTGGAAGTCCTTCCCGAAGTCCAGATGGACCAATGGGCTTATCGAGGGTTGCAGCAACCCAGGCTGGATTTGACTCAAACCAGACAGCTGCCGCTGCCGGGGAATGGGCTGTATGCTTTCCTGGATACAATCAATCGCGGGGGATCCCCTTATTCTGTTGAGATGTTGATGATTTATGAAGCCAATCCAGTGTACAGCCTGGCTGAAAACCGTCTCATCAAGGAAGCTCTGGGAAAAATCAGCAGCGTCGTCACCTTCACCTCCTACATGGACGAAACCGCGCTGCAGGCCGACCTTATTCTGCCCAATCACATGGCTCTTGAGCGCTACGATGACGTGATCGGTCTGCCGGGCGTTCCGTACGCATATTATGCGGTGTCCAGGCCTGTTCTGCCACCCCGCCTGCAAACCAAACACACGGGGGACGTAATCCTGGCACTGGCGGCAACGATTGGAGGAACCGTCAAAGGTTCCCTGCCGTGGAAAAATTTCGAAGCGTTTTTGCAGAGTCGCGTCAAAGGGCTTGCCGCGGCAGGAACCGGCGCCCTTGCCGGCAAGCCCGGTGTGCAACCCTGGGCGCTGCAATCCGGGCAGGCGCCCAAGAGCAACTACAAGAACCCCAAAGACCTGTGGAACAAATTGACGTCCGGGCTGTGCTGGTACGGCCCCCCCGTTGATGCGCTGCAGCAGATCAACACCGCATCGGGCAAATATGAGCTGGCTTGCGTCTCGCTGCAAAACAGGGGCGTCAATGTGGAGGACGCCGCCGTCTACCTCCCCCATTTTGCCCCCCTCACACCCTCTGGCGACGCACAGGCTTTTCCCCTGCTCATGATGGGGTACCGCCGTCTCAATATTTCCAGTGAGTACTTGGCCAATCCACCCTTCATGACCAAGACCCTGTGGGACTTTTTGCTCAAGGGCAATGACCTGTTCGTGGAGATTCATCCGGAAACCGCCAAGTCTTTGGGACTGAAGCAGGGTGATCGAGCCACTCTGACGACTCCTGAAGGGGAAGTTAAAGTGCGTATTCGCATTTTTGCGGGTGCACACCCTGGCACCGTTTGTGTGGTGCATGGGCTGGGACATACGGCCTACGATGAATACATCCAAGATAAAGGGATCAATATAAACGATATCATTGAAGTGCAAATGGATCCCATCACCGGCATGGGAACGGTTTGGGCAACCCGCGCCCAATTGGCTCGCGCTTAAGGGGGGTAATCTGTGAGTGACAATGGACATACGCAAAGCGGTGTTCTCTATGGAATGGCGATCGATTTGGACAAGTGCACCGGGTGCATGGCCTGTAGTGTAGCGTGCCAGGCAGAGAACAACATATCATTCCGCCCCGATGAGTCCAATAAGCTTCGGTCGATCACCTGGATGGAAGTGTACTACCTGGACAATGGTGCCGAGCACCCGGACTACCGGTTCAGCTATTTGCCGCGACCCTGCATGCACTGCAATGCACCTCATCATTCACCCTGCACCTTCGTCTGTCCGGTCAATGCCACGGTGCGAGATGAAGCAACAGGCATTGTCGGGCACATATACCCGCGCTGTATCGGCTGCCGCTACTGCATGGTGGCTTGTCCTTACCATGCGAGGGATTTAAACTGGTGGGACCCGGCCTGGCCAGAGCCCATGGAGCAGATGCTCAGCCCAAAAGTCAGTACCAGGATGCGCGGGGTAGTGGAAAAATGCAGTTTTTGCAGCCATCGGCTGAACGCTGCACGTTCCAAAGCTTATCTGGACGGCCTTGAAATGAGTGAAGTGACCTACACGCCGGCTTGTGTTGAAGCCTGCCCGAGCCAAGCCATTGCCTTTGGCAATCTCTTGGATGAGCACAGTGAAGTGGCCAGGTTGGCCAAAAGTGAACGCGCTTTCCGCTTGCTCAGCAAGCTCAACACGGAACCCAAGGTCTACTATCTCAGCCGTCACCCATGGCTGCATAATCTGGCCAATGCAAGCCTGTAAGCGGGATGAAGTGGATAAATTTGCGGTCCGAGAGCTAGTATAGCAACCCGCCCGGAGGGCACTGACCTGAGACTTTCAATACATGAGGGGATGCGGATGGATAAGGCATTGATTCCTGATGGAGTTAAGCGTAGCCCATTTCCGGTTTTCGCAGGATGGTTACTGGTGCTGTTCGCTGTAATCGGCTGGGGTGTCTACGCAGGGATCGTAGTCCTCCTGAAGGCTTTGAACGTTACTGGACTGAACGATTACTTCGGATTTGGATTCTACATCACCATCGACCTGGCTATAATCGCTCTGGGGGCTGGTGCGTTCTTTTCCGGTTTCCTGTTTTATGGGATGTCACGCTTCTTTCCGGCCTTAAAAGAGCTCTACAAGATCATCAATCTCGCCGTAGTGGTCGGTTTTGTCTGTTATACAGGCGCCCTGGCCGTTTTGTTGCTGGAAATCGGTCAGCCTCTGCGCGGCTGGTTTGGATACTGGCATGCTAATGTGCATTCCATGCTCACCGAAGTGATCTTTTGTATTTCCTGTTATGCCATTGTGCTGGTCATTGAGTTCGTGCCGCTCATCCTGGAAAACCGCAAACTGGATGCCATCAAGCCTTTGCATCTGTTCGGTCATTCACTGCACGAAATTATGGCGATTTTTGCCTTGACCGGGACTTTTCTCAGTTTTTTTCACCAGGGATCCCTGGGTGGAGTCGCCGGCGTTCTGTTCGGCAGACCGTTCGCCTACCGAACCGGTTTCTTTATCTGGCCGTGGACTTTCTTCCTGTTTATTCTGTCCGCCGTCGCCTCCGGCCCTGCCTTCACCGCCCTGATCTGCCGAACCATTGAAAAGGCCGGCAGGAAGCAACTGGTAGACCGCAGCGTGTACGATCTCATCGCTAAAATCGTGGCCGCCTTTCTCTCAATCTACATGGTCTTGAAAATCGCCGACACCCTCTATTGGGCGCTCGATTTGGCCCCAAGCTTCGGCTTTAAATTGACCGACTTTTACCGCGAGCCTTACGGAATTTGGTTGCTTGTCGTTGAATTGATCGTGTGCGGAATCATTCCCGCCATAATGTTGCTCATTCCCCAAGCCAGGGCACGCAACGGACTGCTCTTTACCGCCTTTGCCCTCACCTGCATCGGCGTCGTGATCAACCGTTTTGTCATGACCGTACAAGCTCTCGCCGTCCCGGTCATGCCGTTTGACAGCTGGCAGGTCTACATCCCCACCATGTACGAGTATGCCCCGGGTATCGCCATGCTGGCCTATTGCGCCCTGGTGATCTCGCTGGCCTACCGCTACTTGCCGCTGTTCCCGCGAGAAAAGGAATTGAACCCGCACTAGCCCATCGCGGGTTTGTCACTACCCGGCCGAGCGACAAACCGTGTCATGTCTGCTGGATCCATCGAGCGCCTTATGGGATGGCATCATCACTTCCTGTAGGGCGCTGGTTTTTTTCTCGGGGATGCCGCCCCGTCACTGAAAAATATCGGCAGCGATGCTTTGAAAAGCCGGCCGGACCGGTTAATATATTTTCGCCAACGGCGGCAGCCGCAAGGCATGTAGGAGGAAAGTGTTTTCGTTTGACACTCTCCGGGCCGGGTGTTAGCCTGGAGACATTCCACAAGTTAACTATTTGCAGCGATTGAATCGAGAGCCATGTCACAGAAAGTGCGCCTACTGGATCTTTTCGAGGGTAAACGTTACCAGAAAATTGTTTTGACGATTGCCGTGCTGGCATTCCTTGTGCTGGAGTTGCTGATTTATCTGGCCGCCGCCAGCCAGGCCGGACAGAAGACGCGTGTCGTGGTAACCGACCACAACGGCGCGATCAAATACGAGACCGCGGGGACCTCCTTAACCAGCTATGAGCGGATGACCTTCGAAAATACCTTTGGTCCCCTGGAAAATTACCAGATCCAGATTCAAACCGACTCACAACCGTTCCCTTTCCGGGCCTGGTTGTCGGCAGCGGTCGGTATTCCCGTCGGCCTGGTGCTGCTCGTCTCCTTTGTGGTCAAAGTGTACCTCAACCTCCTCTACGGTGAAGAGAAGGACAAACCCCAGAGCGATTCCGAATCTGCAACGACCAATCGGTTTGGATCCCTGTTCCATCTCTTCAATGGGTTTTCCATTTTTCATGTTGGCTTTTTTCTGGTGGTCGCTGTGCTGCTCCTGTGGATGGTGCCAAACTTTTTGGGGGACTTTCTCAAAATCAGCATCGTGACCATCCGAGAATTCAAATGGTTTTTTTTGGGAGCTTCCCTGTTCATTGCGTTCCTGGTGACCTGGGTCATTTTTCTGCGCTACAAGCTATCGAAGAAAATGCTGGAAAATCAACTTGATATCGAAAAATTTCGGGTCGAAAAACAGCTGCTCATACAGGCCGAATCGCCTCCGCTGCTGCCCGGCTCCATCAATGAAGCTCAAGAGCAATGAGCCCCAGAGCTTTTCTCAAGGTAGGATAGCATGTTGTTGAATCGTTTGTTCAGACGAAAGCAAAAAGTGGTAGAAGAGGAAAGCCGTGAGACAGATATTAATCAGGGCATTTACTACCTGTATATGATCATCATCCTGCAGGTCTTCTTTGTTCTGGCGCTGGTCGGAATCATCATGGCCATCGGCAAGGTACTGGCGACACCCATGTGGGTCTTTCTGGCTGCGCTGATGATGGGGATCGGCGGATGCGTCTACATTTATCGCAAGGCCCGCAGGCAGTTTCAGAGATTACGCGAGGCCATCAGTAAGGTCGATCTTTCCGATCGCAACTATGAGATAAGCTTCATGGGAGGAGTCCTCACCATGCGCGTGGAACAGAATCCGCGTCGCCTGTTGGAAGCTCCGCCCGCGGCACCGATCATGGATGCGGAAACGTTGGAGTCACAGCCGACCCGATAGTTTTAGAGTGCGACGCAGAGGACCTTTTTCCAATCCAGCGCCGCATAGAGGAAATCCTCAGCCTGATATTGCAGGATCGTGTCATGCCGGCAATTGAGGTCATCTTTGGCGGGATGATCCAGGTTGTAGTGCAACCCTCTGCTCTCCTTGCGCCGTATCGCACAGCGAATGATCAACTCGGCCACCAGCGCCAGGTTCTGCAACTCGACCAGGTCGTTGTTGACCCTGATATACGGCATGTGCTCTTTGATCTCGTGGCGTATCTGTTCCATGTGATTTCTTGCCAGAGCCAGCCTTTTGTCGGTTCTTACGATTCCCACATAATTCCACATCAGACGGCGGATGATATCCCAGTTATGGGCAATGAGCACCATTTCGCTCTGCGCGTTGTTGCCGTTTGGCACTGCTGAACTGGACCACCTGGGAACCTCGGGAACGCGCTGCTTGCGCCATTGTTCCAGATGTTGAGTGCAATGGAGCGCCGCCTCGTGAGCGAACACCATCGCTTCCAGAAGAGAGTTGCTTGCCAGCCTGTTGGCTCCATGGAGGCCGGTGCAGGCGCACTCGCCAATGGCGTAGAGGCGCTTCAAAGAGGTCTGGCCGTGCCGATCGGTGACGACTCCGCCGCACATATAATGGGCCGCCGGCACCACCGGGATGGGGTCCTTGGTGATGTCAATACCGAAGGAGAGGCATTTCTGGTAGATGTTTGGGAAGCGATTCTTGACAAATCCTGCATCAAGATGGGTGATATCCAAAAAAACGCAGTCATCTCCAGATTTTTTCATCTCCGTATCGATGGCTCGAGCGACCACATCGCGGAACGCCAGATCTTTGAGCGGATGGTATTCTTCCATGAAAGCTCTGCCGCGCCTGTCGATGAGGCGGCCGCCCTCGCCCCTTACCGCCTCAGAGATCAAAAAGTTTTTTGCCTGAGGATGGTACAGACAGGTGGGATGAAACTGCACAAACTCAAGGTTGGCCAGCTTGGCGCCGGCCCTGTAGGCGATGGCAACGCCGTCGCCTGTGGCCACGTCGGGGTTACTGGTATAAAGATAAATCTTGCCCGTCCCACCGGTGCAGAGGAGTACGGCGCTTGCCAGGAAATTGTGGATTTCGCCGCCGGCACTGTCCAGAATATAGGCCCCGCGACAGGTGCTCTCCTGCCCGACGGCGATGGATCCGGCGCGGATCGAATGCTCCTCGACGATTAAATCCAGCGCCAGCCAGTTTTCATAGATCTGGATATTGGTATTGGCTTCGGCTGCCGCCACCAGAGCTTTCTCCACCGCCTGTCCGGTCATGTCCTGAGCGTGAATGATGCGATTGCGGCTGTGGCCTCCCTCACGCCCCAGATCAAACGGCGCACCTCCGGTTGAATTGGGATTGAATTGAACGCCCAACTCGATCAATTCACGAATTCGATCCGGCCCTGAGCGCACAACGTTTTCCACCACGTCCGGATGGCACAGTCCATCGCCCGCATTGAGCGTGTCCTGCAGGTGAAGTTGGAAGGAATCGTCCGGACCCAGCACCGAGGCAATTCCTCCCTGGGCGTAATTGGTGCTGGTCTCCAGCCGATCCTTTTTGGTCACTACCGCAACCGTCCCATGTCTTGCCGCCTTGAGAGCGAAGCTCAGGCCGGCAATGCCGCTGCCAATCACAAGAAAATCACATGCATAATCCATTGGGGGCTCTCTTATATTTTTCCATCAGTTCGGTTACAATTGGCCACGCAAATTTGCTCGGACGATTTCCCGCAGGGCTTCTCCGCCTGCTTGACACTGGTCAGCCTATTCTATAAGTAGGGCTTTGTAAAGTTTGACGATTAGTCTATCACATGGGAACCGCGAACCGACAGACAATGGATTGCCATGGACAACGTTCGAAGTCTTTCAAACATTGCGCACAACTCGACACATTTCAACACCATCAAAGTAGTGGTATTCGATTGTGACGGAGTTTTGTTCGATTCCAAGGAAGCCAACATACGCTTCTACAGTCATGTGATGCAACAGGTCGGTCATCATGGCATTCGGCCGGAGCAACGCGAATACATTCATATGCATCCGGTGCGTCAATCATTGCTTTACCTGCTGGGGCCCGGTCCCCGCTATGAAGAGGCCGTCAGGTATTGCCGGACCATAGATTTCAGTCAGTTCAACGAATATATGCAGTGCGAACCCGGCCTCATAGAAACCCTCGAGTTTGTCAAGAAGTCATACCGGGTTGCGCTGGCGACCAATCGGACGGTCTCTACCCGAGACATACTCGCTCACTTCGGCCTGGACCATTATTTTGATCTGGTTGTCTCAGCTTCCGACGTGTGCCACCCGAAGCCCCACCCCGAGAGCATGGAAAGAATATTCAGGGAGTTTTCGGCCTCATCGGAAGAAATTTTGTACGTCGGCGACTCCGCCGTCGATGAAGCGTTGGCCGCAGCGACCGGTGTATTTTTTGTCGCCTATAAGAACTCTAAACTCCAGGCACACCTGCATATCAGTCATTTCAAGGAATTGTTGGCGGTACTCTCGTAGAGAACGTATGGACCATCGGCCACCACCCATCCTGTTCGTGGGCACGGTCCACAGTGATCCCCGGGGCTGCAGGAAATCTCTGGCCGTGCTCGAGCGGGTGCGGCCGGACTTGATCCTGGTCGAATTAAGCCCATACGGCTACAGATACCGCCAAACGAAGCGTCGACAGCTGCATGGAACTTTTCGCCGCAACCTCAAAAAAGCAGCACAAAGGCATGGTATTTCCCCGGCACAGGCCCTGAAGCATCCACAAATCGTCCTGGTTCACAACCAAATATCAATGCCCTTTGAATACCGGGCGGCCGCACGTTATTCCAGACAGCGCAACGTCCCATTGGCCCTGGTGGATTCTTCGGATTTCAGCCGGGAGCGCATTGCCGGGTGGGATGAGCTGCTTTCCCCGGGCAACCTGGAAACTCTGCTCAGCCTGCCTGCCGAGCGCACTTCCACAACCGCACTGTACGAGCTTGCCGGGAAAGCCATAAGCGCCTCCAGCGAACCTGCCTGCCAATTTCCCGCAGCCGGCCGTGTGCACGGGGCGGAGGAAGCGTGGGCCGCACGCGAACGCTACCTGGCTGCCGCAATACGCCACAAGGTGGCGCAGTTCCACCCCAGGCAACCTCTCTACCTGGGCGGTTGGTGGCATCTCACCCGCGGGACGGCGATACCCACGCTGCGCGACCTCCTCGAACTTGAATCCTTTCAATGTGTTTTGCTGCAACAAGCCACTGCCCGGCACGGACGAGGGCATAGCATCCACGAACAGGCCCTGATTAGAGTGCCGCACAGCAGAGCACAATACAGCGGACTTGCAGGAGTGTAGGTGGGCCGCTCGGTTGTGTGGCGCCGTACTAAGCGGTTGTCAGTGGCACCATAATGTGTTACAAAGCCAATGATTTTTGCGACCCTCAGCCTTGGTCGTGCTAGATGGGGAGTTAGCGGTGCCTTGTAACCCGAAATCCGCTTAGCGGGGTTGAAGGCCCTTTTGAGGGCTTGTGTTGGGCTGGCCGTTGCTAACTCTGGTACCGATTGGACACCGCGCAACAGGCGGATCCGAACCCCGTCAGGTCCGGAAGGAAGCAGCGGTAAGGATTGCGGTCTGTGTCGTGGTTCACTCTAATCAGGCGCCAGAGGGTGGGTGGTCAAGTTTCAGCCGGTTCGAAAAAGGGTGCACGGCCAAGGATCTTTCCCTGGATACCATATCAATAGACCGACCCAACTCGCAGATCATACCCTGTTGTATACGGCCGGAGCTGCGGCCCGCCTCTTTGCCGTCAGCGGTCGTCTCCGGATGCCGGCCGCGTGCGTCAGACGGATCAGGAAAGCGGCAGGTCGGAATATTCCTCTCCCAGCACATAGCGGCACGCACGGCCTTTGCCAATGCGCGTGAGCAGACCGAAATCCACCATTTCGTTCAGTTCCCGCAAGGCCTGGCGCTCGGAAATGTCATTCAGCTGCGAATAGTATTTGTTCGTTATGAAGCCGTGATTTTTCAAAAAATCAAATGCTCTCAGCTGGCGTGGCTTCAACCCCCATTGCGGCAGCCGCTCACCGGGATCGAGCTCGGGCAGGCGGTCCCGTCCCGGCGGCGTTTGTGCCCCCTCGGAAGAGACCGGCCGAACGGTCTGACCCGGCTCTCGCACCTCGGAGGGAAGATCGGAGACTAGAATCTGTTCCCCGGTACAGAGAATGACGGCCCGCTCGATGACATTTTCCAGCTCACGGATGTTCCCGGGCCAGTGATAATCCAGCAGCCGCCGCATTGCTTCAGGATGCATGGTGAGTGGCCCACGGCCGCTTTCCCGGCCATACTTGCTCAAAAAATGATTCACCAGCGGCGGAATGTCATCGGTTCGCTCGCGCAGAGCAGGAATCTGGATATGAACCACATTGAGACGGTAAAACAGGTCGGAGCGGAACCGCCCGGCGGCAACTTCATGCTTTAGATTGCGGTTGGACGCGGCCACAACGCGCACATCCACCTTCATGGTCTGGCTGCTGCCCACCCGCTCGAATTCCATTTCCTGCAGCACGCGCAGCAGTTTTACCTGCAACGGAGGAGACATCTCACTGATCTCATCGAGGAACAAGGTTCCCTCGTGAGCCATTTCAAAGCGTCCCTTACGCTGATTCAGCGCCCCGCTGAACGCCCCTTTCTCATGCCCGAACAACTCACTTTCCAGGAGGTTTTCCGGCAAGGCTCCACAATTCACTGAAATGAACGGAAGATCCTGCCGAGTGCTGTTGAAGTGGATGGCCCTGGCAATCAGCTCCTTACCCGTCCCCGACTCTCCCGTAATCAGCACCGTGGCTTTGCTTGGCGCCACTTTTTCTATCAATTGGAAAATGCGCTCCATGGCGGCGCTTTTTCCGATAATGTTGCTGAACTGGTAACGTCCGTGAAGTTCCTTGGTCAGATAGCGATTCTGCTGAACCAGGCGGTGATGGTCGACCGCTTTGCGCACCGTGAACTTGAACTGTTCATTCTCAAATGGCTTGAAAATGTAATCGAAGGCACCCTTTTTCATGGCGTCCAGAGCTTTTTCCTGGGTGCCGTAGGCGGTCATCATGATTACTGGAACATCCGGCTTCCGCACGTGGATGGATTCAAACAGGGCAATTCCGTCCATGCCCGGCATTTTCATATCGGTGATCACCGCATCCACTTCATGCTCCTCGGCAATCTCCAGCCCCTTCTGCGCCGAATCCGCAGTCAACACCTGGTAGCCTTCCTCCAAGAGCAGATCCTCGAGGACCAAAAGGTAGTTTTTT
>FWPV01001896.1_pt1 | contig 53932 bp, 57 predicted proteins | sample 2228371 | NCBI WGS metagenome assembly FWPV01 (sample SAMEA103939776, study PRJEB20133) | metagenome
TTTGCTGTTTGCATGCAAACAGCAAAGAGCAAGGTCTGACCCCCCGTCTTCGGGTTGGGGCAAATTAAGAGTCTTAACTTATTTCTAGGAAAGATCGTGCACATCAAAGGCAAGTTCGGAGATTTAAAACCACCTCTTGCCTTTTTGAGCCCGAATCACTATGATGACACACGCTGAACCCCAACCTTCAAAAGGGAGCCTTTAACAGATGGAAGCACAACAGAACGAACTGTTTTTCTGGACCCTATGGTGGGGCTGGTGGCTGCTCCAGGCCGGCCTTTACACCTTGTTCGCCTTTCTCTTCCTTGACGCGGCGTACCAGTTCGTCATCGGTTTCCGCGGATGGTGGAGCGCCCGGCCGCTTCCCGCGGCGAAGACCTTCCGCCGGTTTGCCGTTCTCGTTCCCGCCCACAACGAAGCCGCGGTCCTCGACGGACTGCTCGAGAGCCTGAACCTGCAGGAGTATCCCCGGGACCGTTTCGACGTGTATGTCTCCTGCGACAACTGTTCGGACAACACCGCGGACGTCGCCAGAAGCCACGGCGCCGTCGCCCTGATCCGGGAGGACACGACGAAGAACGGGAAGACGTGGAACGTCCGGTGGGCCCTGCAGCGCATCCGCCTGGAGGATTACGACGGCCTGGTCATGTTCGACGCCGACAACCTGGCGGACCGGGATTTCCTGGCGCGCATGAACGATTACATGGAAGCCCACCCGGACGCCGAGGCGATCCAGGGCTGCCTGGACGTGAAGAACCCGGACGACAACTGGCTTACCCGCGCCTACGCGCTGGCTTACTGGTACACGAACCGGTTCTGGCAGCTGGCCCGCTCCCAGTGGGGCCTCTCCTGCACGCTCGGCGGTACCGGCCTGGTGGTCAAGAGCGCGACCATGCGGCGCCTGGGGTGGAACATGCAAAGCCTCACGGAGGACCTGGAACTTTCAACGCGCCTGATCCTTTCGGGCAAGCGGGTTCACTGGAACGACCACGCCCGCCTGTTCGACGAGAAGCCCCAGAGCCTCAAGGTTTCGTGGCGGCAGAGGACGCGGTGGATGCAGGGCCACTACTGGGTCTGCTGGCACTACGTCTTCGCGGCCCTGAAACGCTTCGCGCAGACCCGGCGGCTCCAGTACCTGGACCTGGCCCTCTACCTGATGGCCCCGGCCAAGGCCTGTGTTTCCCTGATCGTCATGATCGCCGGGATGATCTATACCCTGGTGAACAACGCCATCCTCTTCCCCACGCTGGGAGCGAAGGTCCCGGAAACGCTCCTGGAATGGGCCTTCTTCATCTCGGTCCCGTTCCTGATGATCCTGGCCTACTGCGCCTGGGTCGACGTGGTGGGGCCCTCGAAGCGGAGCGGCCGCCTCGTCCTGAAATACCTCACCGCGGTCCCGGCGTACTTCCTGTTCGGCCTGACCTGGATCCCCATCCTCTTCCGGGCCGCGTTCATGGCCAGCAGCCAGGCGGTCTGGGTCAAGACGGAGCACACCCGGCGGGTTTCCATCGACCAGCTTTCCGCCAGGCGTTCCGCCTAGCGGTTTTGAACCTGGAGGTCCGCTGTGCTTGATGCGTTCGTGTCCTTCCTGGTGAACACCATCGGGCACATGGGTTATCCGGGTATCGTGGCCCTCATGTTCCTGGAGTCCTCGTTCTTCCCCTTCCCCAGCGAAGTCGTGGTCCCTCCGGCGGGCTACCTCGCCGCCCGGGGGCAGATGCAGCTTTTGCCGGTCATCGCCTCGGGCATTCTCGGAAGCCTTTTGGGAGCGATTTTCAACTATTGGATCTCCCTCCGCTTCGGCCGCCCCTTTTTCCTCCGCTACGGCCGCTATTTCCTGGTGAGCGAGAAATCCATCGAAAAGGCCGACCGCTTCTTCGCCAGCCACGGGCACATCAGCACGTTCATCGGCCGCCTGCTTCCGGGCATCCGCCAGTACATCTCCCTGCCGGCGGGCCTCGCCCGCATGAACGTCCCGCTTTTCCTGTTCTTTACCGGGCTGGGTTCGGGAATCTGGGTGGTCGTCCTGGCCCTCGTGGGCTTCTGGCTCGGAGGGGACGAGGCGGGCATGACCGCGGCTCTTCACCGGATCACGATCCTCCTGGTGGGCTTCTGCCTCTTCGTGCTGGGGGCCTACGTGTTCCTGAAAAAGCGGGAGCGGGCGGAAGCGACTGATTAACGCCCTTCGAACTTTGCCTTTTTTTGAAAGGTTCGTTCTTTTGTTCACACGTTGGTCGTCCATCGATGGTCGACCCTAAAAGGCGCTCTTTTTGTTCTGGACAAGGCTTTTGCTTTTTGATACGATTGCGGGGCTGCAAGACAACCTAATTTCTTTAAAACATAGAAAGGGTGTTTTTGATGAACCTCGAAGCGGAAAGACTGCTGGATCGCATTGGTTTGGAAATCCTGTCGGCTCTCCAGGAAGACGGGCGCATCACCTTCAGCGAACTGGGCAAGCGTGTGGGCCTTTCCTCCCCCGCGATTTCGGAGCGGGTCCGCCGCATGGAAGAGGCCGGAATCATCCGGGGATACCGGGCGATCGTGGATCCCGAGAAGATGGGCTATCCCATCACCGCCGCCATTCGCCTCAGCTCTTCCCGGGAGCGCCAGGAAGAGCTCCTGGACTTCCTCCGGGGGCGCAAGGAGGTCCTCTCCTGCGAACGGGTCACAGGCGCCGATTCCTATCTCCTCAAGGTCATCGTGACGAACGTGTCCCACCTGGAATCGCTCCTGGACCTTCTCTCCAAGTTCGGGCAGCCCGTCACTTCCATCGTGCTGTCCGTTCCCATCGACTACCGCCCCATCCAGAAGTGGCACGCCGGGGAAGAGTCCATTTAAGGGCCTGCCCGGCCCCCCGCCCCGGCGGGGGGTTCATTTTTACAGGGGAAAGGCCATGACTTCGGCCGGGTCGAAATCGACCCCGACGGCCGCCCCCTCCGAAAACACGTTCCCCTTGCCGGGTAAGGCCCCATACGCTCGAAGGGGGGCCCCAGCCCCTTCCGCTTCGATTTCGTATTCCATCCTGTCTCCCGCGAAGACCCGGCCCACCACCCGGCCCGTCAAAAACGTCTCCTTCCCGGGCCCTTGCAGGTGAACGGCGCAGGGTCTCACTGCAAGCCCCACCCGGGTTCCGGCTTTCAGCCTGTCGATCCTGCCGCGGCGAATCCTCAGCACCCGGCCGCCCAGGGACACGTCGGCAAAGTCCCCGGAAATCGTTTCGGCCAGTCCCACCAGGATGTTCGCCTGGCCGATGAAATCCGCCACGAAAAGGTTTTCCGGGGCCTCGTACAGCATGAGGGGCGTCCCGACCTGCTCCAGCCTGCCCCGGTTCAGGACGGCTACCCGGTCGGCAAGGGTCATGGCTTCCTTCTGGTCGTGGGTAACGTAGATGCAGGATGCGCCCGAACGTTTCTGGAGCCTGCGGATCTCGGCCAGCATGCGGGTTCGAAGGTTTGCGTCCAGGTTCGCGAGGGGCTCGTCCATCAGGAGCAGCCGGGGATCGAGGACAAAAACCCGGGCCAGGGCCACCCGCTGCTGTTCCCCTCCGGAAAGCTGGTTGGGGAATCTCTTTTCCACACCCTCCAGCCCCACCATTTCGAGGACTTCCGCCACTTTCCGTGGGATCTCCCCCGCGGGCGCGCGTTTCGCCCTGAGCCCGTAGGCGACGTTGTCGAACACGCTCATGTGCGGGAAAAGGGCATAGTTCTGGAAAATGAACCCGATCCCCCGGGCGTTCGGTTCCAGGTCCGTGACATCCTGCCCTCCGAAAACGATACGCCCTTCCGTTGGCCTCTCGAACCCGGCGATGAGCCTGAGGATCGTGGTCTTCCCGCTCCCGGACGGTCCCAGGAAGGCCACCAGCTCTCCCGGAGCGACATCGAGGCTGACCCGGTCCACCGCCATGACGGATTCCTTTCCCCGACCGAACCGTTTCGACAATTGCCGGAGGGAAATTTCAAGGGACATCGGCTAGGACCTCCTTGCATCACTCAAAACGTGCGGCGCGAAAAGGCGAACCAGGAGAAGGATCGCCCCGGAAGCCGCGAAGACGATGAGGATCAGGACGACCGAAAACGCCGCTGCCTCTGCGAAGAGCAGCTCGGTCACGCATTCCAGGATCCGCACCGTCAACAGGCTCCACCGGACGGAGACCAAAAAGACCGTCGCGCTGATTGCCGTCATGGAGACCACGAAGAGGTAGCGTGCCCCACCTGCCACGGCCGGCGCCACGAGCGGAAGGGTGATCCTGAAGAAAGTCCGTTTCCGGCTGGCTCCCAGGCTGAGAGAGGCTTCCTCCAGCGAGGGGTCGATCTGCCTGAGGGAAGCCGCCGTTGACCGGATTCCCACCGCATCGTAGCGGAAAACGCACAGGGCAACGAGGATCGTCATCGTTCCGGTCAGCACCAAGGGACCCGAGTTGAAGGCGATCACGTAGGCGATCCCCACGACCGTCCCGGGGAGGATGTAGTTCAGGAGGGAAACGAACCCCAGGGTCCTTCGGAAGGGAACTTCCCTCCTGGCGGACAGGGTGCCGGTCGCAACCGCCACGGCCGTCCCGAGAACCGTTGCGGCCAGGGCAATGAGGACCGTGTCACGAACGGCCTTCAACCCGACCGTGAAGACGTAGGCGTAATTTTTCAGCGTCAGGCTGTGGTCCACTCCCCAGACTTTCACGAACGATCCCAGGAAAATGATCGAATACAGGAACAGGATGAAGAGGGTCAGGGCGGAAACGGCAGACAGAACCAGCATCCCCGCCAGGCGGCCCGCACCCCGGGGAACCGACCGCGGACCTCCCCTGCCCGTTCGAGTGACGTAGCTCCGCCGTTCCACCCAGGCCTGCTGGAGCAGGTAGACCGCGAGCGCCGGTAGCAGCAGGACGAAGGAAATCGCCGCGCCGCCCCGCAGGTCGTACATGCCGGTGATCTGGAGGTAAGCCTGCGTCGTGAGGACGGGGAAAGCATGCCCGGCCATCACGAGCGGCGTGGCAAAGTCCGTCAGGGACGCCCCGAAAAGGAGCAGGAACGAGCTTGCGATCCCGGGCACGCTCAAAGGCAGGGTCACCGTCCGGAAGGCCCTCCACCTTGAGCCGCCGAGGCTCGCCGCTGCTTCTTCGAGGTTGGGATCGATCGCTTCCAGGATCGCCGAAAGAGCCAGGAACGCGATTGGGAAATACGTCAGCGTCTCGGCGATCCAGGTCCCGGGGAATCCGTAGAGGTTGAGGTCCGGGACGTGGAAAAGCCGCAGCAGCATCCCACCGGGGCCCAGGGCCAGGGTGAGGGCGATGCTGCTGGTGAAGGGCGGGGACACGAACGGGAGGACCACCACTGCCTTGAGAAACAAGCGGAAAGCCCTCGGCAGGGGGATCCGGGTAGCGGAATACGCGAACAGGTACCCCCAGAACGTTCCCGAAACCGCAACGGCCCCGGCGAGGACCAGGCTGTTGACCAGCGCTTTCCGGGTGTATGCGTTCCTGAACACCTTGGCCAGGTTTTCCAGGGAAGCTCCGCCGTCCGCGGCGAAAACCACGGTCAAAAGCCTCGCCAGGGGATAGAGCACGAACACCGCCAGTCCTGCCCATAGGACAAGCAGAAGGGCCAGGGTCAAGGGATCGAGCCTGGCTCTTCCGTTTTCCACGGTTTGATCGAAACCCGCCTCCACCTTGAGCTCCCCTTCTCAGAGGACTTCGTTCACCCAGCGTTCGACGAGGCGTTGCCGGTTCCTGCCCGCCCACTCCAGGTCCAGCGGCAGGAGTTTCACCTTCGAGAGATCCAGCCCGGGGTTGACGACCTTGACGTTCGGATTGGTCGGGATCAGGTTGATTCGGCTGGTTTCGTAGATCCGCTGCATGCGCTCGGTCGAGGCCCAGTCCAGGAACCTTTTCGCCAGTTCCGGCTGGCGGGCGCCCTTCACCAGGGCCATCGCTTCGATTCCGGCCACCACGCCTTCCCTTGGGTAGCTGATCGTCACGTCATATCCCTTCTGCTGGACCTCCAGCGCGTCAACGAGGAAGAAGATCCCCCCGGCGGCCTGTCCCCTCGCGATCGGCAAGGCCCCGCCGGCTCCGCTCTTGGTGTAGACCTGCACGTTCGCGCTCAGCTTTTTCTGGTAGGCAAAGGCCTCGTTCTCCCCCATGGCCTGGACGAGGCTGAGGATCCTGTACATGGCCGTCCCGGAGGTCCGGGCGTCCGCCATCTGGAGCATGCCCCGGTAGGCCGGGTCCAGCAGGTCCTGCCAGGAGGCCGGCGGCTTCAATCCACGCTCCTTGAGGAACGCGGCGTTGAACATGAAGCAGATGGGGTCCAGCGCGACTCCCGTCCAGTACCCCCGGGAGTCCTTGAACCTGGAGGGAATGGCCCCGCTCCCGGCGGGCCGGTAGGGCTCGAAGAGGCCTTTCCGGATTCCGCTCACGAAAGCCTCGGCCAGATCCCCGAATACGACGTCCACCTGGGGATTCTCCTTTTCGGCTTCCAGCCTCGCCTGGAGTTCACCGGAGGAAAACCGCATCCAGTTGACCTTGATCCCCGTATCCTTCGTGAAAGCGGTGAAAATCTCGTTCGCGTACCTTTCGGACCAGATGGTGAAAACGTTCAGGGCGGGCTGTGACGCAAAGGCGGACCCGGCGAAGAGCAAAGACAGGATTGCCCCCGCAATGGCCCCCCAGCCACCGGCCTTCGGAATTTTCATCGTTCATTCCCCCTCTTCGGCGTTTCGGCTCGCTTTCATCATAGGCCGAAGGGCTTTTCTTTCCATGCCCAGATCGCGGCAAACCGCGGCGAAAGTGGCACGGTCACCGGTCATCCGCTCGAAGGAGGGCCTCGCTCCCTTCCAGAACGCGTGCCGTCGCTTCAAGGAGGCATGCGGCGGGAATCCTGGCCCGGGCCAGGTCTTTGACGATCTCCTCCTGGAAGCGAATTTCCGCCAGCAAGGGCCATCCTTTTTCCCGGCAGGCTTCACGGACCGCCTTCGCCCCCTCCTCGGAAAGGTCAAAGCGGTTGAGAACGACGGCCATCGGCACACGGAAACGCTTCGCCAGCTCTCCCAGGCGTTTCAAATCGTGAAGCCCGCTCCTGGAAGGTTCTGTCACCGCGATGGCGAGGTCGCACCCCGTCATGGCGGAAATCGCCGGGCAGGCGATCCCGGGGGGGCCGTCCACCAAAATCCAGGGCTTTCTCAACTCCAGCGCGGTTTTTCGGGCCTTCTCCCGGAGGACCTGAACGAGCCGCCCCGAGTTCTCCCCGCCGGGAACCAATCGTGCGTGCCAGAAAGGGCCGAAATCCGTTTCGCTGCCAAAAATCCTGCCCTGGACCGCGGGAGAAAGGGAAAAGGCTCCCCTCGGGCACACGACGGTGCAGGCCCCGCAACCTTCGCAACGGCTCCGGTCCAGGAGGACCTTCCCGCCCTGCACGGAAAGAGCCCCGAAGCGGCAGGCGGGCACGCATCGCCCGCAATCGTCGCAGGGGGGCCGGTGAAGGGCAGCCTTGTCTCCCCCAATGAAATCCTCCTCCTCCCGGACCCTGGGATCCAGCAGGATCCAGAGGTCGGGAACATCGACGTCTGCATCGCACAGGACACAGTTGCCGGCGAGAGCCCTGGCCAGGACCGAAGCCAGGGTGGTCTTGCCCGTACCGCCCTTGCCGCTCACCACCACGATTTCCCGCGGCCTCATCGCGCCACCTCCGATGCCCATTCCCAGGCTCTCTTTGCCGCATCCTTCCAGGAAGGATCCAGCTCGGTCGGGGGAACGCCCCGGGCACAGCCCTCCGCGACAACCCGCGAAAAGGGCAGCCGTGCCAGCTCCGGAAATGTCCCCAGGATCCCGTCGAAGGGGGCTTCGGTTTCCAGGATCCCCGACCGGTTCACCACGAGGGCGGCCGGCTTTCCCATGTCCCTGAGGACCTGGGCGACGACCTCGGCGTCCGCCTTCCCGAAAGGCGTCGGTTCAGTGACGAGGATGGCGGCGTCCGCCTCCCGCAAAGCCGCCACCGTCGGGCAGGCGACCCCGGGGGGAGAGTCGATCACCGCGTCCCGGCCTTCCGACAGGCCCAGCTCGACGGTGCGCTCGATGACGGGAACCGGGTTGGGCATCCCCACCAGCAGCCGCCCTTCGACCAGGACGATTTCGTTCGAAACCCCGCGGCCGACAAAACCCACCGGCCGGTCGACCTCGTAAAGGGCCTTTTCGGGACAGGCCAGCACGCAGGCCCCGCAACCGTGGCAAAGGTCGTTGAACACGGGAGCGGCCTGCCCGAAGGAAAACACGGCCCCGAACCGGCAAATCCGGGAGCAGATGCCGCAACGGGTGCATTTTTCCGCATCGACTGCCGGGACGGGCAGGGACACGTTCATGGTCGCCATCACGGGGTTCCCCAGGAGGAGGGCAAGGTTCGGCTCTTCCACGTCGGCATCCACCGCCGCGACGCCTCGCCTGGACAAGGCGAGGGAGGCCGAGAAAGAAGTCTTTCCCGTGCCTCCCTTACCGCTGACGACCGCGATCGAGAGAGGTTTCCGGCCTAGTGACCGCACCCTCCGCCTCCGTGACTGCAGCCGGTTCCCGGGACATGGGTGCAGAAGCTCTGCCCGCCCTCCAGGCGGCCTTCGAGGAACGCCCCGAGCACTTCCTCCGCCGGTCCGGAGACCCCGACGCAAACCCGGATCCCCTGGGCCTGGAAAAGCGAGATGGCCCTTTCCCCCATTCCCCCGGCCAGGATGGCCTTCACCCCCAGGCCCGCAAGCCACGCCGGCAACTTTCCGGGCTCATGGCCGGGATTCTCGTGGGTTTCCGTCCTGACGACCTTTCCTTCTTCCGTGATGGCCACCACGAATTCCGGCGCGTGGCCGAAATGCGGGCAAACCAGCCCGTCCTCGACGGGAATCGCGATCTTCATCCAGCATGGACCTCCCTTGTCCTAGTCTTCGGTTTTGTTCCGTTCCCCGCGTAAACGGCGAACTTCCTCTTCGAGCGCCGCCAGGCGAGCCAGTAGCCCGGAAGAAGGAACCTCTTCCTCCGGATTCCCACCCCACCGGCCGAAACACCGCCATCCTCGGCCAAAAGCCATGCCGGCACCGCAGGGCCCTCTTCCCCAACCGCTTCGCGGACCCGCTCCGCGCGGTCCCGTCCGATCGAATCCAGGCATGAGTCTCGCCTCCTTTTTGAGATTGATTATCATTATAGGCCTCTTCGCTAGAAAATCAACCGACCCGGTATAATTATTGAGAGGGATTTTCATCAGAAGGGAAGTGTCCGCCGAATGGAAAAGGAACTCGTGAAAATCGGCATCTTCATCTGCAACCGCTACCACACGTGCGCCGGGGGAAAGTGCCTCCGGGCCCTGAAGAACCGGGAGGGGGCCTTCAGCATCTACCAAGGCAGGGACGTGGAGCTGGTGGGATACACGACCTGTGACGGCTGCCCCGGGGGGAACATCGAGTACGCCCCGGCCGAGATGAAGAAAAACGGGGCCACCGTGATCCACTTCGCCACCGGGATGGTCGTCGGTTACCCGCCGTGCCCCCGCATCGACTTCTTCAGGCGGTTCATCCGGGAAAATTTCGATCTGCCGGTGGTCGTCGGCACCCACCCGATCCCGGAGAAGTACTACAGGATCCACACCGCCCTGGGGACCTGGGATTCCCCGCTCTGGCAGGAACTGATCGCTCCCACCCTGGCCACCCCGGAAATCCGGCTGGCCTACAACTGAAAAAGTCCCCGGCTCGATCGAGCCGGGGACTTTTTTTCGCTTCTACTCCGAGACGGAAGCTCCCACCGCGCAAAAGGCTTCGACCAGCGGATCGAGAAGCTCGGGGTTGTCGTATTCCTCCAGGCGCCCCTTGTCTCCCAGGCGGGAGATGAAGGCATCCATGGGCAGGCTCGCCAACTTTGCCACGGACCATTTCGAGACCAGCTTGTCCAGGTGGCTGGGGCCGAAGAGGTCCCACCGCTCGCCGCAGTGGGGGCAAACGGCGTAGGCCATGTTCTCGACCAGGCCCAGGATCGGGATGTCCATCATTTTCGCCATGTTCATGGCTTTCTCCACCACCATGTTGGCCAGTTCCTGGGGCGAGGTCACGATGACCATGCCGTCCAGGGGAAGGCTCTGCATGACGGTCAGGGGCGCGTCGGAAGTTCCGGGCGGCAGGTCCACGACCAGGGTTTCCAGTTCACCCCAGAAGACTTCCTCGTAGAACTGCTTCACGGTGTTCCCGATGATCGGTCCCCTCCAGACGACCGGTTTCGTCACGTCGTCGAGGAGGAGGTTGATGGACATGACGGAAATGCCTAGGACGGGGGACTTGGGCGGAACGATCCCCAGCGGCGACCCCTCGGGCATCGAGCGCACGCCCAAAAGCTTCGGGATGGACGGCCCCGTGATGTCGGCGTCCAGGACCCCCACCTTCAGTCCCTTTCGCGCCAGCCCGATCGCCAACAGCGCGGAAACGGAGCTCTTTCCCACGCCGCCCTTTCCGCTTCCCACGGCCACGATCCGCCGGATGCGCCCCTTGTCGCTTTTCGGGGGAAGCCCGCAGGTTTCGGGCGTCGAATTGCAGGTTCCCTTCTGGGAACAGCTCCCGCATGCATTTTCAGACACGATCTTTTTCCCTCCCGGTCAATTGATTCGTTCCCGTTGCCGTTTCCCCGCCGGTCAGTCCAGGGCCCTGGCTTCACCCGACAGGTAGCGCGCCACGCAATCCGCCGCCGTCGCGCCTTCCGAAAGATACGCCTTCATGTTCGCCGCGGCAAGGGCAGAAACGGCATTCGGCCCGAGTCTCGGCGCCAGCACGACGGAAACGCCCTTGCGCGCGAGCAGCCCGACGGCCGCCGCAGCCGCCCCGTGTTCTCCCGCGAGCATGCTCACGGCCTCGAGGAAAGTCCCGTCCCCGTCGAAAAGCAAAAACACCGGCGCCCTGGCAAAACGGTCGGCCGGCCTGGACTGCGGATCCTGTCCGTCCGCTGCGACGGCGATCATCATGTCAATTCCCCCTCGTCGTTATAGAAACTCATTATCAATAACCGAAGGGTATTGTAGACCAAGGGGAGCTCGAGTCAAGGGGGAAACTCGGCAGGAGGCTAGCGGATCCATCCACGCCGGCGGCGTCCGCAGCAGGCGATGTCCTGGACAGAATCGCCGGCGGCACCCTTTTCCCGGCACTCGGAACAAAGGCCCAACACCTGGAAGGTTTGGGGAACCATTTCGTAGCCGGCTTCCTTTACCCACTGTTCGACGATCTCCTGCTTTGCCGCTTCGTCGGCCAGGTGCTCCATTTTCCCGCAGGACCTGCACAGGACATGAAAGTGCATCGTTTCCTGCGGGATGTCGAACCGGGCGAAGCCCTCGCCCTGGTCGAAGGAATGGACGAGCCCGGTTTCGCCGAGAACCAGCAGGGTCCGGTAGACCGTGGCAACGCCGATGGACGGGTCCTTGGACTGGACCCGTTCCATGAGTTCACGGGCGTTCAGGTGCTCCCCCTCGCTCTCGAGGAGGGTTTCGATGATCAGGCGGCGGGGACCCGTCCTCCGGCACCCCCTGAGGGCCAGGGCCTCCAGGTATTGCTCCGCCCTTTGGCGCAGGTCTTTCTCCTCTTTTTCAGCCACGGCCTTCACCTTCCAGGATGGCTTCGTCGCCGGGAACCACGCACCCTCCGCGCTCGACGGAGAGGAAATACCCCTTGACCGGCAGGAGGCACCAGCCGCGGTAGTCGTAGGTATGGGGCTCGCCGGGTTTCTTGCCTTTTTCGACCACCCGGAGCCGGACCTCCGGGCCGAGGGCCAGGACCTGACCGACAACGAGCTCTTCCGGCAAGCCTTCGATCACCAGGTTCTCGGCGAGGCTCCCCGGCGGGAAGGAAAATCCGGCCGTTTTTTCCGCTTCCCGGATGTCCTCTGCCCGGAGCAGGCTGACCTGCCTTTCGGCAAGGCCGAAGTGGGAGTCTCCCTCGATGCCCTTCCCCTCAACGAAGACCGCCCGGGGCTGTGCCGTCTTCGGTTCCTGCCGCTTGCTGCTGGTGCACACTGCGACGATTTTTGCCATTTTTTCGAGTCTCCTTAACTTTTCTTAACAGGTTGACCGGTAAAATCACCGATTTCCAAATCGTCGACGTTTCTTAAAATGGTTCTCGAAATATTATAGGAGGTGGAAGAAATGCGTAAAGGACTTTTCGTGTTTGCCCTGGCCCTGGTCCTGTCGCTCGGGGCCGTGATCGCGTTTTCTCCGGGCCGGGCCCTGGCTGCCGACAGGCTCCTCGTTTGCGGGGTCTGCGACAAGTCTTTCTACGAGACCGCCGTGAAGGTCGTGGCCGAGATGAACCTGGCCGACAAGGTGACGGTGAAGAAGAGCTCCTGCCTGGGTGCCTGCTCGGTCCCGCCCGTCGTCGAGTTCAAGGGCGAGATCTACACGGACATGACGGCCGAAAAGCTGAGGGTCCTGTTGAAGAAGGCCTATCCCTGATCGTGGACCACGACGATGCCGAGGTAGCCGTCCACGGTGAGCGTGTCGCCGCTTCGGATCAACGCCGTCGCGTCCGGAACCCCCGTGACGCAGGGCAGCCCGTATTCCCGCGCGATGATGGCCCCGTGGACGAGCATGCCTCCCCGGCGCTCGACGATCCCGGCACAGAGGGGGACGACGAAGGTCATGTTCGGGTCGATCGCGTCGCACACGAGGATTTCCCCGGCCTTGAACCCAAGAAGGTCCTCGCGCGAACCGACGACCCGGGCCGTTCCCCTTGCCAGCCCCGGTCCCGCAGGCTGGCCCACCAGCTGGCGCGGCCGCACCCGGTTCGGTTCCGGCCGCGGGGAACCGGGAGCCTCCACCGCCGGGGCCTCCCCCCGCCTTCGGGCGGCTTCTGCACGTGCCTCGTCCCTCATTCTCTGGATGCGCCCCAGGTGGATGTTGTCCTCGTCCCTGAGGCGGTAGCTCGCCCGGGCAAGGTCAAGGAGTTCTTCCGCGAAGCGCCGTTCCTCTTCCCCGAAACGGTCGAGAAAGGCGCTTTCCAGTACCTCCCTCGACTCCCCCGAAGGCTTCCGGCTCGCCGGCCTTCCCGCCATCTCCAGGAGGAGCCCCGCCAGGGCCCGCAAGGTTTCCTGGCCGGCCAGGACCAGGTCCGTGTCCTTTCCCAGCTCGGATGAAACCGCTTCGAGGAAACGTTCCGCGGCTCCCGTTCCGGCCCGCCTCTCCCGAAAGGCGGCCAGAGAGGCTCTAAGCCCCGGGTCCTGCCGGAGGCGTTCCGCGGCTTCCTCCAGGCGGGCGTTCCGGTCTGTCCCGACCATTTTCTCCGGGCGAAGCAGATCGATAAACCGGAAGGGATCCTCCGGTTTCAGCCGGTCGTTGTAAACCTGGCCGAAAAGCCGGGCACCGTGGGCAAACGGGATGAACTCGTCCCAGTACACCTTTGTCCAGCGAGCCAGGGCCTCTTCGCGGGTTTCGAGGACTTTCTCCAGTTGGTCGTCTTCGAGGAACTGCAGCTGTACCCCGGACAGGTCTTCCGCCTCCTTCACCAGGGCGGGGATCAGGGTTCTCTCGATTTTTTCCCTCAGGACCTTCAGGTTTTCGAAGCTGCGGCGAAGCGAAAGGTTCCAGGCCCGGCTTCCCGCCTCCCCTCTTGTCCCCGTCGTGACGGGCCTTGCCTGGAGCAGGAAGGGCCGTTCCCCCAGGAAGGTCCACTCCACGTCCTGCGGGCAGCCGAAACGGTTTTCGGCCTCCATGGAAAGGGTCCAGACGCGAACCACTTCCCCTTCTTCGAGCGGCGGGCGGTCCCTGAGCTCCGGCGGCAGGGGCACCTTCCGGGTTCCCCCGGGAGCCGGCCTCACCGCATCGAGCCGTTCTGCCCCGATGTGCTGCCGAAGGGTTCCGCTGGAACGGTCCAGCACCCAGCGGTCCGGTGGCACGGTACCGTCCACCAGCCCCTGGTTCAGCCCCCAGACCGCCTCCACGAGGGAAACGCCATCCTCGACCGGGCTCTTCGAAAAGGCGACCCCGGAGCGCTCTCCCTCCGCCAGTTCCTGGATGACGACGGCCATGGCGCTTTCCGCCACGTCCAGTTTCAGCTCCTGGCGGTACAGCAGGGCGCCGTCGGACCACAGCGAAGCCCAGACCAGCCGGACGTGCTCGAGGATCGAATCGGCGCCGCGGACGTTCAGGAAGGACTCGTGCAGCCCCGCAAAGGAAGCTCCCGCGGAATCCTCCCCGGGGGCGGAAGAGCGGACCGCGACGGAGCGGTCCCCGAACGTCCGTTCGATCTCGCCGCGAAGAGCCGCCGAAAGCGGTGCCGGCAGGGGGGTCTTCAGGAAGAGGCTGCGGATGCGAAGGGCCGCGTCCCACATCTCCTCCCAGCGCATGCTTTCGAAGGGCTTGCGGTTCAGTTCCAGCAGGATCCGCTCGCGAAGCCCCGTGGGCCCCACGTAGGCCCGGTAGGCCTCCACCGGCAAAACGGCCCCGCGCGGCACCGAAAACCCTTCTCTCGCCAGGCGCGACAGGGCCCAGGCCTTGCCTCCCACCCGCCGACGGTCTTCCTCGGTCAGCCGGTCGAAAGGGAGGAGGAACGTCATCGGGCCACCTCCAGGACCATGACCTCCTGGAAGCGCCGGACGAGGAAGTACCGTTCCGCCTCCAGTGCCAGCAAGGCCGTGGTCGGCGATTCCAGGAAACCGGCCAGGGAGGGATGGCGGGCCAGGTGGACCTTCTCCCCGCGTTCCCGTTCCGTTCCGGCCAGCTCTTTCACTGGGCCCACCACCGTCAGGGCGCTCGCCTCGTGGAGATCCTCCTCCCGGTTGGCCCGGTTGTCCACGAGCAGGGCGACACGGCCGGTTTCCCTCAGGTTGGCGAATTTCCGCGTGGCACGGGTGGTGGCAAAGTAGAGCCGCTCGAGCCCCGGCTCGTAGCTGAACCCCACCAGGCTGCAGTAGGGAGAACCCCCACCGTAGGTCCCCAGGACCCCGACCCGTTGCGATTCCAGCAGTCGGCGCACGGCTTCCGCGATTTCCCGGTCCTTTTCCTTCACCCGCCTCACCTTCCTTTTTCGGGTTCCTCCCTACCAGTTTAAAGCCAAAGGGACCGAGGGGAAACGGCCCATTTTTTCGCTTTAGATTGACAACGATATAGTGCTAGAGAATAATGGTGGTGTGTTCTCTCGAACGTTTCCGGAGAAGTGGAGGGATCCCGATGAAAGGGAGGATTCCTGCAATCCTGCTTGCCGCGGGTTTTGCCGCGGCCCTGTTTTTTGCTTGCGCTCCCCTCGAAGCCGCGGCTCCCCTGGCCACGGCCGAGGTGAAGGAATACGAGGGCATCCGGCTCGGATCCGTGAAGGACTTCCGGGAGAACTCCATCCGGGGCGTCCAGAAGCTGGACCCCGCCTCCTACCGCCTGGTCGTGGACGGGCTGGTCGAGAAGCCCCAGTCCCTATCCCTGGAGGACGCGGCAAAACTCCCCCGGTCGAGGAAGGTCGTCCGCATCGACTGCGTGGAAGGCTGGAGCGTCACGGCCCTGTGGGAGGGGATCCTCGTTTCGGACCTCGTGAACCTCGCCAAGGCCCGCCCCGCCGCGAAAATCGCCATTTTCCACGCCGCCGACGGCTACACGACGTCCCTCCCGCTGGACACGCTAAAGGAGAAGAAGATCCTCCTGGCCGACAGGATCAACGGGATCGTCCTGCCGCAGGCGAACGGGTATCCCTTCCAGCTCGTTGCGGAAGCCAAGTGGGGGTACAAGTGGATCCGCTGGGTGACACGCATCGAGCTGTCGGACAACGAGGCCTACAGGGGGTATTGGGAAAAACAGGGATACAGCAACAAGGGTGACGCCTCCGGGCCGATGTTCGGGGACTAGCGGGAGGCTGGAGAATCCCGGATGAACGAAAAGGTCCTTCACCGGGTCAACCGGTTTTCCGCCTGGCTTCTCGTGCCCGTCCTGGCGCTGAACTTCCTGTCCGGGTACGCGGTCGTCCATCCCCGCCTCTTCGGGGCGCTTCTCTCCAAGCCGGCTGCCTTCCGGCTCCACATGGCAATCCAGCCGCCGACGGCCGGGTTGCTTCTCTTCCATGTCCTCTACCACCTGCGGGTCGTCCTTTCAAGAAGGGGCCTCAGGGGGCCCTTGCCCGACCTGGCCTTCGGGGCGGCCTGGCTGGCGGGCACGGCGGCCGTATGCTGGATCGCCCGGCTGGGCTAAACCTCCCCGAAGTGGCAAAATAGGAAAGCGGAAAGGAAGGAGTGAAAGTGAAAAGGATGTCGGTGACGTGGTACGAGAGAAAAGAGACCGGCTGGAGAACCATCTTCGTCCTGCTGGCCATCCTCGGGGCCATGGCCCTCGCGGCCGTGCTCCTCGAACGTCTCGGCGCCCCCGGTGAGGCCAGGCGAATGGGATGGGGACTCGTCGTGGTCCTGCTGGTCGTCGTCCTGACGAACCGGATGGAAGTGAGGGTCACCGACCGGGAGGTCTTTGTCCGCTGGGGTTGGCTGATCGGGAAGCACATCCCCTTTTCGGGGATCGAGAGGATCGAGATCGAAAGGATCCCCTGGACCCGCGTCGGGATGAAGTTCTCGAACGGGGTTTCCTGGTTTTCCGTTTCTCCCGGGCCCGCCCTCCGGTTCCGGCTGAAAAACGGGAAAGCCGTGGTGGTGGGAACCCCGGACCCCGAGGGACTCCTTCGAGTCCTCCAGCCCCTGAAACCCGAACTTTTCAAGGAAAGAGGATGAAACCCGGTGAAAAACCAGGGATTGTTCGCCACGCTTTTTCTCGTCCTGGCCGCCCTGCTGGCCTTCGTGTTTTTCCGGGCCGGCCGGACGGAGATCCACCGCCCCTGGCCCCTCGCGCCGGGTGAAGCAGAAAGGCTCGGCCTTTCGGAACCCGTTGCCGCCTCGCTTGCCCTGGCCAGCCTGGCGCCCAGCTCCCACAACACGCAGCCCTGGAAAGTCCGGGCCCTGTCCGAGCGGGAGGCCCTGGTGCTCCTGGACGAACAGTGCCTCCTTCCTGCCGTGGATCCCGACCGGCGGGAAGCCCTGGTTTCGATCGGTGCCTTCCTGGAAAACCTCGTCCGCGGGGCGGGACTCCAGGGGCTGGCGGCGAACGTCGAGATCACGATCGAGGACCCGACGGACGTGCAGGTGGCCCGGGTCAGGTTCGAACCGAAAACGGAGCCGGGCGATCCGAAAATCCTTCAAGCGATCCTCGCAAGGGAGACGTTCCGGGGGAACCTCCCCTCGACGGAACTGCCGGGAGAAACCGTGAGGGCCCTTGCCGGGACGGCCCCTTCCCGCTGGACCTTCTTCCCCTCGCAAAGCCCGGAAGGAACCTGGATCCGCAAAGCGACTGTCGAGGCCAACAGGATCCAGGCTTTTCGGGACGACGCCATGGAAGAACTTGCCGGCTGGATCCGCTTTTCCCCGGCTGCCGCCCGGCAGCACCGGGACGGCCTGACGACTTCCGGCATGGGCCTTCCGGGGCCGGTCCGGGCATTCATGGCGCTTTTCTTCAGCGAGAAGAGCGTGACGGGGAAGTCTTTCCGGGAAGCGGGGGTCAAAAAAGCCGCGGAGCAGGCGGAAGCCTGCGCCGGGTTCTTTGTCCTGGGAAGCCCCGACGGGAGCCCCCGATCCGCCGTCCAGGCCGGGCGGGACCTGGAAGCCTTCTGGCTGGAGGCTGCCGCCCGGGGCGTGGCGGTCCATCCCATGAGCCAGGTCCTGGAGGAATCGCCCTGGAAAGAGGAAGCGGCTTCCCGCCTGAAAATCGCGGGAACCGTCCAGATGATCCTGCGAGTGGGCCTCGCGCCCGCTGCGCCCCGGCCGGTGAGCCCGAGGCGCCCCCTCGAGCGCTTCGTCGAAACCGAAACCCGCTAGAAAACCGTCAGGAAGAACCCGTAGATCCCTGCGCAGGCGGCGGTGAGAGGGATCCCGGGGCGCGCGAATTCCCAGAAAGTGAGGGTCTCCCCTCGTTTTTCGGCGTTCTGGATGATGATGACGTTGCTCGCGGCGCCGAGGATGAAGAGGTTTCCCGCCAGGGTGCTGCCTGCGGCCAGGGCCATGGCGGCTTTTACCCCGACCCCCTGGAGGAGCGGAAGGGAAAGGGCGACGAAGGGAACGTTGGAAACGACCTGGCTCACCAGGACTCCGGCGGCAAGGATTTCAGAGACCGAGTCCAGGCGCGTTCTGGCCTGGCCCGCCAGTCTCTGGAAGGGGGCGCTTTCCCAGGCCGCTGCCATGAGGACGAACATCGCTGCGAAGAACGCCAGGGTGGACCAATCCAGGTCCTTGAGGATCGAAACCCGGCGCGGGCTGAACAGGAGAATCGGAAGGCATCCCGCCAGCGCGATGGCCGAAAGCGGGAAGTCGGCACCGGGCCGGATGAAGAAAAGGGCGACCTTGAGGACGATCAGGGTCACCACCAGCCCCATGGCAACCAGGCAAAGCCGGGCGAGGGCGGGATCTTTCACCGGTTCAGGGGAAGGGGCGGAAAGGGGGCGGTCGAAAAGCCCGGGATGGAAGAACCGGAGGACCAGCCAGGCCGCCCCGAGGCAGATCACCGTCGGCAGGTTCAGGTACCGGAAAAAGGTCACGAAGGGGTTCCCCTCGGAAGCCAGGGCGATGAGAAGGTTCTGGGGGTTGCCGATGGGGCTCGCCACGCTCCCGATCGTCACGGCAAAGGCCAGGGCCAAAAGCAGCGGCTTGGGGGGAATCGAGCAGCGCCTTGCCAGGAAGAGGACCAAAGGAGTCCCGATGATCGCCACCGTGTCGTTCATCAGGAGGGCGGAGAAAAACCCCATGGAAAACAGCAGGATGCCGACCAGCTGCCCCACGTTTCTCGCCCCGCCGAACAGGACCATGGAAAGGCGCGACATGAGCCCGCTGGCGCAGAGGGCCTCGCCCAGCACGAACATGCCGAACAAAAACAGCATGACGTCGGCGTTCACGGCACGAAGGGCCTCCACAGGGGAAATCTGCCCCGCCAGGAGGACCGCCGCGGCACCGGCGGCCATGACCTGCCAGATCGCAAAGCTGAAGGGACCGACCTTCCTGACCGCGGCCAGGACCAGCACGGCTCCCAGGATCCAAACGGATACGACGCCTTCCCCCACCGATGCTCCGATCTCCTCTCGGGAATGACCAGGGCGAAATCCTATCGCATTTTTCCGTTTCCGGTCAACCGGCCAGGATCGTTCCTCCCGCCACGACGCGCTCCGCGGCATCGTAGAGGACCAGCTTCTGGCCGGGAGCCGGGGCGAAAACCGGTTCCTCGAAATCGACCGTCAGCCGGACCCCTTCCCAGCGAACCACCCGGCACGGAGCCGGTTCCCCGTTGGAGCGGATTTTCCCGAAAAAAAGCTCTCCCTTTTCCAGGAAGCGGGGGTCCAGCACGTTGACCCGCCGCGCCGTGACCCGAGTGGCCATGAGGGCCTCCCGAGGCGCGACGACGAGGGTGTTTCGGTCCCGGTCGATCCGGGCGACGTACAGGGGTTCTGCGGCAGCCACGCCCAGCCCCTTGCGCTGCCCGACGGTGTACCCCGCAAGTCCCCGGTGCTCGCCGAGGACCTTGCCGTCCAGGCCGACGACGGGGCCTTTCTGAAAATCGCCTTCGTCCAGGAGCGCCCGGTAGTCCCCCTGCCCCGCGAAACAGAGGTCCATGCTGTCCGGCTTTTCGCTGACCGCAAGGCCGGCATCGGCTGCCAGCGACCGGACCCTTGCCTTGTCCAGGGATCCGAGGGGGAGCAGGAGGCGGCCCAGCCTCCGGGGAGAGATGCCGTACAGGAAGTAGCTCTGGTCCCTGGCCCGATCGATCCCGCGGGCCAGGTAGGGCCCTTCCCCGTCGATCCCCGCCCGGGCATAGTGGCCGGAAGCCATCGCCTCCAGGTGAAGGGTCGCCTCGGCGAGGTCCCAGGCCAGGCCGAACTTGAGGTTGGCATTGCAGTCCACGCAGGGGCTGGGAGTTTCACCCCTCCGGTAGCTTTCCCGGAAGGGTCCCAGCACCGCGTCCTCGAACGCCCCGGAAAGGTCCAGGACCGAATGGGGAATCCCGAGCCTGTCGCACTGGCGAGCCGCCTCTTCGGCCGGGGCTTCGCCGCAAAGGACGAGGCTCAGCCCCATGACCTCGTGACCCTCCCGCTTGAGGAGAAGAGCTGCCACCGTGCTGTCGACGCCACCGCTCATGAGGACTCCGACTCTCTTGCGTTCCGGGTGCGGCATGGGGAACCTCCAGGAAAATTCCCGCACCGGTTTTTCGTCGGGGCGGGCTCTTTTCTGTACAATATACACGATTCCCGGAAGAGGCTTTCCGAACGAAGGGGACGATCCAAGTGGAAACAAGCCTTGCAGAGCGCAGGAAAGGGCTTTTTTCGATGCTGGCGGCCTATGCGGCCTGGGGAATCCTCCCCGTCTACTGGAAGGCCCTGGACGGCGTCCCCGCGCTGACGATCCTCTGCCACCGCATCGCCTGGTCCATGCTGTTCGTCGGCCTCCTGCTGGCGGCGACCCGCCGGGTCGAGAGCCTCAAACGCGTGCTGGCAGACCGCCGCGTCCGCCTCCTGCTCTGCGGAAGCAGCCTGATGATCGGAATCAACTGGCTGGTTTACATCTGGGCGGTGAACGAGGGAAAGATCCTGGAAACCGCCCTCGGATACTACATCAATCCCCTGGTGAACGTCTTTTTCGGCGTGGCCTTCCTGAAGGACCGGCTGCGTCCGCTCCAGTGGGCCGCCATCGCACTGGCCGCGGCCGGCGTCTCCTTCCAGGTCGCGCTCCTGGGGCACCTCCCGGCGGTGGCGCTGGGGCTGGCCCTGTCGTTCTCCCTCTACGGCCTGATCCGCAAGCTCGCCCCCGTGGACGCCCTGACGGGCCTCTTCGTGGAAACCCTGGTGCTGGTCCTCCCGGCCCTCGCCTGGCTGATCCTCGGCCCCTCGTCGGGGTTTGCCGCCGGCAACCCCGCCCGGGCGGGACTGCTGGCAGGAACCGGGCTGGTGACCTCGGTCCCCCTCATCTGGTTCGCCTACGGGGCCAGGCGGCTGAGCCTTGTGACCGTCGGCCTCCTCCAGTACCTTTCCCCCACCATCGGGTTCGCCATCGGCATGTTCCTCTACGGCGAGCGGCTGACGAAAGTCGAGTGGGGAACTTTCGCCTGCGTGTGGCTCGCGCTGGCCCTCTACACGCTCTCCGCGCTGGGAGCTGCCGGCTGGAGCGTGAAGGGCAAGAATCCTGCGCAATAATCCTATTGAAGAAACCGGGATCGAACCGGAAAGGAGAGCCCCCCATGGCCGAAGAGTGGAAAACCAGGATTGAAGCGGGTTCAACCCAAAGAGGCACCTACCGGGTCGTTCCCTGGAGCCTGTGCAGGGAACTGGCGGCAACCTTCGGGCTTTCGGCCGGGGAGATCGAACGGTGGGCCTGCCAAAACGGGATCGTTCCAAGCCGCTACGAGAGGAGCATCGGAACCCTTGGCCTCGAGGGCCAGGCCCGCCTCCTGGGGTCCACCGCCGCGGTCGTCGGCTGCGGGGGCCTGGGCGGCCTCGTCGTCGAGCTTTTGGCCCGGGCCGGGGTGGGCCGGCTGGTCCTCGTGGACGGGGACACCTTTTCGGACCACAACCTGAACCGGCAGCTCCTGTGCGACGAATCGAACCTGGGCCGCTCCAAGGCCAGGGTGGCGGCCCTGCGGGCATCCGCCGTCAACGGGGCGGTCGAGACAAAAGTCGCGGAAACCTTCCTGGACCCGCTCAACGCCGTGGAAATCCTATCGGGGTGCGACCTGGCGGTGGACGCCCTGGACAGCAACAGCGCCCGGAAGACCCTCCGCCATGCCTGCCGCGAACTTGGAATTCCCATGGTCCACGGGGCGATCGCCGGGTTCTGGGGGCAGGTCGGCGTCTTCCTTCCCGAGGACACGACCCCCTGGGACGGGCCCGACGGAAGCCTGCCCGACAGGGGCATCGAGCTTGAAACGGGAAACCCGCCCTTCACTCCGGCGTTCGTGGCCGCACTCGAGGCCGCAGAGGCCATCAAGATCCTCGCGAACGTTTCCAAACCGTTACGGCATCGGCTTCTCTGGGCCGACCTGGACCGCGGGGAGTTCCACAAGCTGCGGCTGTGAAGGTTCCCGGCGCCCCGTAACACTCCTGTAACGGACGCGTAAAACACCCGTTATCCCCCGCGGATATACTCCGATCGTCCAAACTCATCCTCCAAGGGGGAATCTCGTGTGAAGAAACTGGGAATTCTGTTCGTCGCGCTGTTTGCGGGGATCCTTGCGGCCAACGCCGCTTTCGCGGGCAACCTGGTCGTGAACGGGTCCACCACCGTCCTTCCGATCTCCCAGTCCGCCGCCGAGGCGTTCATGGCCGAGAATAAGGACGTCAAGATCTCGGTTTCCGGCGGGGGCAGCGGCAACGGCATCAAGGCCCTCATCGACGGGACCTGCGACATCGCCAACTCCTCGCGCTTCCTGAAGGACGCCGAGGTCAAGACCGCGGTCGAGAAAGGCTTCCTGCCGGTACCCTTCGCCGTCGCCATCGACGCCATCGTCCCCATCGTCCACCCCTCCAACCCGGTGACGAACCTGACCGCCCAGCAGCTCCAGGAGATCTATACCGGCAGGATCACCAGCTGGAAGCAGGTCGGCGGTGAGGACAAGCCGATCGTCGTGGTCGGCCGCGACACCAGCTCCGGCACCTACGAGGTCTGGGAAGAGAAGATCCTGAAGAAGGAAAAGGTCACCCCGAAGGCCCAGGTCGTCGCTTCCTCCGGCGCCATGCTCCAGACCGTTTCGAAGAACAAGTACGCCATCGGCTACGACGGGATCGGCTACGCCGACGACAAGTCCGTCAAGATGCTGACCGTCAACGGCGTCAAGGCCGATGCCAAGACTGCCCGCAGCGGCAAGTACCCCGTCTCCCGCTACCTCTTCGTCTTCACCCGCGGCTGGCCCACCGGCGACGCCCTCGAATTCGTGAACTTCATGCAGAGCGACGAGGGGCAGAAGATCGTCGCGAAGCAGGGCTTCGTCCCCCTGCGCTAACGGTTGGAGCTGCGGATCGACAGCAGGCAGGAAACTGCAAGGACCGGCCGGGACCCGCATCCCTTAAGGGCTGCGGGCCCCGGTTTCGGCACGAAAGAGGGGATCCGGCCTTGAAAGAAGCGATGAAAGGGGACATCTTCCCCCGTAGGGTCATCTCCGTCGTGGCGATGACGGGGATCACCATCATGGTCTTCATCCTGTTCTTCCTGGTGAAGGAGAGCTTCCCGATCCTCCGGGAAACCACGCTCCTGCACATTCTCACCGGAAAGGAATGGTACCCGACGTACGAACCCCCGGAGTTCGGCATGCTCCCGCTGATCGCCGGCTCGGTCTCCGTTACCCTGCTTTCCGCGATCCTGGCGATCCCCCTGAGCCTTGGGCTGGCGATTTTCCTCTCGGAAGCCTGCCCGAGGCTGCTCCGGGAGATCTTCAAACCCGCCCTCGAAATCCTGGGTTTTCTGCCCTCGGTCGTCCTCGGCTTCATCGGGATGATCATTCTCGCCCCCTGGCTCCAGGAGAAACTGGACCTCATGACGGGATTGAACCTGTTCAACGCCTCGGTCCTGATGGGCATCATGATCGTCCCCATCGTCGCCTCGATCGCCGAGGACAGCCTGGCCTCCGTGCCGGACGACCTGCGGGACGCCTCCTACGCCATGGGGGCGACCCGCTGGGAAACCACCACGCGGGTGGTCTTTCCCGCCGCCCTGCCCGGGATCCTGGAGGCCTGCCTGCTGGGGATCATGCGGGCCGTCGGGGAAACGATGGTGGTCCTCATGGCGGCGGGCGGCTCGGCCGTGATCCCGAGGTCCGTCTTCGACGCCGTGCGTCCCCTCACCTCCACCATCGCGGCCGAGATGGGAGAAACGCCGGTGGGATCCGGCCACTACCACGCCCTGTTTTTCGCGGGCCTGCTGCTTTTCCTGTTCACCTGGGCGATCAACCTGTTCGCCGCCCGCATCGAAGCCAGGGGAAAGAGGTGGAGACAATGAGGGGAAGACTCCTGAAGGACCGGCTGGCGACGGTCCTGCTTTGGAGCTGCATGGGCGCGGTCCTCGCCATCCTGGGCGGAATCCTCCTGTTCCTGATCGTCCGCGGAGCCGGAACCCTTTCCTGGGAGTTCCTGACCCAGCCTCCCCGCGATTCCATGACCAAGGGCGGGATCCTGACCCCGCTCGTCGGCACGGTCCAGCTGGTGGCGGTCGCCATGGCCTTCGCCTTCCCGGTCGGCGTGCTCACGGCGGTATACCTGAACGAGTACGCCGGAGAGGACCGGTTCACGAGGCTGCTGCGGCTGGCCATCCGCAGCCTGGCCGGCGTTCCCAGCGTGGTGTTCGGGCTTTTCGGCCTGAGCTTTTTCGTGATCTTCCTCCGGTTCGGCTCGAGCCTGCTCTCGGCGGGCCTGACCCTGGGCTGCCTGGCCCTGCCGGTCATCGTGGGAGCCTCCGAGGCCGCGCTCAAGGCCGTTCCCCAGGACTACCGGGACGCCTCCTACGCCATGGGGGCGACCCGCTGGCAGACCATCCGGAAAGTCGTCCTTCCTGCCGCCTTCCCGGCCATTCTCACGGGGGGCATCCTGAGCGTGGGGCGCGTGGCGGGGGAGACGGCGCCGATCATCTTCACCGGGGCCGCCTTCTTCGCGCCGGAAATCGCGAAAAGCCTGTTCAGCCAGGTCATGGCCCTGCCGTACCACGTGCTGATCCTCGCCACGGCAGGGACGAACATCGAGGAAACCCGCGGGATCCAGTACGGGACGATCCTCGTGCTTCTCCTGGTGGTCCTCGGGATCACGCTGGCGGGGGTCCTCTGGAGGGCACGGCTTCGGATGCGGTCTTCCCGCTAGGCACGGAACAAAGAGGAAAGGAGCCATCAACGTGTCCAGGATGAAATTCGAGATCTCCAACCTGAACCTCCACTACGGGAATACCCGGGCCCTGAAGGACGTCACCATCAATCTGCCGGGGAACTCGGTCACGGCCTTCATCGGCCCCTCGGGCTGCGGGAAGAGCACCTTCCTTCGGTGCCTGAACCGGATGAACGACTTCATCCCCAGGTGCCGCGTGGAAGGGCGCGTGCTCCTCGACGGGACCGACATCTACGCTCCCGGGACCGATGTCATCACGCTCCGCCGGAGGGTGGGAATGGTCTTCCAGAAGCCGAACCCCTTCCCCACCTCCATCTTCGACAACGTGGCCTACGGCCCGCGGCTTCACGGGACCACCGACCGGGAATCCCTGGAGAGGATCGTCCAGCAGAGCCTCGAGGGCGCAGCTCTCTGGGACGAGGTCCGGGACAAGCTGAACACTCCGGCACTCTCCCTGTCGGGCGGGCAGCAGCAGCGCCTCTGCATCGCCAGGGCCATCGCCGTCCAGCCGGAAGTCCTCCTCATGGACGAACCCACCAGCGCCCTGGACCCCATGTCCACGGCCCGGATCGAGGAACTCGTCAGGGAATTGAAAACGAAGTACACTGTCATCATCGTGACGCACAACATGCAGCAGGCGGCCCGGATCTCCGACCTCACCGCCTTCTTCCTCCTGGGGGAGATGGTCGAGGCGGGTCCGACCCAGGACATTTTCACCTCCCCCGCCGACCGGCGGACGGAAGACTACATCACCGGCCGCTTCGGCTAGGCGGTCCTGGAAGAAGGGAGACGAAGGCCATGACCGAACTGAACGTGAGAAAAACGCAGGACGAGGCCCTGGATCGAATCCGCGAGCAGCTTTTCAAGCTGGGCAACCTGGCCCAGGACGCCATCCGGAAGGCGGTGTGGGCCCTCGAGAAGCAGGACGAAACGCTTTCGAGGGAAGTCCTCGATGGCGACGACGTCCTGGACGAGCTGGCCTCCAGCATCGAGGAGGGGTGCCTTCTCTACACCGCCCGGTACCAGCCCGTGGCGCAGGACCTCAGGACGATCTCGGCCATCAACCGGATGGCCATCGACCTGGAGAGGATCGGAGACCTCGGGGTCAGCATCGCCAAGATCACCCGGTTTTTCTTCGGCAAGACCCTCATCAAGCCCCTCATCGACATCCCCCGAATGGCCGGGCTCGTGGAGGAGATGATCGACGGGACCCTGCGGGCCTTCCTGAACCGGGACGTGGAGGAGGCGAAGCGCGTCTGCGCCATGGACGACATGCTCGACGACCTGGACCGCCAGATCTTCAACGAGCTGCTCCTCCTGATGATCGAAAACACCCGGGTCATCGAGCAGGCCACCCAGCTCGTCCTCGTGTCCCGGGCGCTGGAACGGGCCGGCGACCACACGACGAACCTCGCGGAAAAGACGATCTACATGATCACCGGGAAGCACGTGAAAGCCAGCGAATATCGAAGGAAGCGGGAGGAATAGGCCTTGGCGGGCGAGAGGATCCTGGTCGTCGACGACGAACCCGCGATCTTGGAGCTGGTTTCGGAGGCCCTGAAACGGCAGGGGTTCCGGCTGGACACCGCCTCCGACGGGGATACGGCCCTGGAGAAGGCGGAAACCACCCTGCCGGACCTCATCCTGCTGGACCTCATGCTGCCGAAGCTCGACGGGTGGGAGGTCTGCCGCAGGCTCAAAAACCAGGCCTCGACGAAGCGCATCCCCATCCTGATGCTCACCGCCCGCAGGGATGAGCGGGAGGTCATCGCCGGGCTGGAGATCGGTGCCGACGACTACATGAAGAAACCTTTCTCCCTGGGCGAGCTGGTCGCCCGCGTCAAGGCCCTGCTGAGAAGGAGCGCCCCGGAGCAGGCCCTCGAGAAGGGGGTCCAGGTGGGCCCCCTGAAGATCGATTTCGTCCGGGAGGAGGCCTTCCTTTCGGGGAACCTCCTCTCCCTTTCCCCCACCGAGTATCGTCTCCTGGAGATCCTGGCCCGGCACCCGGGCCGAATGGTGAGCCGCGACGAACTTCTGGCCAAAGTCTGGGGGTACGTGGTGGGCGACACGCGGACGGTGGACGTGCACGTGTTCCGGCTGCGGAGGAAAATCGAGGCGGACCCCGAGAACCCGAAACTGCTTCACACGGTTCGCGGAAGGGGATTCCGCCTGGACTGGGAGGAAAACCATGAAGACCCTGCGCGGTAGAATGTTCGCCCTCGTGGCGGCCACGATCCTCCTGGCCCTCGCCCTGGGGCTCACCTTCGTCACGGACGTCCTCCAGGACCGCCTGAAGCAGCAGGCCAACCGGGAGCTTTCCATCCAGACCGCCGCCCTGACGGAGGTCATCCAGACCCAGGGGCTCGAGGCCGTTTCGGCCAACCTGGACGAATGGCACCGCCTTCTCGGCGGGAGGATCACCCTCATCAGCGAGAACGGCCGGGTCCTGCTGGACAGCCTCACGGACGCGGAAAGCCTGGAAAACCACGGAAGGCGGCCGGAGGTGAAGGCCGCCCTGGAAGAGGGAGAAGGGAAGGATGTCCGCTTCAGCCGAAGCATCGGAACGAACATGATGTACCTGGCCCGGAGGGCGCGGACCCCCGACGGCCGGGACCTAATCGTGCGAACCGCCTACCCCCTGTCCTACCTGGAAGGGATCGTGGCGGCCGCCCGGAACCGGCTCATGCTGGGCCTGGCCCTGGCTGCGGCAATCGCCTTCGCCATCGGGACCGTTTTCCTCCGGGGGATCACCCGCCCCCTGTCCCGCCTGACGGACGCCGCCATCCGCCTTGAACGGGGAGAACCCGCGGCCTTCCCGATGGACGGGACCGAGGAGGTCCGGACCCTGTCCCGGGCGCTCCAGCAGATGGCAACGCGGCTCCAGTCCTCGATGGAGGAGACCCTGAAGGAGAAGACGACGCTGCGGGCACTGCTCGAATCCCTCCCCGTGGCGGTCCTCGTGGTCGACAGCCGCGGCACCGTCGCCTACGCGAACCAGGCCCTGGGAACCTTCCTTCGGGAGGACCCGGGGAAAATCGAGGGCCTCCCCGTCCCCGGCGCCATCAAGGCACCCGAGCTGACCGGGCTCATCGAGAAAGCCCGTTCCGGGGAAGCCGGTCAGGTTTCCTTCGTCCTGCGGGAAAAGGAAGAACGCTTCATCAACGCCCAGGCCGCACCGACTCCGTACGGAACGGTGGCGGTGCTTTCCGACCTGACCGAACGGCACCGGATGGAAGAGGCGAAAAGCGCCTTCGTGGCCGACGCGAGCCACGAGCTGCAGACACCCCTCACCGTCATCCGCGCGGCCACGGAGCTTTTGATGGACGATTCCCTGCCCGCGGAAGAAAAAAACCGCTTCCTGCAGCGGATCGTCGAACAGCAGGAACGGATGACCGCCCTGGTGGAGGACCTTCTCCTGCTATCCCGCCTGGAATCGGGCGTTCCCGTCGAACGGACGGAAAAGGTGGATCTTTCCTCCCTTGCGGCTTCCCTGGTGGAAGGGGCCAGGCTGGCGCCGGAAGCGGAGAAGCTGGAGTGGGAGATCTCCTTCCCCCCCAAGGCCGAGATCCACGGCCGCGCGGAAGAGCTGCGCCGGGCCCTCGGCAACCTGGTCGACAACGCCGTCAAGTACACGCTCCGGCGGTTCGGCGACGAAAGCGGCGGCAAGATTCGCGTCGCCCTGGAACACAAGGACGGAGGCTGGCTGTTCACCGTCCAGGACAACGGGGTGGGAATCCCCCCGGCCATGATCGACCGCATCTTCGAGCGTTTCCATCGGGCCGAGGCGCACCGGAGCCGAAACCACTCGGAAAAGGGCGGCTACGGGCTTGGCCTTTCCATCGCCCGACGGGTGGCCGAAAGCCACGGGGGCTGGATCCGGGTGGAAAGTCCCGAGGAGGGAGCCAGGTTCCTGCTCTGGCTCCCTGGGTAGGAGAGGCCCGGGAGGTCGACCCTTGCCCGGCGGCCGGCTGAAAGCACGCCTGGCGGCATTCGCGCTCCTGGCCGTAGCCCTTCTTCTCCTGGCCGGGTCCGGCGAAGCCGACGACTCCTTCGACCCGGCGGTTCGTCGCGCCCTGGGGAAAATGGACTGTTCGATCGGCGACCTGCTGAGCTGGAGCGAGGAGGTCCCCGGGTCCTGCCTGTTCACCCTCTGGGCCTGGCCGGCCGCGAGGCAGCGGGAGGCGGCTGCGCTGGCCCTGCACGTCAGGTCCGTCAACCCGGACCTGCCCCCTCGGGCCTGCTGGCGCATGGCTTCCGCTTTCGTGGTCGCCTCCGTGCGTTTCCGCCTCCCCCTGGACCTGGCCGTTGCGGTGGCCCGGGCGGAAAGCGGGTTCAACCCGGCCGCGAAAAGCCGCGCGGGAGCCACGGGCGTGATGCAGGTGATGCCGAACCTGCACCGGGACCTCCTGGCGCTCCGCTTCGGGGCTTCCGAAAGCTGGAGCCTCGTGGACCCCGAGAAAGCCATCCTGGCCGGGAGTTTCCTCCTGGCGGGCTACCTCCGGGAAGAAAAAACCGTGGAAGGAGCTCTTGCCCGGTATCTCGGCGCATTCAACGCGAACTACCAAGATCGCGTGGAGCGCTACCGCCGGGAGGCCGCGGCCGCATTGACTCCCTAGTCCCTGACAGTTTCGTTACCTCCCTGCAACGGTTGGGTTACTCCCCCTTTTCGGCCGACAGCCGACCTGTCATCCTCTTTCCGGAAGTCTAAAACGAAAAAGGGGGTGCCCGGTTTGAAGATCTGCATCGCAACGGACGCCTGGACTCCCCAGGTCAACGGCGTGGTGAGGACCCTCTCGGAAACACGGCGGCGACTGCGGAAGATGAGCCACGAGGTCTTCATGCTTTCGCCGGATCGGTTCGCTACGGTTCCCTGCCCGACATACCGGGAAATCCGGCTTGCCTGGAACCTTTGGGACATCGACCGCTTCCTGCGCGATTTCCAGCCCGATGCGATCCATATCGCGACCGAGGGTCCCATCGGGATTTCCGCAAGGGCCTGGTGTCTCCGGGAGCGGTTCCCCTTCACCACCTCCTTCACGACCCGTTTCCCGGAGTACATCCGCTCCCGCTGCGGCCTTCCCTCGGAGCTGATCTACGAGGCCCTGCGCCGGTTCCACCTTCCTTCTTCCGCGGTGATGGTGGCCACCGCTTCCCTGCACGAGGAACTCCAAAAACGCGGGTTTGCCAACCTGGTCCGCTGGTCGAGAGGGGTGGACACCGCCGTCTTCCGCCCGGCGGATGCCCCGCAGGCTACCCGGACGAGGCCGGTGTTCCTTTACGTGGGGCGGGTCGCGGTGGAGAAAAACCTCCCGGCCTTTCTCGACCTCGACCTGCCGGGAACGAAACGGGTCGTGGGTTCGGGCCCGGATCTCGAGGCCCTTCGCAGGGCCTGGCCCTCCGTGGAGTTTTCCGGCGCACTCGAAGGTATCGACCTTTCCAGGGCATACGCGGAGGCCGATGTCTTCGTGTTCCCCAGCAGGACCGATACGTTCGGGATCGTCATGCTGGAAGCCCTGGCCTGCGGCACGCCGGTGGCGGCTTTCCCGGTTACGGGTCCCCGCGACATCCTTCGCCAGGGCGTTACCGGGATCATGGACGAAGACCTGAGGAAAGCCTGCCTTCTCGCCCTTGGGCTCGACCGCAGGGCCTGCCGTGCGGATGCCCTGAACTGGTCCTGGGAGAACTGCACCCGGCAGTTCCTTGAAAACCTTCGTCCGCAGGGCTTCCCCAGGGCCGTTCACGATCCTGTTGGAGGACTGTAAAACCCCTGTAAGGACAAAAGGACTACACTCCCGCCGTAAAGGCCTTCTCCATCATCCTTTCCGCTCGGGAGGTATCCGCTTGAAACCCATCCTGCTGGCATACTCGGGCCCCGGCCAGGGGCACCGGATGGCGGCCATGGCCCTCAGGGAAGCCTTTCTCGCCGAAAGGACGCCTGTCGTCTGCCTGGACACCCTCACCACCGCGATGCCCTTTTTCCGTTTCCTTTACGCCGGGCTTTACAAGATCATGGCCCGGCACGCCCACCTGGCCTGCGAACAGGTTTACAGGCTCACGGACCGCACCCGCCGGAAGAGCTCCATGATCCGTGCCATCGACTGGTGGAGCCGCCAGAACACGATGGCGTTCCAGGCCCTCGCGAAAAGCCTCGCTCCCGGGGCAGCCGTCTGCACCCATTTCCTTCCCATGGCGATCCTGTCCCTGATGAGGGAACGAGGGGAATTCAACGGGCAGATCCACGTCGTGATCACGGATTACGATCTGCACGGGTTCTGGGTCGACACGGGGGTGGACCGCTATTGCGTCGCCACGGTCAACGTGAGGGACCGGCTTGCCGCGAAGGGCATCCCCGATTCGAAGATCGCCGTCACCGGCATCCCGGTCAGGGAAAGCTTTTCGAAGCTGGCCGCGGCTCCCCGCTTTAGGGCGAAAACCCTTCCCCTGAAGATCCTTTTCCTGGCCCATTCCATCGCTTTCGAAACGTCCCGGGAAATCCTCGGCCGCCTGGAAGCCCTGGGGTCCAGGGTGAGACTGACGGTCGTGGGAGACAGGCGGCTCAGGGAAAGTCACCGAGGCCGGGATACCGAATGGCTGGAAACCGTGACGGACCTTTCCTCCCTGATGGCCTCCTCCGACCTGCTCGTCACCAAGCCCGGCGGGCTGGTCTGTTCAGAGGCGCTCTCTGCCGGGCTTCCGATGCTGTTCACGTCACCGATCCCGCTCCAGGAAACGCTGAACGCCGCGTACCTCCAGGGGCAGGGGGCGGGAACCCTTTGCGAATCCCCCGAAGCTCTTTTCGTGGAAGTTCAAAGGATCCTTGACGATCCCGGCATCCTCAAAAGGATGGAACATGCCTGCATGCGCATGTCCTCTCCCAACGCAGCCCGGGAGATCGCCTGCCGGGTCCTTGGAAGGCGGCCCGCATTCCAGGTTTGGGATACGGATCCGGCTTTCTGCCTTCTCGGGGGAACCCAGCCATGATTTCCGTAAGAGCTGCCTTCCTTTCCGACCTGCACCTGGGATCCCGCTGGTGCCGGGCCTCAGAACTGTCCGCTTTCCTTGATTTCCTCGACTGCGAAACCCTCTACCTCGTGGGCGACATCGTCGACGGATGGTCGCTCAAGCGAAGGTTCCGCTGGCCTTCGACCCACACGGAAGTCCTGGGAAAGATCCTCGACCTGGCACGCAGGAGCCGGGTCGTTTACGTGACGGGAAACCACGACGCTTTCATGGACGAGTTTGCAGGGAGGAAGATCGGCAACATCGAGATCCGTCTTTCGGCCATTCACGAAACACGGAGCGGTACCCGCTTCGCGGTTTTCCACGGGGACGAAATGGACGGGGTGACCTCCACCCGACCCTGGCTGGCCCGCATCGGCGACGTCGCCTATTCGGCCGCCCTCTGGGCCAACTGCGGCGTCAACTCCTTGAGAAAGGCTCTCGGCCTCGAGTACCGATCCTTTTCCCAAAGCCTCAAGCAACGGGTAAAGGAAGCGGTCAACTACGTCAGCGGTTTTGAGAAGAAACTCGCCGAAGAAGCTAGCCGGCTGGAGACCGACGGAGTCGTCTGCGGCCACATCCACAAGGCCGCCTGGCAGGCCTTCGGCGGAACCGTCCTTTACGGCAATTGCGGGGATTGGGTCGAAAGCTGCTCGGCCCTGGTCGAGCGTCACGACGGCTGCATCGAGCTCCTTGACTGGGAAACCATACGGGAGGCGATCGGGGTCCCGGTCGTAACACGCCGCGGGGAGATGGTCTTCCGTTTCCCCATGACCGAGCCGGTTTCTTCCTGGGGGACCTCTATTTCTTCCTTGGAGCTTGACCCGGCGGCCCCCTGCCGCCTCTCGGGGCAGCGCGGATGAAAACCGAAACGGATTGCCTCCTGGATCGCCTCCTGTCGGAAAGGTCCGTCCGCATGGCCTTCCAGCCCATCGTCGACCTCACGGACGGTTCGGTTTTCGGCTACGAAGCCCTTGCCCGTGGAGAAGGCCTGCTGGAAATGCCGGGAGCGCTTTTCTCCTATGCCAGGGCCCGGGGCAAGTCGTGGGAACTCGAGAAAACCTGCAGGGAGAACGCCCTGGCGCAGATCCGCGGATCGATGCAGGCTGTCCCGAACGCCAGGCTTTTCCTGAACGTGAGCCCGGGCATCCTTGCCGACAACCGCTTCCTGGACACCCTTTCGTGCGAGACGACGGGATTTTCCCCGGAAAAAATCGTCATCGAACTGACCGAGCAGGAATGCCTTGAAAACCGGGCCTTGCTGAAAGATCGGGTCCAATCGCTCTCGGAGAAGGGTTTTGCCCTGGCCTTGGACGATTTCGGCGCGGGGAATTCGGGGCTCAAGACCCTCCTGGAGTGCCAGCCGACCTATATCAAGTTTGACCGGGACCTCGTCCGCGGTATCGACACAGCCTTGTTCAGGAGACAGCTCGTCAAGAGCTTCGTCCAATTTGCCGGCACGGTCGGAACGACCCTCATCGCAGAAGGGGTTGAAACGTGGAACGAGGCGAAAGCGCTGTTGCGGCTCGGCTTCCGGTTCGCACAGGGATTTTTGTTTCAGCGCCCTTCTTTCTCGTTCCGGGAGATCGGGCAGGATGTCCAGCTACGCCTGCATTTTCTTGCGAAAGAAATGGAGGACCGGATCGGTCCCGACCTGGCCGAAACCCTCAGGGACCTTTACGAACCCTGCGAAATTCTCGACGTGAAGGGAAAAACCTGCGAAGAACTGGACCGCCTGTTCCGCAAGAACACCCTGGTTGATCATTTGGTTCTCGCCAACGAAGGGAAACCTCCTTCCCTCGTCACTCGGCAGCATTTCTACTTCATCACGGGCGGCCCGGTCGGTTATTCCCTTTACCAGAAAAAGCCGGCTTCCCTGGCAGCCAAGCCCAACCCCCTGCTGGTGAGGGAAGACGTTTCCGTCACGACGCTTGCGGAACTCGCCATGAATCGCAAACCCGAGGACCTTTACGACCCTGTTTTGATCACCGACAAGGAAGAACGCATCCTGGGAACGATCACGATGCGGAAGCTCATCATCCGGTCAAAGGAACTGGAAACCGAGAACGCCCTTGACTGCAACCCCCTCTCTGGCCTTCCGGGAAACCGGGCCATCGGGAAATGGATCGATGCAGCCTTGTCCCACCCCGTGTTCACCCTGGTCTATGCAGACTTGGACCATTTCAAGAAATACAACGACCGGTACGGTTTTCTCCGGGGCGATAGGATGATTCGCTTCACCGCCGATCTTTTCCGCGAGTTTCTCCCCCGGATGGGGAAGCAGGCCCGCCTGGGCCATATCGGTGGAGACGATTTCGTCGTGATCTCCTTGAGTACGATCCCCGAGGAGACCCTGGGTTCTTTCTGCAACGCGTTCGACGAGAGGAAACGGCTCTTCTTCGAAACGGAAGACCTCGAGAGGGGGACATTCCTTGCCTTGAACCGCGCGGGCGAAGAGCAGGAGATCCCCCTTGTAACCGTGAGTCTCGCGGTCATCCTGGAAACGAACCTCCCGGAAAATCCTCATCCCGGTGTCCTGTCCCGGGAATCGGCCGCCCTCAAGAGCCTGGTCAAGAAACGCAACGCACAAACGCGCAAGAGCGGTTTTCTCCTCGACCGCAGGCGCTATTTTTTGGGAGGAGTAGTCTTCCAGGGTTCTCCCGGCCTATCCGAGACAAAGGGTGCAAGCGAGAGGCAACCTTGTTTGAAACCCCTTTAAATTAACTTTTGTTCCTTCCGAAAAGAAAGGCTTCACGCCATTCTCTCTCCTGAACACTGGACTTGACCCGCCTTTAAACTTTTTTCCATTTCGGGTTTTCTTTTAATATTGGCGTACAATGCTTGCGCCGATTTTCTCATTGGGTATAATGGGCCAATTCGCAAGGGGGAGATTGAAAACCCCTACAAAGTAGCCCCAGGAAGGGAGGAAACTTCATGGCGCGCTCGAATCCGAGCCGATTTCTGAAGTTTCTGGCCTTTGCCGGAGTCTCGCTGGCGATTCTCTGCTTGGCCTTGCAACCTGTCAACGCCCTTGATTTCACCTTTGGCCGGAAACCCCTGGATCCTTCAGTTCAAAACGCGTTGGCCCTGATGAAACTGACACCGAAGCACCTCTACCAGTGGCAGGCGGAATACCCCAAATCCCTCCTTCTGCAAATCCACCAGTGGGCCCCTGAAAAACAGGAAATGGCTGCAGCGCTGGCCCTCTACATCCGGAGCCAGAACCGGAACGTCTCCGCCCGCGACACGTGGCGGATGGCTGCTGCCTTCGTCCATTACGGGGAAAAGTACGACCTGCCGGTGGACATGGCCGTGGCGGTGGCGCAGGTGGAAAGCCGCTTCGACCCCTACGCCAGGAGCCGGGAGGGAGCCCTGGGCCCGATGCAGGTCCTGTGGAGGATTCACAGCCGACTCCTCAGGAACCACCTGGACATGGGCTCTTCGAAGGACCTGCTTGACCCGGAGAAGGGCGTCGCCGCTGGATGCCTCCTGCTGTCCCGCTACATGAGGGCCCACCAGACCGAGAAGAAGGCGCTCTCGCGGTACCTGGGAGCTCCTTCTTCCAGGTACTTCAAGGCGTTCTCGAAGTTCCTGGACCGGTTTCGGGAACACCTGACCCTGGCGGAGATCTGACCTAGTAGCGGGGACGGCGGTGCCACTCCAGGGCCGTCCTGAGGATTTCTTCCAGCGAGGCGAAGCGGGGCCGCCAGCCAAGTTCCCGTGACGCCAGCGAGCTGTCCGCGACCAGGTAGGCCGGGTCGCCCTCCCTCCGGGGGGCGATCCGGTGTTCGATTTTCGTTTCCAGGACCCGTTCGGCCGCGGCCAGGACCTCCTTCACGGAGAACCCCCTCCCGTTGCCGAGATTGTAGGCCCTTGCACCCGGGAAAGCCCGCATGGACTCCAGGGCCTTCAGGTGGGCGTCGGCAAGGTCGCAGACGTGGACGTAGTCTCTCACGCAGGTCCCGTCCGGCGTCGGGTAGTCGTCGCCAAAGATCGTGACGGCCGACTTCGAGCCGGAAAGGGCGCTCTTCAGGATGTTCGGGATGAGATGGGTTTCCGGGTCGTGGCTCTCCCCGATCCGTCCTTGCGGGTCGGCCCCGCAGGCGTTGAAATACCGAAGGGAAACGGAAGCCAGGCCGTAGGCCCGCCAGTAATCCGACAGGACCTGCTCGACCACCCGCTTGGTCCATCCGTAGGGATTGATGGGAGCCAGGGGGTGTTCCTCCCGGATGGGGATCTCCACCGGGGTCCCGTACACGGCGGCGGAGGAGGAAAAGACGAACCGCCCGATCTTCCTTTCGACCATCCCGTTGAGCAGGTTCAGGGTTCCCCCGACGTTGTTTTCATAGTACAGGCCAGGGCTGGTCACGGATTCGCCCACCTGGATCCGTGCCGCGAAATGGAACACCGCGTCGAAGTCCCGCGATTCCAGGACCCTTTTCACGTCCGAGGGATTCCGAAGGTTCCCCTCGAAAACCTCCGCCTCGCCGGGAACCGCTTCCCGGTGGCCCGTTTCGAAACTGTCGAACACCGTCACGTCAAACCCTTCGTCCAGGAGCCGCCTCACCATGTGAGAGCCGATGTAGCCGGCTCCTCCGCAAACCAGGATCCGTTCCATTTTCGCTTCAGCCTCCTATGCCTTGTAAAGAAGGGCGATTCCCGAGATGATCAGGAAAAGGGCGGTCCCCTGCCTCAGCCCCAGCGGTTCGCCCCAGACGAAATGCGCCAGGACCACGACCGCCACGTAGCTCAGCGAAACGCTGGGATAGGCGATCGAGAGGGGGATCTTCCTGAGGGCCACGATATAGAAGAGAGAGGCAAAGCCGTAGGAAAAGAGTCCCGCCAGCGTGGCAGGATGAAGGAACAGGCGAAGCCCCTCCGCCTTCGACAGGGATCCGGTCTTGAGGAAAAACTGTCCCAGGACCGTCAGGGCGATGGAAAACCCGAGAGCCAGCAGGTGCATCATCGGTCGAAAACCGCCACGACGGGGGTGTGGTCGGAGGGCCTTTCCCAGGAGCGGGGAAGGCGGTCCACCCAACTGTCCACGGACGTTTCCGCCAGGCAGGGCGTGGCCAGGATATGGTCGATCCGCCAGCCGATGTTCCGCGCAAGAGAATCCTTGACCCGGTAGTCGAAAAAGGAAAACTCGCCTTCCCCGGGCCGGTGCTTTCGGAACACGTCCACGAGGCCCCACTCCTTGACCGCTTCGAAGGCCTGTTTCACGTCCTCGTGGAAACAGACGTGGTCCCTCTTGTTTTCGGGATGGGTCACGTCCATGTCCGTGGGAGCCACGTTGAGGTCTCCGACCCACACGACCGGGTCGCCCGTAGAACACTCCCTTTCCAGGAGGGCGCGCATCCGCCGGAAGAAACGGAGCTTGTAGGCGTAGTCCGGGTGGTCCAGGGCTTTCCCCTGGGGAACGTAGGTGTTGATCACGAACAGGTCCCCCAGCCGCCCCCGGATGAGGCGGGGCCCGTCGTCGGGTTCTTCGCCGTCCATGAAACCGATCCGCACGTCCGACAGCGGTTCGAGTGAAGCGATCGCCACGCCTCCCGTCGCCTTCTGCCCGCGGAAAACGACCGAGTACCCCATTTCCCGGAAGGGGGAAGGATCGAACTCGGCATCCTGCACCTTGGTTTCCTGGAGACAGAGCAGGTCCACTCTGTTATCATTGAGCCAGCGCGTTACCGCAGGCATGCGGCTCCGGATGGAGTTGACGTTGAAGGTCGCGACGCGGAGCATCGCCATCGGGACATTCCTCCTTATCCTCTTTGTCTCCATTGTAGGGAATGCCCCCCAAATGACAAGGAGCGCCACCGAAGGGAGGGTTTGCCATCCGGACCAAGAAGAAACCGTTCCCCCTCTGGATCCTGCCCTTCCTTTCCGTGATCCTGTTCGGCCTGCTGGGCATGCGGTTCATCCTGGGACTTTCCTGGATGGATTCCCTGTACTACGTGACGACGACCCTGACGACGGTCGGGTACAACCCGCCGGCGAACCTGACCGAGGAAGGAAAGCTGTTCATCGTCGTGTTCCTTGCCGTCGGGATCCTGGTGATCGTCATCACTCTCGGGGAAATCGCGGAGCGCGTCGTGAACCGCCAGATCCTGGACGCCCTGGGAAGAAGGAGGGACAGACGGTTGGAAAAGCTCTCGAAACACTGGATCGTGTGCGGACTCGGCCGGGTCGGCCTCAACGTCGCGGAGGCGATCGCGGAGGAAAACGAGCCGGTCGTGGTGGTGGATACGGACGAGGGCAAGGTGGAAACCGCCCGGGAAAAGGGATGGTTCGCCCTCCGGGCCGACGCCACGCTGGAAGAAACCCTGCGGGCCTGCGGGGTGGAAAGAGCCGCGGGGCTGATCGTTTCCATGTCCAACGACGCCAACAACGTCTACGTGACGGTTTCCGCCCGATCCCTGAACAAGGACCTCCGCATCATCGCACGGGCCAACGACCTGCAGTCCTCGGGGATCCTCTACCGGGTCGGGGCGGACAAGGTCATCAACCCCCTCCTTTCGGGGGCGAGCGCCATGGCCCGGGCGGCCCTCAGGCCCGCCGTGTCGGACTTCCTGGAAATCGTGCACATCTCCCGCCAGTTCGACCTCGACTTCTATTCCATCACCCTGGCTGCCGACAGTTCCCTCGTCGGGCTGGCGCTCTCCGAGAGCCCGCTGCGTTCGCGGTACAATGTCCTGGTGGTGGCCCTGAAGCCCCTGGGAAAGGAAATGGTCTACAACCCCCAGGGCAACCACGTCTTCCAGGCGGGCGACGAACTGGTCCTCCTGGGGCCCCGGGCCGCCACCCCGGAACTCCGGAAGATCGCCAGCGGAACCGGAACCGTTTAACGTTAGGCAGAACGCCTTTTTTTCTTCCTTCCGATTGACTCCTTTCCCCTTTCGAGTTACGATACATTATGGCTCATCATTGATGAGCCATACCTTCTTCAGGGAGGTGCCGCCGTGCTGTCGGGACCCAGGGAACAGGAGTACCTGATCCTCGAAATCCTTTCGGAAGCCACCACGCCCCTCGGAGCAGGCGCCATCCGCCAGGCCCTCGAAGACCGGGACATGATCCTGAGCGAGGCCACGGTCGGACGGGTGCTCCGCGAACTCGACCATCGCGGGTACACCCGAAAATCCGGCTTCCAGGGACGAAGCATCTCCCCCAAGGGGGCCGAGCGTCTCGAAACCCTGCGGGAAGAGCGGGGACACGCCGTTTCGGCCAACATCCTCCTGGAAGAGCTGAAAAGCCAGGGCATCGAGAAGATCCTGGACGTCCTCGTGGCCAGGCGCGCCATCGAGCGGGAAACGGCCCGCCTTGCGGCCCGGATGGCCACCCCGGAGGAGATCGACCGCCTCCGCGAACTGCTCGCCCAGCAGGAAGAAGCCCTTCGGAAGAAGGAAAGCGTGGCTCCCTTCGACGCGGCGTTCCACCGGGAAATCGCCCGCATCTCCCGGAACGCCATCCTGGCCGCCGCCGTCGACCTCATCCGGCAGGACGTGAAGCTCGGTCCCGCCTTCGAGTACGCCCGGAAGAAGGCGGCAAGCACGCTCGGTTCCGACCACAGGGCCATCATCGACGCCCTCGCGGCCCACGACGAGGACCGTGCCGAGAAGGCCATGGTCATGCACGTGGAGAACACCCTTCGGGACGTCCAGCGCTACCTCGACGAAAACCCCGAGCTCAGGAAGGAGACCCGCCGATGATCCCCTTCACCAAGGTCCACGGAAACGGGAACGATTTCGTCGTCATCGAAAACCTCGACCGGCGCTTTGCCGCGGACGACCTTTCCCGGATCGCCAGGGCCCTCTGCCACCGGAAGACCGGTATCGGCGCAGACGGCATCCTCGTGGTCGAACCGTCCGAAAAGGCGGACCTTTCCATGCGGATCTTCAACAGCGACGGTTCCGAGGGGGAGATGTGCGGGAACGGGGCCCGATGTTTCGCGCGCTATGCCTTCGAAACGAAGCTCGCGGGACCCGTCCTGGATTTCGAGACCCTGGCAGGTACGATGCACGCGGAAGTGAAGGCCCCGGATGTCGTCCTGGACATGGGGACGATCGACTGCTCCAGGGGGTTGTTCGACGAAACGGTCTCCCTCCTGGGGGAAACCTTTCCTTTGGCCGCGCTGCGGGTCGGGGTGCCCCATTGCGCCGTTTTCATGGAGGACCTCGCTGTCCGGAGCCGGAACGACCTCGTCCTTCTCGGGAGGACCCTGCGGCATGATTCCCTCCGCTTTCCGCAGGGCGTCAATGTCAATTTCGTGCAGAACCTCGGCGAGGGGAAGCTTCTCGTCACGACCTACGAGCGCGGCGTGGAGGACCTGACCGATTCCTGCGGAACCGGGTCCACCATGAGCGCCATCGCCGCGGCGAAACGCTGGGGGCTGTCCTCGCCCGTCCGGGTCCTGAACCCCGGCGGAGTGAACACCGTGCATCTGGCGTGGGAGGAAGACGGCCGTTCGTGCCGGGCCCGCCTCGAAGGGCGCACCGCCATGGTGGCCCGCGGGACGGTCTTGGAAGAGGCCGGGCTGTAAGGGGGGGAGCCCCTGGAAAACGACCTTTTCTTTTTTTCCCGGCACCGACCTGCGCCCCGGGGCGGAACCCCTGCCGGAGGGACCGCCCCATCCAGGAGTCCGGAAACTTCGATCCATGGAAGAGAAGGAGGAATGCCCCGTGAGAAGAGCGCTGTCGTTCGTTTTGGTCCTGGCTTTCTGCCTCGCCCTTGGCGGTGCCGCCCTGGCCGCGGACACCATCAAGATTGGACACACGGTCTCCCTGACCGGCGGAGCCTCCATGTGGGGGCAGTCGGAAAAGCTGGCCCTGGACCTGCTGATCAAGAAGATCAACGCCCAGGGCGGCGTGCTGGGGAAAAAGCTCGAGCTGATCAGCTACGACAACCGCAACGACGCGGTTGAGGCGGTCAACGTGGCCCGGCGCCTCGTCAACGACGGCGTCGTGGCCGTCATCGGCCCGGCCCAGAGCGGCAACTCCATCGCTACGGCGCCGGTCCTGGAAAACGCGAAAATCCCCATGGTCGTGACCACGGCGACCAACCCGTACGTCACGATCGACAAGCGCACCGGCAAGGTCCGCCCCTTCGCATTCAGGCCCTGCTTCATCGACCCCTTCCAGGGGACGGTCGCCGCGAAGTTCGCCTACCGGGACCTGAAGGCCAGGACCGCCGCCATTCTGTATGACGTCGGGTCCGACTACGGCCAGTGGCTGGCGAAGTACTTCGAGGAAGCCTTCACGAAGGAAGGCGGCAAGGTCGTCGCCAAGGAAGCCTTCCGCTCCGAGGAGCTGGACTACCGGGCCCAGCTCGGCAAGATGCGCCCCCTGAACCCGGACGTCATCTTCATCCCCACGAGCCAGAAGGAAGCCGCCATGGCCGCCAAGCAGGCCCGCGACCTCGGCATCAAGGCCCGTCTCCTGGGAACCGACAACTGGGGCAGCCCCGACCTGATCGAGCTCGGCGGTGAAGCGATCAACGGCGGATACTTCGTCAACCTGACCGACCTGGCCGACCCGGCCATCAAGGACTTCGTGGCCGAGTACCGAAAGGCCTACGGCGCCGACCCGGTCCTGCCGAACCCGGTCATGGCCCAGGACGCCCTCCTCATGATCGTCGACGCGATCAAGCGCGCCAAGAGCACCGACGGGACGAAGATGGCCGCGGCCCTCGCCACCATCAAGAACCTCCAGGTCACGAGCGGCCCCCTGACCATCGACCCCAAGACGCACGACCCGCTGGACAAGCCGGCCGTCATCCAGAAGGTCGACGTGGCAACCAAGTCCTTCCCGTTCGTGAAGAAGTTCTATCCCGGCGGCAAGTAGGCGTGTCCAGGGAGGCCCCGCTCTGTGCGGGGCCTCCCTCGTTCACCGAGTGGAAGACAGATAGGGGGGACCCCATGTTCCTGCAAACCGTCGTCACCGGGCTTTCGATCGGGGGAATCTACGCGCTCATGGCCGTCGGCTACTCCCTGGTCTTCAGCGTCCTTTCCTTCAGCAACTTCGCCCACGGGGCCGTCATCATGCTCGGGGCCTACATCGGCCTGGGGCTCGTCACGAAGCTCCATTTCGGCCTGGGGCTCGTGGTGGCCGGGTCCATGGCCGGGGCGGGACTCATCGCCATCGCCAACGAAAAGCTTGCCTACAGCCTCCTTCGCAAGCGCAAGGCTCCTTCCCTCTACCTCATGATCTCCGCCATGGGCTGCGCCGTCTTCCTGGAAAACCTGGTCTACGCCACCATCGGCTCGCGCTTCTACGCGTTCCCGGAGTTTTTCAAGCAGAACGTCCTGGGGTTTTTCGACGGGACCGTCAGCGTCGCCGTGCTCGACCTGTTCGCCTTCGGCATCTCCATCATTGCAATTCTCGGGCTTCATCTCTTCCTGACCCATACCCGAACCGGCATCGCCATCCGGGCAGGGGTCTCCGACATGACCATGTGCTCCCTCATGGGCGTCAACCTGGACCGCCTCATCTCGATCGTCTTCTTCCTGGCGGGGATTTTCGGCGGGGCAGCCGGGGTCTTCCTGGGCATCAAGTACCTCGTCTACCCGACGATGGGCTGGGTGACCAACAAGGCCTACATCGCCGCGGTCATCGGCGGGCTGGGGAGCCTTCCCGGGGCCCTGCTGGGCGGCCTGATCCTGGGGGTCCTCGAAACCTTCGTTTCCAGCTACGTTTCGAGCGTCATGCGGGACGTGTTCAGCTTCGGCCTTTTGATCGCCCTCCTGGTCTGGCGCCCGAACGGCCTCTTCGGCCGAGACACCGGAGAGAAGGTGTGATCCGATGAACTACGTCCTTTCGATCGTCACCCTTGCCGGAATCAACATGATCGCGGTGCTGGGCCTCTCGATCTTCACGGGCTTCACGGGGCTGTTCTCGTTCGGCCACGCGGCGCTGGTGGGCATCGGGGCCTACACCTCGGCCATCCTGACCTATTACTACTTCGTGCCGTTCCCGCTCGCCCTGGCGGCAGGGATGGCCGCTTCCGCCCTGGTAAGCCTCGTCATCGGCATCCCCACCCTTCGGGCAAGGCTTCGAAGCGACTACTTCGCCATCGCCATCCTGGGTTTCGGAGAGGCTCTCCGGGTCATCCTCGAAAACCTCGAGATCACCAACGGGGCCCGCGGCCTCCCAGGGATCGAGCCCTTCACCACCCTGCCTATCGTCATCGGGTGCCTTGCCGTTTCCGTCTGGGTCGCCTCGAACTTCCTGAAGAGCCGCTACGGGGCGGCCTGCATCGCCGTCCGGGAGGATCCCGTGGCGGCGGAGATGGCCGGGATCAACCTGTTCCGGGCGCGCCTGCTGTCCCTCGTGGTGAGCGCCGCCTTCTGCGGGCTCTCCGGCGGGCTGTTGGCCCACTTCCTTTCGTTCATCCAGCCCGTCATGTTCACGCTGGTCCAATCGACGGCCCTGCTCGCGGCGGTCATCGCGGGCGGCATGGGCAGCATCTCCGGCCCCCTCATCGCCTCGTTCATCTTCATCGCCATGCCCGAGGCCCTCCGGGTGGCCCAGATGTGGCGCCTCGTGGCGTACGGGCTCGTGCTCGTGCTGATCATGCTGTTCCGGCCCCAGGGGCTCATGGGGTACCAGGAGCTCAGCCACCTTTTCAGGAGGTTCCGCCATGGACGCCCCGCTGCTTGAGGTCCAGGGCCTCACCAAGGCCTTCGGCGGCATCAAGGCCGTGGACAACCTTTCCTTCCGGGTTGCCCCGGACTCCATCACGGGCATCATCGGACCGAACGGAGCCGGGAAAACCACCGTGTTCAACCTCGTGACCGGGGTCTACAGGCCGGACGCGGGCACCATCGACTTCCAGGGGCAGCCGCTTCTCGGGATTCGACCGGACCAGATCGTCGGTGCCGGCATCGCCCGCACCTTTCAGAACATCCGCCTGTTCAACCGGAGGACCTGCCTGGAAAACGTCCTCACCCCCATGCTCCAGAAAGCCCCGTACAGAGTCCCGGCAGCCTTGCTGAGGACCCCGGGAGTGCGCCGCCTCGACCGCGAGCTCAGGGAAAAGTCCCGCTTCCTACTGGCCAAGATGGGCCTTGAAAAGCTGGCCGACATCCAGGCCTCGGCCCTGCCCTACGGGCTCCAGCGAAAACTGGAAATCGCGCGGGCCCTGGCCATGGAACCCAGGCTTCTTCTCCTGGACGAACCGGCCGCCGGGATGAACCCCGAGGAATCCAGGGCCCTTTCGAACCTGATCGAGGAGATCCGCGAAACCTTCGACCTGACCATCCTCCTGATCGAGCATCACATGGACGTGGTCATGCGGGTCTGCTCCCACATCGTCGTCATGAATTTCGGGGCCCTGCTGGCCGACGGGCCGCCCGAGAAAGTGCGGACCGACGAACGGGTTCTCCAGGCCTACCTTGGAAAGGAGTACCGGAATGCTTAGCGTGACGCGGCTCAACGTCCATTACGGGAAAATCCACGCCGTCCGGGATGCCGGCTTCCGGGTCGGACGCAGCGAGATCGTTTCCATCGTGGGAGCCAACGGGGCGGGAAAGTCGACGATCATGTGGACTCTCGCCGGGGTCCTGAAGCCTTCCTCGGGGGAGATCCTTTTCGACGGCAAGCCCCTGCCGGGGAAACCCCACGAAATCGTCCGAAACGGCCTGGCCCTCGTGCCCGAGCGGCGCCGCCTCTTCGCGGACCTTACCGTCCAGGAGAACCTCATCATGGGGGCCTACCTCCGGCGCGACCAGGCGATCTCGGAGGACCTGGAGAAGAATTTCGCCCTTTTCCCGATCCTGAAGCAGCGCCTGAAGCAATACGCCGGGACCCTTTCCGGCGGGGAGCAGCAGATGCTCGCCATCGCCCGGGCGATGATGAGTTCACCCCGGATGATCCTTTTCGACGAACCCTCCCTGGGGCTGGCTCCCATCGTGGTGGACACCCTCATGGAAACCATCCAGCAGCTTCGGGCTTCAGGCATGACCGTCCTGCTGGTGGAGCAGAACGCCGGGCGTGCCCTGGAAATCTCGGACCGGGCCTACGTCCTTGAGGTGGGACGCATCACCAAGGAAGGCCCCGGAAAGGACCTCCTGAACGACCCCGACGTCCGGCGGGCCTACCTGGGGGAGCTGGCCTAGGTGTTCGATCCTTTCGGGATGCTCGGCTTCCTGCCCGAGCGCACCCGCCACCGCCTGATCCAGGTTTTCGTGATCGCCGTCTGTGCGGCCCTCCTGGCCTTCCGGGTCCGGGAGTGGCCGCACTTCCTGTTCAAGCCCCTCTGGGTTGCCGAGGTGTGCATCTACCTCGTCTTCATCTGGATGTACTCCGTCCGGGTCGAACCTGTCGACCGTTCCCGGGGAGTGCGGGAAATCGTCCTGCCCCTCGTGGCGGGGGCCCTGCCCTTCGCGTTCCTGCTTTTCCCGGTGAACCGGTCGATCGTGACCACGAGGGAACGGGCCATGGCCCTTTTCGCCGCCATGACCCTCTTCACATGCCTCACGATCTGGGGAATGGTCACCCTGAGGAAAGCCTTCAGCGTCACGGTCGAGGCCCGCACCCTCGTGACCGGGGGACCCTACCGCCTGGTCCGCCATCCCATCTACACCGGTGAAATCCTCACCGGGGCAATGGTCGTGATCCTCCGCTTCACCCTTCTCAACGCCGTCCTGCTGATCCTCTTCGTTGCCCTCCAACTGTACCGCTCCCGCCTTGAAGAACTGAAGCTCATCCGCGTCTTCCCCGAATACCGCGACACCGTCGGAAAATCGGCCTGGTTCTGGAAAGCCTGATCCACCGGCGCCCAACGAGTGTTCATATCTTATCGTTATATTGTCATCTTGATAAAGAACTATTCTAGTATTATGCTTTTCCTGTCGCAGGGGGTCCTGTTTTCCCTTCCCTTCACTTTCTGATTCCCCTACCTCTTTCGCCTAGCGGCACGAACAACAAGAATCCCGGAAAGGGGCGTGAGAAAATGAGAAAACGAACCGTTCTTAGCGTTTTCCTGTTCGTGGTGCTTTTGACGGCCGGCGTGGTCGGAGCTGCGACCTTCACGGTGGAGAAATGGAGCGGGAACACCGGCCTTCCGGTCAGCGAAACGGATCCGGACGGCTTGGTTTTCGACCGGGAAAACAGCTACGCCTGGGCCATGGCCGAGTACGGAGGCTACCTCTACGTGGGGACCAACCGCAACTACATGCGGCAGATGTTCGAAACAATATCGGGGAGCGAGGAACTCCCCATGGGTCTGGATAACGTCTTCCCCCCGAAGAACGATTATGCGGGCAAGATTTACCGCAAGCCGCTGGACGGAAGCAGCGACTGGGAACTCTTCTACGATTCACCAAAGCTCACGGTCCTGATAGCGGCGGATCCCACGAGCCCCGACACCTGGACCCCGAAGCCCAACGTCATCCTGGACTACGGCTACCGGACCATGGAGGTCTACAACGGGGCCCTTTACATCGTCACCTATTCCTTCTTCGAGAGCCCCTATTCCCGGGTCTTGAAGCTCCCCTCCCCGACCGGGACGAGCGCCGACCTCCAGGAGGTCTTGCGCGTGGCCAACCAGGGCGGGTCGGGGCTGCGTTCCATCGGGGTTTACAACAACGCCCTCTTCATCGGGACGGAAGACCTGAACGTCTGGAGGAACCCGAGCCCGTCAGCCCAAGCTGCGCTAACGACGCCGCCGGTCATGATGATCGTGGAGGCAATGGGGCGCCAGGTTCCCGTCACGATCAGCGACGTGGGAGGAAAAGCGGGTTGGACGAAAGTCGGTACTGCGTCCAGTTTCCCGGGAGTCGCCTACCTGGCTGCCGAGACCCAGGGATGGGGCGGCCTTTGGGATTTCGTGAGCTACAACGGGTGGCTCTACGCCTCGATGGCAGACCCGGTGAACGGATTCTCGCTCTACAAGAGCGACGGAACGATCGAGTCGGGAGACCTCTGGGCCTGGATCCCCATCGTGGCCAGCCCGGACGTCAACGAAGGAGAGATCTATCTTCCGGGCCTCGGCAACAAGCAGAACACGGCCCTGACGATGACGGTCTTTAACGGGTACGTCTACGCCGGCACCTTCTCCAACTGGAAGGACCTCATCGCCCTGGTCATGGGAACCGGCGACTTTGACACGGTCAGGCAGAACTGGACTCCCCCTCAAGTCTACCGGTTCGACCAGGAAGACAACTGGCAGATGATCGTGGGCGACCATTCGGGACAAGCCGCCAGCCCCTACTTCGAGAATCCGTCGCTGAGCGGGTGGCGTGCCGGGTTTTACGATAACGCTGTCATCTCCCAGGACAACTACTCGACCAACCGCTACATCTGGAGGATGGCGGTCCACGACAACCGGCTCTTCATTGGAACGATGGACATGATGACAATCCTCGAGGTCCTCGCCGAAAACCAGAGCGACCAAATGCAGCAGATCGTCCAGCTGCTCCTCCAGGCGGCCAACCCGAACAATCCCTCCGGTTTCGACCTCTACGTCACGGAGGACGGGGTGAGCATCCAGCCGATCACGCGGGACGGCGGCTTCGGAGAGATCTTCGGGGGAACTGGCGACCGCTACAACTACGGGGTCCGGACCCTGGTTTCCGGTTCGGACGGGAACCTCTATCTCGGGACCGCCAACCCCTTCTACGGCTGCCAGGTTTGGAAACTCGCGGTCGTGCCGCAAGGCGACGACGATGACGACACCGGTGGCGGCGGAGGCGGCGGGGGCTGCACAGCCATCCCACCGGGCAAATTCTTCCTTCTCTTCCTGCTGCCGCTCGCCTTCCTGGCGGGCCTGGTCAGGGTCCGCAGGTAGAACACCAAGAAGAAAGGGTCCGTCCCCGACGAGGGGAACGGGCCCTTTCTTCTTTCCGCATTTCGTCAGTTAAGGTCAGCGTTTCGTTCCTCTTCCCGTCAGCCCCCTGAGGGAACGGGGAAAACCTCCACCTCGTCCTTTTCCTGCAGGACGGCGGTAGCGAAAAGCCGCCTTTCCAGGAACCGTCCGTTCAGGGTCAACAAGAACTCCGGCCGCAGGGATCCGCGTTCGGGATCCAGGACACGCGCGGCTTTGCCGCCGGCCTCTTTCGCCAGCTTCCCCAGCAGGTCGAGAACCGTCGCCCCCGCAGCCACCAGGACAACCCGTTCCTCGGGACCGTTTTCGGCCTCGGACGGCAGGCCCCGGAAAGTAACGCGGATTTCCCTACCGGGCATCGGGTGCGTACGCCTCCAAGCCAAGCCTCTTCAGCGTTTCGGCCGTAGGAATCCCCGTTTGGGGGTCGAAACCCATTCGCCGGTAGTAGTCGGCCCGCATTTCATCCCACTTCTCCAGGATGTTCCGACCCTGCGCGGGGCCGTCCACGGGGACGGAACCGTACCGGGCCGAAGGCCGCTCGTTTTCGGGGTCGTGCCCGTGGCGCAGGTTGAAGAGGCGAAGGGCGGTGATGACCCGAAGGCCCGCGGTTCGGGCATCGTCCAGCGTCCAGTTCCACCCGGTCACGGCGTTGAAGCACGCCAGGAGGGGCTTGGGGTGAGGAGCCGCCAGCCGGCAGACGCCGAGGCAGTCGTCGAAGGTCCGGAACCCGGAAAAATCCCCCACCACCCGGGAAACCTGGGCATGGTCGAACACGTCCTCCAGGGGGGGCAAATCCACGAACTGCGGGTGGATCCCCGACCAGGAGGCCTGGATCGTCCCCGTGTCGGAAACGCAGGTGTCGAAAAGCTCGGGCCAGCGTCCACCGCCCCGGTGATCGTGTCCCCGCGGGGTGAAGCCCTTCATCGTGTAGATCGCCCAGTCCGCGGCGGCCCCCCCGATCTTCCGGGAAGCCCGCATGACCCCCTCTGCCAGGAGGTCTCCAAGGAACCCTTCCCGCCGGGCGATGCGGCCCAGAAGTTCCCGTACCGCTTCCACGTTCCCCCAGGACAGGTCGAGCCCTTCCGTGTCCGAGAGGGAGAACACGCCCTTGACGAAGCATTCCATGGCCCAGCCGATGGCCCAGGAAGCCTCGTTGCAGTCCAGGCCCAGCCGGTCCACCTCCCGGGTGAGCATCACCGTGGCCCCCAGGTCCGTGTTCCCGATCTGGGGCCCCCAGGCGGCCAGCTGCTCGTATTCCGGCTCTTCTCCCGTGAACCCCTTGTAGGGTCCTTCCGTCACGGTCACTTCCTTCACGTGGGAGATCGCGCAGCGGAAACAAGGCACCGGGCGGACCTCGTATTTCGTCCTCAGGGTCTGCCCGTTCATCGACTCGTGTTCGGGGAAAACCGAAGTCGTGTAGTTTTTCACCGGCAGGGCGCCGCTTCGGGCCAGGTTCGAGAAACCGCCCCCCGTGCCCCACTGCCAGGTAGTGCCGAAGGCCTTGGCAGCCTCGAAACACTCCAGGTTGGCGGCCCGCAGGGCCGAGGGGTCGTAGACGGGCACTTCGCAGGAACCGCGCCCCGCAACCACGGCCTTGACCCGCTTGGCTCCCATGACGGCCCCCACTCCGTTCTTCGAGGCCACGTGCCCTCGGTCCCCCACGATGGCCGCGTAGCGGACCCCGTTTTCGCCGGCCGGGCCGATGGAAAAGACGCTGCAGTCGCGTTCGCCCAGGCCGAGCTCAAAACGGACCCGGTCCTCGGTCTCCCAGGCGTCCAGCCCCAAAAGCCCGGCGGCGGGACGGATTTCCACCCTGCCGTCGTGAATCCAGAGGTACACCCATTCCTCGGACCGGCCCCTCAGGACCAGCCCGTCGAAACCGCTCATCCGGAGGTAGGCCCCGAAATAGCCGTTCGCCTGTGAAATCACCGCCAGGTTCGTCATGGGGCCCTTCGTGGCCACGTTGAACGTCCCCGAGCCGAACACCAACGTTCCCGACAGCGGCCCGGCGGTGAGCACCAACCGGTTTTCAGGGTCGTCCCACTCGACCCCGGGAGGCACTTCTTCCAGCAGCACCTTCGCCCCCAGCCCGGCTCCACCGACCCATTTCTTGGCCGTCTCCTCCTCCAGCGCCTCTTCCTTCACGCAGCCCGCGGAAAGGTTCACGATCGCCAGCCGCCCCACGTACCCGTGCATCGGATCTTTCATTCCCGTTTCTTCCCCCTCGCCTTCAATCGTCGTAAAACAGCCAGATCTTCCGGTGCTCGCCGTCCAGGACCCGGTAGAGACGCCCCCGTTCCCGGTCCCAGGCGTATCCTCCCCTTCCGCCGACCGGAACCCCCGCGGCGTTCAGGAAGGTCATGTCCTGCATCGTCGCCCGCGTCTCGGTGATCCATCCCGAAACCGCGTGGGCGAAAGGCAGCTTCCCTACGGCCCTGCCGGTCGGCCAGCCGCCGACGGGGGGCGGCGGGGCCTGCTCCGCCAGTTTTTCCAGGAAGGCCCGGACCTCCGCGGGAGCCGTCCGGAAGGCCACCGTCCTGGCACGGTCTGAAGCCGCAAGCGATTCCACCAGCCCCCGCGCCAGCCAGGGAGCCCGGTCGTCGGGCATTTCCAGCAGGGCAATGGCCCCGTAAAAGACCGCGTCCAGGGCCGCCAGCGGAAGCGGGACGTCGGCGGGAAGCCAGAAGCCTTTCACATCCTCCCAGCGGGACGGGTCCCCGCCGGGAAACAGGCCTTCCACAAGAACCAGCGCGTCCGCTGCGACCTCCCCGGGAGTTCCTTCGCCCCTGACCATTCGCCGCCAACGGTCGATCGGCGTACCGCCGCGGGCCCTGGAAAGGAGTTCCGCTCTCAGGGATTCGGCCCGGGCCATCCCCGCGTCGCGGGCCTCGATCGCCGCCGCCCAGTCCTCCAGGGGACCCGCCGAAACGGGAAGAGCCGTTGCAAGAACCAGCAGGCCGATCACGATCCATCCGCACATCCGGCGCATCGGACATCCCTCCTTCTCCATTCATTGTAAGTCCGTTTTCGACCTCCGAAACAGGTTTCGGGGACATTCTGCTTGTACTTCCAATCACTAAAGCTCCGTGTTGACATAGGGCTGAGGCGGTGAAAAAATACCGCAGAGGGCCCCTTTCATTTTAATCGATTCGTTGGAGGTGATCCTGTTGGGACTCACAAAAGGGGAAAAGAAGTCTCTCGTTTTCATGCTCATCGCGATCCTGGGGTTCATGCCCCCGGTCACCATCTGGGCCAACCGGGTGGAGCCGTTTGTCCTCGGAATGCCGTTCCTTCTTTTCTGGCAATCGCTCATGATCTTCGGCACGTTCGTCTGCATGGCGCTGGCCTATTTCGTCACGGAAGGGGCGGATAGGAAATGACCATCACGCTCGTCATCATCTTCGGGTGGCTTTTGGCCACCACCGTCGTCGGGGTCATGGCAGGGCGAAACCGAGCCTTCAGCATGGAGGAATACTTCGTCGCGGGGCGCTCCTTCGGCCTGGTTCTCTTCTATACCACCGCCGCCGCGGAGATCTACAGCTCCTTCGCCTTCCTCGGCCTGGCGGGATGGGCCTACAGCAAGGGGATCAGCATCACCTACGCCCTGGCTTACGGTTCCATTTCCTACGCCATCTACTTTTTCATCGGCCCCAGGATCAACCGGCTGGGGAAACGGATGAACTACATCAGCCAGCCCGATTACCTCGAAGACCGCTACGGCAGCAAGGGGCTGGGGATCCTCGTGGCGGTCGTGGGCGTCGTGTTCATCATCCCCTACCTGCAGCTGCAGATCATGGGAAGCGGCCTGATCGTCCAGCTGGCTTCCGGGGGAACCATCACCTGGCAGACGGCCGTCCTGATCAGCTTCGTGGCCGCGGTCATCTTCGTTTACGTTTCCGGGCTCCGCGGCATCGGCTGGACCAACTTCATGCAGGCCATCATCATGCTGGTCGGCATGGGTTCGGTAGGGTTCCTGATTTCCAACCACTATTTCGGCGGGGTCGGGAAAATGTTCGAGACCCTCGTCCAGCTCAAGCCGACCCACCTCACCCTGCCCGACACCTCGGGAAACGGGCTGTTCTGGTACGCTTCCACGGCGCTCCTGTCCGGCCTTGGCTTCTGGATGTGGCCCCACCTCTTCTCGGCCACCTACAGCGCGAAAAGCGAGCACATCGTCCGCCGCAATGCGGTCATCCTGCCCCTCTACCAGCTTGCCATGATCCCGGTGGTCATCGTCGGCTTCGCGGTGGCAGCCAAGGTGGGGATGGATCCCGCTTTCGGCGCGAAGATCGCCAAGCCTGACCAGGCCATGTTCGTGGCCCTGCTGGACAGCATGCCGGCCTGGATCGTGGGGCTTTTGGGCGCCGGCGGGCTGGCCGCCTCGATTTCCACGTCTTCGGGGCTGATCCTCACCGCGGCGAACCTCACGGCCCGGAACATCCTCCAGAAAGGGCTCAAGCAGGACATGACCGACCTGCAGGTCGCAAAGACAGGCCGGCTGCTGGTCCCGGTCTACACGGCGGTGGCCCTGGCCTTCGCCTTCCTGGCCCCCTCGATGCTGGTGAACCTCCTGATCACGGGATACTCGGGCATCACCCAGTTCTTCCCCGGCGTCGTCCTGGGAATCTTCAGCAAGAAGCCCACGAAAGCCGGGGTCATCTCCGGCATCCTGGTCGGCCTGGCGGCCCTCTTCACCTACCAGTTCGGCGGCATCAAGGCCCCCTTCGGCCTGCAGCCGGGGTTCGTCGGACTGATCCTGAACTTCATCACCGTCCTGGTCGTCAGTTCCTTCACGAAGCCGGTGGAAGCCGACCGTCTCGAGCGCTTCGAGCGGATCCTCTCGACCGAGGAGGCGGCCTAGGCCATGCTGGAACGGATCAAGAGCCTCGCGGAAGCCTCGGCTGACATCCTGGCGGAATGGCGCCACGATTTCCACGCACACCCCGAGCTGTCATTCGAGGAGGTCGAGACGACCGCCCGGATCAAGGCGCACCTGGAGGAAATGGGGTACTCCACGATGCGCGTCGGCACCGCCGGGCGGCCCACGGGCCTGGTCGTGGACCTGAACCCCGGAAAAGCGGGGCCCTGCTTTGCCCTCCGGGCGGACATCGACGCCCTTCCCATGCAGGAGCTGGGGAATCCTCCCTACAAATCGCAAAAGGACGGCGTCATGCACGCCTGCGGGCACGACTCGCACATCACCATGGTCCTGGGGGCCGCCCGGATCCTGAAGGCCCTCGAATCCGAGCTCCCCGGGCGTGTCCGCTTCATCTTCCAGCCCTCGGAGGAATCCCCGCACAAAAGCGGGGCCAAAGCCATGATCGATGAAGGCGTCCTTGAGGGCGTGGACGCCATCTCGGGGCTCCACGTCTGGGGAACGATCCCCTCCGGCGTGGTCGGGGTCCATGCCGGCCCCTTCATGGCCGCGGCGGACGAATGGGAGTGCACCATCTTCGGCAAGGGGGGGCACGGAGCGGTGCCGCACCTAGCGGCAGACCCGATCGTTGCCGCGGGAGCCGTCATCGGGGCCCTGCAGACGATCGTGAGCCGGGAGATCGATCCCCTTGAAACCGTGGTCGTGACCTGCGGCCACATGGAGGCCGGGTCGACCTTCAACATCATCCCGGACCGGGCCTTCCTGCAGGGGACCGTCAGGACCTTCAACCCGGACGTCCGGTCGGAAATGCCCGCAAGGATGGAGCGGATCTGCAGCGGGATCAGCCAGGCCCTGGGCTGCCGGGCGGAATTCCGCCTCAAGAACGTGCTGCCCGCCACGGTCAACGACAAGGCCTTCACCGAAAGGGCCGCCGAGGTCGCCCGGAAGGTGCTTGGCGAGGACCGCGTGATCGAGATCCCGCCCTCCATGGGCGCCGAGGACATGAGTTTCTTCCTGCAGAAAGTGCCCGGGACCTTCATGTTCATCGGCACGAAAAACGAGGCCAAGGGCATCGTCAACCCCCAGCACCATCCCGAGTACGACGTGGACGACGAGATCCTGCCGAAAGGAAGCGCGCTTTTGGCGTCCCTGGCGTGGGACTTCCTGGCAAAGAAAGCCGGAAGCTGATTGGAACCGAAAGAGAAGGGGCCCGCGCTTCCAGCGCGGGCACCTTCTCTTTCCGCCGTCACTCCTTGTCCCGCAGGAAAGCCGCCAGCTCGCTCTCGACGGCCTCCAGGTCCCTTATGAACCGATCCAGGCTTATCTCCCTCTCGGACAGGTCTGTCTCCGCGGTCGACCTCGCCGCCAAGGCCTGGCTTGCCGCCTCACGGATCC